>Ga0102590_1003942_pt1 | contig 13605 bp, 13 predicted proteins | sample AraplaMF_Col_mMF_FD_76859 | JGI IMG/M metagenome (GOLD analysis project Ga0102590, IMG submission 76859) | Arabidopsis root microbial communities from the University of North Carolina, USA - plate scrape MF_Col_mMF | ecosystem: Host-associated > Plants > Roots > Endosphere | place: USA...
AAGAATTGTCCCCCTTAAAGATATAATAATAGATGATATCATGTATACGAAATCTGATATAATTAGGTTGCCCGGGAAATATTTAACTTGCAATTATGAACCGTATTGACCGTCTTTCCGCTATACTCATTCAATTACAGGGCAAAAAGGTAGTAAAGGCCTCCGAAATAGCAGAGCGGTTTAACATCAGCCTTCGCACAGTATACCGCGATGTAAAGGCCCTCCAGGAGTCAGGAGTGCCTATTGGCGCCGAAGCTGGAACCGGCTACTATATCGTGGAAGGCTACCACCTGCCGCCAGTGATGTTCAACCGGGAAGAAGCCGCTGCCCTCCTAACCGGGGAAAAGCTGATGGAGCACTTCAGCGACCGTTCCAACCGGCAGCAGTTCAGCAGCGCCATGCAGAAAATAAGGGCAGTGCTCCGCGGCAGTGAAAAAGACTTCCTGGAAGTGCTGGATGAGAACATAGCCGTACTCCGGAGCCGTACTCCCCAGGAAGATGAATTCCCCAACCGCTTCCTGACAGACATACAGCAAGCCCTGGGAAAACAGCAGGTGCTCCAGATGGAGTACCGTTCCGCCCAGAACAGCGAATTCACAAAAAGGAATGTAGAACCGATCGGCATTTACCATAGCAGTAATACCTGGTATCTCATTGCCTGGTGCCAGCTGCGGGGCGACTACCGCAACTTCCGGACAGACCGCATCCGGAACATGCAGGTCAGCAGCACCAGCTACGACAAATCCCGGCATATTTCCCTCCAGCAATACCTGGAGAAGTACCATTCAGACCCTGTTCCGGAACACACCTTCAAAGTGCGGTTTACCCTGAGCGTGGCCCGCTACCTGGGTAACCAAAAGTATTACTACGGCCTCGTAGAAGAAAAGGTCTGCGATAACCACATAGAGTACACCTTCATGAATAATTACCCCCTCGAATACTTTGCCCGCTGGGTGCTCATGTGGGGCAACGATGTAGAGATCCTCTTTCCCAACGAACTGCTGGCCCGCATGAAAGAACTGGCCCTGGAGCTGAAAGAACACTACCAGGTATAGTCATTTCCCGTTCTCTATCCGGTGATCTTTGCCCTTTTCCCGATGCATGCTGCATTGGGATAGCATCTATGTTCCCATCCTTTTCAATCTGAACACATATCTGTCCCAATGTTGTCCCATCTCTTTTAGAGGAATGAGACAACATTGGGACAGCTATGGGACAACACTGGGATATCCGGGAAGCAGATAGCAATCCGAATGCTATTCCAACCGAACGTCAACGCAGTTTTACCCCTACTGACATACCGTTGTCACCACCTGCACGTTGCTTTGCAGTAGTAAACCCTCATAAAACATAAAACCATGAATACAAATAAGATACTGAGTATCGACAACTTCTTCCTGCCTGCTCATAGCCTGCAGGAAAGCCGCCGGTTTTACGCCAATACCCTGGAGCTGCCCGTAAAGTTCGATTTCTCTGAAAGAGGCCTGCTGGCATTCCGGGTAGGCAATGATGAAGCAGCAGTCATCCTGAAAGACAGCACTAAGTTTCCCGATGCGAAGGCAGCCCTGCTGCTCCACGTAACAGACGTTCAGCTGTTCTATCATGAACTGCTGGCCAAAGGCGTCACTTTCACCAAAAAGCCTTACAAGATGAACACCGGCTGGGCAGCCGAACTGCTGGATCCCAGCGGCAATGTTATCGGCATCACCGACTATAACGACTAAGCGCTATTGACTAACGACTAACAACTCAATAACATTTAACCTATATGAAACTGGATCTTACCAAAACGCTAAAGCCTTATTACACCGCTCCTTCCGTCCCGCAGCGCATCACGGTGCCGGTGGCAAAGTTCCTTTCCATTTCCGGGAAAGGTGACCCAAATGGCGAAGCCTTTGCCGCCACTACACAGGCCTTATATACCTTCGCCTATAGCGTGAAAGCTATTTACAAACAGCAGCAGCAGGATTTTACCGTATGCAAACTGGAAGGCTTATGGTGGGTAGATGAAACCCGCTGGAAGGTAGATGGTCATCACAGTGCACTCCAGGTGCCCCGCGAAGAATGGCAGTGGCAGCTGCTGATCCGAATGCCGGAATTTGTAAGCGCCGAAAATGCACAGCAGGCTATTCAGACAGCCATGGTTAAAAAACAATTGCCACTATTGAAAGACGTAACATTCATCAGTTATGAGGAAGGGGATTGTATACAGGTGATGCATACCGGGCCTTATAGCGCGGAACCTGCTACATTACAGCTAATGGAAGATTTTATGGCGAAACATCAGTTGAAATGGAACGGCAAACATCATGAGATCTATTTGTCAGATCCCCGCAGAGTAGCGCCGGAAAAGATGAAGACAATTTTAAGGCAACCCGTTAAAGCCTGAGAAAGCTATTTATCATCACCCAGGCCCAGCAGCTCTATTGCCTGTTGGGCCGCTATCTGGCTGGCGTCTTTCTTGTTGAAAGCTTTGCCGCTGCAGATAAGTTCCCCGTCAACCACAGCGCCTACGGTAAAAATACGGCGGCCGTTATCCATCTGCTCTTCCAGCAGTTCAAACTCCAGCGTTTTGCCGTTCTTGTTAGCCCAGCCGTAAAGTTTATTCTTGTGGTTCATTTCCACGCTTTCCAGCGCTTCCAGGTCAATGTAGGGAATGATGATACGTTTGTAAACAAACTGTTTGGTCCTGTTGTAGCCCTTGTCAAGGTATACAGCACCCACCAGGGCTTCCAGGGTATTGCCGAAGATCTGGCTGATCTTGAGAAAGCTGTTGTATTTATCGTAGATGGTTAGTTTGCGCAGGCCCATTTTGATGGCAATCTCATTGAGCTGCTGCCGGTTCACGATCTTGGATCGCATTTCGGTAAGATAACCTTCTGTTTTGTAGGGGTACTTCCTGAACAGGTAATCGCCAATGATGGCGCCCAGGATGGCATCACCGAGGTATTCCAGCCTTTCATTGCTTTCCAGGAACTTTTCTTTGCTGGAGCGGTGGCTTAACGCTACCTCATACAAAGAGAAGTTACCTGGCGCAAAGCCAAGCAGATTATAAAGGTCTTTATAAAGTTGCCTTTTTTTGGTTACGAAGCGATATAAAAATCCTGGCAGTAATTTCACACAATCAAGGAACAAATTTTTTGAAAATAACAGAGGCATTATGACCACCAAATCCAAAGGTATTGCTTAATGCGGCTCTAACTTCTCTTTTTTGTGCGACGTTAAAGGTAAAATTTAATTTGGGATCCAGTTGAGGATCGTCCGTAAAATGATTAATGGTAGGAGGTATGATGCCGTCGATAATAGACATGATCGCTGCAATGGACTCTACAGCCCCGGCAGCGCCCAGTAAATGCCCGGTCATAGATTTTGTTGAGCTGATGTTCAGCTTATAAGCGTCATCCCCGAAAACCTGCTGGATGGCTTTAACTTCTGCTACATCGCCTAACGGGGTTGAAGTCCCGTGCACATTAATGTAATCTATTTCATGGGTGCTCAACCCTGCATCTTCGAGAGCCTGCCGCATCACGTTCATGGCTCCAAGCCCCTCGGGGTGTGGTGCCGTAAGGTGGTGTGCGTCTGCAGTGGCCCCGCCGCCTGCCAGTTCTACGTAAATTTTAGCTCCTCTCGCCATCGCATGCTCATAAGACTCCAGTATCAGGGCGCCTGCTCCTTCTCCCATTACAAAACCATCCCTGTCCAGGTCAAAAGGCCTTGATGCCGTCTTGGGATCGTCATTCCTTTCAGACAGGGCCTTCATGGCATTGAACCCGCCGACACAAGCCTCGTTGATAACATCCTCTGAACCGCCGGTAACGATCACATCTGCCTTACCGTAACGGATCAGGAACATAGCTTCCATGATGGCATTTGTGGCCGATGCACAGGCAGATACCACCGAGAAATTCGGCCCTCTGAACCCGTGACGGATAGAAATATGCCCTGCGGCAATATCAGTTATCAACCGGGGAATCAGAAAAGGGCTGAAACGCGGCGTTCCATCCCCCTGGTAGAAGTCTCTTAGCTCATGGCAAAAATTGATCATTCCCCCTACACCGGTCCCCCAGATAACACCTACACGGTCTATGTTAACAGAGTTACGGTCTATTTTTGCATCCTGAACAGCATGATCAGCAGCGATCACTGCCGTCTGTGTAAAGGGGTCCATTTTACGGGCCTCCTTCTTATCAATGAATTGGGTGGGATCAAAGTTCTTTAATTCACAAGCAAAACGGGTTTTAAACTTGGAAGCATCAAACTGCTTGATAAAATCGGCGCCGGATACACCGTTCGTCAACCCCTGCCAGTATTCCTGTACGGAATTGCCGAGCGGTGTAAGAGCACCTAAACCTGTAACGACTACGCGTTTTGGTTGCATTAAAACAATTCTGGTTAAGTAGGATTATTTTACGTGTTCTTCCAGGTAAGCAACAGCCTGGCCAACAGTAGTAATAGTTTCAGCTTGTTCGTCAGGAATGGAGATGTTGAATTCTTTTTCGAATTCCATGATCAGTTCTACCGTATCCAAAGAGTCAGCGCCTAAGTCGTTGGTGAAGCTGGCTTCAGGAGTTACCTCGGCTTCGTCAACGCCCAATTTGTCAATGATGATCTTTTTAACTCTTGATGCAATGTCTGACATAATTTTAAGTGTTTTTGGTTTAAAACTTGACTGCAAAAATATAATTTTTATTGAATTGGCAACTACGCATCTAAATTTTCACATATACGCATCAGTGCTAATGGCCGCAAACATAGCCCCAGCTTGTCTTTACAATCATTATTAATAAATTGGCGTACCTTGTTATAGGATCGACGGAAGGCCAAAATTGACTGTCATAACACCTAATTCCACCATTCAACCCGTTATTGAACCATTTATGGACGTATTAAGAGCTCTTAACTTTAATTAACACTCCGCCTTCCCTAGCGCCTCCGCCATTTATTAAATTTGCCGGGGCAGCCTGCGCCAAAGGATGCCACGTTATCAAAATCCAGGCGAACTAATCTATCATGACCAACAGTAAAAAGATGCTGAGAACCATACTGTTCACTATTATTGGTGCAGTAGTCATTTTCCTAGTGTACAAAAAGGTAGCAGACGGCAAAAGAAAAGAACCAGCCGCTCCTGCCAGCCGCGGCGGCGGTGGCAAGCCCCCGCTCTTAGATGCCTATATCGTCAAAACAACCAAGCTGGACCAAACCATCGAAGCCAGCGGCACCCTCCAGAGTAATGAAGAAGTAGAGGTAAAACCGGAGATCACGGGCCGCATCGTTGGCCTCTACTTTAAAGAAGGCGTGAACGTAGCTAAAGGCGACCTCCTGGTAAAGATCTATGACGAGGACCTGAAAGCCCAGCTGCAGAAACTGCAGCTGCAGCAGCAACTGGCTAAAACCACCCTGCAACGCCAGGAAAACCTCCTGAAGATAAACGGTATCAGCCAGCAGGATGTAGACGTTACCCGTAACCAGGTAAGCGCCTATGCCGCAGATATGGAATATACGAAAACACAGCTCCAGAAAACAGAGCTGCGCGCACCCTTCAGCGGACGCCTCGGCCTGCGCAACGTCAGCCTGGGCGCCATCGTATCCCCCACCACCATTATTACCACTTTACAGCAGATAGATCCTTTAAAAATAGATTTTTCCATACCGGAAAAATACCGCACCGCTATCAAATTGGGCGATGCCGTAACTTTCCGGGTAGCCGGCGATAATGATAATTATAAAGGCAGCATCTATGCCATGGACCCGAAAATAGACCTGGCTACACGTACCGTAAGGATCCGGGCCATTATGCCTAACACAGGCAAGCTGTTTCCCGGCTCCTTTGCCAGGGTCACCCTGGGCCTCCGGGATATGCCCGAAGCCATTATGATCCCTACCCAGGCCGTTATTCCGGGTACACGGGACAAAAAAGTGATTGTAGCAGACAGCGGCAAAGCCAAATTTGTAGTAGTTGAGACCGGCATACGGGACGAAAATAATATACAGATCACCAGCGGATTAAATGTAGGGGACACCGTCATCACCAGTGGAATTATGCAGCTGAGAGCCGGCATGCCGTTAAAATATGATAAAGTAAACTAAACACAATGAGTCTTCCATCCTTATCCCTGAAGCGTCCGGTTTTTGCCATTGTGATGAACATCATCATCGTGATATTTGGTGTGGTGGGATTCTCCTTCCTGGGCGTAAGGGACTTCCCGGCAATAGACCCGCCCATAGTGAACGTTCGTACTTCCTATGCAGGCGCCAATTCTGATATTATTGAAACCCAGATCACTGAGCCGCTGGAAAAACAGATCAACGGCATCGCCGGTATCAAGAATATTTCCAGCAGCAGCAGCCAGGGTACCAGCAGCATTACCGTAGAGTTCGAATTAAATACAGACCTGGAAGCCGCCACCAACGATGTGCGCGATAAGGTTTCACAGGCCCTGCGCAGCTTGCCTCCAGACCTGGATGCACCTCCCGTAGTAACAAAAGAAGATGCCAACTCGGACGCCATTATTTCCATGACGGTGCAGAGCAGTACCCGTAACCAGTTGGAAATCACTGAATATGCCAATAACGTACTGCTGGAAAGACTGCAAACCATTCCGGGCGTAAGCTCCATCCGTATCTGGGGAGAAAAGAAATATGCCATGCGCCTCTGGCTGGATCCTGCCCGCCTTTCAGCTTATGGCCTTACACCTTCAGATGTACAGCAGGCCCTCCTGAAAGAGAACGTGGAGCTGCCCTCCGGGAAAATAGCAGGCAACGCCACAGAACTGACCGTACGTACCTTTGGCAGGCTCGATACCGAAGAAGAGTTCGATAACCTGATCGTTAAGAACGTCAACGGCAACGTAGTGCACTTCCGCGATATCGGCCAGGCGGTATTGGGCCCGGAAAACGAAGAGACGATCCTGAAGGAGTCCGCAATACCAATGATCGCACTGGCGCTGAGCCCGCAGCCGGGTTCCAACTATGTGGCCATTGCGGACGAGTTCTATAAAAGATATGCCCAGATCAAAAAGGATATTCCGCCGGACTTCGTGACCAACATCGCGATGGATAACACAAAGTTCATCAAGAAGTCAATTGAAGAAGTGGAAGAAACCCTGATCGTTGCACTGGTACTTGTGATACTGATCGTATACCTGTTCTTCCGCGACTGGCTAATGGCCTTCCGTCCGCTGATAGACATACCGGTTTCCCTGATAGGCGCCTTCTTTATAATGTACATATGCGGATTCACCATCAATATCCTCACGCTGCTGGCCATTGTATTGGCTACCGGCCTGGTGGTGGACGATGGTATCGTGGTCACAGAGAATATTTATAAGAAGATCGAGGCCGGTATGCCCCGTATGCGGGCCGCAAAAGAAGGATCTGAAGAGATCTTCTTTGCGGTGATCGCCACCTCCATTACACTGGCTTTCGTGTTCCTGCCGATCATATTCCTCCAGGGCTTCGTTGGTCAACTATTCCGCGAGTTCGGGATCGTAGTGGCAGGCGCCGTACTGATCTCCGCTTTCGTGTCTCTTACACTGACTCCTGTATTGAATGTAAAACTTGGCCGTAAAACACATACCCACTCCTGGTTCTATCTGAAAACAGAGCCCTTCTTCCACTGGATGGAGAACGGATATAAGCGCTCGCTGCAACAGTTCATGCGGGTACGTTGGGTAGCCACCGTTATTATTGCGGGATGCCTGGTGCTGATCTATCTTCTTTTCCGCACCCTGCAGGCTGAATTGGCCCCCGTTGAAGACCGCAGCCAGTTCCGCCTCTCCATCACCGCCCCTGAAGGCACGGCTTTCGATTACATGGATAATTATGTTACCAACCTGGTTGGGTTCATGATCGACTCCATACCGGAAAAACAGATCATCCTTTCAGTAACCGCTCCAGGCTTCAGTGGCGGCGGCGCCGTGAACTCTGCCTTTGCCAACGTGGTGCTGTCAGAACCCCATGAGCGGCAGCGCTCGCAGAAAGAGATCGTGAACATGGTAAACCGCAATATGTACCGCTTCCCGCAGGGAAGAGTGTTTGCCATCGAGCAGCAGACCATACAGGTAGGCCGCCGTGGTGGCCTGCCCGTTGCCTTTGTATTGCAGCATATCAACTTTGACTCACTCGCTGCTGTACTGCCCCAGTTCCTGGAAGTGGCCAATGCTGATCCCACTTTCCAGGCAATAGACGTAGATCTTAAATTTAACAAACCGGAACTGCGCATACAGATCAACCGTGATAAAGCAAGTGAACTGGGTGTATCGGTTGAGGATATTTCACAGACATTGCAGCTGGCGCTCAGTAACCTGCGCTATGGTTACTTTATACGCAATGGCAAACAATACCAGGTAATGGGACAGGTATTCCGCGCCAACCGTGATGATCCAGCCGATCTGCAGAACATCTATGTACGTAACAATCGCGGAGAAGCCATTCAGCTGGATAACCTGGTCACCATCCACGAAGAGACCAGTCCTCCGATCATTTACCACTTCAACAGGTATAAATCAGCCACCGTTTCCGCCAGCCTGGCGCCGGGTAAAACCATCGGCGATGGTATACAGGCGATGTACAACATCTTTAATAAGCTGAAGCAGGATGGCGTTATCAATGACTCGTTCAATACCGCGCTGTCAGGCTCATCACGCGATTTTGCCGAAAGCGGCTCTAATACCAGTTTTGCGCTGATACTGGCACTGATGCTGATCTACCTGGTACTGGCCGCCCAGTTCGAAAGCTGGGTAGACCCCTTCATCATCATGCTAACCGTACCACTGGCCTTTGCAGGAGCCCTGCTGTCATTGTGGATCTTCAATCAAACCTGGAATATCTTCTCACAGATAGGGGTGATCATGCTCATCGGCCTGGTAACCAAGAACGGGATCCTGATCGTGGAATTCGCCAATCATAAAAGGGATGAGGGAATGCTGAAGAAACGGGCGGTGATAGAGGCCTCTGTTATGCGTCTGCGGCCTATTTTGATGACCAGCCTGGCCATGACCCTTGGGGCGCTGCCTATTGCCTTGTCACTGGGCGCCGCGGCTACCAGCCGTATCCCGCTGGGTATTGTGATCGTGGGGGGCATCTTATTCTCACTGGTGCTTACCTTATTCGTAATTCCGGCCATGTACAGCTTCCTCTCCAGGAGAAAGCCGAATAAAGAATATGAAGCGGCTATAGCCGCAGAGCAGGAAGCTGCAAAAGATGCTGCCATTGCTCATGCATGAAACTAAATCTGAAATGAAACTGAACGCTGTTAAACTATTATTGCTGTGCTTAGCCCTGACTGGTATAGCTGGTCAGGCGCAGGCCCAGCAGATACTTACGCTTGAACAGGCCATAGACCTGGCGCTGAAGAACAACTACGACATAAGACTGGCTCATAACGATGCAGACGTACTGGCTAACGATTATGCCTACGCGAATTTCGCCTTTGCACCACGCATTAATGGTTCCGCCGGCAGAACCTGGAGCACTACCCGCACCAACCAGGAGTTTGCCAATGGCAACAAGCGGGACACCAGCGGTATCAAAAGCAATAACTATACTGCTAACGTTGCCCTTAACTGGACCCTCTTCGACGGATTGAAAATGTTCGCTACTAGGCAACGCCTGGAAAGCATGCGCGACCTGGGCGAGCTGACCTTGAAGAACCGTATCATCAACACTGTTGCCAATATCATCAGCAGCTACTACGATATTGTGCAGCAAAAACAACAGCTGCGCAATCTGGCTGAACAGATGTCCATCTCTGAAGAAAGGGTAAAGCTGTCCGACGCCAAGTTTCAGACAGGCCTCGGTCCTAAAACAGACCTCCTGCAATCGCAGGTGGATTACAACGGCCAGAAGACAGCGTACCTGCGTCAGCAAACAGCCATCACGCAAAGCAAGGCCGTCCTCAACCAGCTCATGGCCATTGCAGCAGGTAACACCACCTACGAAGTACAGGACTCCATTCCGATCAACCTGGATCTGAACTACGGCGCCATGCAGCAGGGGGTGATGAATAACAACGCCGCTTTGAAAATAGCGCAGCAACAGGTCACCGTATCTGAGCTGCAGCTGAAAGAAGCCAGGGGCGATTACTTCCCAACCTTGTCATTCAATACCACCTATAATTTCAGCCGTGTGAATTCCAACGCGGCCACCAACTCATTCAGCCCCATCTTTAACCAGAACGGTGTGCTGAACTACGGCTTCTCTGCCAGCATCCCCATTTTCAACGGACTGAACGTAAGGCGGCAGGTAAAGAATGCCAAGCTGAATGTAGCCTATCAGCAGCTCTGGTTAGATAACTCCCGCAGCCAGATAAGCCTTAGCCTCGACTCTACTTTCAAAAGCTATGAATATTATAAAACAGCTGTTACCCTGGAAGAAGAGAATATTGGCCTGGCACGTGAAAATGCCATGGTAGCGCTGGAACGTTTCCGCCAGGGCGTATCTACCACCCTGGAAGTAAAGCTGGCGCAGCAAAGCCTGCAGGATGCATTCAACAGGCTGATCCAGGCCAGGTATAACACTAAGCTGGCTGAAACGGAACTGTTAAGGTTGAAAGGAGAGTTGTTGAAGGAATAGTTATTTTTAGGGCAAGCAACCTTGTCCGGATGACCTTAACAGATATTGCTAACCTCCGTCTGTGGAGCCAGCAGATCGCTGCTTCAAAATGTAAGACCGTAAAAGATGTAATTGCCTGGATGGGCGCCATGCAGGCGCAGGATCATTCCATGGCCAAATGGGCCCTGGGCGTACGGTGCCCTGCTGCCACCATCGCCAAAGCGGAAACAGCACTCGATAAGGGCGCCATCCTGCGCACGCATCTGCTGCGGCCTACCTGGCACCTGGTATCTGCAGATGATATTTATTGGATGCTGGAACTGTCAGCGCCCTATCTGCTCGCCGCCCAAAAATCACGAAATAAAGAACTGGAACTGACCGAAACCATTTATAAGAAAAGTAACCGCATTATAGAAAAAGCGCTGTCAAAAGGCCATTTGCTACGCGAAGAGATACTGGCCGAACTGCAGCAGGCAAAGATCGCAACAGACGAGAACCGCTCATCTTATCTCTTGTTCCGGGCAGAGCTGGATGCTATTATCTGCAGCGGTAAAACAAGAGAGGGTAAACAAACCTATGCGCTCCTTGCAGAGCGGGTACCCAACAGGAAAACACTGAGCAAGGAAGAAGCGCTGGCTACACTGGCGGAACGCTACTTTACCAGTCGTGGGCCGGCTACTTTAAAGGATTTCATCAACTGGTCAGGCCTCTCCATTACCGACGCCAAACGCGCCCTGGAAATGATAAAGTCCCGCTTCCAGCAGGAAACTGTTAACGGGGATACCTACTTATTCAGCAGCGCTGTTGCCAAACAAGCAATTGCCGATCCTGCCGTTCACCTGCTGCCCGGCTTTGACGAATTCATCATCGGCTATAAAGACAGAACAGCCAGTTTGCCGCTGGCGCATACTAAAACGATCATCAATGTTAACGGGATCTTTCGTCCGCCCTTAATAGTGAACGGGCAGGTAAAAGGGCTATGGGTTAGAACGCTGGAAGATGATAAAGTGGGGATAGCGATAACGCTTTTTCCGGGTAGTAGCCGCCCGGCTAAGAAATTACTGGATCAGGCGGCAGAAAAGATAGGACAGTTTTATGGGAAGAAGGCAGAGGTAGAACATGGATCATAACATATTGATTGTTAACTACTGATTAACTTGTCAGGGCAATAAAGTTTCTAAATTTGGAAACATTTATTACTTTTGTATGGAAGTTAACCCGAAGAGGTATTTCAGAACAGTATTTCTTGAAGAAGTAGACGCGTTTTTTGAAATTATTGGCGGCAAGGCGTTTAGAAAAATTTCCTATAACATTGAGCATGCTGAACAAACAAATAATCCGGAACTTTTCAAGAAGTTGACGACCAATATTTGGGAATTCAGAACCAAATATGGGAGCCTTCACTACCGGCTGCTGGCATTTTGGGATAAAACGGATAAGATCGATACCTTGGTGATAGCAACGCACGGCCTTATCAAAAAAACAAGCAAGATGCCCGCTAAAGAAATAGAGAAGGCTGAAAAGATCCGGCAGTTATATTTTTCAGACAAAAACAAATAGCTATGGCAAAGCCCAAATTAAAAACCTACACACTTGATGAGATGAAAGATAAGTTCATAGGCAAAACTGGTACACCAGCCAGGGAAGAATATGAATATGAACTGAGGATGGAAGTTTTAGGTTATATGATAAAAAAAGCCAGAAAGGAGCGCAACATTACACAAGAAGAATTAGGCAAATTGGTTGGAGTACAAAAAGCGCAGATATCTAAATTGGAAAGCAGCGCTAACAGTGCAACCATCGGCACCATTGTTAAAATATTTCACGCGCTGAAAGCAGAAATTTATTTCAATGTAAAATTTGACAACAAACCGCTTCAATTAGTATAACTACTGCCCCTTTTCCTCCTTCTTATCCTGCTGATACCTTTCAAACGACTGCTTAATATACAGCAGCAGGTCATAGTCTGTGGCCGTTTCCAGGAAATGATACCCCGGGCGGTAATGCAGCATGAAAGTATCCAGCTCAGGGCTTTCGAGCTTTGTCATTTTCTGCACCAGTTCAGGAGAATAGCGGTAATCTATAAATTTCTCCTTTTCCCAGTATTGCAGCTGGTCGCGGAAATGCTCTTTGCGCTTACGCGCCTTACTGGGCATCAGGTAAGTAAGTGCCGTTACCGGGTTGGCCGGCAGCGTTTTCAGTACGTCCAGTGCGCCCGGCTTTTTGTAGTTGAAATATCTGCCATACTCCTGGCGGGTGGCCAGTGAGTCCTGGTGGTAATTCCGGCCCCGTACGTTCACCTCCTGCAGGCCAAAGATCCTCTTAGGCATGTATACGTTGATGGAGGTGTTTTCCAATGGCGCCACCACCTCTTTTTTATAATAGCTTAACATGGAGAATTCAATGGTATCACCGGGCTGAGCTTCTATTAAAAAACGGCCGCTTTCTGTGCTGAGCGTCCCTGATTGTGTTCTTTTGTTGATGATCGTGACGGCTGGGAGCCCCGTCTTGGTATCGGCGTCCACCACCATACCGGATATTTTTACCTGTATCTGCTGCGCGCGTAAAGGTTGTAGTCCCGCCAACAGTAACAGGAATAAAGGTAACAGTGCCCCGGCGTATAAAAGCTGTCTATTTTTCCTAATAGGCATCGTCAAATATAGCTTTCCCCTCGTAAATGAAAAGTTAAAAATGCACTGGTAAGTGTCCACACATTGCTGACTTAGTCCCCAAATCCAGCGGTCGTTAAAAAGGTAGCTCCGGAAATTTCCTATCTTTGGTTATTACTCCCGAATTTTATGCCACAACGCGTATTTTTCTCCACTTATAGCCACCAGCATACGCCTTGTATAAAGGGCGCCAGCATCCTCTTAGCCCCGGAACCCCGTACTGTGGCCCACTGGCCCGATGTTTGTTCTACCCCCTCTGGCGGGCAATGGCAAATAGCCTGTAACACAATACTGTACTTAGATTGACCATATTGCTATGATGCATTTTCGTATAATCGAATACGGTAGTTGTGCTTACCGGGACATGGTAACCCTCCGGGATGCA
>Ga0102590_1003943_pt1 | contig 13604 bp, 14 predicted proteins | sample AraplaMF_Col_mMF_FD_76859 | JGI IMG/M metagenome (GOLD analysis project Ga0102590, IMG submission 76859) | Arabidopsis root microbial communities from the University of North Carolina, USA - plate scrape MF_Col_mMF | ecosystem: Host-associated > Plants > Roots > Endosphere | place: USA...
CGCCTTCGCCGATGACGACGGAGATGATCGGCACCTTCACCGACAGGCACATTTCCGTCGAGCGTGCGATGGCTTCGGCCTGGCCACGTTCTTCGGCGCCGACGCCCGGATAGGCGCCTGCCGTATCGACGAGGGTGATGACGGGAAGGCCGAAGCGGTCAGCCATCTCGAGGACGCGGATCGCCTTGCGATAGCCTTCTGGACGGGCGCTGCCGAAATTGTGCTTTAGGCGGCTCTTCGTGTCGTTGCCCTTTTCCTGGCCGAGAACGGCGACGGGCTGGCCGCGGAAGCGGGCAAGCCCCGCCTGGATAGCGGCATCCTCAGAGAACTTGCGGTCGCCGGCGAGAGGCGTGAATTCCTGAAACAGCGTCTTGGCATAGTCGACGAAATGCGGTCGCTGCGGATGGCGCGCAACCTGTGTCTTCTGCCAGGCGTTCAGCTTCGAATAGATGTCGAGCATCGCTTCGCGAACGCGAACTTCGAGCCTGCCGATTTCATCGGACGTGTCGATACTCTCGTCTTCCGTGGCGAGCTTCTTCAGTTCGATGATCTTGCCTTCGAGGTCGGAGATCGGCTTTTCGAAGTCGAGATAGTTGTGCATGAGGTGCGTTTCCGTTCCTTTTGCCGGGGCTACTTTGTATGAGCTCGCCCTTTGTTGCCGGTCCTATTCCTGCTTTTTGGCCTGTTTGGCAAGGGGGTGGTGCGTTTGGACCAGTTGTTGAAGCCGTTCCTCCAACACATGCGTATAAATTTGCGTGGTTGAAATATCCGAGTGTCCGAGCAGTTCCTGAACGACGCGAAGATCAGCGCCGTTGGCGAGAAGGTGGCTTGCAAATGCATGCCGCATGACGTGCGGCGAGATCATAGATGGGGTGAGACCTGCCCGGATCGCAAGATTCTTCAAGTCACGTGCGAAAACCTGGCGCGGCAGGTAGCCTTCCCGGGAGGCTGCGGGAAATAGCCAGAGGCTTTCCTGTGGCACCTTGGCGGCAGCGTTCTCGGCGGCGAGCATCCGGCCGTAGAGCTTCAGTGCCACGATCGCCGATTGCGACAGCGGCACGAGACGTTCCTTGTTGCCCTTGCCACGGATCATCAGGAAGCGTCCGTCCTGATCGAGCACACGGGCTGGAAGAGAGACGAGCTCGCTCACACGCATCCCTGTTGCATAGAGGAGCTCAAGAAGGGCCAGCATCCGAAGCCGCTGCAGTTGGCCGGGCGCGGGATCCTGCGCTTCGGTTTCCGCCTGCTCGAGCAAACGGCCAACCTCATCGACCCCCATCGTCTTCGGCAGAGCCCGGCCCTTCTTCGGCGCATCGAGAACGCCAGTCGGATCGTCGGTGCGCAGGCTTTCGGCGTAGAGAAACTTGTAGAACTGGCGCATCGCCGCCAGCCGCCGCGCCTGGGACGATGGCTTGAACCCATGCGCGGCGAGGGAAGAGAGATAGGCCGAAAGATCCGCCGATGTCGCCTCCAGCAGGCGCACGCTCTTGCCGTTCAGGAAGCCATGAAGATCGTCAAGATCGCGCTCATAGGAAGAAAGTGTATTGGCGGCTGCGCCCCGCTCCGCGCTCATCATTTCCAGAAAGGCTTCGACGTGAACCCAGCCGAGATCCTTCATCGTCTCACTTCTTGGACGGGTTGATGGCGCCGGTGGACGGAGGGTTGATCCGCTCGGACGGAATACGGATCGTCACGTCACGCTCCTGCGGCTCGACGAAAGCAACCAGTGCCCACATCGTTCCGTATATCGCACCGGCGATGATCGCCAATATGGCGAGAAAACGGAACAAACTCGGCATTCAGTAACTCCATGGCTCTGCTTCTTTATGAAGAAGCATGTTTGCAAGTGCAAGAAGATGCATTTGAACCACGTTTCCCTTGCCCGCGACTTGACGCTACACCTGCATTTGTCGATACCGTTCGCAAACAAAGTGTGAATGGACCAATGAGCGACCCAGTTCTGACCGTTGCCGAAAGCTTGAAAGACAGGGCTCGTGCTGCGCTCGGTTCTCGCAATCTGATCCTGGTCGGATTGATGGGCGCAGGCAAATCCTCTGTTGGCCGGATCGTCGCGCATCAGTTGGGCATCCCCTTCGTCGACAGCGATGCCGAGATCGAGAAGGTCTCCCGCATGTCCATCACCGAACTCTTCGCCGCTTACGGCGAGGAAGAGTTCCGCGCGCTTGAAGGCCGCGTCATGAAACGCCTCTTGAAGAACGGGCCGCGCGTGGTCTCCACCGGCGGCGGCGCTTTCATCAACGACCGGACGCGCAAGCATATCAAGAAGGGCGGCCTCTCCATCTGGCTGAAGGCGGATCTCGATGTTCTCTGGGAGCGGGTCAGCAAGCGCGATACGCGCCCGCTGCTCAAAACAGAGAACCCCAAGCAGACCCTCGAAAACCTCATGAACGCGCGTTATCCGATTTACGAGCTCGCCGACCTTACCGTCCTCTCGCGCGATGTGCGCAAGGAACTGATGGCCGAGGAGATCCTTAAAGCCATGATCGACGCCCGAACCGAAAGTGCAGCCCGATGAATGCGATTGCCTCTGCCTCCGAACGCAAGGTTCACGTGCCACTCGGCGAGCGCGCCTACGATATCCTGATCGGGCCGGGCCTGATCGCACGCGCCGGCGCTGAGATCGCTTCGCGCCTGAAGGGCCGGAAGGCGGCTGTCATTACGGACGCGCATGTAGCGCCGCTTTATCTTGGCGCGCTGGTTCAAAGCTTGGAACAGGCTGGCATCGCGTCCGCGACCCTCGTGCTGCCGGCTGGCGAGAAGACCAAGAGCTTCGAGCATCTGATGACTGTTTGCGACAAGGTCCTCGAAGCGCGGATTGAACGCAACGACTGCGTCATCGCGCTTGGCGGCGGCGTTATCGGCGATCTCTCAGGCTTTGCCGCCGGCATCGTGCGGCGCGGGATGCGTTTCGTACAGGTACCGACTTCGCTGCTGTCGCAGGTCGATTCCTCGGTCGGCGGCAAGACCGGCATCAACAGCCGCCATGGCAAGAACCTCCTTGGCGTCTTCCATCAGCCGGACTTGGTGCTCGCAGACACCGATGTTCTGAATTCGCTAAGTGCGCGTGAGTTTCGTGCCGGCTATGCAGAGGTCGCGAAGTACGGCCTGATCGACAAGCCTGACTTTTTCGCGTGGCTGGAAGCTAACTGGCAGGCGGTTTTTGCCGGCGGTGCGGCACGCATCGAGGCGATCGCCACGAGCTGCCAGGCAAAATCCGATGTCGTCGTTGCCGACGAGCGCGAGACCGGACAACGCGCGCTCCTCAATCTCGGCCACACCTTCGGCCACGCGCTGGAGGCGGCAACCGCCTATGATAGCTCGCGTCTCGTTCATGGCGAAGGTGTTTCGATCGGCATGGTTCTGGCGCACGAATTCTCGGCGCGCATGAACCTCGCAAGCCCGGATGATGCCCGCCGCGTCGAAAGCCACCTCAAGGCTGTCGGTCTTCCGACCCGCATGTCGGAAATTCCGGGCGCGCTGCCGCCGGCCGAAGTGTTGATGGACGCGATTGCTCAGGACAAGAAGGTGAAGGGCGGCAAGCTGACCTTCATCCTCACCCGCGGCATCGGGCAGTCCTTCGTCGCCAATGATGTTCCCGCTTCGGAAGTACTGAGCTTCCTAAAGGAGAAGCACCCGCAATGACCCTCGAAGGCACGCTGGCATTTCTTTCCGTATACTGGCCGGAAATTGTCTCCATCGTGGCCCTCGTCCTCATGTCGGCGTTCTTCTCCGGTTCGGAGACGGCGCTGACCGCGGTATCCCGTAGCCGGATTCACACGCTCGAAGCCAATGGCGAGGAACGCGCAGGGATTGTGCGCCAGCTCATAGAGCGCCGCGATAGGCTGATCGGTGCGCTGCTCATCGGCAACAACCTTGCCAACATCCTCTCCTCGTCGTTGGCCACTAGTCTGTTTCTCGGGCTGTTTGGCAACTCGGGCGTTGCGCTTGCGACTTTGGCGATGACCGTCATTCTGGTCATCTTCGCCGAAGTGCTGCCGAAGAGCTGGGCGATTTCGACGCCGGATCGGTTTGCATTGAACACGGCCTATGCAGTCAAGATGTTCGTCGCCGTCGTCGGTCCGGTGTCGTCTTTCGTCAATGCGATCGTTCGCCGGATCCTGTCGCTCTTTGGTATCAATCTCTCGCGGGAGGTCTCGATGCTCTCCGCGCATGAAGAACTGCGTGGCGCTGTTGATTTGTTGCATCGTGAGGGATCGGTCGTAAAGGCGGACCGCGACCGCTTGGGCGGTGTCCTCGATCTCGGCGAACTGGAACTCTCCGACATCATGGTCCACCGCACCGCGATGCGGGCGATCAATGCCGATGATCCGCCGGAGGTGGTCGTGCGGACAATTCTCGAGAGCCCGTTCACGCGCATGCCGCTCTGGCGGGGGACGACGGATAACATCATCGGTGTGGTTCACTCCAAGGATCTGCTGCGCGCACTTGCCGAGCGCGACGCCGAGCCGGAGCACCTCGACATCATCAAGATCGCCCAGAAGCCGTGGTTCGTACCCGATAGCACCAGCCTTGAAGCCCAGCTGAACGCATTTCTGCGCCGCAAGCAGCATTTCGCCGTCGTCGTCGACGAGTATGGCGAAGTGCAGGGCATCGTGACGCTGGAGGACATCCTCGAGGAGATCGTCGGCGACATTGCCGATGAGCACGACATCGACATCCAGGGCGTGCGGCAGGAAGCGGACGGTTCCATAGTGGTGGATGGCAACGTTCCCATCCGCGATCTCAACCGCGCGCTGGATTGGCATCTGCCGGATGAGGAAGCGACAACGATCGCAGGCCTTGTCATTCACGAGTCGATGACAATCCCGGAAGAGCGACAGGCCTTCACATTCTACGAAAAGCGCTTCATCGTCATGAAGCGAGAGAAGAACCGCATCACCAAACTTCGAATTCGGCCGGCTGAGGAAAACGAGGCAGGTCCGGCCTGAGGCGAGCGTCCTAGCCATGGTCGCTGTGGAAAGGAGTCCGCCGCGACATCACCATTATGGATTTGATATGTTTGATATTTTCTGGCGGGCTGTCGTCATCGGCATCGGGGCGACCGTTCTTATGGATATCTGGGCAATTGTGTATGCAAAAGCCACCGGCAGCGCGCTGCCGAACTGGGCGCCGATCGGTCGCTGGTTCTGGCACCTGAAGGACGGCAAGGTTTTCCACGACGACATCGGCACGGCCGCACCTTATGAGCGCGAACTCGCGCTCGGCTGGATTGGCCATTATGCCGTCGGCATTCTCTACGGCATACTGCTTGTGGTCCTGGTCGGTCCCGGCTGGCTGGCGGAACCGACCTTTCTGCCGGCGTGGATCTGGGCGATCGTCACCGTCGGCGCCGGCTGGTTCCTGCTGCAGCCGGGCCTCGGCATCGGCTGGGCGGCATCGAAGACGCCGAACCCGAACAAGGTTCGCTTCCTCAATCTGGTGGCGCACACAGTCTTCGGCTTCGGGCTCTACGCGACGGCGCTTCTGATCCGCTGAAACCATGCTGTGACGGTCCGGCCGCATTGGAAAGTGCGGCCTTGTCACCCATATAGGGGCCGTGCCCGCTACCAGCGCACCGGTTCGCCGGGGGCTGCCGGTTCGACGGCGAGCGCATGCAATCCGGCATCCAATTCTGGCTTCAAAAGCTCCGTGATCGCGCGGTGTCGTGCCAGTCGGGGCATGCCGGTAAACTTGGCGGATACGATGCGCACCCGCATATGGGTCTCGCCCGTCCCCGTCATATCAGGCTGATGACCTGCATGAAGATGGCTTTCATTGATGACGCTCAAGCGTTCCGGCGCGAATGCGGCGGTCAGCTTTTCTTCGATGCGGGTCTGCAGGGTCATGGTCTCGTTGCTTTGCGAAAAAGGTTCCCACCAAGCCAGCAACATTCCGGTTTGTCAATTCTTGTTGTGGCCTCGTCGCAGGCTTAAAATTAGAGCCGTCATGAGACTCGATTCCAAATATTTCGACCGCATCCGCACCCGCCGCAAACGCGAGCAGGAAACCGAACAGGCTCCCCCTTCCTGTCAGTGGGACGGCTGCGACAAGAAAGGCGTGCATCGCGCTCCCGTCGGACGCAATGCCGAGGGGCAGTTCTTTCTGTTCTGCTTCGAACACGTCAAGGAATACAACAAGGGCTACAATTACTTTTCCGGCCTCTCCGACGGTGAGATCGCGCGTTATCAGAAGGAAGCGATAACAGGCCATCGCCCAACCTGGACGGTCGGCGTCAACAAGTCGGCCAAGGACAGCCCGCTGCATTCCGATATGCGGTCCGGTTCCTACCGCGTGCGCGATCCCTTCGGCTTCGTCAACGGTACCAAGGGAAACGGCCCGCGCTTCCCTGAGCAGCGCAAGCTGAAAAGCCTGGAAGCCAAGGCCTTCGACACGATGGGCCTCGATGCCAGCGCGACCTCCTCGGAGATCAAGAGCCGCTACAAGGAACTGGTCAAGAAACACCACCCTGACGCCAACGGCGGCGACCGCGGTTCGGAAGAGCGGTTCCGGGCCGTCATCCAGGCCTATCAATTATTGAAGCAGAACGGTTTTTGTTAATTCCCGTCCTTGCTCTTGGTCTTCAATCAGGTATGGTCCCAAATCGGCTGAGGCCGCAGGCAATCGCGGCATAAGTTTCTGCGTTTGTCTCACAGGCGCCTCGGCCACTTCCGGGCGCGGCGTTTCTTGTCCGGGACTTTGTTCAAGAATGCTCGCTAGCGGTAGATTATCGCCCCCGAGGTTTCGTTTCAGTCCCGGAGAAGCATCGCCGACGTTCCGACATGAACGAGCGCGGGGTAGACTGCGGCGTCATGGTTGCGAAATGGGCTGAGACAGTATGGCCGGGTGTCGGGCACCCGCCTTGGAGACATGATGAGCAAGATTGACCTTGATATTTCGGAGCTTCCGGACACCACCGTTTCGGTCAGGGAGGTCTTTGGTATCGATTCCGACATCCGCGTGCCGGCCTATAGCCAGGGCAGCGCCTATGTTCCGGACCTCGACCCCGACTATCTCTTCGACCGCGAGACCACGCTCGCCATTCTTGCCGGCTTTGCCCATAACCGACGCGTGATGATCTCCGGCTATCACGGCACGGGTAAGTCCTCGCACATCGAACAGGTCGCCGCCCGCCTCAACTGGCCCTGCGTTCGTATCAACCTCGATAGCCACGTCAGCCGTATCGACCTCGTCGGCAAGGATGCGATCGTCCTCAAGGACGGTCTGCAGGTCACGGAATTCAAGGACGGCATCCTGCCCTGGGCCTACCAGCACAATGTCGCGCTCGTCTTCGACGAATACGATGCCGGCCGCCCCGACGTCATGTTCGTCATCCAGCGCGTTCTGGAATCGTCGGGCCGCCTGACGCTGCTCGACCAGAGCCGTGTTATCCGCCCGCACCCAGCCTTCCGTCTGTTTGCGACCGCAAACACGATCGGTCTCGGTGATACGACGGGCCTCTATCACGGGACGCAGCAGATCAATCAGGCGCAGATGGACCGCTGGTCGATCGTCACGACGCTGAACTACCTGCCGCACGACCATGAAGTGAACATCGTTGCTTCCAAGGTGAAGAGCTTTGGGAAGGACAAGGAAGGCCGCGATACCGTCTCCAAGATGGTGCGCGTCGCCGATCTGACTCGCGCCTCCTTCATGAACGGCGATCTGTCGACCGTCATGAGCCCGCGTACGGTTATCACCTGGGCCGAGAACGCCGAGATTTTCGGCGACATCGCGTTCGCCTTCCGCACCACGTTCCTCAACAAGTGCGATGAGCTGGAACGTCCCCTGGTGGCCGAACACTACCAGCGCGCTTTCGGCGTCGAGCTGAAGGAAAGTGCTGCCAATATCGTTCTGGAGGCCTAAGGCCGACCGATCATGGCTGCTCGCGGTGACAATTCGAAAGCAAAGCCCGGCTCGCCTGTCGACGTCGAACCGTTGCGCCGGGCGATAACTGGCAGCGTGCGCGCGATTGCCGGTGACGGCGAGGTCGAGGTGACCTTCGCCAACGAACGCCCTGGAATGACGGCCGAGCGGATCCGTCTGCCGGAGCTTTCCAAGCGTCCGACGCTGCATGAGCTCGCCGTGACGCGCGGGCTTGGCGACTCGATGGCGCTGCGGCTGGCCTGCCACGACGACAAGGTGCACGCGACGATGGCGCCGCAAGGCTCCGATGCGCGCGCGATCTTTGATGCCGTTGAGCAGGCGCGCGTGGAATCGATCGGCGCGCTGCGCATGGAAGGCGTGGCCGCCAACTTGCGTTCGATGACCGAAGAGAAATACGCCAAGGCGAATTTCTCCGGTATCGAGCGGCAGGAGGACGCGCCGATCGGCGAAGCGATGGCCATGATGGTGCGGGAGAAGCTGACGGGCCAGAAACCGCCAGCCTCCGCCGGGAAGGTACTCGACCTCTGGCGCTCCTTTATCGATGAGAAGGCCGGATCCGACCTAGACGACCTTCCCGCCGTCATGAGCGACCAGCAGGCCTTTTCCAAGGTGATCCGCCACATGCTCTCCGCCATGGAAATGGCCGAGGAGTATGGCGACGACGATAGCGAGCCGGAGTCCGATGATGAATCGGAGCAGGAAGACCAGCCGAACGGCGACGAGCAGGAACAGGACGAAGTTGATGACGACGCCGGTTCCGACGCTGCGCCCGTAGAAGACAGCGAAGTCGCCGACGAGCAGATGGAGGACGGCGAGACCGAAGGCGCCGAAATCTCCGACGACGACATGCAGGATGAAGGCGAAGAGGATTCCGAGACGCCGGGGGAAACCCGCCGTCCGAACACGCCGTTCGACGACTTCAACGAGAAGGTCGACTACCACGTCTTCACCGAGGAATTCGACGAGACGATCACCGCCGAAGAGCTCTGCGACGCGGCCGAGTTGGAGCGCCTGCGCGCCTTCCTCGACAAGCAGCTGGCGCACCTTCAAGGCGCGGTCGGGCGGCTGGCGAATCGCCTGCAGCGGCGGTTGATGGCGCAGCAGAACCGTTCCTGGGATTTTGATCTCGAGGAAGGCTACCTCGATCCGGCGCGCCTGACGCGCCTGGTGATCGATCCGATGCAGGCGCTGTCCTTCAAGATGGAGCGCGACACGCAGTTCCGCGATACGGTCGTGACCCTTCTGATCGACAACTCGGGCTCGATGCGCGGCCGCCCGATCACGGTCGCGGCCACCTGCGCCGATATCCTGGCCCGCACGCTGGAGCGTTGCGGCGTCAAGGTCGAGATCCTCGGCTTCACGACGAAGGCCTGGAAGGGCGGACAGGCGCGCGAAAAGTGGCTCGGCAGCGGCAAGCCGCAAACGCCGGGCCGTCTCAACGACCTGCGCCACATCATCTACAAGTCGGCCGACGCGCCGTGGCGGCGCGCGCGTGCCAATCTCGGCCTGATGATGCGCGAAGGCCTGCTCAAGGAAAACATCGACGGCGAGGCGCTGATCTGGGCGCACAATCGCCTGCTGGCTCGCCGCGAGCAGCGCCGCATCCTGATGATGATCTCCGACGGGGCGCCGGTCGACGATTCGACGCTGTCGGTCAACCCGGGGAACTATCTGGAACGGCATCTGCGCGCCGTCATCGACCGAATCGAGACGCGCTCGCCGGTCGAGCTGCTGGCAATCGGCATCGGCCACGACGTTACGCGCTACTACCGGCGCGCGGTGACGATCGTCGATGCGGACGAACTGGCCGGTGCGATGACCGAGCAGCTTGCGTCGCTTTTCGAAGATAAGACTGTCCAGCCGCGGGGCGGTCGTCTCCGCCGCGCCGGCTAACCGCGAAGGACGCTTTCTGGATGCTCCGGAAGCCCTTCGCCAGCGTGGTCTCGATCGCTCTCGGGTTGGCGGCTCTCATGCCGCCGGCGCTCGGCGAAGGCGACGTGGAGGTCCGCAGCCGCCTCATCACCGATTTCAAGATCGGCTCCGATGAGACCAAGTTCGGCTCTCTCGAATTTCTCGGCGGGCTGGAAATGGTCTCGCCGCAGCGCCTGTTCGGCTCGCTGTCGTCGATTCGGTTTCGATCGGACAAGACACGTTTCGTCGGCGTGCTCGACACCGGTCACTGGATGACAGGCCGTATCGAGCGCGATCCGCAGGGGCACCTGTCCGGCCTGACCGATGTCGCGATCACGCCGATGAAGAACCGGGCGGGGCGCAGCTTTGAGGGAAAAGGGTATATGGATGCCGAGGGCCTGACGCTGCACGCGGACCAGGTTCTCGTCTCCTTCGAACAGGACCACCGCGTCGACATCTATCCCGATCCGGGCTTCGAGGAGTCGCGTGCAATTGACACGATCCCCATCCCCTTTCCCAAGAAATCGCTGCGTGCCAATCGCGGCTTTGAGACGATCGCTGTTGCACCCGTCGATAGCGCGCTGAAAGGCGGCACGCTGATCGTCGCAGAACGCAGCCTGGACACGGACGGGAATGCCTATGCGGCGATCCTCGATGGACCACTGAAGGGACGTCTGTCGCTTGCTCACTATGGCGATTTCGACGCGACGGACGGAGCCTTCCTGCCGAATGGCGACCTGCTGCTTCTGGAACGCCGGTTCAACATGGCGGAAGGCATCGGAATGCGTATCCGCCACATCAAGGCCGCCGACATCCGCCCAGAGACCGTCATGGACGGCGAGATATTGCTGCAAGGCGACTTCGGCTACCAGATCGACAACATGGAAGGCCTTGATGCCTTTACGGCTGAGGATGGGACCACGCATGTTGTCATCGTCTCCGACGACAACCATTCGATCCTGCAGCGCAATCTGATGCTGGAATTCCGGTTGGTGGAGCCGCGGGCCGGCGATACGGCTGGCCTACAGAGATGAGCGCTCGTCGTGAGCGGCGAGCCTGAGCGGACTGCAACACGGCTTAGAAATTGCGCTGGAAGCGCAGGAAACCTTCAACATAGTCGTCGGCGTCATCAGGGTCGTCGTATTGGACGCTGAGTTTGGTCGTCAGGTTCGTGGCGATCTTGTAGTCGGCCGTGATACCCGCGCGCCACTCGTCGCCGCCGGTGAATTCGCCATCGCTATCGAACGAGGTCTTGCTGAAATACTGATAGCCGGGGGTAACCGACCACTTGTCGTTCAGCTTCACATAGTACTGCGCACCGACGGTCCACTCGGACTTTTCCCAGTAGTAATTGGCGCCGCTTGCCCAGATGCCCCAGAGGCCGAGCTGGCCAGGTCCGAGGTCCGCGAACAGGATACCGCGAATGGCGCCTTCGTCAGCGTCGGTGTCATAGCTTCCCAGAAGGTAGCCGCTGACAACACCGACTTTGCCGTAAAACTGGGCTTCGATGCCGACATTGTTCGGCTGCTCGCCAGGTATGGCAGGCTTGGGCGCGTCTTCGAGTTCATCCACCATGACGCCGGCGCTGAAGTCCGGTGTCTCGTACATGTAGCGGATGGCGTTGTGGATCGTCTGGTTGCTGGAGATGATGTCCGTTTCGCCGGTACCGATGCTGCGGTCGTTATCCCACCAGGAGTACTGCATGCCGACGCGCAGGTGAGCGATGTCGATATAGCCTTCCTGCAGAAGAGCCGTCTGGTTCGTCGCGTTCTCGGCGTTGATGCGGAGCGTGATGACGCCGGTCAGCGTGCCAAATTCCGTTTCGCTCTTGGACGAAATAGTCGTCTGTCCGCGCGTCCAGGAGGACCAGTCGGATGTGCCGGAGCGGTTGGGACCGAAACGCTCTTCAACGCGGATGTAGCCGCCGATCGACAGACAGGTTTCGGTTCCCGGAATATAGAAGTAGCCGGAGCCATAAGCGTCGCAGACGCGCACATACTCGACCGGTTCGGGCTCGGCTGCGACGATCGCGTCTGCCGCGTAGGCACCGGACGCCATTGAGACCACCGCTATGGAGCTGAAGAGGGCAGTGCGAATATTCATGGGAGGTCCCTACAGGTACTCGATGGGGAACGGTTATGAGCGGTGCCTAACAGTTACATGACGATATTGCGGCGACGGGGCTTCCATTGTTCCGCTTCATACGATCTGTTGTGAATGCGCAACATTATGGCTGCTCGCCGTCAGATCTGGTTGGCTTCGCTCAGCTCGGGCGCGGCGGCGCGCATCTTCTTCAACTTCCGCTCTGGGCTCTTTTCCGTCGGATTCTCGTCATCGTCGGGATCGCTGGTCGAACCGACTTCATCCATCCTGTGGGTTATCGCGAGCGCGTAGATAGTATGGAGAATATTGCGGTCAGTGACATCGGGGTCCGTCAAAGCCAGCAAAGAGGCGCGTACAATCTTCTTACTGGTTGCCTTGGGGCAGCGTTCCAATACGAAGTCGAACAGCCCGTTGCCGGAGAGGCCCTCCGTCGCACCGTCCAGAAGCGCCTCGTACACTCTCTTCCGTTTCTCGCTCACGGTTACCCTCCATGTGGCGTGATTGAGACAGTACTGTCACAAAAACGTCATGCGCAACAATTTTAACGCGCAACATGAAGAGTTTTTGCATGGTAGCGTGGCAGCAAAGTGTCGTCGCGGCACCGTCCTCCAGAGATTGCGCAACCAAATATAGCGGAGCCAGGCTCCGCTATATTTGGTTGCGACAAGGCTGAATGGGGTTAGCTGGCGCGGGCCGCCTGCATCGGGCGCAACACGTTCATCAACGCGCCGTAGGGCAGCAGCATCACCAGACCGACGATCATCTTTACGGCAAAGTCGCCGATTGCCCAGGAAATCCAGCGAGGTGCCTGCGCGGTCAAAACGCCGAGGATCGGCGCGGCTTCGAGCGCGAACGGATCGTTCGGGCCGAAGAAGACGAAGAAGGCCGCAAAGGCGAAGGAGAAGAAGACCACCGTGTCCAGCATCGAACCGATCAGCGAGCCGACGAGCGGCGCGCGCCACCAGGCCTGACGGCGCAGGCGGTTGAAGACCGAGATATCAAGCAGCTGCCCGGCGAGATAGGCCGAGCCGGAGGCGATAGCGATGCGCGGGACCGACGTGTAGAAGGACAGCGCCACACCGACGACAAAGCCAGCAAAGACGACCTTGCGAGCGGCCTGCGGGCCGAATTGGCGGTTAGTCAGATCGGTGATGAGGAAGGCGACCGGATAGGTGAATGCGCCCCAGGTCAGGATGTCGGCCAGATTGATGCCGGCGAACTCGGCGTTCAGGGGGAACTGTACGAGGAAGTTCGAGGCGACGACGACCAGCGTCATCAGTGCGACATAGATAGAGCGCGTCGTCAGCATTTTTTTATCCTGGGGTATGCCACCAGTTCGAGGAACAGACCGGCAAAGCAAAAGGCTTGTCCGGAGATCATCCGTGCAAGCCTTTTGAAGCCGTATGAAGAAGAAGAAGAAGAAGAGACGAAGCTTACGCAGCAGCCGCTTCGGCAGTCTTCTTGACGATCTGGCGACGCAGCAGACGAGCGCGCATCGACAGTTCATTTTCGCTTGCCTTCAGCAGGAAGGCATCGAGACCGCCACGATGCTCAACGGAACGAAGAGCAGAAGCCGAAACGCGAAGACGGTAACGCTGGCCGAGAGCGTCGGAGATCAGCGTAACCTGGCACAGGTTCGGGAGGAACCGGCGCTTGGTCTTGTTGTTGGCATGGCTGACATTGTT
>Ga0102590_1003945_pt1 | contig 13602 bp, 10 predicted proteins | sample AraplaMF_Col_mMF_FD_76859 | JGI IMG/M metagenome (GOLD analysis project Ga0102590, IMG submission 76859) | Arabidopsis root microbial communities from the University of North Carolina, USA - plate scrape MF_Col_mMF | ecosystem: Host-associated > Plants > Roots > Endosphere | place: USA...
ATCCCTATCTCGACATCAACGAGATCACCAATGACTGGATCGGCAAGACGGAATGGGTCTACCGGCTGGACTTCGAAGCCGAGCCTGATGCGGGCCAAGTGCAGGAACTGGTCTTCGACGGCGTCGACACGATTGCAACGATCCGCCTGAACGGCGAGGAGATCGGCCGTGCCTTCAACATGCACCGCACCTATCGCTTCGACGTTTCGGCGCTTCTGCGGCATGGCGAGAACGAACTCAGCATCACCTTCCATTCCGCCTATGCCTATGGCGCGGAGATGGAGAAACATTACGGCTACCGGCCCAACAACTATCCGGGGCCGGGCAACCTGATGCGCAAGATGGCCTGCAATTTCGGCTGGGACTGGGGTCCGACGCTGGTGACGGCGGGGCTGTGGAAGCCGGTGCGGCTGGAGAGCTGGGATCGGGCGCGGCTTGCCGCTACAAGGGTTTCGGCCACGCTTGCCGGTGGTGATGGGCTCGTCAAGGTGTATGCGCGGCTGGCAAGGCATGGCGAGGCAGTGCCGGCGACGCTCGTTACAGAGATTGGCGGCATGACGCAGACGGTCACTGTCGAAGCGGATGCGGATGAGGTTTCATTCGAGGTGCACGTTCCCTCGCCGCAGCTCTGGTGGCCGCATCATCTCGGCGCGCAGCCGCTTTATCTGCTGGAGATCCGGCTGGAAGATGAAAGCGGAAACATCCTCGACAGCTATTCGAAGCAGATCGGCTTCCGGTCGCTGCGGCTCGATACCGCGCCGGATGATCATGGCTCTGCCTTTACCTTCGTCATCAACGACGTGCCGATCTTTGCCTGTGGCGCCAACTGGATACCGGACGATTGTTTTCCCTCGCACGTGACGGCGGAGCGCTATGCGGCGCGGATCGATGAGGCGAAGGCCGCCAATATCAATCTGCTGCGTGTCTGGGGCGGCGGCATTTTCGAACGGGACGAGTTCTACGAGGCCTGCGACCGGGCCGGCATGCTCGTGTGGCAGGATTTTCTTTTTGCCTGCGCCTCCTATCCGGAGGAAGAGCCGCTGCGCAGCGAAATCGTCGCCGAGGTGCGGGACAATGTCGTGCGGCTGATGCCACATGCCTCGCTCATCATCTGGAACGGCAATAACGAGAATATCTGGGGCTTCGACGAATGGGGCTGGCGGCCGATCATCAAGGACGGTGTCAGCTGGGGGCTTGGCTATTATCTCGATGTCCTGCCGAAGCTCTGCGCCGAACTCGATCCCATCAGGCCCTACTATCCCGGCAGCCCCTATTCAGGCTCCATGGATATCGAGCCCAATGACGACAAGCATGGCTGCAAGCACATCTGGGACGTGTGGAACGACGTCGGTTACGAAGTCTATCGTAACTACATTCCGCGCTTCTGCTCCGAATTCGGCTGGCAGGCGCCGCCGGCATGGGCGACGCTGCAGGAGAGCGTGCATGACGAGCCGCTGACGCCGGAATCGCGCGGCGTGTTCCATCATCAGAAGGCGACGCAGGGCAATGACAAGCTCATCAAGGGCCTTGCCGGACACCTGCCGGTGCCGCAGACGATGGATGACTGGCATTTTGCCACACAGCTCAATCAGGCCCGCGCCATCCGCTTCGCCGTCGAGCACATGCGCTCGCATCGCGATATCTGCAAGGGCGCGGTCGTCTGGCAGTTCAACGACTGCTGGCCGGTCACGTCATGGGCAGCGCTCGATTCCGCCGGGCGTCGCAAGCCGCTCTGGTATGCGATGCAGCAGGCCTTTCACCCTCGCCTGCTGACGATCCAGCCACGCGGCGATGGTCTTTCGGCGGTCGCGGTCAATGAGCAGACACTGTTCTGGCGCTCGAAGATCAGCGGAAAGCGCATGCGGTTCGATGGTACGGTGCTGGCGGAATTCGAATTCTGGCGGCTGCTCTGCGACCGTTTCGAAGCGAAGGAGTTCCCGCTACCCGAGGATATTGCAAAAGCGGATTCGGCGGATGCGGAAGTCATTGTCGTGCAGATGCTCGATAAGCGCGCTTTCCATTATTTCGTCGAGGATATCGACCTGAAATTGCCTTCGCCGGAACTCGCCATATCCTTGGGAAGATCGCCCGGTGGCTGTGACATCACGGTGACGGCACGGAGCTTTCTGAAAGATCTCTGCCTTATGGCCGATCGGCTCGATCCCGCGGCCGTGGTGGATTCCATGCTGGTGACGCTGCTGCCCGGTGAAAGCCATGTCTTTCGCGTCACAACCGATAAACATCTGACGATTGAGGACATTGCCGTCGGGCCTGTCCTGCGCTGCGCCAACGATCTCGTCAGCAAAAATTGAAAGGCCCCGCTCTCGCGGGGCCTCCATCCGGCTCGTCCTCGCGGGCGACGTTACATCCAGTAGGGCGGCACGCCGTAGTAATCGTACACGCGGCGGCCATTATCGTTGTACCAGGTGTCGTCGTCATCCGCGTAGCTCGGCGCACGCTCGATCTGGTCCTTGGTGAGATCGATGCGGTAGCCGTCCAGCTGGGTATCGTAGGTCAGCTTTTCCCACGGCAGCGGATAGTGGTCATTGCCGATGCCGAGGAAGCCGCCGAAACTCAAAACAGCGTAAGCAACGCGACCGTCCTGCTTCCCGAGGATGAGGCGCTCGATGGAACCGATGTGCTTGCCATCGGCGCCATAGACGCGGGTGCCTTCAACGCGGTCGCTGGCGATCAGCGTCGGGGTATCCTTCACATTCGGGTCGCGTCTGGTGGCGTCAGTATCCTGATTCAGCATTGCGCACCTCCTTTTCGTCGTTTCCTCGTGGGTTCATCCACACTTGATTTATCCACACTGGCAAAACGTGCCCTGCGCTTCAAAGTTCCCTGTTGCACACTATTTGCTGCTGCCATTGCGATATTGACGTTTACGTCAAGGTTATTGTAGCCTCAACTTGCTTGAACCGTTCAAGCAATGGCATAAGCTGCGTTGACGGAAGATGGAGGAATCTTCTGATCGATGCCGGTGCAAACCCGGTTTCGGCGGCCGAATGGGAGAGAGAAAATGAACAGCATTTCCGTCCACCCAAGCGGTGCGAAACCGGAAAAACCATGGCTTGCCACCTATCCGGACGTCGTTCCGGCCCAGATTCCCCCACTGGAATTCGCATCGCTGCCGGATCTCCTGGAAAAGAGCTGCGCGCGTTTTGCCGATCGGAAAGCCTTTTCCAGCATGGGCAAGACGATGACCTATCGCGAGCTCGAAACGCAGACCCGCAAGGTGGCCGCCTGGATGCAGAGCATCGGCCTGCAGAAGGGCGATCGTGTCGCCGTGATGATGCCGAATGTGCTGCAGAACCCCGTCGCCGTCTATGGCATCCTGCGCGCCGGCCTGGTCGTGGTGAACGTCAACCCGCTCTATACGCCGCGCGAGCTCGAGCACCAGCTCAACGATTCCGGCGCCAAGGCGATCTTCGTTCTCGAAAACTTCGCGCGCACCGTCGAGCAGGTCATCAACAAGACCGACCTGCGCCATGTCATCGTCACGTCTCTCGGCGAAATGCTCGGCCCCAAGGGGCATATCATCAATTTCGTCGTTCGCCGGGTGAAGAAGCTGGTGCCATCCTGGTCCATCCCGCAGCACAAGAGCTTCCAACAGGTGCTTGCGGAAGGCGCGAAGAAGACGCTTGCGCCTGTCAGCCTCACCGGCAGCGACATCGCCTTCCTGCAATATACGGGTGGGACGACCGGCATTGCCAAGGGTGCAGTGCTGACGCACCAGAACCTGCTTGCCAACAAGATGCAGCTGCAGCTCTGGCTGAAATCCGCCTTCGACAAGAAGAAGCAGCCTGAAGTCCTGAACTTCCTTTGCGCGCTGCCGCTCTACCATATCTTCGCGCTGACGGTGAATTCGCTGATGGGCATGTCGCTTGGCGCCCATAACGTGCTGATCGCCAATCCGCGCGACATTCCGGGGCTGGTGAAGGAATTCCAGAAGTCGAACATTCACATTTTTCCGGGCCTCAATACGCTCTTCAACGCGCTGCTCAACAATGCCGACTTCGCCAAGCTCGATTTCTCGTCGCTCGTCATGTCGCTCGGCGGCGGCATGGCCGTACAGCGGCCGGTGGCGGAACGCTGGCTGAAGGTGACCGGCTCGCATGTCACCGAGGGCTACGGTCTCTCCGAGACCTCGCCCGTGGCGACGGCCAACCGCTTCGATTCACCCGAATTCACGGGCTCGATCGGCCTTCCCATTCCCTCGACGGAACTCGACATCCGCGACGAGGACGGCAATTCGCTGCCCCTTGGCGAGATCGGTGAGATCTGCATCCGCGGCCCGCAGGTCATGGCCGGCTACTGGAATAAGCCGGAAGAGACGGCGAAGGTGATGACGCCTGATGGGTATTTCCGCAGCGGCGACATGGGCTTCATGGACGAGCGCGGCTACACCAAGATCGTCGACCGCAAGAAGGACATGATCCTCGTCTCCGGCTTCAACGTCTATCCGAACGAGATCGAGGAAGTGGCGGCCATGCATCCCGGCATCCTGGAGGCAGCCGCGATCGGCGTGCCGGACGGGCATTCCGGCGAGGCGGTAAAACTCTTCATCGTGCGCAAGGACCCTGGTCTCACCGAAGCCGATGTGAAGGCCCATTGCGCGGCCAATCTCACCAATTACAAGCGGCCGCGTTTCATCGAATTCCGCACCGAACTGCCGAAGACACCTGTCGGCAAGATTCTGCGCAAGGACCTGCGCGGCTGAATTTGACGGTCTCGTGAAATTGAGGACCATCTGCTTGTCGCGGGTGGCTTTTTTCATATTTCGACAGATGGCTGAACTTGATTTGGCTGCGGGAAAGAGAATAGTTTCCGCAACCCTCTCCGCCTCCAAAGGAGTCTCCCATGAATGCCATCGTCGAACAACTGAAGAGCACCGCGGCTGCCACCAAGGCCACTGATCTGCGCGCCGCATTCGCCAATGATCCGAAGCGCTTCTCGCGCTTTTCCGTATCGCTTGACGACCTGCTGATGGATTTTTCCAAGACGGCCGTGAGCGACGAGATCCTGAAGCTTCTGGTGAAGCTTGCCGAAGAAGGCGGCGTCGAGAAGAAGCGTGAGGAGATGTTCTCCGGCAAGGCGATCAACTTCACCGAAAACCGCGCCGTGCTGCATACCGCGCTCCGCAACCGTTCCAACACGCCTGTTCTGGTCGACGGCAAGGATGTCATGCCTGACGTCAACGCCGTGCTCGCCGCCATGGGCAAGTTTGCCGATGGTGTCCGCTCGGGCGCGCTGAAGGGCGCGACCGGCAAGAAGATCACCGACGTCATCAATATCGGTATCGGCGGCTCGGATCTCGGTCCGGTCATGGCGACACTGGCGCTCGCCCCCTTCCATGACGGCCCGCGCGCCCATTTCGTCTCCAACATCGACGGCGCCCATATCGCCGACATCCTGAAACTTGTGGAGCCGGAAACGACGCTGTTCATCGTCGCTTCCAAGACCTTCACAACGGTCGAGACGATGACCAATGCGCAGACGGCGCGCAAGTTCATCGCCAGCGCGCTTGGGGAAGCGGCCGTTCAGCACCATTTCGCCGCCGTCTCCACCGCCCTCGACAAGGTCTCCGCATTCGGTATCGAGAGCGAGCGTGTCTTCGGCTTCTGGGACTGGGTCGGCGGCCGCTACTCGATCTGGTCGGCGATCGGCCTGCCGCTGATGATCGCGATCGGTCCGGAGAATTTCGGCAAGTTCCTCGATGGCGCGCATGCTATCGACAACCATTTCCGTAAGGCGCCGATTACCGAAAACCTGCCAATGCTGCTCGGCCTCATCGGCTTCTACCACCGCAATGTGCTGGGTTACCCGACGCGCGCCATCCTGCCTTACGACCAGCGCCTGTCCCGCTTCCCGGCCTATCTGCAGCAGCTCGACATGGAATCGAACGGCAAGGGTGTGACCATCGACGGCACGCCGGTCGAGGGCAATTCCGGCCCGGTCGTCTGGGGCGAGCCCGGCACCAACGGCCAGCACGCTTTCTACCAGCTCATCCATCAGGGCACGAGCATCATCCCGGCCGAATTCATGATCGCCGCCAACGGCTTCGAGCCGGAATTGCGCCACCAGCACCAGCTTTTGATGTCCAACGTTCTCGCCCAGTCGGAAGCGCTGATGAAGGGCCGCACCTTCGCGGAAGCCAAGAAGCAGCTGACCGACAAGGGCATGGACGACAAGCAGGCCGATTTCATCGCCCCGCACCGCGTCTTCACCGGCAACCGCCCGTCGATCACCTTCGTCTACGACAAGCTGACCCCCTATGCACTCGGCCGCCTGATCGCGCTCTACGAACACCGAGTCTTCGTCGAAGGCGTGCTCTTCCGCATCAACTCCTTCGACCAGTGGGGTGTGGAGCTCGGCAAGGAGCTAGCGACCGGCCTGCTGCCCGTCGTCGAAGGCAAGGAAAGCGCTGCGGGTCACGACTCTTCGACGCAGGGTCTGGTCGCCGCGCTGACAAAGCTCGCGAAGTAATTCGGCGATCCGCAAACGGTCGCCGGGTTCAGTTCTCGACAAGCAGATTTTTATCGAACCAAACATCCTGATAATCATCTGCAATCAAGAATCGCCAACCCGGCGCCAAAGCAAGATACGGTTCAACGGCGGGCACCCAATCGCTCAAATGGTTGGCATGCACCGGTTTGAAAAAGTCATCCGCCGCGCTGTATTCACCAGCCCAAATATACCAACCCGATGTTCCTCCAACCGGCGGATGCCGAAGGCCATTCAGCGGCATAATTCCGGACTTTACATTTAGCGATATCCCTACAGTTTCGCTGGCAGAAGGAACAAACATAGGGGATCCAAAGCGGTCGCAAATGTCCTTTTGTTTTAGCAAGAGACTACTCTTCAAATCCGTTACCCTTCTTCAATCGACGGAAAAGTGCTGAGGTAACGACCTTTCTCAGCGGAACACTTGGAGCACTGTAGCTGGACAGCATTTACATCACGCGTGCGAGATTTGTCGATTGATCCATTTTCATAGAACCCGCGCAGGTAGGGACTAAGCCCATTAGCGACACAGGTGGGCTTTTTTGTTTGACCCTGTCGAATTGCAGGGCATCTCGTCGTCTATAGAGAAATTGACGGAGGAGGAGCTGATGACCGCTGATGATGACGAGCTGGTGAAATTCGAGGCAGAGGGCGCACTGCCACTGCCGCCCTCGCATGAGCAAGGCTTCGTCGACCACGAAGGCGCGCGCATCTGGTATTCGAGTTGCGGCACTGGCCCGGCCGTCATCCTGCTCCATGGCGGGCTCGGCAATAGCGGCAACTGGGGTTATCAGGTTCCCGATCTTATCGAGGCCGGCCACCGGGTCGTGGTGATCGACAGCCGCGGGCATGGCCGCAGCACGCGCGACGACCGGCCCTATACCTATCATCTGATGGCTTCGGACGTGCTGGCCATCATGGATCAGATCGGACTTCAGGAAGCGGCCCTCGTCGGCTGGAGCGACGGCGCATGCACGGCGCTGATCCTCGCTGATCAGCAGCCGGACCGCGTCTGCGGCGTATTCTTCTTCGCCTGCAACATGGACCCCAGCGGTACCAAGGAATTCAAGGCGACGCCCGTCATCGACCGCTGCTTCAGCCGCCACAGGAAGGACTATCAGGCGCTGTCGGCAACGCCGGACCAGTTCGAGGCCTTCGTCGCCGACGTGTCGAAGATGATGGCGACGGAGCCGAATTATACGGCCGAACAACTGGCAGGCATCAAGGTTCCGGTTTCCATCGTGCTCGGCGAACACGACGAGTTCATCAAGCCTGACCATGCCGATTATCTGGCAAGGACGATCCCGGATGCGGAATTCGTGCTGCTGCCCGGCGTCAGCCATTTTGCGCCGCTGCAGCAGCCGGACCTCTTCAATCGGGAGGTCCGTGCCTTTCTTGACCGGATCGAATAAGGCTCAGAGGCCGATTTCTCGCGCCCAGGGCGGATTTGCACCAGCGCGCGAGACGGTCACTGCGGCAGCCTTAGCACCGAGAGCCAGGGCGTTGCGCAGGGCCTGCTCATCGAGATTGGCGACCTGTGCCTTGGTCAGCAGGTTGTCCATCTTCAACGAGGCGAGAACGCCGGCATCGAAAGTGTCACCTGCACCGACCGTGTCGACGACCGTGACGCGTTCGCTCGGTACCGTGACCTTACGCTCACTCGTATAGCCAGTCGCGCCTTCGGCACCCTTGGTGATGACGACGAGCTTGGCGCCGTGGTTCAGCCAGTGGGCGGCCAGCGTATCATGGTCGCCTTCCAGGCCGAACCATTCGAGGTCCTCGTCAGAGAATTTTACGATGTCTGACTTAGCGGCCATACGCTTGATGCGAGCCATATGCGCCGGCTTGTCCTTGATGAAGCCGGGGCGGATGTTCGGGTCGAGCGAGATGACGCGCTTGCCGGCCTCGCGGTCGAGCAGCGCTTCGTAGGTTTCGCCGCAGGGGCTCGGGATCAGGCTGATCGCGCCGAAATGCAGGGCCTCGCAATCATCGCCAAGGATTGGCAGATCATCCGTGGTGATCATCCGGCCGGCCGTTCCTTCATCGTAGAAGGCATAAGTCGCCTGACCATTGACCAGCTTGACGAAGGCGATCGTCGAAGGGCGTGGCGTAATGGCGCAGGGGCTGTAATCGACATTGCTCGCCTTCAGCGTATCCAGCAGGATTTCGCCCATCATGTCATCGGCAATGCCAGTGAAGAAGGCCGTCGGGATTCCCAGGCGGCCAAGCGCAATCGCGGTATTGAAGATCGCGCCGCCGGCATAGGGCGCAAAGCCCTTTTCGCCCAGGGTCGTATCCCTCGGCAGCATGTCGATCAGGGCCTCGCCGCAGCACAAAATCATCGAATTCCTCCCTACAGGACTTACGCGTTTCTCAATCGATTAAGCGAGCTTTTGTCAAAAGGCTAGAGCGAAAGCTCACTTACGCCACCATTCCTTGCCGACCATGCGAGCGGCGCATCGAGGAAGGCCTCGACTTCCTGCAGCGTCCTGTCGTCGAAGAGCTTCTGCTGCTTGGCGATCGCCAGCACCTCGCGCCAGGTGGCGATGTGGTGGAACTGGACCTTGCCATTGGCAAAACGCTGCTGGGCTTCCGGGAAAATGCCGTAGGAGAAGAGCGCGATGCCGTGATCGACGACACCGCCGGCGGCTCTGATGGCATCGATGAAGGTGAACATGCTGCCGCCGGCCGTCGTCAGGTCCTCGATGACGAGAACGCGGGCGCCGTCCTTCATCTCGCCTTCGATCTGCGCATTGCGGCCATGGCCCTTCGGCTTTTTGCGGACATAGATCATCGGCAGGCCGAGACGATCGGCAAGCAGTGCGGCAAAGGGAATGCCCGCGGTCTCACCGCCGGCGATGCAATCGAACTGCTCGAAACCGGCATCGCGCAGCAAGGTGCTGGCGGCAAAATCCATCACCGTCGAGCGGACACGCGGGAAGGAGAGAAGCTTACGGCAGTCGATATAGACGGGGCTCATGATGCCCGAGGCATACTTATAGGGCGTCTCGGCGTTGAAATGCACCGCCTTGATCTCCCAGAGCATCTTGGCCAGCAGCTCTGCCATGACGGCGCGATCAGGGAATGTGGTCTGGATCATGAGGCTCTCTCCTTCGGCTGACGTTTCAGCGGCAATAGCAGCAAGAGCGGCCGGTTTCCAGACGGAAGAGCACCGTCAGCCAAGCAGACGGCCAATATCCGCAACCTGCATCTTCTTGAAGAGCGCTATCGCCTGAGTGCCCTCTTCCTCATCCAGCGAAACCGCATAGCGGACGGCAGCAGCAAGAAGCTGCATCGTCAGCCGGGCGATGGCCCGCAGCTCGGCCTCGGTCTTTGCGGGCCACAGCTGTTGTAACACTGAAAGCAGGGCCTGGGCATGGAATTCCATGTCTTCGGCATCGACCTCTTGAAGAAGCTTGTCCGTATGGGTCGCGTGCCAGATATCGCGCATGACGGGCTCGCGACGGAAGAAGGCGTAATATTCATCCGCGATGACGCAGAGCGCAGTGCGCAGATTATCCGCGGTCGTCACCTTGGCCAGTTCGGCGGCCACGCATTGACGGCCCTCCTCGTTGAAGCGTTCGGCGAGCGTGCGGATGATCGAGGTTTTGTCTGGAAAATACTGGTAGAGCGCACCGAAGGAAAGGTCAGCCTTTTCAACGATCTCGCTCATCTTCAGGGCATCGCTGCCATTCTTTTCGATGAGGTCGGAGGCGACCGCCAGGATTTTTTCGAAGCGCTCGCGGCCGCGCTGCTGGCTCGGGATGCGGCGTGGCTGACCGGTCGACTGCTGCTGACGCCTGCGCCGTGCGATCACTTCCTCTGCCATCTTCCGATTCCTTCGACCGTTGACAAAGAAAATAGGAGAGTTTATCTCATTTTGCAAATGAGAGAGTTTCTCTTATTCCAACCGAGAAGGAGTTTCGATATGCAGAATTCCGAAATCGTTCTGATCGGCGGATCGGGCAAAACCGGTGGCCGCATTGCCGACAGGCTGGAAGAGCTGGGACTTAACGTGCGCAAGGCGTCCCGCTCCACGATACCGGCCTTCGATTGGGAGGATCGCGCGACCTGGCGCAGTGCGCTCACGGGTGCAACGAGCGCCTATGTCGCCTTCCTGCCGGACCTTTCCGTCTCCTGGGCGGCAGAGGCCATCGAGGCGCTTTCAAAACTCGCGCGGGAGTGCGGGCTGCAGCATATCGTGCTGCTGTCCGGCCGGGGGGAAGAAGGGGCGCAGCGGAGCGAGGAAGCACTCAAGGCAGCGGGGATCAACTACACGATCCTGCGCGCCTCCTGGTTCTGCCAGAATTTCAGCGAGGGCGCTTTCGTGGAGCCGCTCATTGCCGGCAGGCTCGAACTGCCGGCTGGCGATATCAGGGAGCCCTTCGTCGACGCCGATGACATTGCCGATGCGGCAGTGGCGGCACTCACCGATATCAGGCACCGCAACAGGATCTACGAGCTGACCGGCCCTCGCGCCCTGACCTTCCGCGAAGCCGTTGCCGAGATTGCCGCAGCCACGGACCGTCCGATAGAATATGAGCAGGTATCGATGGCGGATTTCAAGAACGAGCTTGCCGCTGTGGGAATGCCGGCACCGATCGTGGCACTTCTGGAAGAACTCTTCGGACAGGTGCTCGATGGGCGCAATTCGCAGGTGATGGGCGGTGTGACAGAGATGCTCGGCCGTCCGGCAAAGGATTTCAGCCAATATGCGCGGGAGACCGCGGCAACCGGATTGTGGAGCGCCTGACCATGCAGATCCTCCTCGTCATTTCCCTTATTGCGGCGGCAATCGGCAGCGGTCTTGTCGCCGGCATCTTCTTTGCCTTCTCCACCTTCATCATGACCGCTTTTTCGCGCATCCCGGCAGAGCAGGGCATTGCTGCGATGAATTCCATCAACGTGACCATCGTCCGCTCGCCCTTCATGCTGCTTTTCGTGCCGACGGCGATCCTCTGCGTCGTCATCGCAGTGCTGGCCTTCCTGAACTGGCGCGGCGGCGCCTCTTCGATGATGCTGGCCGGCGCGGCGCTCTATATCGTCGCGTCCTTCCTCTCGACCATCGTCTTCAACGTGCCGATGAATGACGCGCTGGCGAAAGTCAGCGGCAACGGGCCAGACGCGGTGCAGCTCTGGGCGAGCTATCTCAGGGATTGGACCTGGTGGAACCATGTGCGCACCATCGCCTCGCTGCTGGCCTCGGTCGCGTTCGTGCGGGCGCTGATGCTGATCTGAAAAGGGCGGAGGGATGCCCTCCGCCCCCGCGTCTGCTGACCCGTTCGCCGTCGATTGCCTGGGAGACAAGGATGTGAAGGTGGATTTGGACGCATTCACCATAATGCTTGCGCATCGCGGGGCGGCTGGCTACATCCGGCCGATGTCAGCTTACGAAAGGTCGGGAGAGGGATCAAGAGGCCGAGCGCGCATCCCCTGACGGCACCGAATGAAGGTGGCTGGCGAGTTCGACGCGATTGCGGCCGGCGCGTTTGGCGACATAGAGCGCCTTGTCCGCCTCCCCCAGCATGGCGTCGAAATCCAGCGGCTTGGAGCGGCCGGGGGCGACGCCGGCACTGACGGTGCATTTCAGCACTTCGTCCTCGATATAAATGTCGCGGTCCTCGAAGGCCTTGCGGATGCGTTCGGCGGCAAGCTCGGCGCGGCCGGGCATGATTTCCTTCAGCACCAGCGCGAATTCCTCACCGCCGAGGCGGGCGGCCGTATCGCCGCTCCGGCAATTGGCGGAGAGTTCGCCGGCAAAAACTTTCAGGACGTGATCACCGACCGCATGGCCGTAGCGGTCGTTGACCGATTTGAAATGATCGATGTCGAAGACGATGACGGCAGTCGAAACGCCCATGGCGCGGACGCCATATTGGTCGAACAGAGCGCGGCGGTTCAGCAAGCCGGTCAGCGGATCGGTGATCGCATCCATGCGGTGACGGGCGGCAAGCCGCCATTGATGCAACGCCAGCGACAGGGCGCCGATGCCGGTCATGCCGGCAATGCATACGGCAAGGCTCAGGTCTTCCGCCCAATTGCTGGGTGCGGCGCCAAGCACCAGTTTGCCGTCCCAGATCAACACGGCAGCGCAGAGAACGAAGGAAATCGCCGTCAATGTATAGAGAGCGGTAATGCCTGATATCGGCGCAGGTGCTTCGGCGCGGTCGAGCCAATATTGCCAGGCGGTGGTAAAGAGCAGGAAGGCGATGGCGAGATTATCGGCCACGAAGGCCAGACCATCCAGCCCGGCGATCATCGGCGGAATGGATATGGCCATGGCGACAAGTGCACGGACGACGATGCCTGATATTGGGAGCCTGCCGGTGCGGAACTGATAGCCAGCGCCCCAGATGGTAGCGAAACCCGCGTGAAACAGCACGAAATTGCCGGCACCAAGCATGCGCTCGGGCTGTTCTACATAGAAGGCATAGGCGAAAATGCCGGCGACGACGAGAACGAGGCCGAATGCGCCGGTGAGAAGAAAGGTTTCGGCCCGGCGCACGAGCCAGCTTCCCATGAGCGTCACGGCAAGGCAGGTTGCTGAAACGCCAAGCGCCAGCAGCAATGAATTATAGTCAAGCATCATGCTTTAAATCTCCGCGGCTCCTGCCGCGCCGATAACGTTCTGAAATCTATCTCGTCATTGCTGACGAATGTCTTACGCATTCCGTTAAAAAACATCGATTTTGCAGCCGAGCGTTACAAATTCAACATTCAGCAGCAACTATAAGGAGAATAATATTTAAGCCTGCAACGTCTTTTCTCAGGCTTTGATCTGCCAATGCAGCGCAAACATCGGATCGAAGACGGTAACTGGACCGGCGCCGGTCTCAATCCTGGCGGGGAAGACCACCGGTTCGGCCTGGCGCTCCAGCGTGATGCGTTCCTCGTTGGGCGCCAGCCCATACCAGGCGGGGCCATTCAGGGAGGCAAAGGCCTCCAGCCTGTCGAGCGCACCATCCTGTTCGAACACATGGGCAAGGCAGCTCATCGTGTTGATCGAGGTATAGATCCCCGCGCAGCCGCAGGCGCATTCCTTGAGCGGGTCGACATGGGGCGCGGAATCCGTGCCGAGGAAGAACCTGCTATCGC
>Ga0102590_1003946_pt1 | contig 13587 bp, 15 predicted proteins | sample AraplaMF_Col_mMF_FD_76859 | JGI IMG/M metagenome (GOLD analysis project Ga0102590, IMG submission 76859) | Arabidopsis root microbial communities from the University of North Carolina, USA - plate scrape MF_Col_mMF | ecosystem: Host-associated > Plants > Roots > Endosphere | place: USA...
ATTTTGCATGTTTATGCATCTCTTTGTCGCTGTTATCATGGGTGTTCAGTGCGATAGCTATTTGTTCAACAAAGTAATTGGTGTCATCTATGATATGTACGTACACTTGCCCGATAGACCAGGAGCCGGCTATAGGCTGACGCTGCAGCATGTCTACCGTATAATCATCCAGGTAAGCGATCCATTGGTTGATGGTGTCGTTGAATTGATTGATGATGGTGTTGGTGGTTTCCATTAGCAATGATCGGGGAGTGGTACATTATTCACTGCTACCAGTGTATCCAGCCGCAATACCAGCCCATTGTCCAACCGCATATATTCCACCTTGTTGAGGGTATACACATCCTCAATCCTGGCTGATACCTCGCTATACTCGCCTTTATCGTCAAAGAAGACGATCTTGCAAATGGTGCGCATAGTGGCCCAGGCTTCCAGTCGGTCATAATAATTGCAGTCAATGGGCTGGTATGGCTTTTCCGGAGTGTTCATAATGGTACCAAATAGTACCTAAAGATAATTTTTCTTTTACCTTATTGCAAGCCCTGCATAGCGCCTTGTGCGCCTTCGGCCTCACCTTTCATGTTCTTGCGTTTGAAGAGCGACATATCCATCTTTCCGAAGCGGTAAGCAAAGTTTAACCGGAACATCGGCACATCAGCCAGGCGATGGCTGAACTGGGTATAAAAGCTGCTTTCTGAATACTGGTCAAAGCGGCGGGTGCGGAATATATCACTCACGCTGAGGGTGATCGAAGCAGCATTGTTTTTCAGGAAGCTTTTCTGCAAGGCGATATCTATTCCGTAATTGGATTTGATATAGCCCTGGGCAGCGCTTTGTGCGCCTCCGCCGAAGGGACCGCCACCACCACCGGGACCGTTATTACCCTGGTTCACCGGGAGATTGGTTTTGGACTGGTAGGTGCCCGACAGCTGTACCTTGAAGTTGGCCGGCAGCTTGAAAGTGCTGTTCATTTTGGCGAACCAGCTCCACATCGCATCCTGCGAAGCGCCCGCAACATTGTCCGAATTGATCCGGGAATTGTACACGTTCACATTCGTGTTCATATCCCACCATTTGGTCAGCGTATTCTGGGAGGTCAGCTCGGCACCTACAGAACGGCTGGAATTGGCATTCACATAAGTACTGATCGGATGCTTGCTGCCGGAGGCAGTGGTAACGGTATCCAGGTAACGGGTAATCAGATCGGTAGCGTATTTATAATACACAGATGCCATCAGCGTATTGTTACCGGCGAAAGTCTTGGACCAGGATGCCTCTACAGAATTGGTGAACTCCGGTTTCAGGCCCGCATTACCGCGCGTCCAGTTCAGCTGGTCGGTACTGTCAATAAATGGGATCAGCTGTAAGAAGAAAGGCCGGTTAATGCGGCGGGTATAGCTCAGCTGCACTTCCTGCTTGTTCTTCAGTTTCTGGCTTAAGAACACAGATGGGAAGAGGCTGATGGGATAATTGTTGACAAACTGCTGTTTGGTATCTACCAGCTCACCGGTATAATCGGAACGCTCAGCACGCAGTCCTACCTTATATCCGAAATCCTTGATGGCGCTGGTGAAAGACAGGTACGCCGCATACACATTATCCTTGTTCTTATAATTGCTGGTAGCAGAAGGCACCACTTGATAATCGCCGGTGGCAGTGTTGTAGTAGTAATTCTCCTGGTTGTTGCTCATCTTGCGCAGCTGTGCCCGCAGCCCTGCTTCCAGTTTTGAGGAGCCCTGGAGCGGTTTCACGTAATCTGTCTGCACGGTCATGAAGCGGGTAGAGCCGTTGCCCAGGATCTGCTGTTGTATGTTGCCTGTTTTGGCGCCTTCAGCGGCGGTGAAGACATCCGTATTATAATAGGCGCTGTTATTGCTCTTGCCGGAGAAGTAATTAAAATCAGCGGTCAGCTCTTCTCCCTGTTTCGGGAAGAGATATTTAAATCCGCCCTGCAGGCCATTGGCATTGAACTCCCGTTTGTTGCTGGTATTCCGCTCACTGTAGCTGATATAGTTGCTGTTCTCGTAAGAGCTGTCTGCCCGCAGTACATCTTTGGGGTCAAAGCTGCCATGTACTTTAATTGCGCCGATAGAAAGGGTGGTGCGGTTGCTCACAAAATAATCCAGTCCTACACGGCCAAACAGGAATCCGCCATTCATGCGGGTATTGCTGTGCTGATTAACCAGCAGGGCAGGATCAGAGAGCATGCTCCTGATATCTGTGGAGCCGGTATTGCGGTTCTTCATCTGGTTACCGAACCCGCTCAGGGAAAGATTGAACTTGTCTTGCCGTACATTAAAGCTCACACCGCCATTCACTCCACCGCGTTTGTCTACCCCTGCGCTGATGTTGCCGTTGTAACCGCTCTTTTTATTCTTTTTGAGGACGATATTCAGGATACCTGCATTGCCGCCTGATGCATCGTATTTGGCGGAAGGGTTAGTGATCACTTCCACGCTCTCGATGGCGTCTGCGGGTATCTGGTCCAGGGTAAGGGTAGTGGGCCGTCCGTCGATATAGATCTGCGGCGTGGCGTTACGCAGGGTAACGTTACCGTCTATATCCACGTTTACGGAAGGCACGTTCTTCATGACATCCACCGCTGTACCGCCTGCACTGACGATATTCTGGGTCACGTTAAAGACTTTTTTGTCGATCTCCATACGCAGTGCAGGCGCGCTGGCGCTGACTGTTACCCCGGCCAGCTGTCTTACGTCTGGTTTCATCTGGATCTTACCCAGGTCTTTGTCAAAGTTGGGAGCTCCGGCGGGCTGTCCGGCAGCTGGTTTGGAGAAGAAGGTCACCACCTGCTGGTAGGGTGCATATCCAATGGCGGAGATATTGATCTTCAGTGATCCCATCACCGGCAGGTCTTCCAGGCTGAAATCACCGTTGGCCTGCGTGGTAGTGCCTTTCAGCAGCTTATCCTTCATTTTACCGGTCAGGCTGTCTTTCCGGGATTGTAAGATCACTACGGTGGCATCGCGGAGGCCTTTCCCGGTGCTGTCGATCGCTTTACCAAAAATATGGCCGACACTGGGAGGTGCCGGCCTGTTTGCACCGCCCGGCGCGCCCGCTGGAGGCTGGGCTGCCACGGAAAGCGTTATTAAAAGGGTCGTAAGAAGTAGCAGAATTTTTTGCATGTACTCGATTTTGATTTGAACCATCAGCGGCAAAAATACATGCAAAGACCTTGTGCGGCTACACAAATGAGATGAGCGGGAAAAATACTGCGACGAAAAACGCCTTTATATCCCTATTTTCGTTTGCACAAAATGCTTTTATGATACGCTTAAGTGAAATTACTGCAAAAGAGATAATACCCGGATTCGAGGCGAAATTTATTCACACACCTTCCATGACCCTGAGCTACTGGGATGTTAAGAAAGGATCTGTGCTGCCAAATCATAAGCATGTTCATGAACAGGTAACGCAGGTAGAGGAAGGTGAGTTTGAATTAACAGTGGGAGGCGAAACAAAAGTGTATACCAAAGGTATGGTGGCTGTGATCCCTTCATGGGTGGAGCACAGCGGTGTGGCGCTTACGGACTGTAAGATCTTTGATGTTTTCAGTCCTGTGAGAGAAGATTATAAGGCAATGTAAATCACCCGGGCCGTCCGATCAGCTGAAAGAACTTCTCCCGGTAGTTCTCACTGATGGGTAATTCAATAGCTTCAATGAAGACGCTGTTCTTCCGCACGGAAGTGATCGCATGGATGGAAACAATGTAAGATTTATGGATGCGGATGAATTCCGCCGGCGACAGTTCCTCTTCAATAGATTTGATGCTCATACGGGTCACTACCGGTTTGGGCGAGCTCTCAAGATGGATGCGGATATAATCTTTCAGGCCTTCTATCCAGCGGATGTCTGATTTCTGGATCTTCAGCAGGCTATAGTCGGCATTAACAAAAAGATAGCCGGCAGCAGGTACATCCCGGCCGCTTTTATTGCTGCTGCGCAGCTGATGCAGTTCAAGGGCTTTGTTACAGGCTTTAATGAAGCGGTCCAGCTCTACCGGTTTTACCAGGTAATCCACTACGTTCAGGTTAAATCCCTCGAGGGCGTACTTTTCATAAGCTGTAATGAGGATGAACATGCAGGGCACAGGGCTGGTCTGGATGAATTGCAGTCCGCTCAGGCCCGGCATCTGGATATCCAGGAATACCAGGTCTACCGGTTGCTCCTGCAATATTTTGATCGCTTCCAGCGGATCACTGCAGCTGGCTACCAGCTGCAGGTAAGGCACTTTGCGGATGTTATCTTCCAGCAATTCCAGCGCCAGCTCTTCATCATCTATGGCAATACAACGTAACATCAATGCAGCTTCAGTTGAAGTAATACAGTAAAGGTCCCATCTTTTTTATCCATCACCAGGGTGTGGTTTCCCCCGTAGGATAAATTTAAACGTCTTTTTACATTATTGAGCCCTATACCGGCCGTTTTATCCTTGACTTCATTCCCCTTTAAATTATAGCGGTTGCTGACAGAAAACTCCAGTTGTCCCTGCTGTACACGCAGGTTGATGTTGATCTCTGCATTGGGGATCAGGCCGGTACCATGCTTGAAAGCGTTTTCCACAAAGGGGATCAGCAGCATGGGCTCGATGGTGTAACCCGCTGCCATTTCAGGAAAACAGGCGTTTATCTGCACCTTTTTTCCAAAACGTTGTTTCTGCAGCTCGATATAGCTTTGCAGGTACTCCACCTCTTTTTCCAGCAATACTTTGTCGACATGTGCTTCATAAAGCATGTAGCGCAACAGGGAAGAGAGCTTGATCAGCGAAGGTTCCAGCGTATCGGATTTCTTTCGTGCCAGGGCCACCATATTGTTCAGCACATTGAACATGAAGTGGGGACTTACCTGTGATCTTAAAAAGGCCAGCTCTGTCTTTAGGTTCTCCGTTTCCTTTTCACGGGCGCGCTGGTTTTCCTCGATCCTGTCACGGATCATACGGAAGGCCGCAGAGGCAATAATGATGAAGAAGAAAACAGGGAGGTTGAATGCGAAGAAGTTCCATACCTTATAATGCTGCTTATATTCAGGGATCAGGAGCAAAAAGAAGAAGCGATCGCAGATAAGCATGATGCCAAGAGCGGCTAATAAAGACAGCACATACTGGCCGTATCTTCTTTTATAGATTAGGTGTGGGATCAGCAGTTGTGCGTTGGCATAGAACAGCAGCAGGCGGAGCATATTATCGAGAAAATGCAGGACATAGAAGCCTGTTTTATCAGGAGGCACATGTTTAGTGCTTTCATCACCGAAGTCGGGCCGCAGCAGGTAGGGAAATACGAAGAACAGGGCCCAGAAAAGAATGTGTAAGCTCAATGCAACCCATTTTCTTGTATACCATTCACCATTCATGGCTGCAATATATCAAGTAATTACCCATAGAAAGGGAATTTTGCGACGAAATTGAAGAATTCGTCTGTTAAAATCAGAGGCAAATGGTATCCGCTTAACATTTTATATGCGAGTTTCAACAAAAACTACCTTCCAGTAAGGAGAAATTATTATTTTAAGCAAATTTCACGTTTTTTCTTATGCGGTTTCCCATTAAAAGTTTGCACCGTTTGTCGGGAATTGTAATAGCATGTTTTCTGCTGTTGCATATCACTAACCATTTATTTGCGCTTGGCGGCCCGGCTTTGCACATTGCTGTCATGCGTTTCTTCAGGCATCTTTACAGGTTTCCTCCTGTTGAAATATTCTTGTTGCTATGCGTACTGTTCCAGGTCATCAGCGGGCTATGGCTGGTTTTTAGCAGAGGATTCCGCCGCCAGCCCTTTTATGTGGTCATACAGGTACTGAGTGGGCTGTACCTATCTTTCTTCATGATATACCATGTACGGGCAGTGCTCACGGGACGGTACCAGTGGAAGGTGCCAACCGATTTCTATTTTGCGGCAGGCGTCGCTAACCGTTATCCCGAAAAGCTGTTTTTTATTCCCTATTATGCGCTTTCACTTATAAGCGTGTTTGCACATATTGCCTGCGTGCATTACACAAAGCGAGTGGAGCAAATGAAGGGTGTTGCCGCTCCGGAAGCTTTCCGCAAAAAGTACATCAGGGAAACAACAGGGATCTGTATTGCGGGCGCTGTGATCACTTTTCTGATCATGATCGCTCTTACGGGAATGTTATACCCCGTTTTATAGTTTATAACTTAAAGTATGCGGATGGAAGCGCTCCCAGGAATGCCAGAACTCCTGGTAAGCCTGTATGGGCTTTAACTGCCTGCCTTTTAAAGGCCCATCTGTGCAAAGCCCGTTCATATTCCACAGGGATTGTGTATTTATATCTTTGAATGCATCGCCCTCTTTTACAAAGCGGAGGTAGTTAGTATCCAGCTGCCTGTTCCATACATGAAAGGACGTGCTGTCTTTCTCCAGCAGGATCACCAGCGGTAATCCAGGCATAGAGTCCTGTATGATCCCTTTATCGAGCAGGTTGTTCCAGTCATATGCTTTGGCTGTTTGAACATGCGTAACACCAATCACCCATGATTTGAATTTCCAGGATGCGGAATCTCTTTTTTCCAGGCCGCTCCTGATGGTGCCATTATCGAAGAGGGCCAGGTGATCATATTCTGCTGTAAAGGCGCTATCCGGCTGGAAAACCAGTGACTGCGGATATTGCCGCAACCAGGCGGCCAGCGTGAGCTGCTTAGACGGTATTTCGGGCAAGGCGGTTCCTTTCAGCGGTCCGGCAATCGCCAGACCGGTAGCCTGCTGCCACCAGCTTTTGGTAGTGGCGTCTTCAAACATGGCATTGAAATGATCCATGCCTACCAGGCGGAAGTTTTCCATTTTGCCATTCACAAAGGGACTGAATACCCGGCCTGTTCTGCATACCGTGCAATAGGTGACCATCACGGGCGTATTGCCGATGGTATCTCTTACCTGGTGGTGGTAGCCGATCAGCTGGATGGGATAGGCTTTGGCGGCGTTGTTAATGACGACGCCGATCACCAGCTTTTCCGGTGCTATTCTGTTACCAGCTGCATCTGCGAAGCGCTTTTGCTGCGGCTGATAGAACATCTTATCTGCCATGAAGCGGAAGTTGAAGGCGTAAAAGATCAGCGCATACAGGAACAAGCCAACGCACAGCAGTATTTTCTTCCAGGTACGTGCCTGTTTGAAAACATACACTACCGGCCAGGCGATCATTAATAAGCCCAGGAGCCGCAGCCAGACGATATTATTATTGAGCCAGTAAGCGATGTCGATTGTTTCATTCCGCTGGCTGCCGGGAAAGGGCATGATGAAGTATACGCGCAGTATTTCGGCTGCTATTAAAAGCAGCAAGCCGGTGATTAAGAGGAGTGTTCTCATGTAGTGATGGCGGGTGATTTATTCAGTTCTTTTTCCGCAAGCCTGGTGCCTTCCAGTCTTGCTGAGATTTTGGCAAAAGCTGTTTCCCTGGAAGTGGATCTGTCATCTGCAAAGGGAGAGAACCCGCAATCGTCTGTAGTGCCCAATTGTTCCAGGGGAATGATGGCCGCGGCTTCGAGTATTCTGTCTCTTATTTCTTCCGGTGTTTCCACCCGCGGGTCCAGTACATTGGTTACGCCGATAAATATACGCTGGTTCGGTTGTGCACATTCCCTAATGGTCTGCAGCACAGTGTGTTTATCGTTTTCAGCGGCATATTCCAGGTAGAAATTACCGGCCTTCAGTTCAAAAAGGTAAGGTAATAAATCGGTATAACTAACATCTGCGCTGTGGGTAGAATCATGATCGCCACCGGGGCAGGTGTGCACGCCGATCTTTTTGCGTTGCTCAGGTGTGAAGCGGTCCAGCGCCTGGTTGTTCAGGTCAATGAATGCTTTCAGCAGGCCTTTGGAAGGATCCAGCTTAATGGCCAGTCTTGCTTCGGTGAAATCGATCTGCACATTATAGGCGCCATTGTTCAGGCAGAGGCGTATATCTCTTTCTGCTTCATCCAGCAGGTCGCTGATGAACTGCTCCCTTGAATAGCCGTCGATACCGTTCTGGGGGTACAGGAGGCTGAGGGCGGATGCAGAAATGACCGCCTGTTTAACCGGCCGCTGTGTAAGCGACCTGGCTTTCTGCAGGTAGCTGCCTGCATAGGACTGGTAGCGGAACGGGCCTGCGTTTAATGCAGGCAGTTGACGGGTATGACCGTCTGCAAAGGGGATCACTACTCCGTTTGCTGTCAGGGTGCTCAGTCCGTGTATGGGATAGGTGGCGAAGCTTGGTTTGGTTTGTTCGCCGTCTGTAATAACCGGTGAGCCGGTGGCTTCAAAGGCCCGGATTGTTTCCTCCAGGGCTTTATCAAATAGTTTCGCCAGTTCCTGTTCGGGCAGTTCCTGCTTTGAGAATGCAGTCATGGCGTCAATTAAGTAATGGGGGCGTGGAATGCTGCCGATTGGTTCAGTAGGGATTGTCATACAATGCGCTTTTTTTAAGGTGAATAATGGCCAAAATGCTAGCAGGGGGAGTTCACTGACACCTACTGAAGTTACATAATTATTTGCCCTTCCGGCAGATATTTTTTATATTAGAATAAAGGCCCCAGTCCACGTTGTTTCGCTTGTTGGAAGGATATTGTTAATAGCATAATTGTTCCGGTATGAATGGATATATCCTGAAGCATGTAATACTCCTGTTTGTATTGTTGCTCCCTGTTCCCAGCTGTTGCGAAGGGCAGGCGCTTTGGGGAAAGACGCCCTCAGAAAGGAACCTGATGAAGCACCTTCGCGAAATTGCTTCCTATGCCCGCCATCTCAGTGACGACCGTGAAGATGCTTTAAGCCCGGCTGCCCTGGAGCAGCTGGATACTATCAACAGCCAGGTGAACGATATACTAAGCATGCTGCCCAAAAGTTTCGAGGCCGCCTGGCATTTATCACCTCCGGATGGTTCTGAAGATTACCATAAAACCGTCAACAACTATGAACAGATCCTGTTATGGTTTGATACAGCCATGCAGGTAAAGAATGCGCCCGACGATGTCCGCTTGTTCGACAGAATAGCAGACACGCTGGGTAAAACGCTGGCATTTATCAGGGAGGATGTGCGGCTGCAGTATGTAGCTTGTGGATTGGGTAAGGAGCGGATGCAGGTAGATGTAAAAGTAAAAGATGCTGCAGGCATGGAGCAGTCGGGTTACCAGGTATTTGTAAAGCCGTATATTTCTTCTGATCCTTCGCTGATCACAACTTTTAACACGGCATCCAAAGATCTTCCGGCCGGCTGGAAGCTGTGCTGGATATTGAAAGACGAGCGATGCTTACAGCAGCAGGAATGGCGTGTGAAAGGGAATGACACGTCCACACACCACCTGGTATTTATCCTGAAATAGTTATTTGTCTTTTAATTCGATCCATACCGGCGCATGATCGCTGGACTTTTCCCATCCACGTACATCTTTGTCTACACCGGCAGCTTTTAGCCGCTTGCTTACATCGGGGCTCAGCAGGAAGTGATCGATGCGCAGGCCTGCGTTGCGGCCATAAGCGTTGCGGAAATAATCCCAGAAGGTGTAGATCTTCTCTTCGGGATAGAGGGTGCGGATGGCGTCTGTCCAGCCCTGATCCATCAGCTTTTTGAAGGCGGCGCGGGTTTCCGGGCGGAAGAGGGCATCATCTACCCAGCTTTCCGGTTTATATACATCCAGTTCAGTGGGCATCACATTATAGTCCCCTGTCAGCACTACCGGCTGTTTAGATGCCAGAAGTTGGGCGGCGTGTGCGTGCAGCCGTTCAAACCAGCCAAGCTTATAATCGAATTTCGGGCCCGGAGCAGGGTTACCATTGGGCAGGTACAGGCAACCGATCTGGATGCCGTTCACCAATGCTTCTATGTAGCGGCTGTGCAGGTCTTCCGGATCGCCGGGCAGGGCACGGCAGATCTCCTGTGGCTTGCCTACACGCGACAGGATGGCAACGCCGTTCCAGCTTTTTTGTCCGTGCCAGATAGCATCGTAGCCGGCATCTCTGATGGCCTGTTCCGGGAACTTTTCCTGCGGGGCTTTCAGTTCCTGCAGGCAGGCAACATCCGGTGTTGTTTCATTCAGCCAGCGCAGCAGTACAGGCAGGTGGCCGTTCACGCCGTTTATGTTATAAGTCGCTATTCTCATGAGCAATCAGGTGAGGTTTACCGGCCGAAGATAAGGATTTGTATGTAGAATAATCTACTCAGCAGTAATGGTTTAGCGAGGGGAGGCGTAGCGGCACAGAATATGTAACTGATCTTATATCACCAAAAAAGAACGTAATGAAACAGTTTACTTATGGCATGTTGGCTTTTATGGCAATGGCGCTTACAGGTTGTGAGATAATAGGCGGGATTTTTAAAGCCGGGGTATGGTCGGGTATATTGCTCGTGGTGGTCGTGGTAGGGCTGATCATCTGGCTAATATCAAGAGCACGCAGGTAGCGGCGCATTGGCACAAAAACACCCTTAAATTGGCGTACGGCCATCCTTCCGAAGCTTTGATTATGATTTAGCTTGCAGGTAATTATTGACCGTAAATCATGATCAAATGACCACACAAGCAATAGCAGACAAGATCATCGCCAATTGTATCAGCGGTGATTTCTTCGCCAATTACAATGAATTATATGCGGATGATGTAGTGGCCTACGAGCCCAGGGACAGCCAGTTGGGTGAGCGGGAGACCAAAGGCCTTCCCGCCATTATTGCCCGTGCGGAACAGTTCCATCAGCTGATAGAAAAGGTGTTAAGCAAAAAGGTGTCCGAGCCGATAGTGGCGGGTAACTACTTCAGTTTCAGGCTTACCCAGGAGTTTGAGCTGAAGAACATTGGTTATCTCAAGCTGGATGAATTGTGTATGTTCAGGGTGAAAGATGGCAAGATTGTCTATGAAGAGTACTTCTATTGACATATCCCCGCAGAAAAAATTACAGTTTGGGGCCCCTGTCAGGTACTAATTGGCAGGGGCTGCTGCTATTATTGCAGTTATTTTACCCTGGCACAAGTGTTGCTGGTTTACCGGTGGGGTTAATTATTAGTTTAAATTAAAGAATCATTAGCATGGAAAACCTGATTAATCAAGTTGAACCGAAGGGAGAGGTTTTTAAGAACCTCATGTTCTGCGCACTTACTTTAACAGCCGGTATATTTTACTTCTTCTTCAAAATATCCGGTCATGGTAGTCTGGAATGGTATGATGGGCTGGTGCTGACAGCGATAGGAGCTGGCGCCGGCTTTTTTTATAAGCAGGCGCAGGTGAATGAGAAGAATGTGCAGGAGGAATAGTTATATTTGAGCAAACTATACCTTTGAAGAATAGGACACTGCTCATTATAGCTATTATCTTTTTCCTAATTCGGAATACACAGGACCTCTGGGAGGCGATCCATCCTCTTTTACCATTAGTTACGATGCTTCTGCTTGTCATAACCTGGTTTATGCTGGCAGGTATGGTGGTGTGGCTCGGCTGCAAAGTGGTAGAGGAAAAATTCGGCAACACAGCGCGGATTATTACCCTTGTTATAGTTGCGACTGTAGTGGGGCAGGCAATTTACGGGCCTTTCGATATTATTAACTTTAGGCAGTTTGAAAGTAAGGATCTGCTGATAGCAGAAAGGGAAGGCGCTGTCAATTGCATGATTACTTTCAAGCTGAAAGAAGATAAAACGTTCCGTGAAAGGAGTGTATGTTTTGGTGTCACGAAGAAAGAAGGGCAATATTCCATCCATAACGACACCATCGTATTCTCCAATATTGAATCTTCAAGGGATAAGGATTTCTACAAATTTGCAGTGATAAAGCCGTCTGATAGTTTGAGTGTGGGGGATATTGGTGACCTGGTGTTATATCGTAATTTACAGGATTCAACGCCGTATAGACTGTGGATCACCAAGAACGAACTTATTCTGAAGTAAAAGAGGGAGGTACCGGTAATCATCACCTGTCCTCCCTCTTTTTTTATATTTAATACTCGCCATCCAATCCAAACACCGGCTTCCTGTCTATCCATTTTCCTCTTGTAAAATCCGGTATATACTGTACAGCGCCTCCTTCTGCCACAGACTGCTCACTTAACGGTGTAATGGCATACCAGGTGGCCAGATCATACACATCCAGCGCATAAGGTGTTCCACGTTTGATGCTTTCAAAAAAGGAATTAAGCACAAACCAGTCCATCCCGCCATGGCCTGCACCAGCTGCATCGCTGGCGTATCGTTTCCACAGCGGATGGTCATACTTACCCATATAGCTGCCTGCGTCTTCCGGTTCACCGGCCTTTTCCCAGGTGTGCGGTTTACTTTTGCCTTCAACGTATACAGACTGCACATCATCCATCCATAAACCATTCGTGCCCTGCACCCGGAAGTTCAGGGAGTAGGGGCGGGGGCCGTTAGTATCATGTGAGAGCATGATCGTTTCCCCGTTGTTGGTTTTAATAAGTGAAGTAACGATGTCTCCCAGCTTGAATTCCACTTTTGCATTGGGATGATCAGCGCCGCCATGGTCTACAACGTATTTATGCAGGCCACGGGATTTGGTAGCTACAGAAGTAAGCGTCAGCAGGCGGTTACCACGGTTGATGTTGATCATATTAGCCACCGGTCCTAATCCGTGCGTGGGATAAAGATCTCCGTTACGATGCACGGAATGGTTGGTACGCCATTTAGCTTCTGACAGCGCTTTTTCTCCAAATTCAACACCGCCGCCATAGTGTTGTTTGCCGTTATTGAATTTCACCTCCCGGAGGTCATGCTGATAACCGCCCTGCAGATGAACCAGCTCACCGAAAAGGCCTTGCCTTACCATGTTCAGCACCGCCATCACATCACGGCGATAACATACATTCTCCATACCGAATACCGGTACGCCGGTGGCTTCGCTCGTGTTCACCAGCTCCCAGCATTCCTGGATGTCTGATGCGCCGCATACTTCTACGGCGGGCGTTTTCCCTGCTTTCATGGCTGCCACTGCCTGTATGGTATGCCATTCCCAGGGAGTGGCAATGATCACGGCGTCAATATCGTCACGTTTGAGCAGGTTACGATAATCTTCAGGCCCATTGCTGTACTCTGCTACCTTCTTCGCGCCATAGGCTTTGCTGATCAAATCTCTTGCCCTGGGCAGCGTATAGGTGGTGTCCGGATCGGCAATGGCGATCACTTCCACATCGCTGCGGCGAAGGCATAGCTCCAAGTGGCCGAGCCCGCGGGCGCCTACGCCTATCAATCCTACTCTTACTTTAGCTTTCTTTTCGGCCGCCAGTAGTCTGGCAGGCGTATGCAGCAGGGATAAACCCAGTCCGGCTGTTGCCGTGTTCCTTAAAAATTCTCTTCTTCTCATGCGATTATAATTTGAAGAATATCTTTTTCTGATACAACCAATAACACAGATACCATTCCAGGGCCCATACGGCGAGGGCGGATAAGACTGCCTGCCCGCTTGCAGGCACCTGCAACCATCCCGTAAAGCCTTTTACAAATACGCCTACGGCCCCGTTCAGCCATTGTGCACCTACCGTTTCGAAGAACAGGTAGATGAAAATGGAGTTCATGCCGATCACAACGGCTATCCAGGTAAAACGCTTGTGGTCTTTGATGTCTATCCACCAGTAAAGCGCTGCCA
>Ga0102590_1000731_pt1 | contig 13570 bp, 14 predicted proteins | sample AraplaMF_Col_mMF_FD_76859 | JGI IMG/M metagenome (GOLD analysis project Ga0102590, IMG submission 76859) | Arabidopsis root microbial communities from the University of North Carolina, USA - plate scrape MF_Col_mMF | ecosystem: Host-associated > Plants > Roots > Endosphere | place: USA...
CAGGAATGCGACTACGACGTGTGCCGCGTATTCCTGTTCATCGGCGCCGAGCCCAACACCGGCTGGCTGAGCGATTGCGGCGTGGACGTCGATGCGCACGGTTTCATCCGCACCGGTTTTGACGTCACCAAAGCACAGTGCAAGGCCAACTTCGCCAACGGCGTGTATCCCAAGGACCTGCCCTCGCGCGCGGCGCTGGAAACCAGCGTGCCGGGCGTATTCGCCATCGGCGACGTGCGCGCCACCTCCACCAAGCGCGTGGCCGCCGCTGTGGGCGAAGGCGCCGCCGTAGTCTCGCAAATCCACCAGTTCCTCGCCAACTTGCCGGCGGATAAGTTAAGGACATAGATAGAGGGCAGGTCTGCCGCTCCGCTGCGGGAAGCTGTCTCTTTTAGCTTTCTCTTTTTGTCTCTTTTTGTATTTTTTAAACTCTTCTCTCGGGCGGAGGTCCAAGAGACAGGAAAAGGAAAAAAGAGACAAAAAGAGAAAGGCGAAAGAGAATGAATCCCGCAGAGAAGGCGCATACACCACCGCCCCCCTATACTCCCGTCAACGGTTTTAAACGAGCTGCGCAGCTACTTGCGCGAGAGCGGCAGCGATCAAACCCTGAACACGCTGGAGCGCCGCCTGCCCATTTGTTGGAGGACGTGGATTAAAGCCCCGCTGCACGCGCCTTGATGCGGGCCAGCTGGGCGGCCTGATAGGCGGCGAAGGCGTTGTCGAACAGGGTGCGGATCAGCGGGTCGTCGACGATGTCGACATCTTCCGGCGCGCCTTCGATGCGCATGTACATGGAGGTCAGGGATTCGCCCAGCGCCAGTCCCGCATACAGCTTCGCGGCCGGGATCTCGGTGGTCCATGTCGGCGCCTCTTCGTCGCCCATCGGCGCAATGCTGTCGCCGTGGATGCGGTAGCGGTAGCGCTGCGCGTTGCCTTCGTGGTCGTACACCGATAGCTGCCACACGCACGGTGTGGCGAAGTAGCTGTCTTCCGGCAGCTCCATGTCTTCGTAGCGCTCCTGCAGGCCGCTGTCGCAGAACGCCTGCACCACGGCCGCCTGCTCCGCCGTCAACGCGGCAAAATTGCGCGCGATATCGGCGGTGGGCGGCGGCACGATGTCGGGATCGTATTCGTAGTCGACGTCCTGTTCGCCCACCGGCAGCACCCACGGCAGCGGCACGGCCGGCGCGAGCGCAGCGGCACTCAGCTCCACCGCCACCGATGGATTCAACCGCACCACCTGCGCCGCCGGCAGCCATTCGCCCACCGCAGCAGCGAACTGCTTGTACGTGACCGGGAACAGCGCATGGTTGTACCATGACCACGGCTCCTGCCGGAACTGGCAGGAGCTGGGCACCACGTAGCGCGGCGCCAATGCCTGCAATTGCTCCGGCCATTCCTCCGGCAGCTCGACCGGCCCGCGTCCGGCAGCCGCCGCGCGCGACGGCGCGATCACGTCGACTTCGCGCATGGTCTGGAACGACCACAGCACCATGTCCCACGGCGCATAGGGCTTGAGCTGTTCCAGCGTTTCCGGGTCCATCCACGAATCGACCACGTTGAGCACATTCAGTCCTTCGGCACGGATGTGGAACATGGAGTCCACATCCGCCTCCAGCGCGCGGCGCGGTATCACTTCAAAGCCGCCCACCCGCACCGGCACGTCGATCGCCAGCGGCCGCACGTCGGTGAAGCCCAGCTCGCGGATCATGGCGAACAATTCATCGAACAGGCAGTAGAGATAAACCGGCGTGGCGCGGTCCAGCAGGTCGAGGCTCTCCAGCGAGCAGTGATCGTCATGGAAGTGCGAGATGAACACCGCATCCGGCCGCAAAGCGCGCACCCGCTCAAGGTCGAAGCGCACGTCCGGATAGGCGTGGCAATTCCTGCTGAACGGGTTCTCGAACACCGGGTCGAACACGATCTGCGTGGCGCCGCTCTCGAACACATAGCCGGCGTGGAGGATGCGCGAAATCTTCATCAGCGCAGCGGCGTCGGATAACTGGCCGGGCTGACGTTGCCATCCACGTCCACCGCCTGCACGCCGAAGTACACATTGTCCTTCGACAGCGGCATGGTGAACTCCGTCACCTTGCCAACGAACTTCGCGTGCTGCCAGTCGGCCGCCGTGGTGTCGCGCCAGACGATGCGATAGCCCGCCAGATCCGGCTCGCTGTTGGCCTGCCAAACCAGCTCGGTATTGTTCTGCAGCTTGGCGGTGCGCACCTGCACCTTCTGCGGCGCGGCCGGCGCCAGCGCCAGCGTCGACAACGCCGCCGCATTCACGCGCGCCACCCTGGCGATATAGTTGTAATCGTTGTACTGCGGCAGATCGCCGATCAGCACACCGTTCTCGGTGCGGATATTCTGGTGCTGGTGATTGAAATCCTCGGCCGGCTCGGTGAAACGCAGGGCCGCATAGCCGCGCTCCAGGAAGGGCATGTGATCGCCGCCGCGCAGATAGCGGTCGCGCCGCTGAATGATATTCACCTTAAACTTCGGCACATAGCGTTCGCCGGCCTCCTTCACCGCGCGCGCCAGCTGGCGCGACAGCGAATCGTTTTCGCCGCCGGTCTGGATCAGCGTGCGCACCGTCTCGCTGTTCTCCTTCTGCACCGGCAGGCCTTCCGCGAACAGGCGCACCTGCGTGTCGTCCTGCTTGCCATGCTCGTCGTGCGAGCTGCCGATGATATCGTTGGTGAACATGCCGGCGATGTTCAGATTCTTCTGCTTCGCCTGCTCGGCCCAATGCGCCGCGCCCAGCAAGCCCTGCTCCTCGGCCGCCACCGTCATGAACACCAGCGTGGCGTCGAATTTGTACTTGGCCATCACGCAGGCCATCTCCATCACCGCCGCCGTGCCGGAGGCGTCGTCGTTGGCGCCGGGCGCGTCGCCGCTGGCGTCCATCACATCGGTATTGCGCGAATCATAGTGGCCGCTGACCACATACATGCGGTCGACCGACGCCGCCTGCGTGCCCGGCAAGGTCGCCACCACATTCACAATCTCGGTCGGACGGCTGATGCGCGCGGACACCGGCGCGATATGGCTGTCGAATGCCACCTGCAGCGGCGTGCCGGCGCCGCAGCGCTCCAGCTCCGCCTTGATCCAGCGCCGCGCGGCGCCGATGCCCTCGGTCTCGGACACGGTATCGGACATGGTGTGGCGCGTGCGGAAGCCCACCAGCTTGCGGATGGTGGCCTCAATCCGCGCCGGCGAAATCTCATTGACGATTTGATCGATCTGCGCCTGGCGCCGGGCGGCGCCAGGTTCCGCCGCAACGGCAGGCAAGGCCGCCATTGCAGCGGCGAGGAGGAAGAACTTGTGTCGCATACGGCGTCTCCGTGAAAAGATGCAGTATCTTCTCACGGATCGCCGCCGCCGTGGCCGGCGCCCTACTTCGCCGGCTTGGCCGGCTTGTCCGCCGCCATCGGCGCGCCCTCTTTCGACTTGCCATTGACCTGCAGCCCGGCTTGCGACAGCTTGAGCGCGCTCTTCGGCCCGATGCCCTTGACGCGCTGCTCCAGATCGGCCCAGTCCTTGAACTCGCCCTTGTTGCGCTCTTCCAGGATCAGCTTGGTCTTGGCCGGGCCGAGGCCGCGGATGCTGTCCAGCGCGGCCGCGTCGGCCTTGTTGACCTCGACCTGGGCCCAGGCCGCGGCCATCGACGCCAGCATGGCCAGCATCAGTAATAGTTTCTTGATCATCATAGTCTCCGTTAAAGTTAAAAAGGCGCGAATCGCGCCTTGAAGCACCTTAGCGGAGCCCGGCCGTGGCACGGTTGAGACAGATCAAGCGCCGAACAGTTCCTCACGCGTGACGGTGGCCGTGCCCAGCTTGCCGACCACGATGCCGCCGGCGCGGTTGGCGGTTTCCACCGCCTCCTGCCAGCCGGCGCCCGCGCCCAGCATACAGGCCATGGTGGCGATCACCGTGTCGCCGGCGCCGGAAACGTCGAACACCTCGCGCGCCTGCGCCGGCGTGTGGTACTGCGCGCCGTCGGTGTACAGGGTCATGCCCTCCTCCGAGCGGGTCAGCAGCAGCGCGTCGAGTTTCAGCTCGGCACGCAGCGCCTGCGCCTTGGCGGTCAGCTGTTCTTCAGTCTGCCACGAGCCGACGATGCGCTTGAGCTCGGATTTGTTCGGCGTCAGCACGGTGGCGCCGGCGTAGCGCGAGAAATCGTCGCCCTTGGGATCGACCATCACCACCTTGCCGGCCGCGCGCGCGGCGGCGATCATGTCGGCCACCGCCACCAGGCTACCCTTGGCGTAGTCCGACAGCACGATCACATCGTAATCGGCCAGCAGCGCCTTGAACTGCTCCAGCTTGTCGCGCAGCACGGTGTCGGTCGGCGCCTCCTCGAAATCGATGCGCACCATCTGCTGCTGGCGGCCGATCACGCGCAGCTTGATGATGGTGGAAATCGCCTCGTCGCGTTTCAGGTAACTGCGGATGCCGCCGCCTTCCAGCAGCGAGGCCACCTCGTCGCCCGCCTCGTCGTCGCCGACGATGCCCAGCAGGCCGGCCTGCGCGCCCAGCGCCGCCGCGTTGCGCGACACGTTGGCGGCGCCGCCGAGGCGCGCCTCGCGCTTCTCGATGCGCACCACCGGCACCGGCGCCTCCGGCGAAATGCGGCTGACATCACCGAACCAGTAACGGTCCAGCATCACATCGCCCACCACGAGGATGCGCACTTGATCCAGATTGGTCGTCACGATGCGCTCCTCGTCAAGTGCGGGTCAGGATGGAACGGCCGATGCCGTGGTATTCGAACGCCGCCTCCGCCATCACCTGCGGCTCGAACAGATTGCGGCCGTCGAAGATCACCGCCTGTTTCAGCGCGGCGCGGATGCGCTCGAAGTCCGGGCTGCGGAAGGCCTTCCACTCGGTGACGATCACCAGCGCCTCGGCGCCGGCCAGCGTATCCATCGGGCTGTCGGCAAAGCGCACGCGCGCCAGTTCCCCGGGCGTCAGGTCCAGCGCCAGCACCCGTTTGGCCTCGGCCATGGCGACCGGATCGTACACCGCCACCGTGGCGCCGGCGTCGATCAACTGGCGCAGCAGCACGCGCGATGGCGCCTCGCGCATATCGTCGGTGTTCGGTTTGAAGGCCAGGCCCCAGACGGCGAAATGCTTGCCGCTCAGGTCCGCGCCAAAGCGCTTGACCACCTTCTGGCCCAGCACCAGCTTTTGCTTGTCGTTGACCGCCTCCACCGCGCGCAGGATCAGCAAATCCTGCTGGTACTGGCGCGCGGTGCGCTCCAGCGCCTGCACGTCTTTCGGGAAGCAGGAACCGCCGTAGCCGGCGCCGGCGTACAGGAAGCTGTGGCCGATGCGTGGATCGGAGCCGATGCCGTGCCGCACCGCCTCGATGTCGGCGCCCACCTGGTCGGCCAGGTTGGCCAGCTCGTTCATGAAGGAGATGCGGGTGGCCAGCATGGCGTTGGCCGCGTACTTGGTGAACTCGGCCGAACGCACATCCATCCAGAAGGTGCGCTCGTGGTTGCGGTTGAACGGCGCGTACAGCTTCTTCATCATGGCGGCCGCCTTCTCGCCGGCCGGCGTGCTGTCATGGCCGATGACGATGCGGTCCGGGCGCATGAAATCCTCAACCGCCGCGCCCTCTTTCAGGAATTCCGGATTCGACACCACCGAGAACGCCGCCTGCGCGCCGCGCGCCGCCAGCTCCTCGCTGAGCGCGGCCGTCACGCGGTCGGCCGTGCCCACCGGCACGGTGGACTTGTCGACGATGACCTTGAAGCCGCTCATATGCTTGCCGATATTGCGCGCCGCCGCCAGCACGTACTGCAGGTCGGCCGAGCCGTCTTCATCGGGCGGCGTGCCGACCGCGATGAACTGCACATCGCCGTGCGCCACCGAGGCCGCGACATCGGTCGAGAACTGCAGGCGGCCGGCGGCGCGGTTGCGCGCCACCACCTCTTCCAGGCCCGGCTCGTGGATCGGGATGCCGCCGTTGTTCAGCAGATCGATCTTGCGCTGGTCGACGTCCAGGCAGAACACATCGTTGCCCAGCTCCGCCAGGCAGGCGCCGGTGACCAGGCCGACATAGCCGGTGCCGATAATGGTGATTTTCATGGTGATGCTCTTTTCAATTCATGACGTTCAATTCTTCGGTGCGGCGCGGCGGATAGGTCTCCCAGCGGCTGCATCCCGGACACTGCCAGTAGAACTGGCGCGCCTTAAATCCACAATGGCCGCACTGATAGCGCGCCAGCTTCTGCGTGTAACCGTGCACCAGGTTCTTCACCATCGACAGCTCCGGCACCACCGTTGCCGGCGCATCCATCAGGCGCGCCTCCAGGAACTTGTCCAGTCCCAGCAAGGTGGGCGTGCGGCGCAGCTCATTGCCGATCAACTGCTTGGCCGCCTCCACCCCGTCCAGCTCCAGCACCGCCTTGTACACCACCTCGATCAGATCGATCGAAGATGCCTGCTCCAGATAGGATTTCAAGAGGTTGACGCCCTCCTGCGGGCGGCCGACCTTGCGGTAGCCATCCATCAGGCGCTGCGCCACCAGCGCCACGTGCGGCACGCTGATCTGCTCGACGCGGCGCCAGGTCAGCAGCGCGCCCTCCACATCGTCCTGCGCCAGCTGCGCGTCGCCGGTCAGCATGGTGGCGCGCACGTTGACGCGGTCGGCCTGCAGCGACTTCTCCAGCAGCGCCAGCGCCTGTTCCGGATGCAGGTGCACCAGCGCGTCCTGCGCCAGCTCGCAGTAAAACTGCGCGATTTCCTTCTGGCGCGAGCCGGCGCCCGATTCCTGCAGGCCGATGGCCGCCTCGATGGCGCGCTGCCACTCCTTCTCGCGCTGGAAAATCTCCAGCAGCGCGCGCCGCGCCTGCGCCGAATAAGCGCCGCCGAGCAGCGTGTTGAAGGTTTCCTCGGCGCGGTCCAGCAGGCCGGCCTTCAGATAATCCATGCCCAGCTCATACTGCGCATGCTCCTTCTCCTCCTGCGGCAGATCGGGCCGCGCCAGCAGGTTCTGGTGCACGCGGATGGCGCGCTCGGTCTCGCCGCGGCGGCGGAACAGATTGCCGAGCGCGAAGTGCATCTCGGCCGATTCCGGGTCGAGCCGCACGATCTCAATGAAAGCGTCGACCGCCTTGTCCGGCTGGTCGTTCAGCAGATGGTTCAGGCCCTTGTAATAGCCGCGCGGCAGGGAGCGCGATTCCGACAGCAGCTGGCGGATATCGACCCGCGCCGCGACCCATCCCAGGCCAAAGAAAACCGGGATGCCCAGTAACCACCAGAGTTCAAATTCCATGCTGTGTGTAATTGTCGTTATTGTGTGTTGACGCTGTCCGGCTGCGGCGGTTGCTTCGCCTGCTGGGCCGACGCTTGCAGCGTATGGATGGTTGTTTTGTGCTTATTGGCTTCGCGGCGGTGGCGGAACACGGTGGGCGTCAGCGCCAGCACGCCCAGCACGGCGCCGGCCACGAAAAAGCCCAGCAGCATCAGCACCAGCGGGCCGCGCAGCTCATAGTGCAGGAACAATTGCAGATCGACTTCCTGCGAGTTTTTCAGCGCAAAGCTGAAGAACAGGACAAAGATAATAAAGCCTACGATGGTCGAGATGAATTTCATCAGCCAGAATCCCGTGTAATTCCAAGAGCGCCAGTATCGCACCAGAACCGCAACCCCGCAACGCGGCCGGAAGGGGGCTGCCCCCCTGCGGGGCCAGCCCCCGGCGTGCGAAGTGCGGGTTAACGCGCAATCACGCAAAAAAAAAGCGGCATCCCGAAGGACGCCGCTTTGTCTAACTATCGAATGCTTCAGTCCTCGATGATCGGTTGCCCGACCATCGCGTCAACCCGCTCGCGCAATTGCTTGCCCGGCTTGAAGTGCGGCACCCGTTTTTCAGGCACCATCACCTTGTCGCCCGACTTCGGATTGCGTCCGATGCGCGGCGGCCGGCTGTTGAGGGCAAAGCTGCCAAAACCGCGGATCTCGATGCGCTGACCGGTCGCCAGGGCGTTGGTCATCGCATCCAGTATGGTCTTGACGGCATATTCCGCATCTTTGGCCACCAGCTGAGAATAACGCTCAGCCAGGCGGTTGATGAGCTCGGACTTGGTCATCGCGAACTAGTGCTTAGTTCTTGTTGTCCAGCTTAGCTTTCAGCAGAGCGCCCAGGCTGGTGGTGCCCGAAGCGGCGCTGCTGTCGGCGGCGATGTTTTTCATCGCTTCAGCGGTGTCGGCCGAGTCTTTCGCCTTGATCGACAGCTGGATCGAACGTGCTTTACGGTCGATGTTGATCACCAGAGCCTCGACGGTGTCGCCGACTTTCAGGTGGGTGCCAGCATCTTCCACGCGGTCACGCGAGATTTCCGAAGCGCGCAGGTAGCCTTCCACTTCTTCCGACAGCTGGATCACGGCGCCTTTAGGCTCAACCGATTTCACGGTGCCGGTCACCAGCGAACCCTTGTCGTTCATGGCGGCGAAGTTGTTGAAAGGATCGCCTTCCAGTTGCTTCACGCCCAGCGAAACGCGCTCGCGCTCGACGTCGATGGCCAGCACCACGGCTTCCAGCTCGTCGCCCTTCTTGAACTTGCGCACGGCTTCTTCGCCGGACTCGGTCCACGACAGGTCGGACAGGTGAACCAGGCCGTCGATGTTGCCGGCCAGGCCGATGAACACGCCGAAGTCGGTGATCGACTTGATCGCGCCCTTGACCTTGTCACCCTTCTTGTGGGTCACGCCGAAGTCGTCCCATGGGTTGGCCTTGCACTGCTTCATGCCCAGCGAGATACGGCGACGCTCTTCGTCGATCTCCAGCACCATCACTTCAACTTCGTCGCCCAGCTGGACAACTTTGTTCGGAGCGACGTTCTTGTTGGTCCAGTCCATTTCGGAAACGTGCACCAGGCCTTCGATGCCTTGTTCCACTTCAACGAACGCACCGTAGTCGGTCAGGTTGGTCACTTTACCGAACAGGCGGGTGCCTTGTGGGTAGCGACGCGACAGGCCGGTCCATGGATCGTCGCCCAGTTGCTTCACGCCCAGCGAAACACGGTTCTTCTCTTGATCGTACTTCAGGACCTTGGCGGTGATTTCCTGACCCACGGTCAGCACTTCCGATGGGTGACGCACACGACGCCATGCCAGGTCGGTGATGTGCAGCAGGCCGTCGATGCCGCCCAGATCCACGAACGCGCCGTAGTCGGTGATGTTCTTCACCACGCCGGTCACCACGGTGCCTTCTTTCAGGGTTTCCATCAGCTTCTGACGCTCTTCGCCCATCGAAGCTTCGATCACGGCGCGGCGCGACAGCACAACGTTGTTACGCTTGCGGTCCAGCTTGATGACTTTGAATTCGAGGGTTTTGCCTTCGAACGGGGTGGTGTCCTTGACTGGACGGGTGTCCACCAGCGAACCTGGCAGGAAGGCGCGGATGCCGTTGGTCAGAACGGTCAGGCCGCCCTTGACTTTGCCGTTCACGGTGCCGACCACGATCTCGCCCGACTCCATTGCTTTTTCCAGAGCCAGCCACGACGCCAGACGCTTGGCCTTGTCGCGCGACAGGATGGTATCGCCGAAACCATTTTCCAGCGATTCGATGGCCACGGAAACGAAGTCGCCTACTTTGACTTCCAGTTCGCCCTGGTCATTCTTGAATTCTTCAACAGGGATGAAAGCTTCCGATTTCAGGCCTGCGTTGACGATCACGAAGTTGTGATCCAGACGAACGACTTCAGCCGAAATTACTTCGCCCGAGCGCATATCTTGGCGCGACAGGGATTCTTCGAAGAGGGCTGCAAAACTTTCCATAATAATAAAACTTCCAGGTTAGCCAGTAAGGCCCGCACGATGCGGCTTCAACTGGGTTAGGGTTGATAAAGGTGTTACTTGGTGATGCCGGCGTACCATTGCAAGACCTGATCGACCGCTTGCTCCGCGTTCATATCCGAGGTATCCAGCACGAAAGCGCCCTCTGCTGGCGCCAGCGGCGCGATGGCCCGTTTTGTATCCCGGTCGTCGCGCGCCTGCAAATCCACCAGTAGGTCTTGCATATTAGCAGAAAATCCCTTGCCTATCAATTGCTTATAACGCCGTCCGGCGCGCGCCTCGACCGAGGCGGTCAAAAACACCTTGAGCGCGGCGTGCGGGAAGATCACCGAGCCCATGTCGCGGCCGTCCGCCACCAGGCCCGGCGCCTTGCGAAAGCCCAGCTGCAGCCCCACCAGCGCATGGCGCACGGCCGGGAAGGTGGCGATCTTGGAGGCGGTGTTGCCGACCTCCTCGGCGCGGATGGCGTCGGTGACGTTTTCCTGCGACAAGATGATGTCGCCGCCCTGGAAACTGCACTGCAGATGTTCGGCCAGCTTGGCCAGCGCATGCTCGTCGGCCAGATCGGTGCCGCGGCGCAGGGCCGACAGCGCGGTTAAACGGTACAGGGCGCCCGAGTCCAGGTAATGGAAGCCGAGCTTATCGGCAACGCGGTGTGCGACCGTGCCCTTGCCGGATGCGGTAGGGCCGTCGATGGTGATGACTGGAATCTGGGAAGTTGGCATATCAGTTACTTTGCAATTTTCGCAAATGCGTTGAAATAATCAGGGAAAGTCTTGTTCACGCATTTAGGGTCGTTGATGCGCGTGACGGCGCCCTTGCGCAGCGCGCCGTCCAGCGACACCAGCGAGAAGCACATGGCCATGCGGTGATCGTCGTAAGTATCGATGGTAGCAGGTGCGATCGTGGCCGGCGGCGTCACCTTGATATAGTCCGGCCCCTCCTCCACCGTGGCGCCGACCTTGCGCAGCTCGGTGGCCATGGCGGCGATGCGGTCGGTTTCCTTGACGCGCCAGCTGGCGATATTGCGCAGCGTGCTGGTGCCGTCGGCGTACAGCGCGGCCACGGCGATGGTCATGGCGGCGTCGGGGATGTGATTGAAATCGGCGTCGATGGCCTTCAGCGGGCCGTTGGCGCGGGCCTCGATCCAGTTGTCGCCCATGGTGATCTGCGCGCCCATCTGCTCCAGCGCGGCGGCAAAGCGCACATCGCCCTGAATGCTGTTATTGCCCACGCCCTCGACCCGCACCGGACCGCCGCCGATGGCGCCGGCCGCCAGGAAATAGGACGCCGACGAGGCGTCGCCCTCGACGTGGATGGTGCCCGGCGACTGGTAGACCTGGCCCGGCTGAATGGTGAACGACGCCCAGCCGTCCTGCTCGACCTTGACGCCGAAGCGGCGGATCAGGTTCAGCGTGATTTCGATATACGGCTTGGAAATCAGCTCGCCGATCACCTCGATGGTGATGGCGTGCTCCCTGGCCATCAGCGGCGCAACCATCAGCAGCGCGGTCAGGAACTGACTGGACACATCGCCGCGCACCGACAGGCGGCCGGTGCTGATCTTGCCCTGCTTGATGTGCAGCGGCGGGTAGCCTTTGTTGCCGGTGTACTCGACATTGGTGCCGGCGGCGTTGAGGGCGTCGACCAGATCGCCGATCGGGCGCTCGTGCATGCGCGGCACGCCGTGCAACGTGTAGTCGCCGCCGATCACGGCCAGCGCGGCGGTCAGCGGACGGATGGCGGTGCCGGCGTTGCCCATGAAGAGATCGGCGGACTTATTCGGCAGCACGCCGGCCACGCCGGTGACGTGGTGGATGGTGCCGGTGGCGGTCTTCTCCTCGGTCCAGACGACGCCGAGAGAGCGCAATGCGGCCAGCATCACGGCGGTATCGTCGGAGGCCAGTAGATCGACGATGGCGACCTGCCCTTGCGACAGCGCCGACAGTAGCAGGATGCGGTTGGAAATGGACTTGGAGCCCGGCAAGCGCACCGCGCCTTCAACGTGAGAGACCGTTTGCAGGTCGATGTATTCGTGAGTCATGTTTATCCTTTATTCCGGGGTCAGGTCCGTCATTTCTACACGAGCACAGCCGTGCGTAGTTGAGCTCGTGTAGAAATGACGGACCTGACCCCGGATTTAGTCTGCTTTATCTTGCGATGGCGGCGCTTCGGCCGTCTCGATCGCGCTTATCCATTGGTGGCGGGCGTGCTGGGCGTTGCTGTAGACCTGCTCCAGCGCCGCGCCATTGCCGGCCGCCAGTTGCGCGCGTAGCGTGGTCAGTTGCGCCATATAGGCATCCAGTTCCGTCAGCAGCGCCGACTGGTTGGCCAGGCTGATGTCGCGCCACATCTCCGGCGACGAGCCGGCGATGCGGGTGAAGTCGCGGAAGCCGCTGGCGGCGTACTGGAACAGCAAATCCGCATGCGGCTTTTTGGCGATATCGTCCACCAGCGCGTAGGCCAGCAGATGCGGCAAGTGGCTGACCGCCGCGAACACCTTGTCATGCTCTTCCGGCGTCAGGCGGTGGATGATGGCGTCGCAGGCGCGCCAGGCGGCGGCCACGCGTTCTACGTCAGCCTCCGTATTTTCGGCCAGCGCGGTGATCACCACCTTCTTGCCGACATACAGATTGTCGATGGCCGCATCCGGCCCGTTGGTCTCGCGGCCGGCGATCGGATGGCCGGGCACGAACTGCGCCACCTTGCCGTCCAGCGCGCGGCGCGCGGCAGCCACCACGTCGGACTTGGTGCTGCCGGCGTCCGTGACCACCGTTCCGGGCTGAAGATGCGGCGCAATAGCCGCCAGAATAGCCTCGGTCTGCGCCACCGGCGCGGCCAGCAGCACGAGATCGGCTCCCTCCAGCGCCTCGGCCAGCGACAGCGGCGCGCCCGGCGCGTGCGCTGCCGGGGACGACGTGCCGGCCGGATGCGGCGCGGCGGCAGCGACGTTGGGCGCGGCGGTGAGGCCGATCGCGTCGACGATGCCCAGTTCCAGCGCACGCGCCATGGAGGCGGCGCTGCGGCCGACACCGACGATCTGCCGCACCGCGCCCGCCTTGCGCAGCGAGCGCGCGAAGGAGCCGCCGATCAGGCCTACGCCAAAAATAACGACCTTGTTCAGCATTTACTCCGCCAATGCTTTCGCCAGCGCTGCGATGAAGACGGCATTTTCCTGCGGCAGACCGATGGAAATGCGCAGCCACTCCGGCAAGCCGTAGTTGCCGACCGGGCGCACAATCACACCCTGCTTGAGCAGCGACAGATTCACCCGCGCACCCGCGCCCGCATCGTCCCCCACCTTGACCAGCACGAAGTTGCCATACGACGGCACATACTCCAGGCCCATCTGCTCAAACGCCTCGACAAACTGCTGATAGCCCGCCGCGTTATTGGCCGCGCTCTGCTTGAGGAACGCCTTGTCATTCAGCGCCGCGATGGCCGCCGCCTGCGCCAGCGAGTTCACATTGAACGGCTGACGAATACGGTTCATCAGATCCGTCAACGCCGGCTGCGCAATCGCGAAGCCCACGCGCAAGCCCGCCAGGCCATACGCCTTCGAGAAGGTGCGCGACACCAGCAGGTTGGGATACTTCTTCACCCACTCCGCCGACTCAAACTGATCCGCCTCGGACAGGAACTCGTTGTACGCCTCATCCAGCACCACGACGACATGCGCCGGCACCCTGGCCACAAACGCCTCGATCTCGGCAGCCGGAATAAACGTGCCGGTCGGATTATTCGGATTGGCAATAAACACCAG
>Ga0102590_1003949_pt1 | contig 13563 bp, 9 predicted proteins | sample AraplaMF_Col_mMF_FD_76859 | JGI IMG/M metagenome (GOLD analysis project Ga0102590, IMG submission 76859) | Arabidopsis root microbial communities from the University of North Carolina, USA - plate scrape MF_Col_mMF | ecosystem: Host-associated > Plants > Roots > Endosphere | place: USA...
GGGATTATGACTTCATGACTTTGCCGATGAGCTGGAACGAATGGGCGCAGCACGATGGCGTTGGACTGGCGGCGCGCGTCCGCAAGGGTGAGCTGACGGCGAAGGAATTGGCGCGCCAGGCCGCCGCAGGCGTGGCCAAGGTCAATCCGGCGCTGTCGGGCGTGGTCGAGCTGTTCGAGGACGTGATCGCCGATCCGGCCAAGGACGGCGCCAATCTTGGCGGCGCGTTCGCCGGCCTGCCCTTCCTGATGAAGGACCTCGGGCCGACCATGAAGGGCCGGCTGCAGGAGATGGGCTCGCTGCTGATGCGCGGCAATCGCGCTGCGGCCGACACGTTCCTGACCGGTAAATTCCGCCAGGCCGGCCTCAATTTGATCGGCCGCACAACGACGCCGGAATTCGGCGTGTGCTCTTCGGCCGACAATCCCGCCGTGTACGTCACGCGCAATCCCTGGAATACCGACTACACCACCTGCGGCTCGTCGGCAGGCAGTGCCGCGATGGTCGCGGCCGGCGTGGTGCCGATCGCGCATGCGACCGACGGCGGCGGCTCGATCCGCATTCCCGCCGGGGTCAACGGCAATATCGGCCTGAAAGTGTCGCGCGGCGTGTTCTCGCTCGCCCCGCACATGTCCGATCTCACCGGCCTCGTCTCGATCCAGGGCTGCCAGTCGCGCAGCGTGCGCGACACCGCCGCCTTCGTCGACCACGCCCGCGGACCTGCGCCCGGCGAATTCATGCCGTTCTGGACCACGGCGCAGCCCTATTCCGAGATGATCAAGCGCGATCCGTCAAAGCTGCGCATCGCTCTGTCGCATAGCTGGGGCGACTACACCGCGACGCCGGAGATCGCAGCCGAACTGGAGAAGACCGGCCGTTTCCTCGAAGGCCTCGGCCATCACGTCGACTATGCGCTGCCCGAGATCGACTTCCGCGCCGCGTTCGAGGCGCAGACGATGTGCTACATCTCGAATTTCGCGGTGGTGATCTCCAACATGCTCGCCGCGCGCGGACTGGACAAGCCGCCGGAAGATCTGATCGAGCCCATGAACATCCGGATCTGGGAAGCCGGCCGCCACACCAGCTTCGCGGAGCGGGCGAAGATGCAGGGCGTGTTCAACACGACCTCGCGCGGCTTCGGCGCATTCTTTGAGCAGTGGGACGTTATCCTGACGCCGATCACCGCGCTGCCGACACCGAAGGTCGGCACCAGGGAATATCTCACCATCTCCGACAATCCTGATGTGCTCGACTGGTTCGGCAATCTCTGGCGCTTCTTCGCCTTCACCCCGCTCGCCAACCTCTGCGGCATGCCCGCGATCTCGATGCCGATGGCGAGCCAGGATCACGGCCTGCCGCTCGGTATCCAGGCGATCGCCAAGCAGGCCAATGACGGCCTCCTGCTGCAGCTCGCCGCCCAGATCGAGCGCGCGCTCGACGGCAAGTGGAACGATGGCAAGAAGCCGAAGGTGCATGTGAGCTGAGAGACCGCGATCGCATCGAGAAGCGATCGCGCCTCCCACCTCAGTTCTTCACCATCGGAATTTCCTCCGCTGTCGGCTGCTGCTGCCCCTGCCTGAACATCGCCAGCGCCTTGTCGAGCGCCTCGCGCAACGCCAGAGCCGCGGCCACGCTGCAACGCAGGTGCGCGGTCTGGACCACATCGACCCTGACGGCGGCGCCGACCGGCATCAGCAAGTTCGCGGCGAGCTCGATCTGGATCGCGCCGTTGTGATGGCCGAAGCAGGAGGCGCCGTCGAAATAGATGATCGGCGCCTGCTCGGCGCTGGAGCTCGAAATGGTGACTGGCCCCTGGCTGGTGGCGGGCGTTTCGGGATCGGCCATGGGCACTCCTTGGGCTGGGCTACGACGAAACGCCCACCATCGTTGCTTCGGCCCGCCGTGTCGAGGCCTGTTCGGGGTTTTGCGCGACGCCCGACACTGGTCTAGAACGTTGGCATGTCCAGCTCATCGACGTCGAACTCTCCGGCCACGCTCCCGTTCGAGGAACTTGCCGAAGCCATCAAGGGCCGCCGCTCCGATTACGGCCATATCAGCGGGCTCCAGCTCGACCGCTTCGCGCCGGCCGAGGCCTGGTCCAGCCTGCCCTACCGTTCGGTGTTCGTCGGCGACACCGAGACCGGCGTGCTGCATGGCGGCGTCGTCACCGCGATGCTGGACGAGAGCTGCGGCATGGCGGTGCAACTCGCGCTCGACGGCACGAGCGCGATCGCAACCCTCGATCTGCGCATCGATTACCAGAAGCCGGCCACGCCCGGTCTCGACATCAAAGCGCATTCGGTCTGCTACCGCACTACCCGCTCGATCGCCTTCGTGCGCTCCACCGCCTATCAGGAGTCCGAGGACGATCCAGTCGCCACCGCAACCGCCTGCTTCATGATCGGCGCCAACCGCACCAACATGCTGGCCGACCGCAGGATGGATGCGCGCAGCATTCCGACGCTGGAGGCGCCGGACGATCCGGACGGCCCGTTCGCGAGCAGCCCGTTCGCGCGCGCCCTCGGCATTCGCGTCAACGACGACGGCACGCTGACGATGCCGTTCTCGCCGCAGATCATCGGCAATCCGATTCTGCCCGCGATTCATGGCGGCATGACCGGCGCCTTCCTCGAAACCACCGCGATTTTCGGCGTGAGGCGCGAGCTCGGCATCGCCGCGCTGCCCAAGCCGATCGGCCTCACCGTCAACTATCTCCGCTCCGGCCGCGCGCTCGACACCTTCGCCAACGTCTCGATCGTGAAGCAGGGCCGGCGCATCGTCGCCTTCGAGGCGCGGGCCTGGCAAGACAATGCGAACAAGCCGATCGCCTCCGCCTTCGGTCATTTCATGCTGCGGCCGACGCCCGGAAACGACGAGGAATAGGCTATTTTCCCTTGACGACCGGGGACCGGGCAACAACGATAGCGCGCTTTCTGCGAGAGGTATTGGGTTGCGGCATCCGCTCGACATCATCGCCATGTTCGCCGCGCTCTGGCTGCTGGCATCGATGGTGCTCGATGCGCTGACGCCGAAGGAGCTGACGGCGGTGATGATCGGCATCGCGATCGGGCCGGCCATCGTCATCACCGCCGTGTTCTATTATCTCCGCTGCCCGCGACTGGATTTTGCGGTGATGTTCGCAGCGCTCTGGCTGATCTCCGACATCGCCATCGCGTTCATCTCGCCGACCCAGCTGCCGCATTTCCTGATCGCGCTCGGTTTCGTGCCGGCGCTGCTGATCGGCATCGTGCTGCACTGGCAACGCTTCCAGCGCCGCCACGAGCGGCTGACGGTGCCATCGGCGAAGCGGGGTTAGCTCGCACTTGCTCCCGCGATGTTGGTGCGCTCCCTCTCCCGCTTGCGGGGGAGGGCTGGGGCGGGGGTGCCTCCACGATCGAGACACTCCCCGTGTCGAGAGAACCCCCACCCGGCGCTTCGCGCCGACCTCCCCCCCAAGCGGGAGAGGTGAACCGCCTTCTTGGCTTGCACTGAATTCAACCAAAATTCGGTGCGCTTCAGCGCGATAGCAGATTGGTCTTGGCGAGATCGATGACCTCGTCGCCGCGGCCGCTCATCACCGCGCGCAGCACCCACAGGCTGAAACCCTTGACCTGCTCGGCCGTGATGGTCGGCGGCATCGACAGCTCCTGCTTGGCGGTGACGACGTCGAGCAATGCCGGTCCGTTATGCGCCAGCATCTCCTTGACGGCGCCCGGAAGCTCGCCGGGGTCCTCGACCCGCTTGGCGAAGATGCCCATCGCGCGCGCCATCGCCGCGAAATCGGGATTCTCCAGGTCGACATTGGTGTCGACGAAGCCCGCGGCCTTCATCTCCAGCGCGACGAAGCCGAGCACGCCGTTGTTGAAGACCACGACCTTCACCGGCAGCTTCATCTGCGTCAGCGTGATCAGATCGCCCATCAGCATGGTGAAGCCGCCGTCGCCCGACAGCGAGATCACCTGACGGCCGGGTTGAGAGGCCTGCGCGCCGATCGCCTGCGGCATGGCGTTGGCCATCGAGCCGTGCACGAACGAGCCGATCAGCCGGCGCCGGCCGTTCATGTCGAGATAGCGTGCCGCCCACACCGTCGGCGTGCCGACATCGGCGGTGAACACGGCATCGTCGGAGGCGTGGTCGCTGATGACTTTTGCGAGGTATTGCGGATGGATCGGCTTTGATCCCGGCGTACCCTTGGCGAGCGAATCGAGGCCTTCGCGTGCCTTCTTGTAATGCGTGATGGCGTCGTCGAGATGCTTGCGCTGCGTCTTGCTCTTCAGCAGCGGCAGCAGCGCCTCGATGGTGAGCTTGACGTCGCCGACGAGGCCGAGATCAATCTTGCAGCGCCGCCCCAGATTTTCTGGGCGAATGTCGACCTGCGCGATCTGGCAGTCGGTCGGGAAGAACTGCTTATAGGGAAAATCCGTGCCGAGCATCACCAGGGCGTCGCAGGCGTGCATGGCCGCGTAACCGGAGGAGAAGCCGATGAAGCCGGTCATGCCGACGTCGTAGGGGTTGTCGTACTCGACATGCTCCTTGCCGCCAAGCGCATGGACGATCGGGCTCTTCAGGCTTTCTGCGAGCTGCATCAGCGGCGCATGCGCGCCGGCGCAGCCGCGGCCGCAGAACAGCGTGACGCGTTCGGCGCCGTTGAGGAGATCCGCCAGTGCTTTCAGCTCATCGGCCTGGGGCACGACCTTCGGGGCCGCCAGCGCGAGCCCGCGCGCCGTCGACAGCGCACGCTTCGGCGGGTCGCGGAAGGCGACATCGCCGGGCATGACAATGACCGCAACACCGCGCAAGCCCACGGCCGCGCGGATTGCGTTCTCAATAACGTACGGCAGCTGGCTCTGGTCCGAGACCATCTCGCAATAATGGCTGCATTCGCGAAACAGGTTCTGCGGATGGGTTTCCTGGAAGTAGCCGCCGCCGATCTCGGCCGATGGGATCTGCGCCGCGATCGCCAGCACCGGAACGCGGCTGCGATGCGCGTCGAACAGGCCGTTGATCAGATGCAGATTGCCGGGGCCGCACGAGCCCGCGCAGACCGCGAGGCTTCCGGTCATCTCGGCTTCGCCGGCGGCGGCGAACGCCGCGACCTCTTCGTGCCGGACATGGATCCATTCGATGGTGCCGCGGCGGCGCAGCGCCTCGGTGAACGCGTTCAGACTGTCGCCGACGATGCCATAGATGCGCTTGACGCCGGCCTGTTCGAGCGTTGCCACGAACAGTTCGGCCACGTTGTTGATCGCCATGTCGGTCTCCTGATTCCGCGAGTGATGCAAGATAGGATAACGCGCGGCGGCGACCAGATCACGGCTTGTTTATCGCTGCGTCAGTCTTTCGCAATCGCCTGATCGTAGGTCGTGATCCTCACCCTGGCGCGCGCCGCGACGTCGGCGGCCGACATGCCGGGCTTGTAGAGACTGGAGCCGAGCCCGAAGGCAGTCACACCGCCCTTGATGTACTCCGCGAAATTCTGGTCGGAGACGCCGCCGACGGCGGCGATCAGCACGCCTGATGGCAGCACGGCGCGAATGGCGGCGATGCCGGAGGCGCCGAGCACGCTGGCCGGAAAGAACTTCAGGCCCGAAGCGCCGGAGCGCGCCGCGAGCAGCGCCTCGGTCGGCGAGAACACGCCGGGCAACGTCACCATGGCGTATTGATGGGCCCGCGTCAGCACCTGGGTATCCACATTCGGCGAGACCATCAGCTTGCCGCCGACGTCATTGAGGCGATCGACATCCGAGGTGGTCAGCACGGTGCCTGCGCCGATCAGCACGCCTGATGGCGCCAGCTTCACGGCGGTCGCGATCGAGCGGAACGGATCGGGCGAGTTCAGGGGAATCTCGATCGCGGTCATGCCGGCCTCGATCAGCACGCCGACGATAGCCTCGGTCTCCTCTGGCTTGATGCCGCGCAGGATCGCGACCAGCGGTCGCTTCATCGGCGGAAAGGGAACGCTCATCTTGGGAGTCCTTCTATCTCGTCCAGATCGCGGCCGCCGCCATCGACAGGCCGCGGCGGACGGCTTCATCGGCGTCGATCGGCTGCACGGCGATCGGCAACGCATCGAAGGCGTGCCGGTACAGCGCCGCGAGCCGCCCTGAGGCAATCAGCGTAATGCCTGCCTTCGGTACCGCGCCGGAGAGTCCTGCCGCCAGCTCGGCGCCGATCAACGTGCCCGACAGCGTTTCGCGCGCCGCGGCCGGCGTGCCGCCGAACAGCAGCTGCCGCGACCGCGCGGTGAACAGGAGATTGGCGGCGAAGGCCGGCGCGTCGTAAGCGGCCTTCACCGCCGCCTTGAAGCTCGCGACATCCTCGGCATCGTCGGCGCCGACGACCGCGAGCGACAGGATCGTCTCGCGCGAGACCACGCTGAAGAGTTCGCCGGTCATGAAGGTGGAGAAATGCGCGACGGTGCCGTCCTTCACCCGCACCCATTTCGAATGCGTGCCGGGCATGCAGACCAGCGCTTCGCCGGCGGCATCGAGACCGAGTGCGCCGAGCAATTGCGTTTCCTCGCCGCGCATCACGTCCGGCGCCCTGGCGTCGCGCTGCGCGATGCCGGGCAGGATGCGGATGTCGCGCGCCTCGCCCCCCACGCGCGCGGCCTGCTTCAGGACGGCAGCGAGCGGCGCCGGCGTGTCGACATAGCCGGCTTCGACCCAGCCGGTTTTGGCACCGGCCATGCCGCAGATGAGAACCGGCAGCCCGGCGGGAGCCTCGACAGCCGCCAGATGCGACTGCAGCACGCCCGCAAAACCCACTTTGGCCGCCGCCAGCATGCCCTCGTCGCTGCGTCGCGCCGCCAGCACCTTGCCGGCGCGATCGACCAGCCACAGCCGGAAGCTGCTGGTGCCCCAGTCCACCGCGACATAGGCGGGTGCGGTCATCTCGACTCTTGTCCTCGTCTCACCGGCAAGACGCCGTCTCGCGACAATGAGACGGCGTCCTGCAAATCCGCCCCGGAATATCGGCAATTGCCGCCGCAAACCAGCGCTTTCTCGCAGGTCTGAGCCGCCCGCCGCGCTGGCACAGCGCTTGCTGAATTGCCTCCGCTCACGTCCGTGAACCGCGCAACAAGACGCGTCAACATCAGATGAGGAAACCCATGGAGATCGGCTATTTCACGATGCCTTCGCATCCGCCGGAGTGCGGCCTGAAGGAAGGACACGACTGGGACCTGCAGGTCCTGCGCTGGCTCGACGAGCTCGGCTATCAGGAAGCCTGGATCGGCGAGCACCACACCGCGCCCTGGGAACCCAATCCCACCCCCGACCTGCTGATCGCGCAGGCACTGATGCAGACCAAGAATATCCGCATTGGACCGGGCGGGTTCCTGCTGCCCTATCATCACCCGGCCGAGCTCGCCAACCGCGTCGCCATGCTCGACCACCTCTCCGGAGGCCGGCTCAATTTCGGCGTCGCCGCATCCGGCCTGCCGAGCGACTGGGCGATGTTCAACGTCGACGGCATGAGCGGGCAGAACCGCGACATGACCCGCGAGGCGCTCGAGATCATCCTGAAGATGTGGAGCGATCCCGCGCCCTGGACCTACAAGGGCAAGTTCTGGACGGTCTCCAAGCCGGACACGATGTTCGACTTCCTCAAGCCGCACATCAAGCCGTTGCAGACACCGCATCCGCCGATCGGTGTCGCCGGCCTGTCGAAGAACTCGGACACGCTGAAGCTTGCCGGCGAGCGCGGCTTCATCCCGATGAGCCTCAACCTCAACCCGGCCTATGTCGGCAGCCATTGGGACTCGGTCGAGATCGGCGCCGCCAAGACCGGGCGCAAGCCGAACCGCGCCGATTGGCGCCTGGTGCGCGAGGTGTTCGTCGCCGACACCGACGAGGAGGCATGGAAGCTCTCGACCGGCGACATGATGGGCCGGATGATGGGCGAGTACTTCCTGCCGCTGCTCGGCCATTTCGGCTTCAAGGACTATCTGAAGCACGCGCCCGACGTGCCCGACAGCGACGTCACCGTCGAATATTGCGCCAAGCGGAACTGGATCGTCGGCTCGCCGGCCACCGTCGCCGAGAAGATCGAGAAGATTTACGACGAGGTCGGCGGCTTCGGCGTGCTCTGCGTGTTCGGCTTCGACTACAAGCACAAGCCGGAAGCCTGGCACCACTCGCTCTCGCTGCTCAAGAACGAGGTGATGCCGCGCCTGAAGCATCTCGGCTCCGCGAAGAAGGCAGCTTGACCGACAGCGGGTGCGGCGCGATCGTGCCGCACCCGCATTCATTTCGGAGATTTTTGGCGTGAGCGTGGACGCGAAGGATTTCAAGCAGGCGATGCGCCAATGCGCCGGCGCGGTCGCACTGGTCACGGTGGGCGCCGAACACGGCAAGCGCACGGGACTGACAGTCACGTCGGCCTGTTCGCTGTCGGACAATCCGCCGTCGCTGATCGTCTGCGTCAACCGCAACGCCAGCGCGCATGCGCGCATCCGTGAGGAAGGCGCGTTTGCGATCAACTTCCTGCACGAGGACCACGCGGCGCTGGCGCTGACCTTCAGCGGCCAGAAAGGCGTCAACGGCGATGACCGTTTTGCGTTCGGCCAATGGACGCGCGGCACGACCGGCGCGCCGGTGTTGACGGATGCGGTCGCCGCGTTCGACTGCGTGCTGGCGCAGGAGTTTGAGACGAAGACGCATTCGATCTTCGTCGGCGAGGTCCGCGGCGTGTCGCATTCCGACGGGGCTTCGCCGCTCGTGTACCTGCGCAGCAGTTTCCACGTGCCCCACGAGATCCGCGGCACCGTGACGGTCGGCGATCGCGATTCGCGACATCTGAGCTGGAGCGATTTTTCGTAAGGGAGCGGCGGCGGCAGCGGTGCGCTCCCTCGCCCCGCTTGCGGGGAGAGGCGAAGAAGAAGAAAGAGAGCCTACTGCGTCGTCTCGACCTTCAGCAGCTTGATCTTCCGGTACAGCGTGGCGCGGCTGAGCTTCAGGGCACGCGCCGCCTCGGTGACGCGGCCGCCGTGCTTACGCAATGCCTCGACGATCGTCGCGCGTTCGGCTGCCGCGAGATCCGGTTCCGCCGTCCGCCCGCCAAACGGCGGCAGGTCGAGATCGGCATCGGTGATGACACCATCCTCCGCGGTGCAGCCCGCAAGCCTCAGCACGTGACGGAGCTGGCGCATGTTGCCGGGATAGGGATAGGTCGAGAGCAACACCCACGCCTCGTCAGACAGGCGGCAGTCCGGAGCCTCCTCGCGCGCAATCTGGCGAATGATGTCGTCGCGGTCGGCGCGCTCGCGCAAGCTTGGCAATCGCACCTCCATGCCGCGCAGGCGAAAATAGAGATCGGCACGGAAAGCGCCCTCTTCGGCCATGCGGCCGAGATCGCGGTGGGTGGCGCTGATCAGGCGGATGTCGACGGGCACGGGCTTCAGCGCACCGAGCGGCCAGACCTCGCGGTTCTCCAGCACGCGCAAGAGACGCGTCTGCAGCGCGATCGGCATGTCGCCGATCTCGTCGAGGAACAGCGTGCCGCCGTCGGCCTGCACGATCAGGCCCTTCGAGCCGTCGCGCCGCGCGCCGGTGAAGGCGCCCGCCTCGTAGCCGAACAGCTCGGCATCGATCAGGCTCTCCGGCATCGCCGCGCAGTTCAGCGCGACGTAGTTGTTGCGGGCGCGGCTGCTGGCGGCGTGAATCGCGCGCGCGAATACGTCCTTGCCGACGCCGGTCTCGCCGTGCAGCAGCACCGGCAGATTGTGATCGCCGATGCTCCTGAGCCGCTTGACGCTTTTGATCAGGCCGGGGTCGCGGCCGGCGAGCCGGTGCATCGCGTCGTGGCGATCAATCGGCGCGTCACGACGCGGCGCAGGAGATCTCGTGCGCAGCGGCGGGGCGACGTGTCCCCGCCCCAATGCGCGGCCATCGGCACGGCGCAGCTCGACGGTCTCGTCCGCGCCACGCGCGGCGTGATGGTCGAACTTGGCGTAGCGCGACAGGTCGATGCCGGATGCGATCAGTCCGTCCGTGAGGCCCAAGAGCGCCCGCGCCGAGCGGCAGGCGCCGACGATGCGGCGGTCGTCGTCATAGGCGAGCAGACCACTGCCGCCATCGCCCGGTACGGTGGCGATCCAGGCGTTGCGGAAATGGCCGCGGAAGATCGCGCCCTCCATCCGCCGGGTCGCCTCCATGGTCACCGCGAGCGCGAGCTGGTGCGCCGTGCGTTCGAGATCTTCGCGGCACGAGGTGATGTTGACGGCACCGGCGAGCCGGCCGGCCTGGTCGAACAGCGGCGCCACGGCGCAGGAGAACATGTGCCACTGCGCGCGGAAATGCTCGTCGCGATGCACCAGGATCGGCTTCTGCTCGGCCAGCGCGGTGCCTAGCCCGTTGGTGCCTTCGAAAGCCTCTGCGAAGTTCGAGCCGGTATAGATCTTCCAGTCCATGAACAGTCTCGCGTCGGCCTCGCCTGGCAGACGGCTGAACAGCATGGTCGCGTTCGCATCGGCCAGATTGACGCAATAGCCGGCGTCGCGCAGCACGCGGGCAAGATCATCGAGCTCGGGCGTGACGAACCTGATCGTCTCCTCCATGGGCTCGGCGACGTGGCGGATTTCTGCTTCGGTCAGCGTCTGCGGCGGGCCCTGACGGGCCGGATCGAGCTTGTGGCTGATGACGCATCGCCGCCACGAACTGGCGATGCGCGACGAGGCATCGACGTCGGCCAAACGGTCTGTAACCTGATTGGCGACCGACAAGACACGGGCGACATGGTTCGAGGCCGAAAGGCTGGCCATCGCGGACGTCTCCACCCTGTATTATTGTGCAAAGTCTGGCACCACAGGCGGGGATGTCAATCGGGAACCGGGACGGTAATGCGCTCGCATCCTCGTCACGGCCGGGCTTGTCCCGGCCATCCACGTATTACCGCGGATGCGAAAGAACGTGGATGCCCGGGACAAGCCCGGGCATGACGGTGTGGATGCAGATTGCCTCAAGCGACTCGGATTGCTGCACTGCGCTCACCACGTGTCGATGCACGGCCGCTTCTTCTCCGTCCTCGGCGCCGGCTTCGGGACCGAGCGCAGGCCCGCCATGATCCAGCGTCGCGTCTCGGAGGGGTCGATGACGTTGTCGATCTCGAACACCGAGGCGATCGAGACCGCCTTGCCGTTGGCGTAGAGCTCGGCGACCTTGTTGCGGTAGTAGGTCTCGCGCTCCTCGGGGTCGGCGATCGCCTCCATCTCCTTGCGGAAGCCGAGCCGGACATAACCCTCCAGGCCCATGCCGCCGAACTCGCCGGTCGGCCAGGCCGCGGTGAAGAACGAGGCGTGGAAGCCGCCGCCGATCATCGACTGCGCGCCGAGACCATAGCCCTTGCGCAGCACGATGCCGAACAGCGGCACGGTGAGGCTCGCGCCGGTGACGAACATGCGCGAGACGTGGCGCACGATCGCGGTCTTCTCGGCTTCGGGACCGACCATGAAGCCGGGCGTGTCGCACAGCGAGACGATGGGCAGGTCGAAGGCGTCGCAGAGCTGCAGGAAGCGCGCGGCCTTGTCGCCGGCGTCGGCGTCGATCGCGCCGCCGAGATGGCGTGGGTTGTTGGCGATCAGGCCGAACGGCTTGCCCTCGATCCGGATCAGCGCCGTGATCATTCCGACGCCGAACTCCCGGCGCAGCTCCAGCACGCTGTCCTTGTCCGCGACGAGGTCGATCACGCTGCGGATGTCGTAGACGCGCAAACGGTTCTCGGGGATGGCGCGGCGCAGCAGCCGCTGGTCGGCCGCCTGCCACTCAGTCACCGCGCCCTGGAAATAGGACAGATATTTCTGCGCGACGGCCGTCGCCTCCTCCTCCTCCTCGACAAGGATGTCGATGACGCCGTTGGGCGACTGGAACGAGACAGGGCCGACCTCGGCCGGATGATACACGCCGAGCCCGCCGCCCTCGATCATCGCGGGACCGCCCATGCCGATCGAGGCGTTCCTGGTGGCGATGATGACGTCGCAGCAGCCGAGCATCGCGGCGTTGCCGGCAAAGCAATAGCCGGAGACCACACCGATCACGGGCACCAGGCCCGAGAGCCGTGCAAACTGCACGAAGGACGGGCCGTCGAGGCCGGTCATGCCGAGCCGGTCGGTGTCGCCGGGCCGGCCGCCGCCGCCCTCGGCGTAAAACACCAGCGGCACGCGCCAGTCTTCCGCCAAGGTCAGCATGCGGTCGATCTTCTTGTGGTTCATGTGGCCCTGCGTGCCCGCGAGCACGGTGTAGTCATAGGCCACGACGATGCAACGGCCGCTTTCAGGGCCGAACTTCCCGGCATTGACCGTGGCGACGCCCATGACGAGACCATCGGCCGGCGTGTTCTTGATGAGATCGTCGACCTTGCGCCGGCGGCGCTGCGCGGCAATGGCGAGGCTGCCATATTCCATGAACGAGCCATCGTCGACGAGCTGGGCGACATTTTCGCGCGCGGTGCGCTGGTTGGTGTTGCGGCGGCGCTCGACCGAGGCCGGCCGATTGGCATCGAGCGTATTGGCCTGGCGCGCGATCAGCTCAGCCAAATCGGGGCGGATGTGGTCGAGATCGATCTCCGCCTCCGCCGCCGATGCGTCGGCCGCGACGTCGAGCGGCTCCAGATACAGGATCGGCTCGCCATGCATCAAGGTGACGCCGTCGCCGGCGACAAGCTTCATGACACGGCCGCCCTGCTCGGCCGTGACGAGATGCTCCATCTTCATGGACTCGATCACGGCGAGCTGCTGGCCAGGGCGCACGATCTCGCCCTCCTTGACCTGGATGGTGACGATGGTCCCCTGCAAGGGCGCCGCGACCATCAGCGCGCCTTCGGGCACCACCTGCGCGACGTGTGCCTCGGCGGCGTGAGCGCCGCTGCGCTCGGTCGCCGCAAAATACAGCGGCTTGGCCGCGCCATCGGCGGCCTCGACGAGCTTTGCGATGTTGCGATCGATGAAGTCGGTCGCGATGCGGTTGGTCCTGAATTCGGGATGCGCGAGCACCGCCTGGAGGAAAGCAATGTTGGTGACGACGCCGTCGATCCGGAACTCGCGGAGGGCGCGCGAGGCTTTCGCGACGACGTCATGCCAGGCCTCGCCCGGCGTATGAACGATGACCTTGGCCAGCAGCGAGTCGAATGCGGCGCTGGTCTTGTAGCCGGCATAGCCAAAGCTATCGACGCGGACGCCAGGTCCCGACGGCGGCTCGAACAATGCGAGCACGCCACCGGTCGGATGCGTCGCGCCTGCTGCGTCCAGCGTCTCCATGTTGACGCGGAGCTGCATGGCATGACCGCGCGGCTTCGGAATCGAGCCCTGCGCGAGGCCGAGCGAGGCCAGCGTCGCGCCTGATGCGACCGCGAGCTGGGCACGGACGAGGTCTATTCCCAGCACCTCTTCCGTCACGGTATGCTCGACCTGGAGCCGCGGATTGGCCTCGATGAACGCAAAGCTGTCCTCGGCCGTGCCATCGACCAGGAACTCGAACGTGCCGAGATTGTCATACGACGCCGCAGCCGCGAGCTGCTTCGCCGCCTCGATGATGCGGCCGCGCAAGGTCTCGCTCAGGGACGGGCTCG
>Ga0102590_1003950_pt1 | contig 13559 bp, 16 predicted proteins | sample AraplaMF_Col_mMF_FD_76859 | JGI IMG/M metagenome (GOLD analysis project Ga0102590, IMG submission 76859) | Arabidopsis root microbial communities from the University of North Carolina, USA - plate scrape MF_Col_mMF | ecosystem: Host-associated > Plants > Roots > Endosphere | place: USA...
ACAAGGCGCAGCTGTAGCTGGCGCCCAAATAAAATGTCGTCCCGGAAAACCGGGACGACAGTGAAGTGTGCTGCTGACGTTAGCGCTGGAGCTTAGTGCCCCTCGCCCTCGAGCCCGCCGACATGCTTCTGGGTATAGAGTTCGAGTCCAATGCGGCCGATCAGGTCGAGCTGGGTTTCGAGGAAGTCGATGTGGTGCTCCTCGTCGCTCATCAGCTTCTCGAACAGGTCGCGGGTGACGTAATCCTTGGCGCCGTGGCAATAGGTCGCCGCTTCCTGGTAGAGCGCCCGAGCGCTCATTTCAGCGGCGAGATCGCATTCGATGATCTCCTTGACGTTCTGGCCGATGCGCAGCGGATCGAGCACCTGCATGTTCGGGAAGCCGTCGAGAAACAGGATGCGTGCGGTGAGCTTGTCGGCGTGCTCCATCTCCTCGATGGACTCCTTGCGCCACACCTTGGCCATGTCGAGGAGTCCCCAATTGTCGAGGAAGCGATAATGCAGCCAGTACTGGTTGATCGCAGTCAGTTCGTGACGCAGCGCCTTGTTGAGATAGTCGATGACTTTTGCGTCGCCCTGCATGGTTCACTCCAGCTCTTGCAGTTCAAATCGGCCGTATCCGATTTTAGAATCCTTCTAAGTCAGTTCAAATACGGGGGCAACCGGCTACGGGGACGCAGCCGGGGAAAAGCTCAGCCAACGGCGGGAAATTCAGCAGGCCGCGAGAGCGAACTGGACGGGTTCGGCGATCTCATCGTTCGCAGCCACCGCCTGGCTGTGCGGGCAACCGGCACAGCAGGACTGCGCACAGGGGCCAAGCGCTTCATCGATGATGGTCTTGATGGTGCGCGCGCAACGGCCGCATTCGGCGCTGCAGCCGAGACATCCATAGACCTGCTTGGCATGACGCACGGCATCGTCGGACTCGGCGACGGCGGCGCGGATGTCGTCATCGCTCAGCACGTTACAGGAACAAACGATCATGGAAGTGGTAGGCCCTTCGGTGATGCACGATCATCGATATTTAACAGGCCGGCCGGATGCAAAAGGAAAAACCGGTATTTCAAGCTATTCCAAACTGACCCGGATAGAGCCTAGAACGGCTCTAAAATAGGGCGTTGCGCTGGATCAAGGTGATGCCCTGATTGGTCCTAGTCGCCGCCTCCCCCACCGTCGCCGCCGCCACCGCAATCGCCGCTCCCGCCGCTATCGCCGGACGCGCAGCTGCTGCTGTCGGTTGGGCTCCCCGAACTGTCGCTGGAGAACCAGCTTCCCAGCGAGAAACCGTCGTTCGGCGCATCCGAATAGGTGTCACTGCCTCCGCCGTCCCCGCCTGCTCTGGCGCGCGGGCGCGGCGCGCGGCTCTGCAAATGGGTCATCAGCGCATAGCCGATCACGCCGACGGCCCCGAAGGCGATCAGGGCATCGGTGAGGATGTTCATCGTCATCTCCTGGGCAGAAAGCCGTGACTTTCTAGCATTTGGTCGCACCCGGCCCACGAACCGTTCATTGATCGTTCAAGCGAAATATGGAACTTTGGCCGTAAGAGTTCCGGGTTCGCTGTGTGAAAGGTCACCCCCAATGAAGAAGACGCTTATGGCAGCCGCTGCCACCGCCACCCTGGTCCTGACGGCGGGAACGCCGGCCCATGCACAGCGCGGTGTCGCTGCTGGCGTGGCAGCCGGGATCATCGGCGGCGCCATTGTTGGCGGCGCGCTGGCATCTCCGTATTATTACGGACCGGGGCCGGGCTATTATGAACCCGGCTACTATCCGCCACGCTACTACGCGCCGGGCCCCGGCTACGTCGCCGACGACTATTACGGCGGTGGCTGTGTGTGGCAGAGACAGCGCTTCTGGGACGGCTATGCCTGGCGGGTCCGCCGCGTCCGGGTCTGCGGCTGAGTCCGCACGGGCCGGTTCACTACGGATGTGCCATTCATCTCAGGGCCTGAAAAAGACCGCTTTTTCTCGTCACACCTCCGTGCGCGTTTACCGTGGATTGACCATTTGCGCGCTTCCTAGCTGCAAGGCCAATTGCATCCGAGTGTGCGTGAACCTTTGAAACCCGGGCGCCTCTAACAAGAGGAACCCATCTCCCAGGAGAGCCAATAGCATGAAGAAGACTTTAGTTGCCGCCCTCACGGTTGCGACGGTCGCCGGTTCGCTGGTGACCGCCACTCCGTCGGCCAAAGCCGGTGACGGCGTCGGCGCCGGCATCGCTGCCGGCCTGATCGGCGGCGCCATCGTCGGCGGCGCCATCGCTTCCAGCCGCCCAGCCTACGGTGGTCCAGTTTACGTGGCCGAGCCCCCGCCGCCCGCGCCCTGCTACTGGCGCCGTGAGCGTTATTGGGACGGCTACGGCTGGGTCGTCCGCCCGGTTCGTGTTTGCTACTGATCTGATCGCATGGCGCTCCTGAGCGCCGCGATCGAAGCCCGGCCGACACATCGGCCGGGCTTTTTCTTTTTGGTGATTTCTCAGCGCGCGGCCTGGATCGAACGCAGCACCTCTTCGCTGGGCCAGCAATCGACCTTCAGACCTGCCCTCTTCTGATAAGCGCCGAGCGCCGCACGGGTCTGCATGCCGGCCTTGCCGTCGATCTTGTCCTTGTAAAGCCCGACGCGCGTGAGCCCGCGCTGCATCGCCTCGACATCCTTGGTTCGCAGTTGCTTCGATGCCGACCAGGGCGTCGCAAACGGCAGCGGGCTCGTCATGCGATCGCTGAGATGACCGACGAACAGCACGTAGAGGTCGGAGAAATTGTATTCCTTGATGACGAAGTAGTTCTTCGTCGCCAGGAACGACGGACCATAGATGCCTTCCGGCTGCAGCAACGAGGCTGGCTGCGCCTGCTCGGCGACACTGAGCTGTTGCCCACGCACCGGCACAAAGCCTTCACGCAGCCACTGGCTGATCGGCTTCGTCACCTCGGGCACGCCGATCGTGCAATCCGCCTTCGCCGGCGCTTGCACCTCGTAGGCCCAGCGCACGCCGCTCTGCCAACCCTTGTTGACGAGCTGCTGCGCGGCGGACGCCAGCGCATCCGGCACCGAGTGCCAGATGTCGATGCGGCCATCTCCGTCGAAATCGACGCCGTGCTTGTAATATTCGGACGGCAGGAATTGCGTGAGCCCGGTCGCGCCGGCCCAGGACGAACGCATGTCCTTGCGCGCCACCACGCCTTCGCCCAGGATCTTCAGCGCGAGGATGAATTCATTGCGATAGGTGTCCTTGCGCCGGCCGACATAGGCCTGCGTCGCCAGCACACGCACGAGATCGTACGGCAGCGTGTAGCGACCGTAATCGGTCTCGCGCCCCCAGATCGCGAGCATCACGGTGGCCGGCACACCGGAGCTCTTCTCGATCTTCGCCAGCGCGGCATTGTATTTCTGCAGCAGCCGTTGCCCCTCGCCCGCGAGCCGCGCGATCGAAGCTTCCTTGATGTAATCGGCCGGCACCTGCACGAACTCGGCCTGCGACGGCGCGCCGGTCGCGGGCCGCCCCGGCAGGATCAGGTCAGGCAATTTGTAATCCGGCTCGAGCCCGCGCGTCTGCTCTTCGAACGTCGCGCGCGAGACACCCGCGGCCTGCGCTTCCGGCCAGAGCGAGGCAATGAACTGGGTGAACGCGGCATCGGCGGCCAGGGCGGGAGCCGGTCCGCAGAGCCAAACAACGAGGCAATGGAACAGAAACCACGCGCGGCAGACGCTGAGAGGGCAGAACGGCTTCACGCTTCGATAAGATCGAGAGGGCGTTCGACGCGCTCCAGCCGATCCGATACGCGCTCAATTCGCTCCGACATCTCGGCAAGCTTGACGTGCACGTGAGCCATTTCGCGCTCAAGACCGCCAATTCGTTGCTTCAGCTCACGGACATCATCGCGCGTGCCGTCGACTGCACTGCGGATATGACGCAAATGTTCGAGAACGATGTTGTCAGGCTCAGCCATAATGGCATCCTATCATAGGATCGACTCGATGTGAATGCTGGGCGATGTTCTTCCCGAAGACCAACGTCAAGGACGATCCAGTGCGGCGCTGGCACCGTCCGGATCGCCAGTTCTTCGCCAATGGCGCGTGCCAGGTGCTCGCCTACGCGTTTCTTCAACAGTACCCTGACCTCGGATTTCGCGCCCGCTGGATCAAGCCGGCCGAAGGCTATTTTGGCAACCACATCTTCGTCACGGATGGTCGAAGCGCATTTGACTATCACGGACTTACGACGGAGCAGCGCCTGCTGTCCCTCTGCTTCAGACGAGCCCGCCGTTTTCATCCGGGCTGGGACGCAACGCTCGTCGATCTGCCGACGGACATCCTGATCTCGGAAGCGCGCTCGCGAGAATTCGAAGGGCTTTGGCTACGCGAGCCAAAGCAATTCCTTCACGACGCGCTGCCGCGCGCCCGGACCTTTCTCGATAGGTTCTACAACCTGCGAGATCGGCTCATCACCGCGTCAGCTTCTTGTACTTCACGCGGTGCGGGATGATGCTGTCCTGGCCGAGCCGGCGCATCTTGTCCTTTTCGTAGTCCTGGAAGTTGCCTTCGAACCATTCGACATGGCTGTCGCCTTCGAAGGCCAGGATGTGGGTCGCGATGCGGTCGAGGAACCAGCGATCGTGGCTGATGATGACGGCGCAGCCGGCGAAATCCTCCAGCGCCTCTTCGAGCGCGCGCAGCGTGTCGACGTCGAGGTCGTTGGTCGGTTCGTCGAGCAGCAGCACGTTGGCGCCGGACTTCAGCATCTTGGCGAGATGGACGCGGTTGCGCTCACCGCCCGAGAGCGCGCCGACCTTCTTCTGCTGGTCCGCGCCCTTGAAGTTGAACGACGAGCAATAGCCGCGCGAGTTCACTTCCTTCTTGCCGAGCAGGATCAGCTCGTTGCCGCCCGAAATTTCCTCCCACACGGTCTTCTTGCCGTCGAGCGCGTCGCGCGACTGGTCGACATAGCCGAGATGAACGGTCTCGCCGACCGTGATCGTACCCGCGTCGGGCTTTTCCTGGCCGGTGATCATCCTGAACAAGGTGGTCTTGCCGGCGCCGTTAGGGCCGATCACACCGACGATGCCACCGGGCGGCAGCTTGAAGGTGAGATTGTCGATCAGGAGTCGATCGCCGAAGCCTTTGCTGAGGCCTTCGAAGTCGACGACGTTGGCGCCGAGCCGCTCGGCGACCGGGATAATGATCTGCGCGGTCTGGGTCTGCTTCTCGCTCGCCTTCTTGAGCAGTTCCTCATAACGCTGATAGCGCGCCTTCGACTTGGCCTGGCGTGCCTTCGGCGAAGAAGCGACCCATTCCTGCTCGCGGGCCAGCGTCTTCTGGTGCGCGGCGTCCTCGCGTCCCTCCTGCTCCAGGCGCTTCTGCTTCTGCACCAGCCAGGACGAGTAGTTGCCCTCGTAGGGAATGCCGCGGCCGCGATCGAGCTCCAGGATCCAGCCCGTGACGTTGTCGAGGAAGTAGCGATCGTGGGTGACGATCAGGATCGCGCCGGGATAGTTGCGCAGATGGCCTTCGAGCCACGACACGGATTCGGCGTCGAGATGGTTGGTCGGCTCGTCCAGCAGCAGCAGTTCAGGCTGGTCGAGCAGCAGACGGCACAGCGCGACGCGGCGGCGTTCACCGCCGGAAAGCTTTGTCACGTCGGCATCATCCGGAGGGCAGCGCAGCGCATCCATGGCCTGGTCGACCTTGCTGTCGAGATCCCAGAGGCCCTGGGCCTCGATCTCGTCCTGCAGCTTGGTCATCTCGTCGGCGGTCTCGTCCGAATAGTTGACCGCAAGCTCATTGTAGCGATCGAGGATCGCCTTCTGCTTGGCGACGCCCTGCATGACATTCTCGCGGACCGACAGCTTCGGATCGAGCTGCGGCTCCTGCTCGAGGTAACCGACGCGGGCGCCCTCGGCGACCCAGGCCTCGCCGGTGTACTCCTTGTCGAGGCCCGCCATGATCTTGAGCAGGGTCGATTTACCCGAGCCGTTGACACCGAGTACGCCGATCTTGGCATCCGGGTAAAAAGACAAGTGGATGTTATCGAGCACCTTCCGGGTCGGGTAGCTCTTGGTCAGGCCCTGCATGAAATAGATGAACTGGCGCGCCATCGGTCCCGTGAAACCTTCGATTTGAGGAAATTTGCTTGCCGCCGATGTAGCGATCCCGCCCTGAAAGGGCAACGTTTTCCGTCCGTTCACCACGGATGAATACGGAACGGACACCATCCGGACCTATATCCGGACAATTGAAACCATCTTTTAATAAATCAGGCCAAAGCTCGGTTTCGCGCGGAAACGGCGCCACCCGCTCAGAATGATCGGGAGCACAGCGAGGCCGCATCATGGCTCTGATCGAGACCACCTCTCATCACGTTCCGGCAGAAGCCCGGCACGTCTCCGGGTTCGTCGCGGAGGTCAAGGGCTTCTGGAAGCGCTTCTTCGCCACCGCCTTCAATCCCTACAGGCCCGAGCTCCACTACATGCGCGGCCCCGGCCCGGCCTGGCGCGCCAAGCACGGCATGGATGCGCCGATCCGGTTGAAGCCCCGCGACTTCTAGGCTCCCTCCGCTATCTGATCTTTGGCCTATCGGATTTTTGAGACGCAGACTGCTTGCGCGCGAGGCTGATTGCGCGCAACCATGGCCCGGTTCCGATGATGGTGTCTTTGTCTGGCGCTGTCTCCTCTCGCCATGGATGAACGCTGATGAGCCGGCTGCGCTGCGCAATTCTCGACGACTATTTCAACCTCGCCCTGGGCGTCGCGGACTGGTCGAAACTGTCGGACCGCGTCGACGTCACCGTGTTCAGCCACCCCTTCGCGTCCGAGCAGGCCGCAGCCAGCGCGCTGGCCGATTTCGAGATCATCTGCGCGATGCGCGAGCGCACGGCATTCCCGAGGAGCTTGTTCGACAAGCTGCCGAAGCTGAAGCTGCTGCTGACCTCCGGCATGCGCAATGCTGCGATCGACATGGAGGCCGCGAAGGCAAAGGGCGTCGCCATCGGCGGCACGCAATATTCGCGCGATCCGACCGCCCCGCTCACGATGGGCTTGATCCTGGAACTGACCCGCGGCATCGGCCGCGAGAATGCGCGCATGCATGCCGGCGAGCCCTGGCAGACCTTTGCCGGCGTCGAGATCGACGGGCTGACACTCGGCATCGTCGGGCTCGGCAAGCTTGGCAGCAGGATGGCCGGCATCGCCAAGGCCTTCGGCATGAACGTTATTGCCTGGAGCCCGAACCTGACGCCGGAGAAATGTGCGGCCGCAGGCGTCGGCTACGCCACCAAGGAGGAGCTGTTCGCCAAGGCCGATATCGTCACCATCCATGTGGTGCTCAGCGAGCGCTCGCGTGGCCTCGTCGGCCGTGCGGATCTTGCGCGAATGAAGCCGACCGCCTTCCTCGTCAACACCGCGCGCGGTCCGATCGTGGACGAGCAGGCGCTGTTGGACGCGTTGCAGCAGCGGAAGATCGCAGGCGCCGGCCTGGACGTATTTTCGACCGAGCCGCTGCCGGTGGATCATCCCTTCCGAAAGCTCGACAATCTCGTGCTGACGCCGCATCTCGGCTACGCGACCGAGGACGGCCTGCGCATCCATTACGGCCAGATGGTCGAGGCGATCGATGCCTGGACCAGGGGCGGTGAGCTGCCGCGCAAGCTCGCGTGAGCGCGATGAGATCGGGATGAATGCCCATCGCGCTTTAATGTAGAAGCTCAAGCCGCTGTGCGCTGGCCCGCGGAATGCCTCGCGGCGTCGGCGAATCCGTCACGCCAGGAGGGATGCGCCGGCAGCCAACCGAGTTCGCGCTTGGCCTTGGCATTGGAGGCCCCGCGCACTGCGGTCATCATCGCAACCATGTGTTCGCCCGCGAGCAGCCGACCGAGCCACGCCGGAACGTGAAGCGGCGGTTTGACTCCGAGGAATTGAGCGAGTGCCGGCAGCCAATCCCTGACCTGCACCGGATGGTCGTCGACGATGTTGTAGATGTTGCCGGCGCGTCCGCGTTCGACCGCGGCCAAAGTCGCAGACGCCGCGTCTTCGGTGTGGATGAACGACCAATAGCCGCCACCATCGCCGATAACAGGCACGCGCCGTCGGCGAAGCTGGTCTCGCATCGCCGGTGACAGCGTGCCGGTTTCGGGGCCATAGAAGAATCCGTAACGCAACACGATCCCTTCGGGCGCAGACGAGGTCGTAACCGTTCGCTCCAGATACCGGATCGCCTCGAGCGTACCACGCAATTCCTCGGGTGGATTTGGATCAAGTTCATCCGCTTCCGTCTTGATCGGTCCGCCATCGCGGCTGAAGGTCCAGCCGCAGAAGCTCTGTGCAATGAAACGCTTGGCGCCGGTCTCGCGCGCGGCGGCGAGCAGATTGTCGGTCCCGCGCGTGCGCAGCTCATTGGTTCTGGCGAACGCGCGGTCGAAATGCCGCAGATCGGTGGCGGCGGCGAGATCGGTCATCTGATGGATCACCACATCAGGCCTTGCCGAGATCACGGCCGCGCGCATGCTCGTCGCATCGAGGCCGTCGGCGATGACGGGTTCGGCGCCGAAGTCCTTGAGACTGCCCGCTTTTGCCGCACTCCGCGTCGAAGCGACGACGGAGTGGCCGCTGGCTACAAGAAGGGGGACGAGCTGGCGACCGACCGCGCCGGTGGCGCCCGCAACAAAGATTCGCATCCTGTGCTCCTCAAATTCGTTGCAATCAGCCGGGACGTAGTCGAGCCGGGCCTGAAATCAAGCGAGGTGGAGCGCGAACGCGCATGCGTCAAATGATTGCGGCGCGTGGCCGAAGCACACGCGCCGCTGATGGGTCGAGTTCTGCGAGCCGGTCTAGCGCACCGTGACCGGCGCGGGCAGCGGCGGCACCACGGTCGGCTGCGTGCCCGGGACGGGTCCTGCTTGGGCGGCCATCGGAGCCGGGCCGGGCACAGGCGCGGCCGATGCGGTCGTCGTGCTCGCCGGCGGGTTGCCCGGCATCACCACCACGCGGGTGCCAACCTTGACCCGATCGAACAGGTCCGAGACGTCTTCGTTGAGCATGCCGATGCAGCCGGAGGAGACGAACTTGCCGATGGTCGAGGGCTGGTTGGTTCCGTGGATACGGTAGACGGTCGAACCGAGATACATGGCACGAGCGCCGAGCGGATTGCCTTCGCCGCCGGCCATGAAGCGCGGCAGATAGGGCTGGCGTTCGATCATTTCCGCCGGCGGATGCCAATCCGGCCACTCGGCCTTGCGGGTGATCTTCTGCACGCCGGTCCAGGTGAAGCCGTCGCGGCCGACACGGACGCCGTAGCGGATCGCACGGCCATTGCCGAGGACGTAATAGAGGTAGGTGTTCGGCGTATCGACCACGATGGTGCCGGCGGGCTCCTTGGTCTGGAACGCAACTTCCTGGCGGCGCAGGTTCGGCGCCAGCTGCGCCGGAGCCGCATCGGGCTGCTCCTCCGGCGGGAGTGAGGCAACCGACATCGGTTGGCTACCGGCACCGGGCTGCGGCGAGACCGCTCCGGTCGCAGCCGCGCTGCCGATGGCTTCCGGAGGACGCGTGCCGTCATTCGCGGGCGCTTGGCCCGGCCGATCGGCATAGATCACCGCGGGCGGAGCCGCGGGGCGGCCGTAACGAGGATCATCGGGCGACATCACCGGCCCCTGCGGCGGGGCGGCGGAATAGACTGGCGGAGCGCCGGCCGGACGGCCATAGCGGGGGTCATCCGGCGACATCACCGGGCCTTGCGGCGGGGCAGCCGAATAGACCGGGGGAGCGCCGGCCGGGCGGCCGTAGCGCGGATCGTCCGGCGATGTGATCGGGCCGTTCGGCCCCGGGGGTGGCAGCGAAGCCCGCGGTGCCGCGTCGTCATCGTCTTCCAGCGCGTCGAAATTCGGCGTGCGGTCACCGGGCCGGTATTCAGCGGGGGCGCCATAGCTTGGCGCCTGCTGGACCGGATAGCTCTGGGCCTGCACAAGCGAGGTTCCCGCCGCAGCGACCGTTGCGGCAGCGCATATCGTCAGAAAATGTTTGATCATCATCGCTCTTGTGTCGTCCCCGGGCCCCGTCCGAGCCGTTACCGGCCAGATGACCGAAGATCGCGGCACATTCAAGACATAACAGGCCGGTTTGTGCCCGATTTTGCGATTTGTGATGCAATCGCACACAGTTGCCCCGTTGCATCACGGGGCGGAAATCGTATCACGCCGTAGAATGCCGGAGTCCTCCACCTCGTTTTTTACGGAACGGCGCGGAGACGTTGCGATATGTTCGAATCAGCCTGATTCGCCACAGCTATGAGCTCGAACCCTGCGTGGCGAACGCGGCAAGCAGTACCGTCACCGCGTTCAGATGGCTCATGGGCCCTGGCCACACGCCGCCGGGGCGGAAATTCGTAACCCGTCGATGCTTCCCGGCTTCCGCTTCCTGCTTGGCGCGATCCTGCTGTCTACCTCCATCCTGGTGTTCGGCTTGGGAGCCGCCTCGCTGCTCCGGGCGAGCCACGAGCAGTATGTCAACAACCCCGCTTGGCGGAGTGGCCCGCAGGAGCAGGTATTCGCGCAAGCGCCCGAACCGGTCGCGCCGGCGCTCGCGGCGCTGCGCGTGGAGCCAGTCGCGCAGGTCCCCGACGAGGCGACACCTGCGATGCAGGACCAGATCCCGAGCATCGCCCTGCCCGCCGTCGAGACCGATCCCGAGCAGATGGCCGCGGTGACGCTCGAATCCCAGCCTGAGCCCCAGGTCGCAGTGCAGGTCGCAGCCATCGCGCCTGTCGAGACGGCCCCGCCCGCCACAGAAGCACCGGCCCCCGAGCCGGCCAAGATCGAGGCTGCTTCTCCCGCGCCGGCCGACACGCTCACCCCGGCCGACACGACTGTTTCCATCGTCACGCCGCCGGCCCCGGCAATGTCCGCCACCGACGTGCCGCGCACCGCGACACCGGCGCTGGCCTCGCGCGTGAGCGACCTCGCGGCGGCAAGGGTGGCTGCGCTGAACGAGCTTGCGCCGGCGAAGCCCAAGGCGAACAAGGCGACACCGGACAGCAAGCCACGCGCGCACAAGCCGAAGAAGCGTCACCGCGTCGTGCGACGCCCGCCGCCGCAGCAGCTCCAGCGGGCGCTCGATCCGTTCGGCCAGCCACAGCAGACGCTCGCCACGACGGCCGCGCGCACGCGCTGAGCTTACGCAGGCCCCGTCGCGATCGGCGGGCCCTTTTCCTGGCCCCATTCCGACCATGAGCCGTCATAAAGCGCGGTCTCGGTAATCCCTAAGCGATAGAGCGCGAGCGTCAGCACGCCGGCCGAGACGCCGGAGCCGCAGCTCGTCACGATCGGCGCATCGAGCTTGACGCCGGCATTTACGAATGCGGCGCGGAGATCTTCGAGCGGCTTCATCGTGCCGGTTGCGGCATCGAATAGCAGATTGTACGGCACGTTGCGCGCGCCGGGGATGTGACCGGAGCGGATGCCCGCGCGCGGCTCGGGCGCGCGCCCTTCGAAGCGATCGGCCGCGCGCGCGTCGATCACCTGTTCGGCGCGGCTTTCGACATTGGCGATCAGCTGCTGCATGCTGCGCACGCGCTTCGGGTCATAGCTCGCCCTGAAGCTTGCCGGCTTCGGCTTCACTTCGCCGCTCTCGACGGGACGCCCTTCAGCACGCCACTTCTTCAGGCCGCCGTTGAGGATATGCACATTGCTATGGCCGAAGGCCAGGAACATCCACCACGCGCGCGGTGCGGCGACCCAGCCGCCGGCATCGTAGATCACGACGGTGTCGCTATTTCCGATGCCGAGATTGCCGACATCGCGGCCGAACTGCTCCGCGCTCGGATACATGTGCGGCAGCGGATTGGAATGGTCAGACACCGCATCGACGTCGAAAAACGCAGCGCCAGGCAGGTGCGCGGCGAGATAGTCATCCTTCGGCAGCGGCAGCACGCCCGGCAGCTTGAAGCTGGCGTCGAGCACTTTGACGTTGGCATCGCTGATGTGGGCGGCGAGCCATTCGGTTGAGACGAGGGGATCGGTGGCGGTCATGCAACGTCTTTCTTGTCATTCCGGGGCGTGCGCAGCACGAACCCGGAATCCATCGTGCTGCAGAGTCAGAGGATAAAAGGATCCCGGGCTCGCGCTCCGCGCGCCCCGGGATGACGAGAGGTTAGTCCTTCTTCTTCGGCTCCCACTTCTCCGTCGGACCACCGGCATCGCGCCAGGCGGCATAGCCGCCGGCGATGTGGGCGACGGGCTTCAGGCCCATGTCCTGCGCGGTCTTGGCTGCCAGCGCGGAACGCAGGCCGCCGGCGCAGTGGAACACGAACTTCTTGTCTTCCTGGAAGATCGGTTTTGCATACGGGCTCTGCGGATCGATCCAGAATTCGAGCATGCCGCGCGTGCAGGAGAACGCGCCGGGAATGCGGCCGTCGCGCTCGATCTCGCGAGGGTCTCTGATATCGACGATGACGACGTCGCCGTTCTTGGATATCTCGATGGCGTCCTTGGCCGAGAGCGTCTCGATTTCGGCATTGGCCTCGTCGATCAGCGCCTTGATGCCGCGGGTGATGTTTTGGGGCATGCGGTTTTCCCTTTTTCTCTTCCGTCGTTCCGGGGCGGTCGCGAAGCGAGCGAACCCGGAACCTCGATGATCACACCCCATCTCGAGATTCCGGATCGGCCGCTTTGCGGCCGTCCGGAATGACGATGGATAGAGCTAGTGCGTCAATTCCTTCATCGCACCTTCCAGCCCCTCGATCGTGATCGGATACATGCGGTTAGCAAAAATGCGTTTGATGATGGTCGTGGATTCCGAATAGTCCCAGTGCTTCTGCGCGACCGGATTGAGCCACACCGTGTGCGGATAGGTGCGGATGATGCGGTCGAGCCAGACCGAGCCGGGCTCCTCGTTGACGTGCTCGACCGAGCCGCCGGGCACCATGATCTCGTAGGGCGACATCGAGGCGTCGCCGACGAACACGACCTTGTAGTCGTGCGGATATTTGTGCAGCACGTCCCAGGTCGGCGTACGGTCGGTGAAGCGGCGCTTGTTTTGCTTCCAGACGCCTTCATAGAGGCAATTGTGGAAGTAGAAATACTCCATGTGCTTGAACTCGCTCTTCGCCGCCGAGAACAGCTCCTCGACCTGCTCGATATGCGAATCCATGGAGCCGCCGATGTCGAAGAACACCAAGAGCTTCACCGCATTGCGCCTTTCAGGGCGCATGTGGACGTCGAGATAGCCGTGATTGGCGGTCTCGCGAATGGTGGTGTCGAGATCGAGCTCGTCGGGCGCGCCGGTGCGCGCGAACTTGCGCAGGCGGCGTAGCGCCACCTTGATGTTGCGGATGCCGAGCTCGACATTGCCGTCGAGATCCTTGAACTCGCGCTTGTCCCACACCTTCACGGCGCGGTTGTTGCGGTTCTTCTCCTGGCCGATGCGAACGCCTTCGGGATTGTAGCCGTGGGCGCCGAACGGCGAGGTGCCGGCGGTGCCGATCCACTTCGAGCCGCCCTGGTGCCGGCCCTTCTGCTCCTCGAGGCGCTTCTTCAAGGTCTCCATGAGCTTGTCCCAGCCCATGGCCTCGAT
>Ga0102590_1003952_pt1 | contig 13546 bp, 13 predicted proteins | sample AraplaMF_Col_mMF_FD_76859 | JGI IMG/M metagenome (GOLD analysis project Ga0102590, IMG submission 76859) | Arabidopsis root microbial communities from the University of North Carolina, USA - plate scrape MF_Col_mMF | ecosystem: Host-associated > Plants > Roots > Endosphere | place: USA...
GTGTACTCGGCGACGTACGCCGGCTCGACACGGTGGCCGTGCATCTCCAGTGCCTCGGTCAACTCCTCGAGGCCGCTGCGGGCGTCCGCCACCAGCGGCAGCCCGGAGAGCTTGTGGCCGTCGAACGGGGCGATGTTGAGGTTGAGGAAGCGGACGCCGTCCCGGATGAACAGGGTGCCGGAGGCGGTGGTGAAGTCGGTGTAGCGGGTGCCGACGCCGATCACCAGATCGGCGGTGCGGGCCAGTTCGTCGGCGGTCGCGGTGCCGGTGTGCCCGATTCCCCCGACGTCCTGCGGGTGGTCCCAGCGCAGCGAGCCCTTTCCGGCCTGGGTGGAGGCGACCGGGATACCGGTGGTCCCGGCGAACTCAGCGAGGGCGTCCTCGGCCCGGCTGTGGTGGACACCGCCGCCTGCCACCACGAGCGGTCGCCGTGCGGCACGGATCGCCTGTACGGCCTCGGCGAACTCGACGGGGTCGGGGCCCGGACGGCGTACCGTCCAGGTCCGCTCGGCGAAGAGGTCCTCCGGCCAGTCGTGGGCCTCGGCCTGCACGTCCTGCGGCAGCGCGAGGGTGACCGCGCCGGTCTCCACGGGGTCGGTGAGCACCCGCATCGCCTGGAGCACGGCCGGGATCAGGGCCTCGGGACGGGTGATCCGGTCGAAGTACTTCGACACCGGGCGCAGGCAGTCGTTGACGGACGTGTCACCCGCGTGCGGGACCTCCAGCTGCTGCAGCACCGGGTCCGCGGGGCGGGTGGCGAACACGTCGCCGGGCAGCAGCAGGACCGGGAGGCGGTTGACGGTGGCGAGGGCGGCGCCCGTGACGAGGTTGGTGGCGCCGGGCCCGATGGAGGTGGTCACGGCGTGTGTGGAGAGCCGGTTGCACTGCCGGGCCCAGCCGACCGCCGCGTGCACCATCGCCTGCTCGTTGCGGCCCTGGTGGTACGGCATCACGTCGCCGTACTCCAGCAGCGCCTGGCCGACGCCCGCGACGTTTCCGTGGCCGAAGATGCCCCAGGTCGCGCCGATCAGACGGCGGCGCACGCCGTCCCGCTCGGTGTACTGGGCGGCCAGGAAGCGTACGAGCGCCTGAGCGACCGTGAGCCTCGTCGTCGAGGTCATCGGTATCCCTCCGTGTGGTCCGGGTGGAATCGGATCCGCCACTGGCGCTCCTCGCCCGGTCCGGCCATGACGTTCAGGTAGTACATGGAGTGTCCGGGCTGGGCGATGGAGGGGCCGTGCCAGCCGTCGGGGACGAGGACGGCATCGCCGGTGCGGACCTCGGCGAGGACGTCGGAGCCGCCCTCACGGGAGGGGAATACGCGCTGGTACCCGAATCCGTTCGGGCCCTGGATCTCGAAGTAGTAGATCTCCTCCAGTTCCGTCTCCTCGCCGGGCCGCGCCTCGTCGTGCTTGTGGGGCGGATACGAGGACCAGTTGCCGCCGGGTGTGACGACCTCGACGGCGATGAGCCTGTCGCATGCGAAGGCGTCGGCAGAGGCGAAATTGCGCACCAGGCGTGCGCAGTTGCCGCTGCCGCGCTCCTCGACGGGGACCTCCGGCGCGGGGCCGTAGCGGGCGGGGAGTCGGCGCTCGCACTTCGCTCCTGCCAGGGCGAAGCGGCCTCCCGCGCCGGAGGCGATGTGGACCCGGGCGTCGCGGGGCACGTACGCGAAGTCGGAGACCCCCGCGAACACGTCGTCCCTGCCCAGGAGTTGGAACCTTTTGTCCTCAATGTGCACGGTACAGGCGCCCTCGAGGGGAAGCACGATCCACTCACTGTCGCCGGTGGTGAACATGTGCGTGCCGCCGGGCCGTAGCTCCACCGTCCGCAGGCTGGTGTGACTCCAGCCGGCCCGCTTGGGGTCGATGTCGAGGGTGTACTGCGCGTTGGCGGTGGTCCCCCGGGGGACGTACAGCTCGTTGCTCATGCGGCCCTCACAGAAGTCCTACGGCGGTGTCCACGGCCGCGGCGACGTCGCCGTCCGCCGGGTAGAGCAGCGAACGGCCGACCACCAGACCCTGGACGGTGGGCAGCCGGAGGGCGTGACGCCACTTCTCGTACGCGCCCTCCTGGTCCTCTCCGACGTCGCCGCCGAGCAGCACGGCCGGCAGCGTGGAGGTCTCCATCACCCGGGCCATGTCGTCCGGGTCCTCCGTGACGGGGACCTTCAGCCAGGTGTACGCCGACGTACCGCCCAGGCCGCTGGCGATGGCTATCGACCTGGTCACGGCTTCGGCGCCCAGATCGTTGCGGAGCCGGCCCTCGGGAGTGCGGCGGCTGATGAACGGTTCGACGAACACCGGGAGTCGGCGCTCTGCCATCTCGTCGATGACACGGGCGGTGGACTCCAGGGTGTTGAGCGAACCCGGATCGTCGTAGTCGATGCGCAGCAGCAGCTTTCCGGCGTCGAAGCCGAGCCGCTCGATGTCCTTCGGGCGGTGACCGGTGAAGCGGTCGTCCAGTTCGAACGACGCCCCTTGAAGGCCGCCGCGGTTCATCGAGCCCATGACGATCTTGCCGTCGAGGACCCCGAGCAGCAGAAGGTCGTCGAGGATGTCGGCGGTGCCCAGCACGCCGTCGACACCGGGGCGGGAGAGCGCCAGGCACAGCCGTTCGAGCAGGTCGGCGCGGCTCGCCATGGCCATCCTGCGCTCACCCACGCCGAGGGCGCCCCGCGCGGGGTGGTCGGCGGCGACGATCATCAGCCGGCCGGTGTCGTCGACCAGGGGGCGCCTGGCACGGCGGGCGGCGGCCTCGGCCACCGCCTCGGGGCGGTGCGTGCGGAGGCGGACGAGTTCGGCGACGTCGACGCGGGCGGTGGCGGCGGTCCTCACAGCACCGCTCCCGCCGTGACCGCGTTCTCCACCTCGTCGGGCGTGGGCATCGCGGACGAGCACTCCAGCCGGGAGGCGACGATCGCGCCGGCGGCGTTCGCGTACCGCATGATCCGCTCCAGGTCCCAGCCGCCGAGCAGTCCGTGGCAGAGCGACCCGCCGAACGCGTCGCCCGCGCCGAGGCCGTTGAGCACCGTGACCGGAAGCGGGGGGACCTCCGCCGATTCGCCGCTGCGGCTGACGGCGAGGACGCCCTTGGGCCCCTGCTTGACGACCGCGAGTTCGACCCCGGCGTCCAGCAGGGCACGGGCGGCGGTGTGCGGGTCGCGCTCGCCGGTGGCGACCTCCACCTCGTCGAGGTTGCCGACGGCCACGGTGGCGTGGCGCAGGGCCTCGGCGTAGAAGGGGCGCGCGGCGTCCGGCCCGGGGCGTGAGCCGTCGCGCTCCTCCCGCCAGAACATCGGCCGCCAGTCCAGGTCGAAGACCGTCGTACCGGACTTGGCGCGGTGCGCGAGCGCGGCGAGCGTCGCGGTGCGGCTCGGCTCTTCGCTCAGGCCCGTGCCCGTCATCCAGAAGATCCGCGCGGCCCGGATGGCGTCAAGGTCCAGTTCGTGCGCGTCGATCTCCATGTCCGGCGCCTTGGGCTGCCGGTAGAAGTACAGCGGGAAGTCGTCCGGCGGGAAGATCTCGCAGAACGTCACCGGGGTGGGCAGCCCCGGGACCGGGGTGACCCAGCGGTCGTCGACGCCGAAGCCGCGCAGTGCCTCATGGAGGTAGGTGCCGAAGGGGTCGTCGCCCGTACGGGTGATCACCGCCGTACGGCGTCCTAGGCGCGCGGCGGCGACCGCGACGTTCGTCGCCGAACCGCCCAGGAACTTCCCGAAGGACGTCACCTGCGGCAGGGGCACGCCCGTCTGCAACGGGTAGAGGTCCACACCGATCCGTCCCATGGTGACCAGGTCGTACCGGTCACCGGTTCCGAGCGGTCCGCCGTCCGACCCGTCTGCGGAGTGCGGCGCGGACTCCCTGAGCTCCTCCATCAGTTCCCCTCGCATCGGCTGCCCCCAGGTCTAGCCGCGTCGAGGGAGCCGTGTCAATATTTTGTCCGGACATTCGGACGACAGCTTGACTTGGTTTCGGGTTGCCCGAAAGTCCACACCCATGAACGCACCGTCGCCCCTCGGCCCACTGTCGCTCATCCAGGTCGGATCGGCTCTCGGCTCCGGCGCCGTCCGCCTCGCGATCGGCCCACGTCAGGTGTCCGGAAACCACGGGCGACCCGCCGCCGGGAGGCACCGGAAGCCGGCGCTCGGCCCGGGTTCCGGCCCGTTCCTGCCACGTGCGCCCCGGCGGGCTTCCTGACGCGTGCCCGGGGCGCTGTGGCCGTTTCTCGATGTCGAGATCCTGCCCATGCCGTGGGCCGCGCGCACACTCTGGGGGTACGCCCCGATGCGAGTTGACCGACCACGTCGCGGACCCGGACGGTCACCGCATCGGCTCGCCGGTGGGACGGCCGGGCGCGTCGCGCGGCCGGGTGTCCGTCAACTCGCCGCCGTGCTCTGCTCGCTGTCGGGCCGGGCGGAACATTGCTCGCCTCCGGCCGGGACCGCGGCGGTCGGTGGCTTCTGCCTGTGGCTTCTGCGATCAGGCGTGTCTGTGCGGGGTTCCGGGCGATTTCCCGTGTGCCCAGCGGTCCCGTGCTGTCCGAGGACCGCAAGCCGGCACGAGGCCGGGCTCGGCGACCGCGTCCGGGAATGCGCGGACGGGCCGGGCGCGGCGGGTCCGCCGCCTTGTGCGGAGCGACGCGGCCGGTCGTCGTGCGCCGTGGACCGGGTGGTGCCGGAGGGTTCACGTGGCCGAAAACGTGAAGTTGGCAATTCAGGAGATCACCCCATCGGAGGCGCAACCCGGGCACGTGCCCCGCAGTTGACTCCACGTCGGGCATTCCGCCCGACTGTTGTGACGATCCCCAAGGAGCATCTCTCCATGTCGCGTATCGCGAAGGGCCTGGCCCTGACCTCCGTTGCCGCTGCGGCTGTGGCAGGCACCGCCGGCATCGCCGCCGCCGACAGCGGCGCCAGCGGCGCTGCCGAAAACTCCCCGGGCGTCCTGTCGGGCAACGTCCTGCAGGTGCCGGTCCACGTTCCGGTCAACCTGTGCGGGAACACGGTCGACGTGATCGGTCTGCTGAACCCCGCGTCCGGCAGCACCTGCGTCAACGGCTGACGCCGAGCGAACCCTTCTGCCGGCCGCTCTCCCCCGGGAAGGCGGCCGGTTGGCATTCCCCCGTTCGAGGCATTGCCCCGAACGGGGGAATCGGGTTTCAAGGTGTTCGAAGGGTTCCCACCAGGGGAGAAGCGCCTGCCATGGGACCTTGACGACTGCGCGGAGCAGTCGATCGGTTGCAGTAGGTGATGTCCCCTTTCACGGTGAGCACAGGAACGACGGCTCACCAGGAAGGGAACACCCATGCGTGATCTGCCCGCCCGGCGCCTCGCCACCACCTCCCTCTGCGCCACGCTCGTGCTCGGCATGGCCGTGCCGACCGCCGTGGCCTCCGACCACGGCTCATCGCGAGACGTCATCCAGGTGACGGAGTCCCACCCGCCGACCACCCCCGTACCCGGGGCCGACGCGCTTCTGACGCAGGTCCAGCGGGTGGCGGGCGCCGACGGCACCGTGGCCCCCGTCACCGGTCTGCTCAACGCCGTACTCGCGGCGGACAACGGGCGTCTCTCCGCGGACAAGGCGGCCGGGTTCAACAAGGCCGTCAAGGACGCCATCGCCAAGATGGGTGGTGCCACGCCGACCGCCTCGGCCACGTCGGCACCCGGCGACGTGCTGGGCGCGCTGCAGAAGTCGGTCGACAGACTGATCTCGGTGTCGACCGCCGGTCAGTCCGGTGATGTGCTGCCGGCGGCCAGGGACGTGCTGGGCTCGCTCGTCAGGGTCGTCCTCGCCGGTCTGATCGTCGGCGGACTCCCGCACCACCCTGGTATGCCTGTCCTGCCCAGTCTCCCGCCCATGCCCAGCATGCCTGCGGCGCCGAGCCTGCGGCCGATGCCGGTGCCCAGCACTGCCGTCACCGCACCGTCCACGCCCACGACGTCCGCGTCGCGCCCCATGGTCTGAGGCGAGGCGGCACAGGGACCGGACAGCCGTCGGTCCCGTCCACGCGGACGGGACCGACGGCTGTCCGACGTCCGCGGGCGACCGCGTGGGTCCCGGGAATCTTCCGGATGCGGGTTTCCGCGGATGAGGGGGCTCGTTAGCCAGGGCGCACCCCTTCCCCGTGGTGACGCGAGTCGCCGAAGAAAGGAACACGATGAAGTCCCTCAAGGCCGCCGCCGTCGTTGCGGGTTCCCTGGCGGTCAGCGGTATCGCCGCCCCCGCTTTCGCCGCCGACACCTCCCACACCACGCCCACCGGCCTCAGCGGCGCCCTCGAGACCGTGACCAGCCAGAAGTCGCTGGATGTGCATCCCTTCGCGCATCAGTCCCACAGCCTCGACACCGAGAACACGAACTCCGCGCTCAGCACCGTGAAGCGCGCGACCACCACGCTCAACCAGCAGAGCGCCCCCGCCCGGTTGCTCGGCGGGCTGCCCGTCCGGGGTTGACGAGGCGGCACTCGCGGACATCGAACGATCGCCGCGGAACCTTCGTGCCGACGGCGGGCGCTCCCGGCCGGACGAGCGGCGCGCTCCGGCCCGTCGACGGGTACTCGCGGGTGACCGCGCCGCGCCCCCGTCGAGCCGGAGCGGGCGGCCGCGTCCGCGGGGCCGGGAGTGAGAGTCGACGCACGGCTCGGGCGGGTCAGCCCAGCCGGCGCACGGGCTCCCCGGAGAGATACGCCTGGATGTCCTCGACCGCCTGGCCGTAGTACGTGGCGTAGTTGGTGTGCGACACATACCCCAGGTGCGGGGTGGCGAGCAGACGCGGGGCCGTGCGCATCGGGTGGTCCGCCGGAAGCGGTTCGACGTCGAACACATCGACGCCGGCGCCTGCGATGCGGCCTCGGTGCAGTGCGGTGAGCAGGGCGTCCTGGTCGACGATGGCGGCGCGCGAGGTGTTGATCAGGTAGGCGGTCGGCTTCAGGAGCGCGAGTTCGCGGGCGCCGATCAGGCCGCGTGAGCGGTCGCCGAGCGCGAGGTGCACCGACACGAAGTCGCTGCTTGTGAGCAACTCGTCCATGGACGGGGCGAGTTCGACGCCCACTTCGCTCGCGCGTTCCTCGCTGAGGTTGCGGCTCCCGGCCACCCCCTCCCTGCCGAAGGCCAGCCCGATCCGCGCCACCCGGCCGCCGATCTTCCCGAGCCCGAGCAGTCCGAGCCGTCGGCCGTGCAGATCCGCGCCCACCGTGCTCTGCCAGGGCCCGCCGTCGCGCAGGGCGTTGCTCTCCTCGACGATGCCGCGCGCGAGTCCGAGCAGCAGGGCCCACGTCAGCTCGACGGGTGGTGCGGAGGAACTCGCCGTGCCGCACACGGTCACTCCGTGCGCCTGCGCGGCGGCGTGGTCGATGACGGTGTTCCGCATTCCCGAGGCGACCAGAAGCTGCAGCCGCGGCAGCCGGGCGAAGAGCGACCCGGGGAACGGCACGCGCTCGCGCAGTGTGACGACGATGTCGAACTCGGCGAGCGCCTCCGCCAGTGCGTCCTCGTCGGCGAAGTGCTCGGCGAAGGACACCACGTCGACCCGGTCCGCCAGCGCCGACCAGTCCGCGACGGTCGTGGCGACCTGCTGGAAGTCGTCGAGCACGGCACAGCGGAACCGCATGTCAGCCCCTTTCCGATCAACCGGGGGAGCCTATCGGACGGCACCCCGAGGGCCTCACGAGCCCGGTCGCGGACGAGTCACCGCCGTCGGGTCGCACCGTCGACGGGCCGTCGGCCTCACAGCCAGCCGTTGCGTTTGAAGCCGCGGTGGATGACGAAGCAGGCGGCCGCGATGACACAGAGAGCGAGGGGGTAGCCGAGGCGCCAGTGCAGTTCCGGCATGTGGTCGAAGTTCATGCCGTACACGCCGCACACCATGGTGGGGACGGCGATGATCGCGGCCCACGCGGTGATCTTCCGCATGTCCTCGTTCTGGGCCACCGCCACCTGGGCCAGATGGGCCTGCAGGATCGAGTCGAGCAGCGCGTCGAAGGCGGTGACCTGTTCGGTGACGCGGAAGAGGTGGTCGGCGACATCGCGGAAGTAGGCCTGTATCTCCGCGTCGACCGAGCGCATCGGCTCCGTGGCGAGCCGGGACAGGGGGCGGGCGAGGGGGAGCACGGCCCTTTTGAGTTCCAGGAGTTCGCGCTTGAGCTGATAGATGCGGCCGGCGTCGGCGCTTCGCGGTGTGTGCGGGGAGAAGACGTCGGTCTCGACCTCCTCGATGTCGTTGAGAACCGCGTCGGTGACGGTCAGGTAGTCGTCGACGACATGGTCCGCGAGGGCGTGCAGCACCGCGGAGGGACCCTTGGCGAGCTGCTCCGGGTCGGCCTCCAGGTCCTCGCGCAGGGGGCCGAGGGAGCCGTGGCGGCCGTGGCGGACGGTGACGACGAAGTCGGGGCCGGTGAAGACCATGATCTCGCCCGTGTCGACGACCTCGCTGGTGGCTGTGAGTTCGCCGTGTTCGACGTAGGTGACGGTCTTGAAGACGGCGAACAGGACGTCGCCGTACTGCTCGACCTTGGGGCGCTGATGTGCGTGGACGGCGTCCTCGACGGCGAGCGGGTGCAGTCCGAACAGTTCGGCGACTCCGGCGAATTCGTCTTCGGTCGGCTCGTGCAGGCCCAGCCACACGAAACCGTGCCGATGCCGGTGGACCTGCCGTACGGCTTCCTCCACGGAGTCGACGCCGGGCCGTCGGACACCGTCGCGGTAGACGACGCAGTTGACGACGGTGGAGCCGAGCGGGGAGCGGGCCGGATGGCTGAGGTCCACGCGTCGGCTGCGTCGCGTCAGCCGGGCGACTTTGCGCAGGTTGCCGACCATCGACATGCGGAGGCTCTCTTTCGCCGGACAGCGGGGTCCGGTCAGTGTGCCAGTCGCCGGTGAGGCGGAGCCGGGGCGGTTCGCGCCGGTACGCCGGAACCCGGCCGTGCCCGGCCCCCCGCCGTTGAACCACCCACCGGCGACGCTCTGTTCGACGGTGCGCGGGCCGGACGGGGCGGATGTCCGACGATGCCGCGACCCTCACCCGGTCGCGGCCCAGCAGTCAGGGGCCACCGGCGGCAGCACGCTCCGTGTCGTGGCGGCCCCCGCACGGCGTTCCCCCGGCTTCGGGCGCCGGGGTGGCGGCCTCCGGCCCGCTCGGTCGCGGGCCGTCGGATGTGCGGAGGGGGTCAGGGCGGACCGGCAGTCGGGCGACCGGGGCATCGAGGAGACGGGCGAGCAGATGGGCGCGCCCGGCGGCAATGGGTCCGAGGACGGCGAGGACCAGCACGTATCCGGCGATGAACGGGGCGAGGCGGTCGTCCAGGCCCGCACTGGTGGCCATGGCGGCGAGGATCAGTGCGAACTCCCCCCGCGCTAGGAGAGTGGTGGCGATGTCCGCGGCGGGCCCGGGGCCGTAGCGGTAGAGGCGGGCGACGAGGAGTCCCGCGATCAGGTTCATCACGACGGTCAGCGCTGCCGCGGCGGCCACCGGTCCCGCGACGGACGCCAGGTGCCCGGGATCGATGGCCAGGCCGAACGCGAGGAAGAAGATGGCGGCGAAGGCGTCGCGCAGGGGGTGCACGAGTTCACGGATCCGCGGGCCGGAGGGGGTCCCGGCGAGGATCAGGCCGGCCATGAAGGCGCCGATCGCGTCGGCGACCCCGAGGACCTCGGAGACGCCGGCGACGAGGACCGTGACGCCGAGGAAGCTGACGACCAGCAGTTCGTTGTCGCGCACCGCCATCAGGCGGCCGATCAGCCGGGTGCCGTAGCGGGCGGCGGCGGCCAGCACCAGGAGGAACCCGAACGCCTTGGCCGCCTGCAGGACCGTGTCGGTGAGGCCCTGGGCACCGCTGATGACCGGTTGGAGGGCGGCGAGATACAGCGCGAGGAAGATGTCCTCCACCACGATCACGCCCAGGATCAAGCGTGTCTCCGGGCGCGAGATGCGGCCGAGGTCGATGAGGATCTTGGTGACGATCGCGGAGGAGGAGATCCCCAGTACCCCGGCGAGCACCAGCGCCTCCCGTGCCCCCCAGCCGAGGGCGAACCCGAAGCCCAGACCGGCCCCGACGTTCAGCAGCAGATAGATCCCACCGGCGATCGGCAGGCGCCTGCCGCGGCTCCTGAGGTCGTCGAGGTGGAACTCCAGACCCAGGTAGAACAGCAGCAGCACCAGACCGAGCGCGGACAGCATCTCGAAGTCGTGTGCGTCCTCGACCAGGACGAGACCCGGGGTGTGGGGGCCGAGCAGAATGCCGGCGAGCATGAACAGCGGGATGGTCGGCAGCCCGATCCGGCTGCCGAGACGGGCGAGGACGGCGGCGGCGAGGAAGGCGCCGCCCATGGCGAGCAGAGTGTCGGCATGTCCCACGGGTCACCACCTTCCGCGCGGAGGGTCGAAGGTGCAGCGACTGACGGGGCGGATAAGTCCTCCTCGGGTCTGTGGTCTTTCGGATAACCGGTTCCGCTGATCACTCCCGGCCGCCCGATGCGGCGTCGGACGTCAGCGGGGACGTGGGTGGCGTGCGGCGGGTCCCTGTGGGGGCGCGAACAGATACGCGGCCGACCCCGCCAGGATCAGACCCGCGGCCAGGATCAGGCCCTGCGGCAGTACCAGGCCTACGACGAGCATCACCACGGCCAGTGCCGGCAGCGCCCGGGCCAGGCCGCGCCCGTGCTCCCGCGGCCGCCGCGGATGTCCGGTCTCCGGGCCGCGGGCACCACGCGGGTCCCTTCGCTCCACCCGCTCGTCGAGAGCGTGCGGCAGGTCGACGTCAGGACGTGTCATGGTGGCTCCTTCCGAGGACCGGCAGGTCAGGGGGTCCATGCCACCGTCACACGGGGGCCGGGAGCGACACCATCGGGTCCACCACCCATTTCCGCGGGCGCCCCGCACCCATGTCATGTGCGGCCGAATGGGTGTCGGCACCGATGGACACCGGTGCACCGCACCCCGCACGCTGGCCATGACGGCCGTGGGCCCCTCGACGGCACCGGGGCACGCGCCGGCGGGCGGCACCGCGGCGGGCTCATGGCGTCACGGACGGCGATGGGACGGAGGCGAGGTCGGTGCCCTTGTTCTGGCGGATCTTCCTGCTCAACGCCGTCGTACTCATCTGTGCCACCGCCCTGCTGCTGGGGCCGGTCACCGTGTCCAGCCCCGTCCTGCTCACCGAGGCGGCCGTCCTGACCGCGGGACTGGCCGCGATGCTCGTCGCCAACGCCGTCCTGCTGCGCATCGGCCTCGCCCCGCTGCAGCGCCTCACCCGTGCCATGACCGCCATCGACCTCCTCCGCCCGGGAGCCCGCCCGGTGGTCGCCGGTCACGGCGAGGTCGCCGAACTGATCACGACCTTCAACTCGATGCTCGACCGTCTGGAGACCGAACGCGCCACCAGCGCCGCTCGAGCCCTGTCCGCACAGGAGGCCGAGCGCCACCGCATCGCGCAGGAGCTCCACGACGAGGTCGGCCAGACCCTCACGGCCGTACTGCTCGAACTCAAACGCGTCGCCGACCACGCCCCTCCCGCCCTGGGGGCCGATCTCCACCGGGTGCAGGAGACCACCCGCGCCGGCCTGGACGAGATCCGCCGCATCGCCCGCCGGCTGCGCCCGGGTGTCCTGGAGGACCTCGGCCTGGTCAGCGCCCTGAAGGCGCTGGCCAACGAGTTCACCCGACCCGGCCTCGCGGTACGCCATCGCATCGACACCGATCTGCCGCCGTTGAGCCGGGATGTCGAACTCGTGCTCTACCGAGTCGCGCAGGAAAGCCTGACCAACGCCGCCCGCCATGCCGGGGCCCGCCGCGTGGACCTCACACTCCGGCGCACCCCGGCCGGTGTGGAGCTGGTCATCCGCGACGACGGCCGGGGCATCGACGGCGCTCCCGAGGGAGCCGGCATCAGCGGCATGCGGGAACGCGCCCTGCTCATCGGAGCGACCCTCACCCTCGCCCCGGGCCCCGACGCGGGCACCGAGGTACGCCTGACCGTGCCCGCCCACCGACGGAGCCACTGACCATGTCCAAGGCGCCCCCGACCCGTATCCTCCTCGCCGACGACCACCATCTGGTCCGCCGGGGAGTCCGGCTCATCCTCGAAGGCGAACCCGACCTCACCGTCGTCGCCGAAGCCGGTGACGGCGCGGAAGCCGTCGAGGCCGCCCGCACCCACCGTCCGGACCTGGCCATTCTCGACGTCGCCATGCCCCGCATGACCGGACTGCAGGCCGCCCGCGAACTCGCCCGCATCCAGCCGGACCTGCGCATCCTGATCCTGACCATGTACGACAACGAGCAGTACTTCTTCGAGGCCCTGGCGGCCGGCGCCTCCGGCTATGTGCTGAAATCCGTCGCCGACCGTGATCTCGTCGAAGCCTGCCGCGCCACCATGCGCGGCGAGCCCTTCCTCTACCCCGGCGCCGTCAACGCCCTCGTCCGCAACTACCTCGACCGCGCCAGGCAGGGCGAGCCGATCCCGGAGCGGGCGATCACCAACCGCGAGGAGGAGATCCTCAAACTCGTGGCCGAGGGCCACACTTCACAGGAGATCGCCGACATCCTCGTCATCAGCGTCAAGACCGTGGAACGGCACCGGGCGAATCTCCTGGAGAAGCTGGGCATGAAGGACCGACTTCAACTCACCAGGTACGCCATCCGAGTCGGGCTGATCGAGCCGTAGCCCGGGACGCCCCGGGGTCCTTCGGTGTGCCGGCGCTCGCCGCACGGGTGCCGTGGCGACCCGTTCCCGGTGTTCACCCGCGGCCGTGACGCCATAGGCTCCGGGCGGCCTGTCGGGACAGTGTTCGAGGGGGTCCGTGTGGAGGTCCATGAGCGCGAGGTGTCCTCTCCCTGGGAGGGCCTCCTGGTCACACCGGTCGGTGGCGGTGACGCGGCCGTGGTGGTCCTGGCGGGCTCGAGCGGACGGGTCGAGCGGGAGAGGGCTCGGATCCTCGCGCGGCACGGGGTGACCGCTCTGGCGATCCGCTGGTTCGGCGGTGCGGGACAGCCGGCGGGTATCTGCGAGATCCCACTGGAGACGTTCACCGCCGCCGTCGACGTGCTCGGGTCGGCGGGCGCACGGCGCATCGGTGTCCTGGGTGTCTCCAAGGGAGCCGAGGCCGCCCTGCTCACCGCGGTGCACGACCCGCGTGTGGACGTCGTGGTCCCGGTGTCGCCGACCTCGCGGGTCTGGTGCAACGTCGGTCCCGGGCGCGACGGACGAGCGCGGCCCTACCGCTCGTCCTGGACGTGGCGGGGAGAGCCACTGCCCTTCATGCCCATGGACGACACCTGGACCCCCCGCGAGCCGCACGGCGGACCGGTCGCCGTCCGCGGATGGTACGAACGCAGTGAACGGACCTTCGCCCATCTGCTCGCCGAGACGGCGATCCCGGTGGAGAGGGCAGCGGCCGACGTACTGCTCGTAGCCGGGGGCGACGACGCGATGTGGCCCTCGCTGCCCTACGCCGAAGAACTGGCCGCCCGCCGTCGCTCGTCCGGGTCGCCGGTGCGGTTGATCAGCCGGGACGACGCCGGTCACCGCACTCGATTCCCCGGCGAGAG
>Ga0102590_1003953_pt1 | contig 13539 bp, 17 predicted proteins | sample AraplaMF_Col_mMF_FD_76859 | JGI IMG/M metagenome (GOLD analysis project Ga0102590, IMG submission 76859) | Arabidopsis root microbial communities from the University of North Carolina, USA - plate scrape MF_Col_mMF | ecosystem: Host-associated > Plants > Roots > Endosphere | place: USA...
TTGATTACCAGATCGTCGACAACTTCTACGCCAAGGCTTCGGTTCAGTACCTCGATCCGGATGATGGCGACGACTCCACGACGGGCTACTTCCGTCTGCAGCGTTCGTTCTAATCCACTTGGTGGATATGCTCCCGGTCTTCGGACCGGGAGCACTTAAATCAGTTTCTGATCCGAGTGACCTCCGATCAGCTACGGGGACGGGTCCGGTCTTCCCTGCCGGACCGTCCTTGCAGCGTTTTTGACGCATAGTCTTCAAGGCAGTCTTTCAGGATCGTCTTTTCAGGTGAGCCGAACAGGTACGTTGCGTATCGCACGTCGGCATCTGCCCGCCTCGTTTCTTGAGGCACCCCGTTTTCAATCTTTCAAACGAGCTGGATCCACCGATCGATTTATCGCGCGGACGGCTGTTGGTCTGTCTTCCTATGCGGTGTTGGCTGGCTTTGTCGCAACAGGTCGCGAAAAGAAAATCCAATGCCGACAATGTGATCACCGCTTTTTGGGAGAGAGGATACAACCCTTGCTGGGGGCCGGCATTCATTCCTACTCGCGGATAGCTTGTTCTTATGGACGATCTCAACGACTACTATTATTTCGCCGCTGTCGTCTCCAGCGGCGGTTTCGCTTCTGCAAGTCGCGATCTCAAAATACCACGTTCGAAACTCAGCAGGCGGGTCAGCCGGCTTGAGGAAGGGCTTGGTGCAAGGCTCATAGAACGCTCGACCCGTCACTTCCGGGTGACTGAGATCGGCCAAGCTTTCTACGAAAGATGCCAGACCATCCTGCAGGAGGCCGATCGCGCCAAGTCGATCGTCAGCGAGGCTCAGTCCGACCCGCAAGGTGTGGTGCGCATGGGCTGCCCGCTTGGCCTCGTCGACATCTCGGTCGGGGGAATCCTGCCCGAATTCCTGGAACGTTATCCGAAGATCAAGCTGCAGATCATCGGCTCCGACCGGCGCGCCGACCTCATCAACGAACGAATCGACCTTGAAGTGAGAGCGACCAACGAGCCGGAGACGCAGACGAGTCTGACGATGCGCAAGCTCGACCGTATCAGGCGTATCCTGGTTGCAAGTCCGTCGCTCGTCGAGCGCACTGGCACCTTGAGTTGCGTGGACGAACTCGCCGACCTGCCGACGCTGGCAATGACGTCATGGGTATCGTTCCATACCTGGGAACTGGTCGGTCCGAATGACGCCAAGCGGGTGATTCGGCATCAGCCACGGCTCACCTGCCGCAGCATGACCGCTATCCTCGACGCGGCCCGTGCCGGCCTCGGCTTCGGGCTTTTGCTCGAAAGTGCCTGCGAGGCCGATCTCCAGGCCGGCAAGCTGGTGCGGGTGCTGCCAGAATGGCAGTCGGAGGAGAGCCAGTTCTATATCGTCTTCACGACAGCCAAGGGCATGCCGCCGGCGGTGCGGGTCCTGATCGATTTCCTGGTCGAAAAATCCAAACAACATTGACTTACAGCGCCACGCGAGCCGGCATTCGCCTTATATCAACCGTGCCAATAGCTTTTCGCCGGCCAACTCCCTGACGGCATCCTTGCCGATCCAGCGGGCAGTTTTGTCAGGGCTTTCCGCCAGGGCCTTTGCGAGCGTCAGTGCCGGCGCATGGCAGGTGAGATTGCGCTTACCGATGCTGCGCAGCGCCCAGTTGACCGCCTTGCGCACGAAGTTTCGCGGGTCGCCGGCATGGGCCTCGATCAGCGGCAACCAGGCAAGGATGGTCGCATCAGGTTCCTTTTTTAAGTGAACCGCGGCACCGGCAATCATGGCGAAGGCGGTGCGCCTGATAAATTCACGCTCGTCTGCGGCGAAGTCTGAGATGAGCTCGTCCAGCTGGGCTTCAACGAAGAGATCGGCGGCGCAATCGACGATCTCCCACGAGTTGAAATCATTGGCCCAACTTCGAGCCTCTTCCATGGTCAACCGCTTCGGCTCGGCGGTGTAGAGGGCGAGCAGGCGGGCTTCGCGGATATCGCTTCGCCAGAGCTGCATTGCCCTGGCGTGATCCTTCTTCGCCAGTCCGGCGACCGCCCTGATATCGGGATTGGAGATACCGAGGGCGCGATCGGTGACGATGCCAAAGCGCGCCATGCCGGCAACATTCTCCTCCGAGCGCAGCGTTTCGAGATGCGCGATCAATTCGGCCGCATCGGAGGAGGGGCCGATCATTTTTCGAGGCGGGCGAGCAGCGAGGATGTGTCCCAGCGATTGCCGCCCATTGCCTGCACGTCGCCATAGAACTGGTCGACGACGGCGGTGACCGGCAGCTTGGCGCCGTTGCGGCGGGCTTCGGTGAGCACGATGCCTAGATCCTTGCGCATCCAGTCGACCGCAAAGCCGAAATCATACTTGCCTGCGTTCATGGTCTTGTGGCGGTTTTCCATCTGCCAGGAGCCGGCTGCCCCCTTGGAGATCACCTCGACCACCTTTTCGATATCGAGGCCGGCACGCTTGCCGAAATGCAGCGCTTCGGCAAGTCCCTGGACGAGGCCGGCAATGCAGATCTGGTTGACCATCTTGGTCAACTGGCCCGAGCCTGCCGGTCCCATCAAACCAACCATGCGGGCATAGGCGTCGATGACAGGTCTGGCGCGTTCGAAGACGGCCTCGTCGCCGCCGCACATGACGGTCAGGACACCGTTTTCAGCGCCGGCCTGGCCGCCGGAGACAGGAGCGTCGATGAAATCGACACCTTTTTCCTTTGCCGCGGCATAAAGTTCGCGGGCGACTTCAGCGCTGGCGGTGGTGTTGTCGATCAGCACCGAACCTGGCTTCATGCCGTGCAGGGCGCCGTTCTCGCCCAATGTCACCGACCGGAGATCTTCGTCATTGCCGACGCAGACGAAGACGAAATCGGCACCGGCGGCGGCCTCGGCCGGGGTGGAGGCGGATTTGCCGGAGAATTTCTCGGCCCAGGCGGCGGCTTTTTCGGCGGTACGGTTGTAGACGGTAACATCGTGGCCGCCCTTCGTCTTCAGATGGCCCGCCATGGGGAAACCCATGACGCCGAGACCGATGAACGCGACTTTAGCCATATGTCCTATCCTTTTCCTCAAGTGCAAGTTCGAGGATTAACCGAAACGGCGGGAGCAGAAAAGCCCGTGAAGACGGACTTCCTTCGGATTGACGCATATGAGGCTGGCCACCCTTCGGAGCAGCCCTAGATCGGGGAGAGGGCACAATGTTTCCGGAGGGTGACATGAGCGAAATTCCGACGATCAAGCCGCGGCGCAAAGGCCGCAGCGGAATGCAGGCTATGCTCATTCCATCGCTGCAGATGGTCGCAGAGCAGATTCGATCAGCACCGGAAGGTGTCCTTACCGACGTCGGCGTTCTCCGCCGTCGTCTCGCTGACCAATATCGGGCGGATGCCTGTTGCCCGGTAACCGTGCAGCGGCATTTGCGCCCGATCGCCGAACTGTCCTTCGGCGCATTGGAGAAGGGTGAGCCGGTTTCGACGGTCACGCCCTATTGGCGCGTCGTCGATCCCGCAAGCCTGCTTGCGAACCGTCTTGCCGGCGGCCCCACCTTTATCCGGGAGCGTCTGGCCGCCGAAGGTTGGGAAGGAAGCGGAATAGTAGCCGGCATAGCGGACGCGCGAAAAAAAATCCGCTTAAGGGCGATTTCCGGGCCGCAAAATTTCAGCAAAGGCCGAATCTCGCAAATAAAATTGTCGATATAAATTATAGATTTCATCATCATGGCATTCATCACTGACAGGTCGACCAGCCGAAAACAGGCTTGGCACCATGAAAAAGGGGAAAGTCATGATTTCACGTCGACAAACGCTCGGGCTTTTCGCAGCGACCGCGGCTACGGCAATCCTGCCGGCTGTCAGGCCGGCACGCGCTGCCGCCAGCGAGTTCCGTATCGGTTGGCAGAAGAACGGCGTGCTGGCGCTCGCCAAACGTCGCAGCGCACTTGAGAAGCGGCTTGCCGATCGCGGCATTACCGTCAGTTGGTCGGAATTCACCTCCGGCCCGCCGCTTCTCGAAGCATTGGGCGCCGGCGCTCTCGATTTCGGCGCGACCGGCGATGTGCCGCCGCTCTTTGCCCAGGCGGCCGGCGGGCAGCTCTATTATGTCGGTCTCTACAAGGGTAGCCCGGCAGCCTCGGCCATCATCGTGCGCAAGGATTCGCCCATCAAGACGCTTGAAGACCTCAAAGGTAAAAAGGTCGCTTTCAAGCGCGGCTCCAGCGCGCATAATGTAACCGTCAAGGTTCTGCGCAAGGCAGGCCTGAAGCCCGAAGATGTCGAGCAGGTCGATCTTTCGCCGCCGGATGCTGCCGCCGCGTTCAAGAATGGCAGCATCGACGCCTGGTCGATCTGGGATCCTTATCTGGCGATTGCCGAAGCTGATCCGGAGACACGTATCCTGACGACCGCCGAAGGCATCGTCGACTCCTACAGTTTCTTCCTCGCCAACCGTGATTTCACCGATGCCAACGGGCAAGTGGTCGTCGACGTGATCGATGAGCTTGCCAAGGTCGGAAAGTCGGCACAGAGCAATCTCGACGAAACGGTGAAGGAGCTTTCGGAAATCACCGGCGTGCCGGCTGACGTGACGCGCGTGACATTGACGCGCAAGGGCGCCGATCTCGGCAGCGTCTCGACGATCACCGATGCCGCTGCCGCCTATCAGCAGGCGCTCGCAGACGAGTTCTATGGACTCGGTATCCTGCCGAAGAAGCTTACGACCGGCGACATCGTCTGGCGTCCCAAGGCGAGCTGATTTTTCGACCAGGGCTAAGATTTCCGCGAGGTGGCATGGAGAGGGTCTTCATGCCGCCGAACCGGAAAAATATTCTCCAAAACGGATTATAATAGCAAATTGATATTGTCGATCTAATTAGTGGTCTATGTCAGTATCCTGACGATCGACGCGGACACTGAAAGGCGTCGGCCAGCCACCATCCGATCGACAGGGATATTTCAGATGCTCACGCATAGATGGACAGCCGGCCTTACTACAGCCTCCGCCGCCACCGCGATCCTCCCAAGCATTCGCGCGGCGGCGGCGCCGAGTGGGCAGACAGTCTGCTTGTTGCCGCTTGCCAGCGGCCATCTCCACCGCGCGAGTTGATTTTCGAATTTCGCAGCTAAAGGACCGTCTTCCATGACCACCACCTCCCATACAGGTACATCCAAACCTATCAATTTCCTCTGGTTCATCCCGACATCGGGCGACGGCACCTATCTCGGCTCCTCCGAGCTCAACCGTGCGCCAGAGATTGGTTATCTCACGCAAATCGCCCAGGCTGTCGACCGGCTCGGCTATTCCGGCGTACTGCTGCCGACCGGGGTTGCCTGCGAGGAATCCTTCGTGACCGCCGCCGCCCTTGCCGCAAAGACCGAGAAGCTGCAGTTCCTGGTGGCGATCCGCCCCGGCACGGCATCGCCTGCCTATTACGCGCGTCTTGCGACGACGCTCGACCGCATCTCCAACGGCCGGCTGCTGCTCAACATCGTCGTCGGCGGCAGCCCGGCGGAGCTTGCCGGCGATGGCATCCATCTCGAGCATGACGAGCGCTACGCCCATGCCGAGGAGTTCTTCACCGTCTTTGAGGAACTGCTGGAAAAGGGAACGGCAAGCTTCGACGGCAAATATATCAAGGCGACCAATGCGCGCCTTGGCTTCCCCTCGGTGCAGAACCCGCGCCCGCCGCTCTATTTCGGCGGCTCGTCGGATGCCGGTATCGATTTCTCCGTCGGCCGCGTCGACAAGTACCTGACCTGGGGCGAGCCGCCGGCACAGGTTGCCGAGAAGATCACCAAGGTGCGCAAGGCCGCCGGCGAACGCGGCCGCGAGGTGAGCTTCGGCATTCGTCTGCACTTCATTGTGCGCGAAACCGATGATGAGGCGTGGGAGGCAGCCGAGCGGCTGATCCGTCATCTCGACGACGATACGATCCGCGAGGCGCAGGAACGCTTTGTCCACGAGTCCGACTCGGTCGGCCAGAAGCGCATGGCCGCCCTTCATGGCGGACGCCGCGACAAGCTCGAAGTCTCTCCGAACCTCTGGGCCGGCGTCGGCCTGGTGCGCGCCGGTGCGGGCACGGCGCTGGTTGGCTCACCGAAGACGGTGGCCGCGCGCCTTCGCGAATATCAGGAGATCGGCATCGATACGGTGATCGGCTCCGGCTATCCGCATCTCGAAGAGGCCTATCGCGTCGCCGAGCTGCTTTTCCCCGAGCTTGGCATCACTCGCGAGCAGCAGCGCCTGGGCTTCAACAACGAGTTCGGCCGCAAGCAGATCTTCGCAGGCGGCAGCCATGGCGGCAATCTGAAAGTCGTCTCCGGCTCCTGAGTTCGAACGAAGACGCAGAGCGTGACACCGCCGCAAGCCGCTTACGGCTTGCGGCATCCTGCTTTCGATAAGCGCGAGGACAATGCATGTCGACTTTCGATACTCCGTTCGTACGGTCGGTCGCTTCCGAAAAGGTTGGAAAGGCGGGTTTGCGCCTGCCGCTGCCCGGCCTGGACAAGCTGACGCCCTATCTGGTGCCGGTGGCGATTGTGGCGTTCTGGCAGCTTGCCTCCTCGGCCGGCTGGATCTCATCGCGCATCATGCCGTCGCCGGCCGATGTCGGCCTGGCCTTCTGGTCGACGACGGTTTCCGGCCAGTTGCCGAATGACGTGCTGGTGAGCGCCGGCCGCGCCTTTGCCGGCCTTCTCGTCGGCGGCTCGATCGGTTTCCTGCTCGGCATCGCCAACGGTGTATCGCGCATTTCGGAACAACTGACCGATACGACGCTGCAGATGCTGCGCACCATTCCGCATCTGGCGATGATCCCGCTCGTCATCCTGTGGTTCGGGATCGGCGAGGAATCGAAGCTGTTTCTCACCTCGCTCGGCGTGCTCTTCCCCGTTTATCTCAACACCTATCACGGGGTGCGCAATGTCGATCGCGATCTGATCGAGATGGGCAAGGTCTATGGCATGGGCAACTGGACGCTGTTCCGCAAGGTGATCTTTCCAGGCGCGCTGCCGTCGATCTTCGTCGGCCTCAGATATGCACTCGGCATCATGTGGCTGACGCTGATCGTATCGGAATCGATCGCCGCATCCTCGGGCATCGGCCATATGGCCAACAATGCCCGCGAATTCATGATGACCGACGTCGTCGTACTCGCCCTCGTCATCTATGCCGTGCTCGGCAAACTTGCCGATGTCATCGCCCGAGTGCTGGAGAGGCGGCTGCTCGCCTGGAACCCGGTCTATCAGAAATAGGAGAGACGCCATGACATCGATCGCGCATGAGCGTTTTCACGCCGTCGCCGAAGAGCCAGCCTATACACCTGCGGCGGAGCGCAATGCGCCTGCGGGGGCAGCGGCGATCAGCCTGACGGGGCTTGAAAAGAGTTTCGGGGCCAACCGCGTACTGCGCGGCATCAATCTGCATATTCCGGCCGGCCAATTCGTTGCCGTGATCGGAAAGAGCGGCTGCGGCAAGAGCACGCTGCTGCGCATCCTGATGGGCCTTGACGCGCCGAGCGCCGGCGAGCTGCATTTCGAGGATGCCGACGGCGCGCAGGCGAGCCCCAATGCACGCATCGTCTTTCAGGAGCCAAGGCTGCTCCCCTGGCTCAGTGTCGCCGACAACGTCGTCGTCGGGCTCGGCGACGGCATCGATAGACGGGCGGCGCTGAAGGCGGCCGATGCCGTGCTTGCCGAAGTCCAGCTTGGCGAGAAGGCCGGAGAATGGCCGGCGCGCCTTTCCGGCGGTCAGCGGCAGCGCGTGGCACTGGCGCGGGCGCTGGTGAGCCGGCCGGGCGTGCTGGCGCTTGATGAACCGCTCGGCGCTCTCGATGCGCTGACGCGGATCAGCATGCAGGAACTCATCAACCGCGTCTGGCGCGAACTCGGTTTCACCGCCGTGCTCGTCACCCATGATGTCAGCGAGGCGGTGCATCTCGCCGACCGGGTCATCGTGCTCGACGAGGGGCGGATCGCGCTCGATCTTCCCATTCCTTATCCACATCCGCGCCGGCACGGCCATCCCGGCCTCGCCGAGCTCGAAGGCCGGCTGCTTGCCGCGATCCTCGGCACCGACGGCGGGCATTGATCCCAGCGCCGTTTGCGAAGCTGCATGATCAATGGCGAAAATGCATAGGCGCCTGGGTATGAGACATTCACCCGTCTCTGCCGAGGCGCGCTGCCACGTGCGCCAAAATCAGCAACAACAGTTTCCCTAAGTCGTCTCACGTCCAGCTTGACTCACCTATACCTCTATGGCTATACATTAATCCATAGCCAGTGGGGTATGGATTGTAGATGTCAAACGCTCAAGACTTCCTCTTCAGAACGCTCGCCGATCCGACACGGCGGGCTCTTTTCGAACGGCTGTGCCGCGAAGGAGAGAAGACGGTCGGGGCTTTGACGGCACGCGCTGGGGTCTCGCAACCGGTCGTCTCGAAACATCTCGGAATCCTGAAGCAGGCCGGCTTGGTGCGTGACCGTCACGAAGGTCGCCAGACGCATTATAGCGCGCAGCTCGGTGCGCTGGCGCCGCTGGTCGACTGGACAAGTGAGATGGCTGGTTTTTGGCAAAATCGGTTCGACCAGCTGGAAGATCTACTGAAAAGGATGGACCAATGACCGAAACATCGACTGAAACCCGTTCCGTCGTCGTCGAGCGAGAGATCCCTTTTCCGCCGGAAAAGATCTGGCGCGCGCTCACCCAGCCGCATCTGATCGCGGACTGGCTGATGAAGAATGACTTCGTGCCGGTCGTGGATCACCGTTTTAAGCTCAGCGCGGATTGGGGATCCGTCGATTGCCAGGTCCTGGAAGTCGAGCCGAACAAAACCCTGTCTTACACGTGGGCTGCCTATGATCTGGCAAGCGTCGTCACCTGGACTCTCACGCCTACGGGCGCGGGCACGCACCTGCGTATGGAGCAATCGGGCTTCCGGCCGGATCAGCGGCAGGCTTACGGGGGCGCCAGGAGCGGCTGGCAACAATTCTTCGCAAAGCTGGAGCAGGTGCTGGCGCGGATCGAGTGAGACAGACGCCAACGGATACGCCATCCGCTTCGGCACGTTTTCGCAGGAGGTTCCCGTGAATTGGAATAACTGGTGTCGGCAGATCCACCGTTGGCTGTCCATTGCCTTTACGCTGGCCGTCATAATTAATATCATCGCCATGGTGCAGGAGAGATCCTCCGTCGGGGTGGGGCTTTTGGCGCTTCTTCCGCTCGCCTTGCTCCTGCTCACCGGTCTGTACTTGTTCGTCCTGCCTTATGCCGCCAGATGGCGCAGCGCGGGACGCAGCAGCGGATAGGGGTAAACAGAATGGCTGGCAGGACGTCGAGGACCTCTGCGAGAGTCGCAAAAAAGACTGCCGCCGAGGCAGCCATCACAAATCCAGTTCTTCTCTCAGGCGGCAATCCGCAGATCGCCAAGGGTTACGGAGATGCTCCCGTGCAGGCCTATATCGCGGCCATGCCGGGCTGGAAAAGCGATGTCGGGCGCCGTCTCGACGCGCTCGTCACCCGTACCGTTCCTGATGTGCATAAGGCAGTCAAATGGAACTCGCCCCTCTATGGCATAGAAGGGCAGGGCTGGTTCCTCGGTGTCCATTGCTTCGCGAAGTACATCAAACTCGCTTTTTTCCGCGGCATGTCGCTCAGTCCCATCCCGCCCGGCGAGTCCAAACAAATGGAAGTGCGTTACTTCCACATCCATGAGGCAGACCAACTCGACGAGGCTCAGCTCGCCGCCTGGGTGGAGCAAGCCAGCAAATTGCCCGGTGAACGAATGTGAGCGGACGCCAGGTCATCAGCACTTAAGGGATGGAGGAGCGATATCGATGAAGAAAGCCACGGCAACCATGAAGAAGAGCGGCTCGAGCGAAGAGAAGGACGGAGACTCTCCTTCTCGTTTGATCGATGCGAGAATCGAGGAGTTGAGCGATTGGCGAGGCCGGACGCTCGCTCGGGTCCGAACTCTGATCAGGCAGGCCGAGCCCGAGGTGGTCGAGGAATGGAAGTGGAGAGGGGTTCCCGTGTGGGAGCGCGCCGGCATCATCTGCACCGGCGAGACCTACAAAAGCGTGGTGAAGCTGACCTTCGCCAAAGGCGCCTCGCTAGAGGACCCTTCAGGCCTTTTCAACTCCAGCCTTGACGGCAATACCAGGCGCGCCATCGATTTCCACGAAGGCGATAAGATTGACGAGCAGGCGTTGAAGACGCTCGTTCGCGCCGCCGCAGCACTCAACACGTCAACGCGAGCTGCGGCTCGCCCCGCCAGTTCCCGAAAAAAACCAAGCAGCGCTTGATGCTTGGCAACATCGCCTGAAACGCGTCGCATCGAACTTGATTTGGCGACATGTGTCAGTGAATGGCGCTTTCCTCGCGCTCGAGGAAGCGCTCCAGATTGTCGAGGCCGATTTCGGTACCCTGGAGGCGGGCGCCGTTGTCGGCGTAGCCGTCGAGGAAGACCGCCTGTTCGGTGAAGACCATTTTGGTGCCGCCGGGTTCGGCTTCGAAGGCGACGGTTGTGAGCGAGGCGGAGATGCGGGTTTCGCCGAGCTTCATCTCATAGGCATAGATGATGCGGGCATTGGGCACGATATCGATGTAGTGGGCATCATAGGCGTGCAGAAGGCCGTCGGTATCGGCGACGTAGTTCCTTTCCGTGCCGCCGGGGCGGAAATCGAGCCCATAGTCCAGCGCCACCCACTCGCCGTGGCAGGCGAACCATTGGCGTTTGGCCCCCGGCGCCGACCAGGCGCGGAAGACGCGAGCGACTGGCGCCTTCAGGTGACGCTCGATGACGAGAGTGGCGTGTTCGGCGGATGGCGTCGTCATTCGGGAAGGCTCTCCGTTTCATTGGCGAGAAATTGATCCAGCCTGTCGAAGGTGCTCGTCCAGCGGATCTTTCGCTGTTCTACCCAGCGCTCGACGGCAGCAAGCGCATCCTGTTGCAGGCGGTAGGTTCGCACCCGGCCGGATTTTTCGGAGAGCACGAGGCCGCTCTCCTCCAACACTTGCAGATGTTTCATCACCGTCGGCAAGGCAACGGCGAGCGGCGCGGCCAGTTCGGTGACGGAGGCCGGGCCGCGGCCGAGGCGATCGATCATGCCGCGGCGGCTGCGATCGGAAAGCGCATGAAACATGCGGTCGAGATCCGCTTGGCTTTCGATCATCCCGCCGCATCCCGGAAGCGGGCAGGCAGCCTCTCTTTGTAGGGATAGAACTTGAAGTAGGGGCGGGCCTCGTCCAGCGCCCTTGCAAAGGACGGGCGCGCCAGCAGCCGATCGTAATAGGCGCGAAGGTTCGGCTGTTCCGGAGTGAAGGGGATCAGCGTCTCGGCATAGAAGAGCGCGGGGGCGGCGGCGCAATCGGCCATGGTGAAGCTGTCACCGGATATCCAGGGTTTGTCGGCGAGCTGCTTTTCGATCATCGAGTAAGCGGTGGCAAGCGTCGCCTTGGCGGCCGTCACCTCGAATTCGTCCGCCGTGCCCTCCGGACGCCGGAGATTGCTAACCAGCGTCTGCATCGGCGCCTGGACATAATGATCGAAGAAGCGATCCCAAAGGCGGACTTGCAGCGCCCGGTCGATCTCCAGCGGCAACAGCCGAACAGGCCCTGGATAATATTGCTCAAGATATTCGATGATGATCGATGTCTCGGGAATGGTGCTGTCGCGCGCCTCATCCCGCAGCAGTGGCATCTTGCCGATCGGCCAGAAGCGGAAGAGATCGGCGCGCGAGCTTTCGTCGGAAAGATCGACGATGCGATTTTCGAAAGGCGTGCCGTTTTCATAAAGCGCGATCAGCACTTTGTGGCAGAAGGAGGCGAGCGGATGCCCATAAAGCACGAGCGACATGCGGCGACCTTTCCTATCGTTGCGGTAAACTTTACCGATCGACTAACTATCAGGTCATGGCCCATCAGGCAACAGATACTTCGCCAACTGCGAAACTATTCCGTCAGGCGAATATCAGGTGCATTAGCTTCAGCCGATATATCTGGCAATCACCAGATGGCCTGGTGTCGGCTGGCCGTCTTCCATGCGCACGTTGATATCCGATATCTCGACGAGTTCGAAACCGGTGGCCGTCAGGCGTTCTCTCACATAGGCGTCGGCATGGGCGAAGCGCTGGTGCGGGCCGACCATATAGGCACGGCCGGCGAGTATTTCCTCGGGCAGGGTTTCCGAGGAGAAGATGAACAGGCCGCCCGGTGTCAGGTTCTCGGCGGCGCCGAAGAATAGCGGTTCGAGCGCGCCGAGATAGGGCAGCACGTCGGTGGCGGAGATGATGTCGAAGGCTTCCTCGTCGTTGTCGTCGAGAAAATCCTCGACCTCGGCGACGAAGAGCGTTTCGTAGAGGTCCTTCTCATGGGCGATCTCGACCATCTTCTCCGATATGTCGATGCCGGTCATATCGGCGCAGAGGTCGCGCAGCGCGCCGCCGGTGAGGCCTGTGCCACAGCCGAGATCGAGCAGCCGCTTGAAGGGTCCGAGCTTCAGCGCCTGCAGGCGCTGGCGCACCAGCATCGGCACGTGATAGCCGAGTTGCTCGACGAGCACGTCCTCGAAAACCTCGGCATGCTGGTCGAACAAGGTCTCGACATAGGCGTCGGGCGCTCTGACCGGCGTCTCGCCGCGGCCCATCGCGGCGATGCGCACAGCCGCGCCGCCGTGATCGTCGGGATCGATTGCCAGGACTTCCTGATAGGCTGCAACAGCCGCGTCGACATCGCCGGCCTTTTCCAGCGCCAGCGCGCGGTTATAGGCCTCGCCAAGGGCTTCTTCGTCGATCTTCTTTGCCATCGCAGTCCATCGTCCTTTTGTTTCAAGCATGCGTCTAAGGCTGCTTTCGATGTTTTGCAATGGCGCGCTTGCGGGCGCAGAATGGCCGAAAAGAAGACGAAGGGAGGAACGAGCCATGAAAATGGAGGAAGACAGGACGTCATTGGTACGGGAAGGAGAGGGCGCGCGGCCTTTGCTGCCAAGTACTCCAAGCGAGGTTACCAACACGCTCATTCATTATTACCGCGGTGAACTCGGACGGATGACAAGTTGGCGCGACCGCATCGACCGGACCTCCAACTGGGCGATCACCGTGGTCGCAGCACTGCTTTCGGTCTCGCTGTCGACGCCAACTTCGCATCACGGAGTGCTGCTGTTCGGGATGATGCTGGTGACGCTGCTGCTGATGATCGAGGCGCGGCGCTACCGCTTCTTCGATATCTACCGCGCCCGCATTCGTCAGATCGAGCGCTGCTATTTCGCCGAGATTCTGGCGCCGGAGGCCGGGGCCAGCGGCGAATGGGCGATGGTGGTCGCCCGCAGCCTGCGCAAACCGCGCTTCCTGCTCAGCTATCAGGAGGCGATGCACCGCCGGCTCAAACGCAATTACGGCTGGATGTATTTCATCCTGTTGCTCGCCTGGTGCCTGAAGATCTCAACGCCGAAACTGCAGACGGAGGGCATGCCGGCGCTGCAGGCGCAGTCATGGGCCTATGTCATCGACAATGCCGTGCTCGGGCCGGTTCCCGGCCTTGCGGTCATTGCCATTGTCG
>Ga0102590_1003956_pt1 | contig 13524 bp, 12 predicted proteins | sample AraplaMF_Col_mMF_FD_76859 | JGI IMG/M metagenome (GOLD analysis project Ga0102590, IMG submission 76859) | Arabidopsis root microbial communities from the University of North Carolina, USA - plate scrape MF_Col_mMF | ecosystem: Host-associated > Plants > Roots > Endosphere | place: USA...
ACGATCGAGATGGCGATCATGGCATTGAGCAGACCCGGACCCAAAACGGCAACCAGCACCAGAGCGAGCAGCAGCGACGGGAAAGCCAGGATAATGTCCATGACGCGCATGATGAAGGTATCAACGCGGCCACGGAAATAGCCGGCGATCAGACCGAGCAGCACGCCGGCGACAGCCGACAGCGACGCGACGACGAGGCCGATGAACAGCGAGAAGCGCGTGCCATAGATCAGACGCGAAAGCATATCGCGACCGACGGCATCCGTTCCAAGCAGGAACATTGGATTGCCCTTTTCCGCCCAGACCGGGGGCACGCGTTGCATACCGTCGAAAGGAACGTTTGGATCATGCGGCGCAATCAACGGCGCAAAGATCGCCATCAAAAGGACCAGCAGGAAGATGCCGAAGCCGATGACCGCGCCCTTGTTGCGTGAGAAGTAGTACCAGAACTCAGAGAGCCCTGACGGCTGGGTCGACTTGGTGGTTATCACACTCATAAGCCGCTCCTAGTGACGAATACGTGGATTGATGAGACCGTACATGAGGTCGACGATCAGATTGACGATCATGATGATACCGGCGATCATCAACAGGCCGCCCTGAACGACGGTGTAGTCGCGCTTGAAGACGGCATCGACCATCCATTTGCCAATACCCGGCCAGGAGAAGATCGTTTCCGTCAGAATTGCGCCGCCGAGCAGCACGCCTACCTGCAGACCGATTGAGGTCACGACCGGGATCATCGCGTTGCGCAGCGCGTGCAGGCCAACGACGCGGATGGGGGCAAGGCCCTTCGAGCGCGCGGTCCGAACATAGTCTTCGCCCAGCACTTCAAGCATTGCCGAGCGCGTCTGACGCGCGATGACCGCAAGCGGAATCGTACCAAGAACGATGGTCGGCAGGATCAACGAGACGAACGCCGACTTGAACGCACCGGCCTGACCGGACAGCAGACTGTCGATCAGCATGAAGCCGGTGACCGGCTTGAAGAAATACATCAGCGAAATGCGGCCGGACACAGGTGTCCAATGCAGCGTGTTCGAGAAGAGAACGATGAGCAGCAGGCCCCACCAGAAGATCGGCATCGAATAGCCGACGAGGGCAACACCCATCACGCTCTGGTCGAACCAGGTTCCTCGTTTGACCGCCGCAAAGACGCCGGCGGGAATGCCAAGCACGATGGCAAAAATGATCGCGCAAAGCGAAAGCTCAAGCGTCGCCGGAAAGAGCGACCCGAACTCCTGCAGAACCGGGCGCTTGGTAACGATCGACGAGCCCAGATCGCCCTGCACCACGTTGCCGAGGTAATCCAGGTACTGAACGTAGACTGGTCTGTCGAGGCCGAGATCATGCATGACCTGGGCATGGCGTTCCGGCGCCATTACACGCTCGCCCGACATCAGCATGACCGGGTCACCGGGCAGCAGGCGGATGAACGAGAAGGCGATGAGTGAAACGCCGATGAAGGTTGGGATCAGGATCGCGAGGCGTCCGATGAGAAATCGCAACATTGGCAAGTGTCCATAGTGTTCCGGCGGTCAGGTATCAAACCTGACCGCCGGCCAAGCCCGGGGTTGCCGGGCATCTTTGCATAATTTTGATTACTCGGCGATATCAACGCCGTCGAAACGGTGAACACCGACTGGGTCCTGCACGAAGCCGGAAACCTTGGCGCTCATCGGTACGAATTCCGTGGAGTGATCGATCGTCGCCCACGGAGCTTCCTTCTTGAAGACGACCTGCGCCTGTTCGTAGAGCTTGGTGCGCTCTGCGACGTCAGCGGTCTTCTTGGCCTTCTTCACGAGATCGTCGAATTCCTTGTTGCACCACTGCGCGCGATTGTTGCCGCCGACGGCTTCGCAGCCGAGCAGAGTGTCAAGGAAGTTGTCCGGGTCGCCGTTGTCGCCGGTCCAGCCGAGGATCGCAGCACCGTCGCGGGCCTTGTCCTTGGAGAGCTTCAGGTATTCAGCCCATTCGTGGGTGACGATGTCGACCTTGACGCCGACCTTGGCAAGGTCAGCCTGCATCAGTTCAGCGGCGCGACGTGCGTTCAGCATGTACGGACGTGAAACCGGCATTGCCCAGATCTTCATGCTGAGATCCTTGACGCCAGCCTTTTCGAGCATCTTCTTGGCTTCGTCCGGGTTGTAGGCGTCGTCCTGGATGGAGTCATTATACGACCACATTGTCGGCGGGATCGGGTTCTTGGCAACCTGGCCGGCGCCTTGGAAGACGGCCTGTACGATCGCCTGCTTGTTGATCGCCATGTTCAGCGCCTTGCGCACTTCGGCCTTGTCGAACGGAGCCTGGAGCGTGTTGTAGGCGAGATAGGAGACGTTCAGGCCCGGCTGTTCCAGAACCTTCAGGTTCGAGTCCGTCTGCAGGTCCTTGATGTCAGCCGCATTCGGATACGGCATGATGTGGCATTCGCCGGCCTTCAACTTCTGAGCGCGGACAGAAGCGTCCGGGGTGATCGCGAATACGAGATCGTCGATCTTTTCCTTGCCCTTGAAGTAGGTTTCGTTGGCCTTGTAGCGGATGACGGCATCCGGCTGGTAGGCAACGAAGGTGTACGGACCGGTGCCGAGCGGCATCTGGTTCATCTGTTCCATCTTGCCGTCAGCCTGCAGCTTGTCGGCATATTCCTTCGACAGCACGGACGCGAAGTCCATTGCCAGGTCGGCAACGAAGGGGGCTTCCGGATGGTTGAGCGTGAACTTGACGGTCAGGTCGTCGACCTTCTCCACGGACTTGATCAGTTCGGGAAAACCCATACCGGCAGCGTATTCGTAGGAAACGCCTGCAACATACTTGGCCCACGGGCTGTCAGCCTTCAGCTGGCGCTCGAACGAGAAGACGACGTCGTCAGCGTTCAGATCGCGGCTCGGCGTGAAAAACTCGGTGGTCTGGAACTTGACACCCGGACGCAGCTTGAAGGTGTAGACCATGCCATCGTCGGAAACCGTCCAGCTTTCGGCCAGGCCGGGCTCGACTTCGGTCTTGCCATGCTTGAACTCGACAAGGCGGCTGTAGACCGTACGAGAAGAAGCGTCGAAGGTGGTGCCTGCAGTGTAAATGCCGGGATCGAAGCCTTCCGGCGAGCCCTCGGAGCAGTAAACGAGAGTTTTGGACCAGGCTGCGGATGCCATGGCCGAAGCCAGGACCGTCGCGGCCAACAAGACAGACATCTTTTTCATGATATCGTTTCCCAGGTTTGTTCTTTTCTTTGAGATCCCGGAAACCCTCCGGAATGACGGCAGATGGAACGACATTTATTTGCTGAAATCAACGACCGAAGTGGAAAATTTTTCCAGATGGACAACTTTAGTAATTTTCCGCCAAAAATGAGCCGCATTTAGAAATAAACGGATTGGATAAACACGATTCCTGTCGCATTTGGTATAATTTCGCGTCGGGGACAGCATCATTGCGCACGTCGCGCGCGAATTTTTCGCTTCAAACTCGCCTAAAGCAAAACGGCCGCGGCACACAAAAGTTGCCACGGCCGTATCAAAATCTTGTCATCGCAGTTCAGGCTGCCGGAGCGGCAACCGTCGGCTTGCGGTGCGGCTGTCCGCCCGTCAGCCCCAGCAGGAAGTTGATCTGCGGCCGCGCCTTGACGAGATCATCGATCGAATATTGCGCCAGCACGTCGAAGAAGGCGTTGAGCGCCTTGCGCAAGGCGGAGTTCAAACCGCAGCTGTCGACCAGCGGGCATTCGACCATACCGTCATCCTCGAAGCACTCTGCCATCGCAAAGCTGTCTTCCGTCACGCGAACCACGTCGAAGAGGCTGATGTCCTTCGCCGGCTTGCCAAGCCGCACACCGCCGTTGCGACCGCGAACCGTCTCGACCAGGCCGGCCTTGTTGAGCGGCTGCAGGATCTTGAACAGAAAGAGTTCAGAAACGCCGTATGCCTTGGCAATCTCCGGAATCCGGCTCAAATGCCCATCATTGGCGGCACAATACATCAACATGCGAACCGCATAGTTGGTCTGCTTGGTCAAACGCATGCCGATCTCCAGAATCGTCGTCTACAAGCAGTCTATATAGTGGCTTTGGTAGTTTTGAACAATTCCAAAATATGAAATTCATATTCAGCTTATGTGAGACGGATTGCCGCGACAATTTTTCAAGCGGTCCGTTCGGAGTCGGCAACTACCGGGACAGCACCCGAAGCATGCCCTTCGACCTCCTCAACGCAAATTGGGGGCCGCAGCCCCCAATTCGATAACATCATCGTTCTTTCGCCTTACTTCATCGTCGGCATGACGAATTCGGCGCCGTCCTTGATGCCCGAGGGCCAGCGAGCGGTGACCGTCTTAGTCTTGGTCCAGAACTTGATCGAGTCCGAACCGTGCTGGTTGAGGTCACCGAAGCTCGATGCCTTCCAGCCGCCGAAGGAATGGTAGGCGAGCGGAACCGGGATCGGGACGTTGATGCCGATCATGCCGATGTTGATGCGCGAGGCAAAGTCACGGGCGGCATCGCCGTCGCGGGTATAGATCGCGACGCCATTGCCGTATTCGTGCTTCATCGGCAGGTCGAGGGCTTCCTCGTAGTTCTTGGCGCGAACTACGGAAAGAACCGGCCCGAAGATCTCGGTCTTGTAGATGTCCATGTCGGGCGTGACATGGTCGAAGAGCGTGCCGCCGACGAAGTAGCCGTTTTCATAACCCTGCAGCTTGAAGCCGCGACCGTCGACGACGAGCTTGGCACCTTCCTCGACGCCGCGATCGATCAGGCCGCTGACGCGGGTATAGGCTTCCTTGGTGACCAGCGGGCCCATATCAGCCTTCTCGTCCGTGTATGGACCGATACGGAGCGACTCGATCTTCGGGGTGAGCTTCTCGACGAGGCGATTGGCGGTTTCCTCACCGACCGGGACGGCCACGGAGATCGCCATGCAGCGCTCGCCGGCGGAGCCGTAACCTGCACCCATAAGGGCGTTGACGGCCTGGTCCATGTCGGCGTCAGGCATGATGATCATATGGTTCTTCGCACCGCCGAAGCACTGTGCACGCTTGCCGTTCATGGCAGCCGTTCCATAGACGTAGCGGGCAATTGGCGTGGAACCGACAAAGGACACCGCGCCGATATCAGGATCGGTCAGGATGGCGTCGACCGCAGCCTTGTCGCCGTTGACGACATTGAGGATGCCTGCCGGGAGGCCGGCTTCAATCATGAGCTCTGCCAGACGGATCGGAACGGATGGATCGCGCTCGGACGGCTTCAGGATGAAAGCGTTGCCGCAGGCAATTGCCGGAGCAAACATCCACATCGGGATCATGGCGGGGAAGTTGAACGGGGTGATGCCCGCACCGATGCCGACCGCCTGGCGCATCGAGTACATGTCGATTGCCGGGCCGGCGCCTTCCGTGAACTCGCCCTTCTGCAGATGCGGAATACCGCAGACGAATTCGCAGACTTCCAGACCACGAACGATGTCGCCCTTGGAATCTTCGACTGTCTTGCCGTGCTCGCTCGACAGCAGGGTGGCGAGTTCATCCATGTGCTTGTTCAGCAGTTCGACGAACTTGAAGAAGACGCGGGCGCGGCGCTGCGGGTTCGTTGCTGCCCACTTCGGCTGAGCGGCCTTGGCGTTCTCGACAGCGGCGCGCATGTCCTCGACGCTTGCGAGCGCCACCGTTGCCTGAACTTCACCGGTTGCCGGATTATAGACGTTGCTGGTGCGGCCGCTGGTGCCGGCGACATGCTTACCGCCGATGAAATGACCAATCTCACGCATGAGTGCTCCTCCTGTTTTTTGGATGGCGAACAATCGCACTACAATTTGCACAAATCAATGATCTGATATAAGCAACCGTTGTGCATAAATTGAAGCCAGCTAGATCAGGCTGACGCTTCCTGATCGTCTACGCAGGACTTGGTTAGACTACCACGGTCGACCCAAACTGAAGAGGAGATAGTGCTTCAATGGGCGGGAAACTGATTGTCAGAATTGCGGAGCTCGAGATCGAGCCCGACCAGCTTGAAACCTATCGCCTCCTATTGACTGAGGAGATCGAGGCCGCCGTCGCACTCGAGACTGGCGTTCTGTCGCTAAGCGCGGTTTCCATCAAGGGCAGTCCCCATAAGATCCGAATCCTGGAGGTGTACGCCAACCAGACGGCCTACGAAGCGCATCTGCAGACACCGCATTTCCTCAAATACAAGAACGCAACCGCCGGGATGGTGACGTCCCTGACGCTTATCGACGTCGACCCCATCACAATGCGTGGCAAATTATGAACTGGGACGACGTCCGCATCTTTCTGGCTGTCGCCCGTACCGGTCAAATCCTTGCCGCGTCAAAGCGACTGGGTCTCAACCACGCCACGCTCTCGCGGCGGCTTACCTCGCTGGAAGAGGCGCTGCAGAGCCGCCTTTTCGTTCGCCGCACAAACGGCTGCGAACTGACGGCAGAAGGCGAAGTTTTCCTTGCGTCGGCGGAGCGGATGGAAACCGAGGTGCTCTCCGTGCAGGCCAATCTCGGTCGCACCGATACGGCGATCGCGGGGACTGTGCGTGTAGGGGCACCTGACGGTTTCGGCGTTTCCTTTCTCGCGCCAAGGATGGGGCGCCTTATCGAGCGCCATCCAGAACTGAAGATCCAGCTTGTACCCGTACCACGCTCGTTCTCGCTCTCGCAGCGTGAGGCTGATATTGCGATCACTCTGGAACGGCCTGAACAGGGTCGCCTCGTCTCAGCCAAGCTCACCGACTACACGCTCGGTCTCTACGCCTCTCGAAGCTATGCCGACCTCAACGGCCTGCCTTCCGATGCAGAGGGCCTGAAGCAGCACCGACGGATAGGCTATGTCGAGGATCTGATCTTCTCCCAGTCGCTGAACTTCACCGGCGAGGTGATGCGCAACTGGAACGCCGCCTTCGAGATTTCTTCGGCGACTGGCCAAACAGAAGCCGTACTTTCGGGTGCAGGGATCGGCATCCTGCATGACTATATTGCCCGGCAGCATCCCGAATTGGTGCGCATTCTGCCGGATATTTCGATCCGGCGAGCCTATTGGACGACGTTTCACGAGAGCGCGCGCGAACTCGTGCGGGTACGCACGGTTTCCGATTTCCTTCAGGAACTCGTCGCCGCCGAGCGCCACATATTTCTATGACATCGGTTCAACATCAGGTCAGTCGTCGCGCTTCTCGGACTCGTCGCTTGTCTGCTGCTTGTCCGAGGCAATCTCGGCCGCGCGCACAGGCATGCTGTCGACAATGGCAAGCAGTTCACCCCTCGAGATCGGCTCGCTGACTTTCAGCTTAACCGTCCCGTCCTTGCCGACGAGAAAGGCCGCAAACTCTCCGGCCGCTGGATCCCCCAACTCGCTCGCGATCGCTGTAGCATCCAGACTTTCACCAGCCCCAAATAGCACCCTGACACTGCCGCCGGCAATCTTGAGAATGACCATATCGCGGTTCTGCAAGGCATCGCGGTCGGCAAGCAATCGGTTTTCCTGGCGAGCAGCCCGCGCGTTTCTCCTGTCGGGGAAGATGACTAGGACGCGGTTGCGCCACTGGAACTGCTCAAGGCTCGCAAGCGCGGAATAAGCCTCGTTGCCTTCGTCCACCTTGGTTGCACCGTAAAGAAGCGTTTTCGACATGCACATTTCTCCTGTAGACCGAACGTCCAAGGAGACATGACGGTTCCATGCGCCAACGCATCGCTCAGCTGCGCCATGATTTCCGCAACTGCCACAAGGCACCAAAGAGGACGAGCAACAGCGGGATGCTGCCGTAGGACAAGGAAACCTGTGCCAATTGATCCAGGCTCTGTGCAGGTGCATCAACCGCCGCAGCGTCCTGTCTAAGGCTTGAGCCGAGACTATAAGCGGCACGCGAGACCGCCGCGAAAACGATGATCAATCCGGCGATGTCGACGAAGCGGGCGTGGACGCGCATGCCATCGAAGACGACGGTCGCAAGACCGCATAGAAATGCAGCAGGCAGAAGATAGGCGGCCCCACCCAGCAGCTGGAAATCCCCCAGAACGACGTCGTCTGTCTCGCTCGTGAAGCTGATCTTCAGGATCGGCAGCAGGACTGCGAGAACGGAAAGGACGGCAAGTGCGCCGCGCTTCATAATTTCGTTCAAATCAAGTCGCGTGGCGCCAATGCGACGAACCCGGCTCATTCCCCTCTCCCCGATACAGCAAACCGCCGCAGCGCGCAGGCGCTCGGCTCATTCGAGGGACATTTGCTATGAAGTTGCTAACGCACCGCACAACCAGCGACGGTAAAACTACCCTTTGCGGGTAAAAGCGTTCAGCCGGGTCGGAGAGGAAAGTTAAAAAGAAATGAAGGAAGGTCGTTTCAGGCGGTTTGACGGGGGCAAGGCCAGGCGGGCAGTTGCCTGCCCGGCCCTGAGATTATCTTCACATCGGAACAAATGATGAGACCGGCACCTGCAATGCAGAGGCGATCCGCTTGAGCTTGGCGGGATCCGCATCCTCACCGCTCTCGATTTCCTCAATCTCATTGACAACCAGACCGCAGGTTACTGCGAGGTCATCGACGCTATAGCCGACGGCCTCTCGAGCGGCACGTACAGCAGCGGCTACATTCATGGCCGAAACGGCGGTAGCCTTGGATGCATCCAGATTGCTGAGCGAAATGGACATTTACGTCTCCTTCTGAAATCACTCTGAATTAGCCCCCGGCGAGAAAATGGCACTCTCGATCACGATTTGCAATGCAGTATGGTTAATCCGTGATCGACGAGAGCCCAACGACGGGAGTTCGAACAAGTTGGCAAAATCTGATTGCCCTTTGTAAGCAAAGCAGTTTTGCCGGCCCACCCGATGGCGCCGATAGAGGCGTCCACACACCAAAAAAACGTCTCGCACGCTGCGATTTGTCACCCATTTTCCGGCATTCGCACCGGTTTCGAGACGAATCATCGTGACCTAAATCGGGCGAATGAAACCGCCATGCGAACAACGCAGGCCTTGGGTAAGACCACGTTTCAGCGGGGCTGAAGAGTTTGGTCGGACTTGCTTCGAAAGGGGCGCGCATTCCGAAGCAAGTCCAGTCTGTAGCGGATGTAGGCAGGATCCAACGACACCGCTAGGTCAGAGGATCGTTCGACAGGCCCGACGGGCGCAGATCGAAAGTCGGTATCATGCAAACTCGGCGGACAGAGCGACGTCCTCTTCGGACGCTTCCCCTATGTGTCCGGTCGGCATGACGAACAGCAACGCGTGGGCAGCCAGGATCGCTAAGCTCAGCAGGGTGGCATAGGCGAGCAGGATGGTACCCATCGGTACTGCGAAGTTCAGCTGCGGCAGGGCGCCGAGCATCATAGGCACGTACCAGGAGACGGCCGAAATCGCACCAGAAACGATGAACACACTGCGATGCGACGAAGGCAAGCCTTCCATGATCGAGCGACCGATCTGCTTCTTCACCCGCGGAAGGATGATGGAGTGGATGAAGCCGCCGTTGACGGTCAAGATGAGCACGATGATCATCTTGGCCCAGATCTTCTCATTGCCGAGCTTCGCCGGATCGAAGACGCCGTAATAGGTGAGAAAACCAAGCCCTGTGCCCAGAGCAGGATCAGGCCCCAGTTGACGACTTTCGTGCCGAACTTGAAGATCTTCCAATGATCTTGCGTAATCTTACCTCTGATCAAAAACCGCAACACAAGAAGATCAAGCGCGGTTGCGGCACCTAGGCCAAGTGCCAAATCAATGAAATGCACTATTCTCAAGGCCGACTTGATTGACACTGCCGGATCCTGGCTGAGAGTCTGAATAAGGAATAAGGAGAGTAAATCCCATACTTATGCACCTTTCATTTCATTGGATCACAGCGTTGGAACGCATGTAGGTCTGAGTGTCAGGATACGGGAAATCGCACCAAGCGCCGAACTCAATCGGCCTCGACAAGTGAGCGAATTCAACGTTCCGACAGTCTGTGATCCCTTTTTGGTGCCCCGTTCCCCGCGGATCGATTTATTAGCAAAGAATGAACAAGGGGTGGCAGGAACATGGCCAAACCTCGTCGATATCGCGATATTGTCTTCTATCTATGTCTAATTCTTTGATGGCGCACGTACAGAGCGAGCAATTCTTCAAATTCAACGCACGAGGCGCGCGTCCAATGTCACAGGAGCTTCATTCTAAGGGAATAGACCCGACTAAGGATTAGCCCCAAGAGGAGCCGGCGATGACAATAGTTCAGGTTGAAGAACATCGTCGTGATCGCGCCAACACTCCACTTGAGGCAACAAGATCAGGAAAGTGATTGCTCTACCTGTGTTCTCGGTACCGCTGTGGCGCATATGCACTCAAGCGAGACCTGAGCAGACCGTCTTTTTAAATCGTGCCACAAACGTTGAGGGTGAACGTCCATGAACAGTATAACCGACAACAACTATTCCGACTGGCTCGAAGCCGAACTGGCCGACACCATTGACGAGGACTACGAGCTGGAGCTTTCCGAGCCGGCGCTTTCCGACGCGATCCGCAAGATCTACCGCAACGCCCATCCGGCGTCGGTTCCCCGGCTTGACTATTTTCGCGCGCTACTTTCGCTGCAGGCGGAACTGATCAAGCTGCAGGATTGGGTGGTTTACAACAAAGAAAAGGTTGTCGTGATCTTCGAGGGCCGCGACTCTGCCGGAAAAGGCGGCGTGATAAAACGCATCACGCAGCGCCTCAATCCGCGCGTCGTCCGCACCGTCGCCCTGCCAGCGCCGTCAGACCGCGAGAAGTCGCAATGGTACTTCCAGCGCTACGTGCCCCACCTGCCTGCCGGTGGCGAAATCGTGCTCTTCGACCGCTCCTGGTACAATCGCTCGGGTGTTGAGCGGGTCATGGGATTTGCGACTGAGGACCAGGTCGAGCAGTTCTTCAACGACGTGCCGGAATTTGAGCGCATGCTCGTTCGCTCGGGCATCCGGCTCGTCAAATACTGGTTCTCGATCACGGACGAAGAGCAGCAGATGCGCTTCCTCGTGCGCATTCACGATCCCTTGAAGCAGTGGAAGCTCTCACCGATGGACCTGCAATCGCGAGTCCGCTGGGAAGGCTACACAAAGGCGAAGGAAGAAACCTTCGCGCGCACCAACATTCCGGAAGCTCCGTGGCATATCGTGGAAGGCAACGACAAGAAGCGGGCACGGCTGAACTGCATCGATCACCTACTGCATCAAATTCCTTACACGGACGTCCCGCACGAGGAGATCACGCTGCCGAATCGTGTCTTCAATCCGGATTATGAGCGCAAGGTGCTGCCGCCGGAGCTTTACGTGCCTTCGAAGTATTGATTGGGAAACCGGTCCCGTGGGCACGTGCAGGCCGCCGTGCTCGCTTCATCGACCCGCATTGTTCCGAAGCAGCATTACTTGGGTAAGGTGAGAGCATGACCGTTTTCGCGCGAGCTGACGACTACGGTGAAATGACATCTGCTGTAGGAAGAAATGGTACGGTTGGGTGGAGTTGAACCACCGACCTCAGGTGCCACAAACCTGCGCTCTAACCAACTGAGCTACAACCGCACAAATCGCGTCTGACGCGACGGGGGTCACATACGAGGACTTGAAAATTAATTCAAGCCCTATCTCTCCCCAATATACAAAAAGGCCGGACAAATGGTCCAGCCTCTTCGTGTGTCCTGTCGAAAATCAGGCCGCCTTGAAGGAGGCCATGACCTTTTCAGCAGCTTCCTTGGAAGGCTTGGCAAGTTTTTCGGCAACCTGCTTGGAGGTTTCCTGCATGGTCTTGGCCTGCTCGATCGTCAACTCGACCTGCTTACGCAGGAAGGTCGTCTGGAGCTCGACGAGTTCGGCGACCGACTTGACTGCAAGCAGCGCTTCCATGTGGGTCAGCGAGTTTTCAGCGTTCGTGCGCAGAGCGTCGATCGCCTTGTGGCCGATTTCGACAGCGCCGGCCTGGGCGGTCTGAACCGTTGCCTCGAGCGTCTTGCTTGCTTCTTCGCCGGCGGTCTTCATCTTCGTGTAGGCTTCACGCGACTGCTGTGCGCCCTTTTCCGCGAAGTCGCGGAAGGATTCGGTGAACTTGGAAGGATCAAATGACGACATTGAAAAAACGTCGTCCATCTTTATGTTAGCCATTGGTTTGCGCTCCTTTTGCCTCGGCATGCGTGATGGCCTCGTAGGTTAGATGTCCATCATATAGCGCAGATTCTTGTGCATTGCAATATGTTTGTGCGACGCACAACGCGTTAACCTTTCCAGCCGAAAGCCGGGCTCTGTTCTGGACCCCGTTCCGGGCTATCGTTATTAATAGACTATTAATTTTCACGATGACCGAAGCCGAAGGTTCGATCATGCCCGCAGTGCAGTATCCGTTCATCGACATCGCCGTGCATCCCCGGGTGCGGGAACGCTTTTCGCGTGGCGAAGCGATGGTCCTGCTGTCGGCGGATCTCGGCCGCGCGCTCTGGGCAAACGGCGCCGGCGCCGAACTCTTCGGGCAATCGGCCGTCTACGACCTGCTGGACCAGGGGATAGACCGAGCCGACATCACCTTCCGCCAGTTGGAGGTAACAGCGCGGCAGCTCGTGAATGTCGGCGACAGCCGCAACTTCATGATCCGCATTGCTCGTGGCTTCCAGCGCGTTCCGGTTCAGGCAACGGTGGAACTGATCCGCCTTGCATCCGGGGAGCGCGCCGTTCTTCTGTCGCTGCCAGTTGCGACCAACGCCCTGTCGATAACGGCATCCGCCGAACAGATGCTCCGGGGCCTCGACGATCCAGATACGCATATGGCAGTTATCGGCGCCGACGGGGAGATCATTGCCGCCTCGCCCGGCTTTGCCTCGCTGGGTGTCACGCAGCAAACCGCCAAGACAATGACCGCGCTTGCAGGCAATCATGCCGACCGCTTGGCGAAGCGCCCCGTTGCGACCGGCAAAGGCTACCTTCCGGCGGCTGTCGGGCGACTTAGCGACGAGCCGGCGCTCCATCTCCTTTTCGCCGTCGAGACCGTCATCGGTCACCTCGATCCGATCGACCCGCCGGCGCCTGAAGAAGACTTATCCACAGCCGCCGTTAACCATATCGAGCCCCCGAAGTTCGACGAGGCGCTGAACGCCGTCGCCGGCATCGAGGATGTCGAGGAGGCGCTGGAGAGCATCGCCGAAGCCGAGGAGCCTGTTGCCGAAGAGCCCGACGTCGAGGAGCTTGTTGCCGATGTCGAGGCGCAGGCGGATCTGGCACAGGGCGCTGTCGAGCAAGAAGAAGCACTTCCCGAGCCTGCCGAGCTGGAGGCAACAGCGGCCGAAGACGACGGCCCCATCGCAATCGAGCCGGAACCGAATGTGGTGCTGGCGGCCGAGCCGCAGGATGCTCCGGCCGAGGATATCGCGGAAGAAGAACCGGTAGGCGCGGTTTCGGCAGAACCCGAGCACGAAAGCGATGCCGTGGCAGAAGCGGCTCACGTTGAGACCGTTGCCACGGCCCCCTCGTCCGGTTTCAAGTTCCAGCCGAACAGCCGCGCCACGCGCTTCGTCTGGAAGATCGATTCAACCGGCTGTTTCAGC
>Ga0102590_1003957_pt1 | contig 13517 bp, 14 predicted proteins | sample AraplaMF_Col_mMF_FD_76859 | JGI IMG/M metagenome (GOLD analysis project Ga0102590, IMG submission 76859) | Arabidopsis root microbial communities from the University of North Carolina, USA - plate scrape MF_Col_mMF | ecosystem: Host-associated > Plants > Roots > Endosphere | place: USA...
CATGGTCGTCGGGTGGTGCGGTCATGGTCGGCCCGTTGCACGGTTGCGCGCCCATCGCGGCGCCATCATTGTTGACTAGCTAAAGACCTTCTTCCACCTGTCAAGCAGGGGTCCCGGACCAGACATGACGCGGCGAGGGATTATCGGCTGGCGAACCGCGCTATGGGCTGCCGCGATCATGGCGCTGTCGCCCGCCGTTGTCGCGCAGGCGCAGCAGCCGGTGCCGTCGCTCCATGAATTGTCCGTGGCCCCCGAGGCCGGCGACGACATGCCCGAACTGATCGGCCCGCCGAGTCCGGAAACCGCGCGCGAGACCGACACCCGCGAGGCGATCTGCCTGATGGTTGAATCGGCGGCCAAGGCCAGCGCGTTGCCGCTGGAGTTCTTTGCCCGCGTGATCTGGCAGGAAAGCCGCTTCCAGTCCGACGCGGTCGGACCGGCGACCCGCAGCGGCGCGCGCGCCCAGGGCATCGCCCAGTTCATGCCGGGCACCGCCGATGAGCGGCAGCTGCTCGACCCGTTCGATCCGGTGCAGGCGCTGCCGAAATCCGCCGAATTCCTCAGCGAGCTGCGTGGCCAGTTCGGCAATCTCGGCCTCGCCGCGGCAGCCTACAATGCCGGCCCGCGGCGGATCCGGGAGTGGCTCGACGGGACGGGCTACATGCCGGACCAGACCCGCCACTACGTGTTCGCCATCACCGGCGCCTCGGTCGACGATTGGGCCGAAGCCAGGCGGTCGGGCAAAAATCCGGAGCGGCCGCTGGAGCGCCTGCCGACCTCGAGTTGCCGCGACCTGATGGCGCTGCTCAAGCGCGCGCCCAATCCGTTCATCGCCGGCCTCGAGCAGCACGTCACGCTCAGCGCGGCTAAATTGTGGGGCGTGCAGCTCGCCGCCGGCTTCGACCGCGACAAGGCGCTGGCGATGTATGCCCGCGCCATCAAGCGGCTCGGCGCGGTGATCGGCGACCAGGACCCGAGCCTGCTGAGTTCGCCGCTGCGCAGCCGCGGCACCCGCGCATTCTACCAGGTGCGGATCGGCGCCGACACGCGCCCCGAGGCCGACGATCTCTGCAACCGCATCCGCCGCGCCGGCGGCGCCTGCTTCGTGCTGCGCAACATGAGCGTCAGGGGCTGATCCGTCGCCTCAACGAGGGCGACGCTGCCTGACCGCTCCGCGCGACAGCTGGGCGAGGTTGATCGTGCTCAATGCTCCGAACGCAGTTGTTCGACGCGCGCTTCCAGCGATTTCCTGGCGCGTTCGCCGGCGCGCAGGCGAACGGCCACATCGATCGGAATTGGCGGGCTCAATTGCCTTGGATTGCGGAACACAAGTCCGGCTTCGTTGGTGCCGCGCCAGACCACGCGCGCCAGCCACGACATGCTCTTGCGATGGATGGTGAAGTCGATCTCGTCCGGCAACAGCGCGGTGTTTTCAAATTCGACCTTGGCGCCGGACGATGAGAAGTTGCGCACCAGGCAGTCCATCGTGGCGGTGCGCGCGTTGAAGGCGATGGCGCCGCCGTAATAGACGCGGCCGCGAAATCGTTGACGGCGATCGAGCATGGTTCAGTCCCCGGATTGACGTACCGCTGGTTCTATCGCGGGTGGTAATTTCGCGAAATCGCCCGCCCGGATAAAGGTTCTGTTAAGGTAAACGGCCCGGCCGTCCGGGCGGGTTGTCGCGCGATCGGAAACCGCGCCGGAGCCCGTTTCCGGATGGCGGCACCGCGCTGCGGGCATGGTGGTTGCGGGCAGGATCGCTTGACGGGGCAGGCATTCACCCGCGTTATGCCCCGCACGACTCAATGGTTCCGTACCCGGTGACCCTCCCAGCACTCGACGCGCAGCAATGGCATAGCCCGACGCAAGCCTTTGCGCTCGGCGCGCGGTCGATCTTCACCACCATCCTGACGCTGGTGCTGTTCGTCACCTATATCGGGATCGGCGCGCTGGCCCATGACACCGGCTTCAGCCTTGGGTGGGCGATGGCCTCGACCGCCTTCGTCTGGGCCGGTCCGGCGCAGATCATCCTGCTCTCGACGCTGGGGTCGGGGGCGACGGTGGTGCAGGCGGCGATCGCCGTCACCGTCAGCGCGATCCGGCTGTTCCCGATGGTGGTCTCGATCCTGCCGATGCTGCGCACCGCGCGCACCACGCGCCGCCAGTTGCTGCTGCCGGCGCATTTCATCGCGGTCACGCTGTGGGTCGAGTGCTTCCGCCTGCTGCCGCAGGTGCCGCGCGAGCGGCGCATCGCCTTCACCAACGGCCTCGGCATCGGCCTGGTGTCGATGTCGGTGACCGCCACCCTGATCGGCTATCAGCTCGCGGCCAGCCTGCCGAAAACCCTCGGCGCGGCGATCCTGATGCTGACGCCGCTGTCGTTCCTGCTCTCGACCGCGCGCAACTGCCGGCAGCTCGCCGACGTGGTGGCGCTGGTGCTCGGCCTGCTGCTGTTTCCGCTGGTGTCGCTGCTGCAGACCGGGGTCGACATCCTGATCAGCGGGGTCGCCGCCGGCACCATCGCCTATGGCGTGCACCGCTGGCACGACCGCCCGGGCCAGGCCGCATGAGCGATTTCATCGGCGACTGGCATGCGCTGCTGGTGCTGCTCTTGGCGGGTTTCCTGCCCAACGAGAGCTGGCGCATGCTCGGCCTGTGGCTCGGCAGCGGTGTCGACGAGGAGTCGGACCTTCTGGTCTGGGTGAGGGCGGTCGCCACCGCGATTCTCGCCGGGGTCATTGCCCAGATCCTGGTGGTGCCGCCCGGCGCCCTGGCCAGCATTCCCGGCCCGCTGCGCTACGGCGCGGTGGTCGTCGGATTTGCGGTGTTCATGGCGGCGCGGCGCTCGATCTTCTTCGGCGTCGCCGCCGGCGAGATCGTGATGCTCGCCGGCAAGTGGTGGCTCGGGTGACGCGACAGGCCGAGGCGCTCTGCTACAGCCTCGCCTCCAGCACCATGTTGAACGGCGTTTCTGCGGCGCGCCGGAAGCGCTTGAACCCGCCGTCCACGACCACGTTCTTGAGGCGGGCTTCGCCGGCCTGCGCGCCCAGCGCCAGGCCGACCTCCTGGGACAGGGATGCCGGGGTGCAGACCACGGTCGATGCCGCATAGAACATCGCTCCGAGCGGATTGAGGTTTTCTTCAAGCGTGTCGTGCGCGAACGGCTCCACGATCAGCCACGTTCCGTCGGCTTTCAACGTTTCGCCGACATGGCGCGCCGCTCCGACCGGATCCCCCATGTCGTGGAGCGAATCGAAGAAGCAGACCAGATCGAACCCCTTTGCGGGGAAACTTTTTGCCGCGCCGACCTCGAAGCTGATGCTGTCGGCGACTCCCGCGGCCTGCGCGGCTTTCTTGGCCGCGTCGATCGAGTCCTGGTGATAGTCGTAGCCGAAGAATTTCGAATTCGGGAAGGCCTTGGCCATCAGGATCGTCGAGGCGCCGTGACCGCAGCCGACGTCGGCGACGACCGCGCCACGCTGCAGTTTCTCGACGACGCCATCGAGTGCCGGCAGCCACTCGCCGATCAGGTGGTGATTGTACGCGGGACGAAACAGCCGCCGCGTGCCGCAGAACAGGCAGCCATTGTGCTCGTGCCAGGCCAGTTTGCCATCGGTCTTGAAGGCGCGCAGGATCCTCGGCGTGTCGTCGAACAGCCCGCGAGCGACGTCGAAGAAGCCGGCGAGGAAGACCGGGCTCTCTTCGTCGGCGAACACCATCGCCTGTTCCGCCGAGAGCGAGAACTGGCGAAGGTCGCTGTCGTAGGTGACGTAACCCTGGGCGGCCTGGGCGGACAGCCATTCGCGGACCAGGCGTTCGGAGGTGCCGGTTCGGTCCGCCAGCGCCTTCGACGTGGTGGGGCCGGACGCCACCAGGGTCTTGTACAACCCGAGTTGATCGCCGACATGCACCAGCACCGCGTTGCTCAGCGCACCGATGTCGCCGAGCATGCGGCCGACGAATGCGTTCAGTTTCTCGGGGTTGACGGCGGATTGCGCGACTTCAGGCATGGTGTCTCCTCGCGATTGTCGGACAGTGGATCTGCCGCGATATCTACCGGCGGTGCGTCCCCCAATCGTCCCTTGTCATTTTGTCGATACCGGGACGGGATGGTTTCAGTTGTAACGAAGATGTGCGGCGGTCCGCGCCGCAGCGCCTGTCGCGTGCCGTGCGTCAGCCGCGGCCGAGCTGCACCTCGCGGTCGACCGCGATCCACGTCGCCCGCGCCACGGCCAGCTTGATGCCGGTCGCGCCATGGAGCGCGGCTTCGGAAAAGCGCTTGCGGCCATCGCGGCCGGTCTCCCACGATGTGATCACGCAGCGTTCTCCCGGGTGCGGCCGTGTGTCGATCCGGACCGCGATCCGGCCCAGCAGGATCGGCGTCCGGTCGAAAGATCCGCTCGCGCCGTCGTACGAGGACGCGTAGCCGGTGGGGCAATCGAGCGCCGACCAGAGAAATTCCGGTCCGACGAGGCCGTCCGCCGCGGCCAGGGTTGGATCCGGTATCCAGGTCGCCGCCAGCACCGGTGCGGCGCTGCGCGATTCACCCCCGAGCGGCCCGGCAAAAATCCGCAGGCCGTCGCCCGGCGTCCTCGCCGGCCCGCACACGAAACAGGTCGGCAGCAGGTGCTCGTGCGGCTTGACCGGCGTTCGCCGTTCGGCCGCCGATGCTTCGTTGAAACCGGCTGTCTCCATCCGCGTCAGTTCGACGCTTGCCGGCCGTGCGGTGGCGACGACGATGGAGCCATCGCGAAGCTGCCATTGCCCGTTGCCGGCGGTGCTGACATCGAGCGGCTTGTCCAGCGGAGGCGGGGCATGCAGCGTCACCTCCGCGTCTCCGGAAATGTGCCGGGCCAGCCGGCCGGAGACATATCCGCCGTTCCCGGAGTTCGGCGGACCGCAGTAGCGCCGGTCGATCATGATCGATGTCATCGATCGCTTCCTTTCGATTGCTATCGTGTCTTGAGGACGATGCGTCCCTGAACCGTTCGCCCCGCCACGGCGCGCATCGCTTCCTTGACCTGCTCCAGGGGCAGGATGCGATCGATGTGCGGGCGGATCCTGCCCTCGGCCAGCCATTGCGCCAGCGTATCGTTCATGCGGGCGGCCTCATTGGGGAATTTCTCGGCCCAGGCGCCGACAAAGACACCGACGATGGAATAGTTCTTCAGCAGCGGAAGGTTCATCGGCAGCGACGGAATCTGGCCGCTGGTGAAGCCGATCGGCAGCATCCGTCCACCCCACTTCATCAGCCGCGCCATCTGCTCGAAGATCGCGCCGCCGACGTTGTCGAAGCAGATATCGACGCCTTCGCCTGATGTCACCGACTTGATCCGCTCGCGCAGATCTTCGCTGCGGTAGTTGATGACGTCGCGGGCGCCATAGCTGCGCACCAGGGCTGCCTTGTCGTCCGCGCCGACGCCGGCGATGACGCGCAGGCCGAAATGGCGGGCGAGGTCGACGGCGGCAAGCCCGACCCCGCCCGCGGCGCCGGAGACGAACACCGTCTCACCGTATTGCGCACGCGCCCCCTCGACCAGGGCGTAATACGCCGTGCCGTAGTTGTGCCAGACCGTGGCCGCGGTTTCGAACGTCACGCCGGCCGGCAGCTTCACGCACTGCTGTTCCTTGGCGATCATCCGCTCCGCATAGCCTCCCGTCCAGCTGCTGCAGGCCACGCGATCGCCGGGCTGGAATCGCGTGATCTTCTCGCCGACCGCGATGACGACGCCGGCCGCTTCCGTACCCGGCACGAACGGCGTCGCCGGCCGCCGCTGGTAAAGGCCCGAGACCATGAGATGGTCCATGAAACTCACCGAGGCGGCATGCACCTCGATCAGCATCTCGTCGCTGGCCGGCTCGAGATCGTCGATCTCGCCGATCCACAAATCCTCCGGACCGGTGAAGGCACCGCACAGCACAGCTCTCATCATGGCGCTCCCACCCGGTCGAACATGCGCGGCAACAGCATGGGAACGCGTCGGCGATACTCCCGGTAACTGCTGCCGAATTGAGCGATCAGATCCCGCTCCTCGAACCACAGGCCGATCAGGATGTAGGCGGTGTTCGCAATCGCGAACAGCAGATGGCCGGCAGTCATCTGAGGCGTGGCCCAGAATGCCAGGAGCAGGCCCAGCATCAGCGGATGGCGCACGAACTTGTAGAGCAGGGGTGTCCTGAACGGTTGATGCGGCGATGCGGTCCCGCGCAGCGCGGAAAAAGCCTGGCGCAAGCCGGACAGCTCGAAGTGATCGATCATGAAGGTCGAGGCGAATACGATCGCCCAGCCGAGCCAGCAGACGCCCGTCAGCAACACGCCCGCAATGCCGTCGACCTGCCAGACCGGGGTCGGGATCGGCCGCCACTGCCAGAACAGCAGCAGCAGGATCAGGCTGGAGAGCAGCACATAGGTGCTGCGCTCGCAGGCCGGCGGACAAAGTCCGGCCCACCATTGCTTGAAGGCGGGGCGTGCCATAATGCTGTGCTGGATTGCGAATAGAGCGAGCAGGAACAGGTCGACGGCGGCGGCTTCGCCCGGATTCACCGCGGCGCCGGCGTCGATCGACGTCGGCACCGGATAATTGCCGACAAAGCCGATCGCGTAGAGAATCGAAACCAGGAAGACGGCATAGCTCGCGATGGCGTAGACCAGGATCAGGAGCCCTGCGAACATCGATGTTTTCTCCTATTGTGCCCGCGGCAGTGATGCCGGATGCAAGCGTTCGCGCCGTCCGACGACGAGCCGGCTCGATCGGGCGTGAGTGCTACCACCGGGCCGTCCCCTGTGCGTCCCCCGCGGCGCCGGCGGGGCAGGGTGGCGAAGGTGGAACGTCATGACAGGATTTTCGCTTCGGACGCTCGGCTTTCCCGAGATCCACGCCGGCGACCGCCCGATCAAGCTGAACCTGCGCAAAGGTCTTGCGCTGCTGATCTATCTCGCGGAGACGCGGGGAGCCGTGGCGCGGGACGTCATGGCCACGCTGCTGTGGCCCGAGTCGCCGCGCGAGACCGCCCGGGCGCGATTGCGCCGCACGCTGCATCGCATCGAGCTGGCGCTGGGCGAGGGGATTTTCGAGACCGACCGCAGCACCGTGCGATTGTCCGGGGCGGTCGACATGAAGGTCGACTCGCATCTGTTCCAGGCGGCCTGTGATCGGGGCGCATTCGAGGACGCCTGCCTGTGCTACCGCGGCGACTTTCTCGCCGGCTTCGCGCTGGCCGATTGTCCCGAGTTCGACGACTGGGCGTTCTTTCGCCGCGAGGCGCTGAGGGGGCAGCTCGTCAACGCCCTGGAGCGGCTGGTGCAGGACAAGAATGCCGCCGGCGAGCATTTTGCCGCGGCGGCGCACGCGGCGCGCCTGGTCGAGCTCGATCCGCTGAGCGAGGTGTATGGCCGGCATCTGATCCGCAGCCACCTGCTTGCCGGCGATCGGCGCTCCGCCGAGCGCCACCACGCCGCACTGGCGCAGCGGCTGCGCAGTGAGCTCGACGTTGCGCCGGAAGCGGAGACCGACGCGCTGATGGAGCAGAGCCCCGCGCTGCTGGTCGATGACATTCCGACGACGCGCTATGTGAAGGGTGCCGGCGTGCACCTGGCCTATCAGACCTACGGTAGCGGCGAGCTCGACGTCCTGATCATGCCCGGCTTCGTGTCCCACGTGGAGCGGGCCTGGGAGCATCCCGCATGCCGTTCATTTATGGTTTCGATGATGACGCTTGGGCGGGTCATCATTTTCGATCGCCGCGGCGTCGGGCTGTCGGACCGCGTCGGATCGGCCCCGGGTGTCGACGTCACCGCCGAGGATATCGGCACCGTGCTGCGCGCGGCGCAGAGCCGGCGCGTCCTGCTGTTCGGGGCCTCGGAATGCGGACCGGCCTGCATCAAGTTCGCGGTCGACGAAAAAAAACTCGTCGCCGGCCTCGTGCTGTTCGGCTCACTGGCCAAGGGATGCTGGGCGCCAGACTATCCGTATGCGTTGCGGGCCTCGCAGTATGACGCCTGGCGCCAGCAGCTGGTCTCCGAGTGGGGCGGTCCCGCCGGCATCGAGACCTTCGCGCCGAGCCTGTCTCGCGATCCGAAGGCGCGGGCGTGGTGGGCCGGGCTACTGCGCGCCGCCTCCAGTCCCGGCGCCATCTGGGCGGTGCTCAACGCCTTGCGCGACACCGATGTCCGCGATCTGCTGCCGCGCCTCTCGGTGCCCACGCTGGTGTTGCATCGCCATGACGACCGGGCGGTGCGGTTTGCCGCCGGCCGCGACATGGCGAGCCGGATCCCCGGCGCCCGGTTTGTCGAACTGGACGGCAACGATCACTGGTTCTTTGCGGGTGACCAGCAGCCGGTGGTGGCGGCGGTCAGGCAGTTTGCCGCTGCGCTGCCGCGGGTCGGCAGGGCAGCGCCGAGGAGCGGACGTTGATTGCGTCGCGCGAGGCCTCGTTGCTGGCGATGCGTTTGGCGGGCAGGGTCGTCCGGATGCATTGAGTGCGGTTTGATCTCCCGCAACGCCTGGTGCCTGCGCCGCGCTATCCTGCCGGCATATCGGTGCAGGAGACTCCCGTGTTGAGCATCGCCGCCGAGGTCGCGTTCGTTTCGGTCGGCGTCTACCTCTGCGTCGCGCTCGCCCTGCTGGCCTGGCCGGCACCGGCGATCCCTGACGTGCCGGGCAAGGCGGCGGACGAACTCGACCGCCTGCTCGCGGCGGACCATCTGGCCGCGCCGGCCGCCCCGATGTATTTCACCGCGCGCGACGGCGCACGCCGGCTCTACCGGCGCTATCGCGGCGGCGGGGAGGATATCCTGGTCTTTCTGCACGGATCGAGCAGCGACTCCCGCTACCTCGCGCGCTTCGCCACCGCGGTGGCTGCCGCCAGCGGTCTGACCGTCATCACCCCCGACATGCGTGGTCACGGGCCCGAACCTGGGCGGCGCGGCGACGTCGACGCGGTCGAGCGGCAGGAACAGGATATCGCGGATCTGATCGCGGTGCTGAGCGCCGACCGGCAGCCGGGCGGCCGCTGGTTGCTCGGCGGTCACTCCATCGGCGGCGGTCTCGCGATCCGCTACGCTGCCGGGGGCCAGCACCCCAAGCCCGACGGCATGATTCTCGTGGCGCCCTATATCCATCGCATGTCCCCGGCCGCGCGCCCGGATTCAGGCGGCTGGGCGAAGCCGTTCGTGACCCGCTTCGCAGGCATCGAGATGATGCAACGGCTGGGCATCCGCCTGTTCGACGGCCTGCCGGTGCTTCGCTTCGCGGTTCCGCCCGCTGCTCGGAACGGCGGCGAGACGCCGGTCTACAGCTGGCGATTGTTCGCGTCGGTCACGCCGCGTCCGGACTGGCGCGGCGACATCGCGCGCATCGGCTGCCCTTTGCTGGTTGTCGCCGCCGCAGAAGATTCCATTTTTCGCGCCGAGGGCTATCGCGAGGTGTTCAAGCCGCTCGCCGGCGCAACCGTCGAGGTCATTCCAGGTATCGATCATTTCCAGCTGGTCACGTCTGATGAACCTGTCTGGCGGATCGGTGCATGGTGGCGGCAACTCGGCGTCGCCGATACGGCCGGGCTCGGACAGAGGCCTGCACCGCTCGCCCATTCCGAACCGGCCCGGAAAGGCGCCCTGACGCTCGTCCGAGTCCGCCATGGTCCGTTGCCGTTTCCGAATGCATTGACGGCGAACGGGCGCGGTGGTCCAAGGTGACCAGGAACAGGATCATGTCGCAGGATTGATACGATGGTGCGCGAGAGTGAAATTCGCCCCGGCGAGGTCGCGGTGGCGGCGCCGGCGGCGCGTCATGCCGGCCTGGAGTTCATCGGCCGCATCCGCACGCCTTGGACCTCGCGGCTGGAAACCCCGCGGAAGGGCCGTCACGACGGCCCGGTCTGCCGCCTCGAAGTGTTCGAACCGTGGGTGGCGGCGCTGCGCGGGCTCGAACTCTATTCCAGCCTCGAGGTGATTTACTGGCTGCATTTGTCGCGCCGCGACCTCGTGCTGCAGTCTCCAAAGAACGACGGCAATGCGCGCGGCACCTTCTCGCTGCGCTCGCCGGTGCGGCCCAATCCGCTCGGCACCTCGCTGGTCAAACTGGTCGGCATCGAGGGCGCGACCGTGCTGGTGCGCGGGCTCGACTGCCTCGACGAGACGCCGCTGCTCGACATCAAGCCCGACCGTTGCGAATTCACCCCGCTGGCGCCGCCGCAGCCGGGCGATTTTCAGACCGAGTGATCGCGCAAGGACTGACAGGGTGGGTTAGCCGGGTCTGGCGGCCGGCATCATCCGCGACGGCAAGGACGTGATCTTGGGAACGGTGGGCGGCGCGGCGTAGTGGCTGACGGCCTCGAGCTGAATCGGAAGCGCTAACCCCGTCATTGCGAGGAGCGCAGCGACGAAGCAATCCAGTCTTCCTTTGTGGCGCTGGATTGCTTCGCTTGCGCTCGCAATGACGGGGCGATGTTATTTGTTCGACAAGGGCGATCAGCTCTTCAGCGCCGCGATCAGCTTCGTGGCGTTGTCTTCCAGGACTTTCGGATCTTCCTTCCGGCTCGCCGGCGGCAGCAGCGCCACGCCGTCATGGCGCGGCATCACGTGCATGTGCAGGTGAAACACCACCTGGCCGCCGGCCGGTTCGCTGAACTGCTGCACGGTGATGCCGTCGGCGGCGAAGGCCTTCATCGCGGCGCTGGCGATGGTGTGGGCGGCGCGGGCGACATGGGCGAAATCATCGGGGGTGATGTCGAGGATGTTGCGGGCAGGGGCCTTCGGGATCACCAGTGTATGGCCGGGGCAACGCGGCATGATGTCGAGAAACCCAAGCACGTGGTCGTTCTCGTAAACCTTGTAGCAGGGGAATTCGCCACGCAGGATCTTTGCGAACGGGTTTTGCGGGTCGTAGGCGGGCATGGCGGCTCCTCAATTCCTGTCGTGATGTCGAGGTCGTAGCAGAAACCTTAAGTCTCGTCCGCAGTCTTGCGGAACGGCGCGGCGTCGGTGAGTTCCTGGCCGGCCTGTGCGACGTAGGCGCGCTCCTGCTTGAGATAGTCCCGCACCGCGCGGCGAAAGCCGGGATCGGCGATGTAGTGCGCCGAATGGGTGGTCTGCGGCAGGTAGCCGCGCGCCAGCTTGTGCTCGCCCTGGGCGCCGGCCTCGACCACCTTGAGGCCGTGCGCAATGGCAAAGTCGATGGCCTGATAATAGCAGACCTCGAAATGCAGGAACGGGTGATGCTCGATGGCGCCCCAGTGCCGGCCGAACAGCGTGTCGGAGCCGATGAAGTTGATCGCGCCGGCGATCCAGCGGCCGTTTCGCCGGGCCATGATCAGCACCACGTCGCGCGCCATGGTTTCGCCGATCAGGGTGTAGAACGCGCGGGTCAGGTACGGCCGGCCCCATTTGCGCGAGCCGGTCTCCATGTAGAAGGCGAAGAAGGCGTCCCAGGCCTCCTCGGTGATGTCGGCGCCGGTCAGCGCATGAATGGTGATGCCGTTCTCCAGCGCGTCGCGCCGCTCGCGGCGGATCGCCTTGCGGTGGCGCGAGTTCAGCGAGCCGAGGAAATCCTCGAAGCTGCCGTAGCCTTCATTGTGCCAGTGGAACTGCTGGTCGGTGCGCTGCAGGAAGCCGTGCTCGGCGAGAAATCTCCACTCGCTCTCGCGGGCGAAGGTGACGTGGACCGAGGAGGCCTCGGTGGCGCTGCACAGCGCGACGAGGCCGCTCGCCAGCGTGGTGCCGACGCGCTCCGCGTCATGGCCGTCGCGGATCAGGAGCCGCGGGCCGGTGGCCGGTGTGAACGGAACCGAGGCCTGCAGCTTCGGATAATAGCTGCCGCCGGCGCGCTCATAGGCATCGGCCCAGCCGCGGTCGAAGACGTATTCGCCCTGCGAATGCGACTTCAGGTAACAGGGCACAATGCCGACGACCTCGCCGTCGCGCCGCGCGATCAGGTGCCGCGGCCCCCAGCCGGTGCGTGCGCAAGCCGACTTCGAGGCTTCCAGCGCGCTGAAAAAGGCGTGCGAAACGAACGGGTTATAGAACGGCTTTGAGGCGGCGCAGGAAGCGTTGCGCGCAGGCCCGGCGGCCAGCGTGTCGAGGCTCGCAAGGGCGCCGGGATCGATGCCGGAACCGGCGCAGGCATCCCAGTCGGCAGCCGCAATCTGGCTCACCGAGGACACTGCTTCGAGGGCGATTTCGGATGAATCCATCAGGCACTTGAACCGGTCACGTTGCGATCAGCCATCGCGCGTGGTGACCGAGCGTAGAATTGTGCATTGCGCGGGGGAGTTCAAGAGAGTGCCAGGAACTGAGCAGGCACCCGATCGGTCGGCCACACGCGTTGTCGGCCGGAAGAATTTGAAGCCGGTCACAGGCATGCGAAAGGCTTCGATCGTGATCCGCCGCCTTTCCCGCGCCCCCGGACCATTTAGCTGCGCCGCCGCGCGCCGGGGCAATGTCATAGGGCTGACATCTGCCTTTGTGCATAACTTCCGCTCCTTCCAGAGATCCCAGCCGGAGCGCCAGCATGATCAAGAAGCCCAGCACCGCGATCGAAACATCCAGCAACGGCCAGCGATCCCTCCGCGACCGCGTCGAGGCCGAAATGCTGGATAGTTTCGATGAAGAACTGGAGCTCGAGATCGATGACGATCGCCTCGATGAACTGACCAACGAGTTGACCGGCCACAGCGCGGTCGAGACCGTCGAGCGGCGGGTCTATTTCAAGGAGCTGTTCCGCCTGCAGGGCGAACTGGTGAAATTGCAGAGCTGGGTGCAGGACCAGAAGCTCAAGGTGGTGGTGATCTTCGAGGGCCGCGACTCGGCCGGCAAGGGCGGCGTGATCAAGCGCATCACGCAGCGGCTCAATCCCCGCGTCTGTCGCGTCGCCGCGCTGCCGGCGCCCAACGAGCGCGAGCGCACCCAATGGTATTTCCAGCGCTACGTCTCGCACCTGCCGGCTGGCGGCGAGATCGTGCTGTTCGACCGCAGCTGGTACAACCGCGCCGGCGTCGAGCGGGTGATGGGCTTCTGCACCGAGAGTGACGTCGAGGAATTTTTCCGCGACGTGCCGGAATTCGAACGCATGCTGGTGCGCTCGGGGATCGTGCTGATCAAATACTGGTTCTCGATCACCGACGAGGAGCAGCATCTGCGTTTCACCATGCGGATCAACGACCCGCTGAAGCAATGGAAGCTGAGCCCGATGGACGTCCAGGCGCGCAGCCGCTGGGAGCAGTACACCAAGGCCAAGGAAGCCATGCTGGAGCGCACCCACATCGCCGAGGCGCCGTGGCACGTGGTGCAGGCCGTCGACAAGAAGAAGGCGCGGCTCAACTGCATTGCGCATCTGCTGGAACAGATTCCCTACCAGGACGTCGTGCACCCGCCGGTGGCACTGCCGGCGCGGGTTCGTAACCCGGAGTATCACCGTGCTCCGGTTCCGCCGGACATGTATGTTCCGGAGCGCTACTGAGCCGCGGCGCGTCGCGCCGCATCACGCCTCCGGCACGAACCCCTCGAAAATCATCTGATCCGC
>Ga0102590_1003960_pt1 | contig 13503 bp, 9 predicted proteins | sample AraplaMF_Col_mMF_FD_76859 | JGI IMG/M metagenome (GOLD analysis project Ga0102590, IMG submission 76859) | Arabidopsis root microbial communities from the University of North Carolina, USA - plate scrape MF_Col_mMF | ecosystem: Host-associated > Plants > Roots > Endosphere | place: USA...
TCCCACCCGGTCGACCGCCGACGCACCGGACGGTCGGTCACGGTCCCAGCCCGACAAGGCGCTCGGCCCGGCCGTGTCCGGGCACGCCCATGGGCGCCGTCGTCGGCCCCCTCGCTCACCGGGCCACCGCACCGCGCGGTGCGGTGGCGGGCGGACCAGCTAGCCGGAACGTCACGGGGAGACGTAGGGCGTCGTCGTGGTCAGCGGTTCGAAGCCGAGGCGGGCCAGAATGGGCCTGCTCTGCCCGGACGCGTCGACCTGGACGTAGCGGTAGCCGCGGGAGGCCGCGACCTCGGCACGATGGGCGACCAGGGCTCGGTAGACACCGCGTCCCCGCCAGGCGGGGACCGTGCCCCCGCCCCAGAGTCCCGCGAAACGGGTGCCGGGAACGAGCTCCATACGGGCGGCGCTCACGGGTTCGTCGCCCGCCAGCGCCAGAACGGCCACCACCTGGTCGCTGTCGCCGGACAGCTGGGCGAGGAGCTGGTCGCGCAACCGGGTGCTGTCGGTGCCGAACGCCCTGCGGTGGACGTCCGCCACGAGGTCCACGGACGCGGGCTCGGTGACCGGCACAAGGCGCACACCCTCGGGCGGCTCGACGTCGAGGGTCAGATCGGCGACCTCGGCGACCATCAGCGTCTCCTCCGGCTCGGGGGTGAATCCGGCGGCCCGCAGCCGCTTCCCGAGATCGACCGGCAGATCGTGACCGTACAGCTTCCACTCGAACTCACGACCGAGTTCGGCGAAGTAGCGGACCTGTTCGGCGATCACCGCATCGGCCGTGGCCTCGTCCAGGTCCGACCACACGATCCCGTTCCAGTCGTGTGCGGAGCCGACCTGGCGCACCACCGAGGCGTCGCGCTCGACGCGCGTGCCGGGACCGTCGGGGCGGGCACCCCGCCGCATGTCCCGGTCGTAGAGGGCGAGTACGGCAGCGTGGTCCATGGGCTCACTCCAACCTGCGGGGCATGTATCCGCACGGTAATACGCCGCATCGGGGAGACCGCACCCGGGTCCCGGCCGACCGTGGACTCCTTGCGCCGCGGCGCAGACCTCGGCGCCCCGCCGCACCGCGGGCGGACGGCGTCGAGGCGTTCCCGGGCACGCTCCCGCCGCGCGTGCCGGTGTGCGACACCGCGTCACGAGCCCGGCGGCCGTCGCGTCCCGGCGCGACGCGTGTCGGGACGGTGGCCGCGACGAGACCCGGGCGCCGCGGTACCCGGAGGCCGCGTCTCTTCGGCGGACCGGCCCCCCGACCCGTGGCGCCCAGGACACGCCCGCCGGCGGGGTGGCTCCCCTCCATGCCGAGGACGCGCCGGCTATCCGAGCTCCAGTGTCGTCACCCCGTACACCCGCTCCCCCGCGAAGGCCCTGACCGGCCCCGTGTACATGCGGGCCGTCTCGAAGGAGGGGGTGAGACCCGAGCGTTCGGCCAGGGCGACGCCCGCCGAGTTCGTTTCGGGTACGTCGACGGCGAGCTCCCGCCCGGCGGCCTCGGCGGCGAACGCCGCGAGCAGGGCGCCCGCGTCGTCGGCGGTGTCGGCGAAGAGAGGGCCGACGCGCAGTCCGACCCGAGCGGGGCGGATCACCCCGTAACCGGTCAGCCGGTCGCCGTCGAGGCGGACGAGGACCCGGTGGCCGCGGGCGCTGAGCCAGTGCTCGAGGAAGCGGGGGCGGTCGGCCGGGTGGCAGGCCCTGTCGTAGTCCGCGACGGCGTCGAGGTCGGCCTTCCCGGCCGACCGCACACCGGGCGTCGCCTGGTCGGCGGGCACGGTTCCGGTGAAGCGCACGGTGCGGTGCGCGAACACGAAACCGGACCGCCGGTAGTTGTCCTGCTGGGCGACGACGCCGTCGAGACCGATCGTGCGGCCTGCGGCGTGAGCGAGGGCCGTGTCCCAGGTCGCGCGGCCGAAACCGCGGCCGCGCAGGTCGGGACGTACCAGATAGCAGCCGAGGAAGGCGTAGCCGGAGTCGTAGTTGACGACGGAGATCGCCGACACGGGCTCGTCGCCGAGCCTGCCGATGAAGAAGCCCTCCGGGTCCTGGGCGAAGAACGCGGGGCCGTCGGACAGCCCCGGATTCCATCCCTCGTCCGCCGCCCAGCCGCTGATCATCGGCCAGTCGTCGAGGGTGGCCCGGGCGACGACGAGGCCTTCGGGACCCGCTGAGGTCATCGATGTGCTCCATTCCGTGGGGGGAGGCGCCGTGGGGGGGGTGCCACGACCGGCTGCACCGCGAGCATCCTTCCCGATCACCTCCGCGCGCGCCATGCGGGGCGGCGCCGCCCTGTGTCCCAACGTGACGCCCGGCAAGGGCAGTTGCATGGCAGAGGGCCCCGCCGGTTTGTCCGGCGGGGCCCTCTACGGCGCGTACGGCGGTCGGCTCAGCGGGCCGATCCCGGGCGGAATCGGCGGTACAGCACGGTCCCCCCGAGCACCAGCGCCGCGCCTCCGGCGAGTGCGGGCACGGTCGCGTCCGCGCCGGTGTGGGCGAGGGCGACCACGGGACGGGTACTCGGCGGCTGCACCGGCGTCTGCCTCGGCGGCGCGACGGGCCGCGGAGCGGGACGCCGGGTGCTCGAGGTGTTCGTGGACTTGTTGCCGGTGGCCGCGTTGCCGACACCGACCACGCCGACCGTGTTGCCGGAGACGTTCACCGGGAGGTGGATCGGCAACTGCACACCGTTGCCGCCCAGCACTCCGGGGGACTGCCTGCTCACGCCGGACGCGGAGGCACCATGCGCGTGAGGGCGGCCCTGCCGCGGCCCGGCCACGTCGGCGCCCCGATTGGCGCAGGTGTTCCCCGAGGCCGAGTTCAGAAGCCCCACCACCGTCACCGTGTTGCCGCACACGTTCACCGGAACGTGCACCGGGAGCTGCACGGTGTTGCCGGAGATCAATCCGGGCGAACCCGCCGCGGTGCCGTCCGCCGCGGAGTCCGCGTGCGCCGGCAGCGCCCCGGCCAGCGCCCCCGTGGCGGCGGCCGCGACGAACAAACCATTTCGGGTAACCCGTTTCATAGGTTCCCTGCCTTCCAGACTTGGTCGCGAGCACTCGCCCGCACCCCGTAAAACGCAGACGCACCATCCGAGTTATGGCTTATCTGCCTTTCACCCCATCGAGTGGCTGCGATCCGAACGCACTGAGGAGACGGGTCCACCGGTCCGACCTGCGCCGTGGCGCGGTGGGTGCCGACGGCGCGGAGCCCACCGTGTCCGACTGGCCGAACGCCGGGAGGCGTGCCCGGGACAGCCCGCATAACGTGACCGAAGGGCCGCCGCCGGATCCGCAGCCGGGCGCCCCAGGAGGCGCCATGAAGTCCACGCACACCCGCACCGCGGTCACCACGGCAACGGCCGCGGCCGCGGTGCTGGCTCTGCTGGGAGCCGCCCTGCCATCGGTGACCGAGGCCGGCGGCGGCCCCGATCTGTCCCGGTTCTACAACCAGCGGATCGCATGGTCGTCGTGCCCCGGCGAGGGGGCGCCCCGTGACCTTCAATGCGGGAAGGTCACGGTCCCGATCGACTACGCGAGGCCCGAGGCCGGGACGGTCGACGTGGCGATGACCCGGTACCGGGCCACGGCCGGGTCCCGCGGCTCCGTGCTGCTGAACTTCGGCGGTCCCGGCGGCGCGGGCGTCCCCGAGCTCGCCGCCGGCGGCAAGGACTTCCTGCATCTGACGAACGCCTACGACGTGGTGACGTTCGATCCGCGCGGGGTCGGCCAGTCCTCGCCCATCAGCTGCGGGCAAAGGGCGGCCGGGGACACGGACGCGGACGACACCGTCATCGACGTGACCAATCCACGGGCGGCGCTCACGCAGATCCGGAAGACGGCCGACCAGTGCGCGAAGCACTCCGGGCCGCTGCTGCCGCACATGGGGACCGTGGATGTCGCACGCGACCTGGATGTGATGCGCCAGGCCCTCGGCGACAAGAAGCTCAACTACCTCGGATTCTCCTACGGCACCCGCCTCGGTGCGGTCTACGCGGCCCAGTTCCCCGGCAAGGTGGGCCGGATGGTCCTGGACGGTGTCGACACCCTCACCGAGTCCCTGGCCGAGCAGGGGCTGGTGGGCGCGCAGGGACAGCAGACCGCGCTGGAGGGCTTCCTCGACTCGTGCGTCAAGCATCTCCTGTGCCCGTTCGGCAGCGACGCCCGCTCCGCCCGCGAGCAGGTCGTGCAACTCGTGGCCCGCCTGGACAAGCAGCCCGCCTCGACCCCTCTCGGCCAGCCGTTCACGGGGCAGGACCTCGTCGCCGGGATCAGCGAACTCCTCTTCAGCAAGCGGATGTGGCCGATGCTGGAGCAGGGCCTGTCCCAGTTGATGGAACAGGGCGATCCCTCGGGAATCATGTACTACTCGGGCCTCAGCATCTCCGCGCCCTCGGTCCATCGGGCGAACGGTGGGATCGTCGCACCCAACGACGTGCCCGTCGACAACATGACGGCCGCGCTGATGGCCGTCAACTGTGCCGACGATCCGGACCGGCCGAGCGCCGACCGGATCACCAAGGACATCACGCGGCTGCGGGGCCAGTACGACGAGGCCTCCCCCGTCTTCGGACGTTACCGGCTCACCCAGGTGCTGACGTGCTACGGACGTCCCAAGGGCACCGACTTCATCCGGGAGAAGGTCAAGAACGTGCACAGCGCCAAGATGCTGCTCGTCGGCACGCGCGGGGACCCGGCAACCCCCTACCGCTGGACCCTGGAGACCGCGAAGCGGCTCGGCCCCTCCGCGGTGGTCCTCGACAACAGGGGTGAGGGGCACACCGGGTACACGACGTCCCAGTGCGTCCACCGGAAGGTCGACTCGTTCCTCCTGTACGGGTCGCTGCCGGCCGACGGGAGTTCGTGCGGGCCCGACACGGCCGGCTGAGCCTGCGCCCCGGGCGACCGGGGCGCAGTGGTGTCAGGTGAAGGAGATCTCCGGCTTGTAGATGTCCAGCCATGTGGCCAGGTCGAGGGTGCGTTCGAGGCCGCGGCGCGACGGCTGGGTGATCTGCGGGGCCTCGCGGTGGGCCGCCCGGGACACCCGTTCGCGGTCGACCAGGTCGAAGACGGGATGGGAGGGGCGGGTCAGCAGATCCTTGGCCTCGTCCTGAAGGGCGACGGCGTACCCCGGGTCCTGGGTGGACGGGTACGGGCTCTTGAGCCTGTCGTACACGGACTTCGGGATCAGGTCGGCCGTCGCCTCCCTCAGCAGGCTCTTCTCCCTGCCGTCGAAGGACTTCAGCGACCAGGGGGAGTTGTAGACGTAGTCCACGAGCCGGTGGTCGCAGTACGGCACCCGCACCTCCAGGCCGACCGCCATGCTCATACGGTCCTTTCGGTCCAGCAGCAGCCGCACGAAGCGGGTCAGGTGCAGGTAGCAGATCTGCCGCATCCGGTACTCGAAATCGCTCTCGCCCTCCAGCCGCCGGATGTCCGAGACGGCCCTGCGGTAGCTGTCGGCGACGTACGCCTCGAGGTCCAGGGCCTTGGTGAGATGGGGGCGCAGAACCTCTTCGTCGTCGCCGAAGTCCCTGCGGAAACGCACCAGCCAGGGGAAGGTGTCGGCTCGCCTGGCCTCCTCGTCGAAGAACTGGACGTAGCCGCCGAAGACCTCGTCGGCGGACTCACCGGACAGCGCGACCGTGGAATGCCCGCGGATCGCCTGGAACAGCAGATACAGCGAGGCGTCCATGTCCCCGAAGCCCATGGGCAGGTCGCGTGCCCGGATCACCTTCGCCCGCACGTCGAGGTCGGCGAGGGCCCGGGCGTCGAGGACGATGTCCTGGTGTTCGGTGCCCGAGGCGGTGGCCACGTCGTGCACGAACGGCGCGTCCGGTGTGGAGCGCAGATCGTCGGCCACGAAGTGGTCCGTCTGCCCGACGAAGTCCACCGCGAAGCTGCGCACCTTCTCGCCCTGTTCCGCGAGTTGCCGGGCGGCGAGCGCGGTCATCGCGGACGAGTCCAGGCCGCCCGACAGCAGGGTGCAACGCGGTACGTCGGCGACCAGCTGCCGGCGCACGATGTCCTCGAGCAGCGAGCGGACGGTGGCGATGGTGGTCTCGCGGTCGTCGGGCTGCGCCCGGGTCTCCAGTTGCCAGTAGACCCGCCGGCTCAGGCCCTGCCGGTCGAGGGTGACCACCGTGCCCGGCTCGACCTCGCGCATGCCGTCCCACACGGCGTGTCCGGGCGTCTTGACCATGGCGAACAGCTCCCGGAGCCCGTCGAGGCCGACCCGGGGCCGCACCAGCGGGTTGGCCAGGATGGCCTTGGGTTCGGAGCCGAAGACGACGCCGTCGGAGGTAGGGGCGTAGTAGAAGGGCTTGATGCCCATGCGGTCGCGGACCATCACGAGCTTGTCGTGGCGGCCGTCCCAGACCGCGAAGGCGAACATCCCGTTGAGCCGTTCGGCGAGCTGCTCGCCCCAGGCCAGGTAGGCACGCAGGACGACCTCGGTGTCGGAGTCGGTCGTGAAGCGGTGACCCAGTCCGATCAGCTGGTGGCGCAGTTCGGTGTAGTTGTAGGCCTCCCCGGAGTAGACGAGCACGACGGTGCCCTCCGGGGTCTCGGCCGTCATCGGCTGCCGTCCGCCCGCCAGGTCGATGATCGCAAGCCTGCGATGACCGAGGCCGGCGGGCCCCTCCACCCAGGTGCCGCGGTCGTCGGGTCCCCGGCAGGCCATCGTCTCGGTCATGGCGTCCAGTGCCGCGATCTCGTTCCGCAGGTCACGGTCGTAGGAGATCCAGCCGGTGATGCCGCACATGCGTGCCTCCCGTGCGATTGCCCGGACCGGCGTGTGCGCCTTCGACGGCGCAAGGGTTCCGCTGCCGGACAACCAGTTGTATCGAGCAGCTATATCTCCGAGCCTACGTCGGCGTGACGCGGTCCGGCGGGCACGCCGCCGGGAACGCGGACGTGTCGTGAGCCGGCTCCGCGGCCCCGCCGGGCCGTGGGGCCCCGGCGTGGGCGGTACACGGTGTGATATCGGCACCCCCAGTGACCATAGCAACCAATTGCCCCGAATGCCCTACACGTGAATCCGCCCTAAGGTGCTCATATGGAGCACGACCTCAGTCCCTCGACCCTCGCGGACCTGCGCCGGCCACGGCTGTACCCCGCGGTGTCGGTGCTGACGCCGACGCACCGCCGCGAGCGCGACAACTCCCAGGACCGGGTCCGGCTGCGCAACATGCTGGCAGACGCCAAGAAGCAGCTCGAAGCCGATCCGGCCGTAACCCGTGATCACCGTCTCGACGTCGCGGATCAGCTCGACCGGGCACTCGCCGAGGTCGACCTGACGTACGCCGAGGACGGCCTGGTCATCTTCGCCGCCCCCGGCGAGCACCAGGTGTGGTCGCTGGCGCGCACCGTGCCCGAGCGGGTGGTCCTCTCGGACACCTTCCTGACCCGCAACCTGGTGGCCGCGGAGGCCGCGGAGCGTCCCTTCTGGGTGCTCACCGTCGCGGCCGACCGCGCGACGCTGTGGAACGGCGGCGCCGACCGGGTCGCCGAGGAACACATCGGCGGCTTCCCGATGATCCGCAGCCGGGAGAACTTCGACGCGGAGCGCCAGGAACGGATCGGCGACATGCCGAGCACGTTCCGCGACGAGGGGACCCGCCGCTTCCTGCGCGATGTCGACACCGCGCTCAGCGGGATGCTGCGCCGCTATCCACGCCCGCTGTACATCACCGGCGAGCAGGCCGCACTGTCCCTGCTCGACGAGGTCGGCAGCGTCGCCGGGGAGGCGGTGCACGTTCCGCACGGAGGGCTCGCCCACGCCACGGCCGACGCCGTCTGGCAGACGATCCGGCCGGTGATCGACGAGGAGGACCGGAAGAACATCGACACGGTGAGCCGCGAGCTGGAGTCGGCTCGCGGGCACAAGACGTTCGCCGCCGGCGTCGACGAGGTCTGGCAGAACGCCTCCGACGGCCGTATCCGGCTGCTCGCCGTCGAGGAGAACTACCGCGTGACGGTCCGCGACGGGGCCGGTGACCACCTCGAGCCCGCCGAGAGCGGCGATCTCGACGCCCGTGAGGACATCGTGGACGAGATCGTCGAGCGCTGCCTGGACACGGGCGCCGACGTCCGCTTCGTTCCGGACGGCGCCCTCGGGGACGCCCAGGGCATCGCCGGGATACTCCGCTACTGAGAACGCCCACCCCGGAGGTCTACCCTGCGCAGGGACGATCGGCGCGGCGGGAGGACGGGCATGGGTGATCTGCTGGGCGTGGCGGTACTGGGTGCGGGGCACATGGGCGCGGATCACATACGCCGGCTGGACAGCGTGGTGAGCGGTGCGCGTGTGGTGTCCGTGGCGGACCCCGAGACGGACCGCGCCAAGGAGGCCGCGGCCGGCATCGACGGTGTCTCGGTGCACGCGGAGCCGGCCGCCGCGCTCGACGCACCCGGGGTCCGGGCCGTACTGATCGCCTCCCCGGGGCCGGCACACGAGGAGGCGCTGCTCGCGGCCTTCGAGCGCGGGCTGCCTGTGCTGTGCGAGAAGCCGATGACACCGGACCCGGCCGGGGCCCTGCGAGTGGTGGAGGCGGAGGCCCGGCTCGGGCGGCGGCTCGCGCAGGTGGGGTTCATGCGCCGGTACGACGCCGAGTACCTGCGGCTGAAGTCCCTGCTGGACAGCGGCCGGCTGGGACGGCCGCTGATGCTGCACTGCACGCACCGCAATGTGTCCTCGCCGCCGCACTTCACCACACCCATGCTCATCAACAGCTCCGTGTCGCACGAGATCGACGCCGCCCGCTGGCTGCTGGAGGAGGAGCTGACCGCGGTGACCGTGCTGCGTCCGCGGCCGTCGTCCGACGCACCCGAGGGTCTGCTGGACCCCCAGTTCGTGCTGTTCGAGACCTCCGGCGGGGCCCTCGTCGACGTGGAGATCTTCGTCAACTCGGGGTTCGGCTACCAGGTGCGCTGCGAGGCGGTCTGCGAAGGCGGCAGCGCCCGGATCGGCGACGACCGCACGATGGTCGTCACGACGGGGGGCGGTGCGTACGAGGAGGTCGCCCAGGACTACCTCGTACGGTTCGCGGGGGCCTACGACCGCGAGGTGCAGGCATGGGTCGACGCCACCCGGCAGGGGCGCGTCGCGGGCCCCTCGGTCTGGGACGGGTACGCGGCCGCGGCGGTCGCCGAGGCGGGCGTCCTGGCGCTGGAGAGCGGCGTTCGGCAGTCCGTCGAGCTGGCCCCGCGACCGCAGGCGTACGCGGGCGACGGCCGTCGCACACATGCCCCTCGAACGCACAACTGAACGACCGGCCGTCCGCCCCTCGAACCCCTCAAGTCACGTACGCCACCTCAGACTTGCCCCCCTCCGGCGAGTACGCCATGTGCCTTTCGGGACCACTCCGGAGAGCCTGTGGCATATGCCAGAAGCACCACCGTATCGTGTCTTGCCAAATCCCTTACAGGGCATCGCGGGCTGTGCAACAGTCGTAACGGTCCTTCTCCCAGCCTTGGCCGAACCGTCCCCGCATCGGAGCGCGTCATGCCACCCCATCTCTCCGCGGACCGCCCTGCCGCCCAGCCCCCCCGGCCCGGTACGGTCGATGCGCTGATCTCGCAGACGCGGCGGCTGCGCGGCGAGGTGGACGCTGTGCGGCAAGGTGCGCCCGAGGACGGCTCGGACCCGGAGGGACGCTGGCAGCGCGCCCTGTGCGATCTGGCCCTGCACCAACTCCGCGATCTTGACGAGCACTTGGCGCAGCTGCGGGACGGACCGCCACCGGTTCCGGCCGGACCCCCCGTCCCACCACCCCCGTCCGCACGCCCCGCGTCCTCCCCCGGTTCCCTGCTGAGCCGGGTCGGCAGCGCGGAATGGAACCTGCTGACCGACGAGGCGAGCTGGTCCGGCGAGCTGTACCAGATCCTGGGACGCGACCCCTCGGTCCCCGCGCTCACCCTCGACGAACTTCCCTCGCTGGTGCACGACGAGGACCGGCCCCTGCTGACAACGATGGTGACGGACTGTCTGATCGACGGCAGGCCGATCGACGGCGAGTTCCAGATCCTGCGCCCGGACGGCACGCTACGCACCGTGCACATGATGGGCGAGCCCGTGCTCGCCGCGGACGGCAGCACCGCCTCGATGTGGGCCGTGCTGCGGGACGTCAGCGAACTGCGCCGCCACCGGCGGACCGTGAGCGAGACCCGTGACTCGCTGCGGCACCACCGGAACCGCGAGCACAGCGAGCACCGGCTCGCGGTCGAACTGCAGGAGGCCGTGCTGCCGCCGTGGCGGGGACCGCTGCGGCTCCCGCGACAGGGCCCCGGCACCCTGGACCTGGCCGCCCGGTATCTGCCCGCGTCGGCGAACACGCCGATCGGCGGCGACTGGTACGACGCCCTCGAACTGCCCGAAGGGGACATGCTGCTCAGCGTCGGGGACCTCACCGGACGCGGGGTGACCGTGGCGTCCGGCATGGCGACGCTGATCGGTGCCCTGCGCGGCATGGCCGTGACCGGGGCCGAACCGGGCCGCCTGTTGGGCTGGCTCAACCAGATGCTCGACGCCTCGGTCCAGCCGGCCCTGGGCAGCGCCGCGTGCTGTCGCTACCACCCCGCCACCCGCACCCTGAGCTGGGCGCAAGCAGGGCACCCCGCCCCGCTGCTGTTCCGCGGCGGGACGGGGCGCATGCTGGCGGCACCGGACGGCGTGCTTCTCGGCGCGACCTCGGGGGCCGCCTACGGGCAGGCCGAGGAGACGCTCGAGGAAGGCGACCTGCTGCTGCTGCACACCGACGGGCTGGTCCCGGGGTACAGCGGCCCGGCTGCCGTCCGGAGGCTGCTCGACCTGGCTCCGCTCTTCGACGGAACCCGCACAGCACAGGATTGCCTGCGGACCGTTGTGGAGGAGTTGGGTGAGGGCGCGCGCGAGGACAACGCCTGCGTGCTCCTCGCCAGGGTCATGTCCTGAGCCGCGGGCATGTTCTGAGCCCGAATCAAGTCCTGACGAAACGGTTCAGGGCGTCCGCGACACCGGCACCACCGACACAGGCGCGGGCCTCCCTCATGCCTGCGCGCTGTTACCGCCCTTGGGTTTCGTCAGGCCCTTGGGAAGCGCCCGCCTGATCTCCTCACGCAGATCCTGGATCTTCGGATAGCTGGAGTACTGCCCGGTGAGCCGGTACATCTCACGCAGCCGGTCCCAGGTGCGATGGGAGGAGTTGGCCCCCATCGACGTCAGGGCCAGGCGCGCATACCGGTCCGCCTGTTCGGGGTCGTCCGCGATGAAGCACGCGGACGCGAGGGAGATGTGGTCGAAGATGTTCGACCGCTCCCGGCCCGAACCACGCAGCTCCAGCGCCTCCTTGGCGTGCCGCTGCGCGATGGCGGCCGCACCCGGCTCGTGTTCGGCCAGTGTGCGATAGGCCAGGGCCTGCATCCCGTGCAGATCGGCCTCGTCGAACATCTGCATCCAACTCGGGGGAGGCACATCCCTCTTGTCGGAGACGAAGAGGTCCTCCGCCTCCCCGAGAGTGCGCCGCATGGCCTGCCCCTTGCCCATGGACGCCTGCGCCCAGGCCTCGATGGTGAAGAGCATGGCCCGGGTGCGCGGCAGCACCTCGTCGCCGGAGCCGGATTTGGCGAGCTGCATCAGGTCGAGTGCGTCGTCGGGCCGGCCCAGGTGCACCATCTGGCGGGCGGCGCGGGAGAGCGCCTCCCCGGCACGCGGCCGGTCGCCGCCCTCACGGGCCGCATGGGCGGCGATGACGAAGTACTTCTGGGCCGTCGGCTCCAGGCCGATGTCGTGCGACATCCACCCGGCGAGCACGGCGAGGTTGGCGGCGACGCCCCACAGGCGCCGCTGCAGATGGTCGGGGTGGCGGTAGGAGAGCATGCCTCCCACCTCGTTGAGCTGCCCCACGACAGCCTTGCGTTGCAGCCCGCCGCCGCGGGCCGCGTCCCAGGCCCGGAACACCTCGACCGAGCGCTCCAGCTCCTCGACTTCCTGCGACCCGATGGGGGCGGCCTCATAGCGGTCGTACCCAGCGGGGTCGGCGTGCAGGGGGTCGTCGAAGCGGGGAGCGTCGGCCGCGAGGGCCGGATCGGTGTGCAGCCAATCGTTCATCGCACTGCTGAGTGCGGATCCTGCGGCGAGCGCGGCACCCGCGCCCACCAAGCCGCGTCGGTTGAGCATGAGGTCCATTCCCGTGAATTCGGTGAGGACCGCAGCCGTCCGCTCGGGCGCCCACGGAATTCCGTCGGGGTGCTGCGCATGTTCGTCGTCACGCCGTCTCCCCGCGCGCCCGTGCCGGACCAGACCGAGGTCCTCGATGGTCACGACACGGCCGAGTCGCTCCGTGAACAGCGCCGCCAGCACCCGCGGCACCGGATCGCGCGGGATCTCTCCCATGTCGATCCAACGCCGCACCCGTGAGGTGTCGGTCGCCAGCTGGGGGTGGCCCATGGCCGCCGCCTGCCGGTTCACCATCCTCGCGAGTTCGCCCTTGGACCAGCCGGTAAGGCCGAACAGGTCCGAGAGGCGGGTGTTGGGTTGTCCGCTCACGTCAAGCCCCCAGGTTCTCGGCTGAGTTGACAGTAACCCTCTGTCAGTTGCTGCGGGACTATTCGCCAGGGTTCGCCAGGGTGCGCCAGATGGTGTGCCACGGGCCCACGGGTGTCATGTAGGAACGCGCCATCCCGACCCGGTCGCCGCAGGGACATTCCCCAGGGTGCACCCACGGCGACCGGGGCGGGCGGCGCCGAACTCGAAGGCACACGAAGGGATCTGTATCAACCATGTACGCAGCATCGTCCTCCGTGTCCGCCCCCACCCGGTCGCTGCATCCCCGCCCGGGTGCCGGCGGCCCCTACCTCGACCCCGCGCGGCCGACGGCCCCTGTACTCGCTGCCGGCAGGGCACGGCGCGTTCCGGGTGCCGGCATGCAACCGCTCAGCGGGAGAATCGACTTGTCCGGCCCCCAGGGCGCGCAGCTGCGCACGGCGATCGCTTCGGTGCACCGCATCTGCCCGGAGTTCACTCCGGTGCAGGTGCTGCGCCGAAGCGGCCGCTCCGTGCTCCTCGTCGGCACGACGGGACGCAGCACGGCCGTCGCCAAGTGTTTATTGGACCACTCCACGATCTGGTCCGAGCGGCTCCGGCACGAGATAGCGGCATACCGGTCGTTCGTCCGGCATCGCCCACCGGTGCGGGTGCCCCGGCTCATCGCGGCGGACCCGGACAACTGCACCCTGGTGATCGAGCGGATGCCCGGCCGGGTGGCCGCGTTGCAGCGGCATCCGGCGGAGGCGCCGCCGCGAGCCGACATCCGGGCGGCACTCGGTGCGATCTGCCGGCTGAACGCCTGGCGTCCACCGGCCGGGACGTTCGACGCGCCGCTGGACTACGCGGAGCGGATCTCGCGCTTCCACGATCTGGGGCTGCTGACGGACCGGGACATGGGAGACCTGCAGAAGCTGCTGCACGGTATCGCCCACGCCGCGGGCCGTCAGGGCATGGGCCAGTTCTGCCACGGCGACGCCCTGCTGT
>Ga0102590_1003961_pt1 | contig 13501 bp, 10 predicted proteins | sample AraplaMF_Col_mMF_FD_76859 | JGI IMG/M metagenome (GOLD analysis project Ga0102590, IMG submission 76859) | Arabidopsis root microbial communities from the University of North Carolina, USA - plate scrape MF_Col_mMF | ecosystem: Host-associated > Plants > Roots > Endosphere | place: USA...
CCGGGCGTCGGCGGCGGGGGTGGTCCAGCGCAGGGAGAAGCCGCGGCCGTCGCCGACGAGGAAGCCGCGGCCGAAAGTGTGCAAGCGAACCCCGTTCACCGTGGACAGCCACTCCATGTCCGCGCCCCTGTAGCCCCGGTAGGTGACGGGCCTGATGTCGCCCAGGCGTGCGTAGTCCGCGTACGTGCCCTTCAGCGACGGCTCCAGGCTCTGCCATACGGCCACCGGGTCCGGGGCGAGGCGCACGCCGGAGGTGACCGTCAGCGTGCGCGGATCCCCGCTCGCGCCGAACGTCACCCGGTAGGTGTCTTCGGCGGCGCTCTCCGTACGGATGCGTTCCCATCCCTGCGGCAGGTCGACGGAGAAGCCCTCCGGTGCCACGTGGCGGCCGAAGCCCGCGCTCGGATCCCCGGTGGCGCCGGAGGACGGGGGAGGCGTCCGCCGATCGGCGCCGCCGCCCGTCGGATCGGCAGGCACCGTGGGCGCTCCGGAGCGTGAAGGACCGGTACCGGCCGCCGAGGTGCCGCCGTCCGGTCGGCCCACCGCTACGAGGAGGGCCACGGAGGCCGCGACCACAAGACCGGCGCCCACCAGCACCGAGCGGCGCACCGACGGTCCGCCCCCTGCCCGCCCCGCTCGCCGGACGAACGGCCACGCGTTTCGAAGACGCGGCAGCGGCGTCTCGCGCGTGGGCTCGTCCGGTTCCTCGTTCAGGACGCGCGTGAGCGAGGCGCGCACGGCCGGTTCCGGCACCCGCTCCAGGGCGTCGCGGCGCAGCAGACCCGTGACGGCGGGAGCGAGCGGACCGGCGTTCACCGGGTGGCGGAACGGCAGCCGGTCGACCGCGCGCAGCGTCGACTCGACCGGCCCCCGGTCCTTGACCGGCGCACGGCCCTCCACCATCGCGTACAACAGCGCTCCCAGTGCCCACTGGTCCGCCGCCGGTCCCGCGCTCGACCCACGGGCCTGCTCGGGGGAGGCGTACGCGGGGGCGGTGACCCGCTGGGTGACAGAGGCGCCGATCAGCCCGAAGCCCGTCACCACGACGGTGCCGCCCTCCCGCACGAACACCTGGCCGGGGCTCAGGTCTCCATGGGTCGCCCCGCGGCGGTGGGCGGCCTCCAGCACATCGAGGATGCCGAGGCCGATCCTGGCGGCCCACACATGGTCGAGGGGGCCGCGGGCCAGGATCACCCCCAGAGGTGTGCCGTCGATCCGCTCGGTCACGGTCCACAGGTCGCCGTGGTCCTCGACGACGTCGAGCACCACGGCCACCCGGCCGGGACACAGCAGTTCCATGGCCCCCGAGTCGTGCAGGATCCGGGCGACGGTGCGCCGCACGGTGTCCTCGGACCGAACGGGTGCCAGGCGCGACCCCGTGAGCGACACCGGCCGTCCGGACTCCACGTCCTCACCGACCCAGACGGACCGTCCCTCCTCCTCGTGGACGGCCTCGAGCGCCCGGTACCGCCCGGCGATCAACTCTTGTGTGTGGAGCTGCCCGTGGTCCATCGTCATCCTTCGCTGCGCACCGGACTCTCCGTTTCCCGGTTGTACGGCGGACGTGACGGTGGGTGTTCAAAGAAAGGCGATTTCCACGGCGGTATTTTCCCCGGCGGCGCCGTCGTCCGCTTGTACGTGCGAAAACACAGCTCTTGACTACCCGTCAGTAGGTTACCTACGGTTACTGCCGCCACCCGCGCCGATGTACGACTCGGCGAACGCGGCCGCCGCGACAGGGGAGTCGAACAGCCGCCGCAGCCGGGCACCGGCGTTGCCGGCCCGGAAGGGGTCCTGCGAGGACGGCCCGTGCAGCAGCTCCGCGAACCACTCGGAGAACTCCTGGTATTCCCACACCCGGCGCAGACAGGCGGCGGAGTAGCCGCGCAGCCCGCCGGTGTCGCCCTCGTGGAAGTACGCGACGAGGGCGTCGGCGAGCGTCAGCGCGTCGTACAGGGCCAGGTTCATGCCCTTCGCGGCGATGGGTGCCACCAGATGGGCGGCGTCGCCCGCAAGGAACAGCCTTCCGTACGTCATGGGCTGCACCACGTAGTTGTGCATGTCCAGCACACGTTTCTCGATCAACCGCCCCTCGGTCAGCGGTGCGGCACCCGCCACGGACAGCCGCGTGCGCAGTTCGGACCAGACCCGCTCGTGCGACCAGTTCGCGGCGTCGTCGCCCGGTGGGCACTCGAGGTAGTAGCGCGTGACCTGCGGGCCGCGGGCCATGTGCGCGGCGAAACCGCGGGGATGGACCCCGAAGACCACGCAGTCCGACGACGGCGGGGCCTCCGCGAGCAGAGCCAGCCAGCCCACGCCGTAGTCCAGCCGCGCCGTGTGCGCGCGCTCGGGCGGCAGCGAGGCCCGGGTCACGCCGCGGGCGCCGTCGCAGCCGGCGATCACATCGCAGGTGATCCGGCGGCGTTCGCCCGAGTCGGGGTCCGTGTACGACACCGAAGGCGTCTCACCGTCGACGTCGTGCAACTCCACGTCGCGGACGCCGAACCGGATGTCGCCGCCCTTGACGTCCGCGTACTCCCGGACCAGGTCGGTGACGAGCAGCGGCTGCGGATAGACGAAGTGGCGGTGGCCGGACACCTGCGTGTAGCCGAACCTGTGGCGCTCGCCGCCGATGCGGAACTCGCACTCCGTGTGCGTCTGCGCCTGTTCCAGCAGGCGAACGGCCAGTCCCTGGCGCTCCAGCGCGCGGACCGCCCATTCCTCGATGAACCCGGCGCGGGGCCGTTGTTCGATGAACGGCCTGCTCTCGGCCTCGAGGACGACACAGTCGACACGGGCGCTCCGCAGGACGTTGGCGAGAGCCAGCCCGGCGGGTCCCGCGCCGACTATGACGACGGGGACGTGCCGACCGGATGGGGGGAACGGTGTGGGGGAAGAGTCGATCACCCGATCATTATGGCGGTGCACCGTCAACCATCCCACGCCGCGGCCGAGTTGGGGCAGGTCCCGCGACACCGATCCGCGCTGTGGACAGGCCGGGCCCCCGGCGGAAGGATGGCGCGTACAGCGAACCGCTGTCGCGACCGTCCGACCGCAGCGTTCCAGGAGGCCAGCCGCATGAGGTCCCGCCCGTTGCCCGTCAGTACCCCCGCCGAGCAAGGGGTGGACGCCCGCGGGATCCAGGCGTTCCTCGATGCGGTCGAGACGGCTTCCGACATCGAGCCCCACAGCCTCATGATCCTGCGCCACGGCCACCTGGTCGCCTCGGGCTGGTGGGCGCCGTACACCGCCGGACGCCTGCAGTTGCTGTACTCCCTCAGCAAGAGCTTCACCTCGACTGCGGCCGGAGTGGCCGTCGCCGAAGGACTGCTCGATCTCGACGCACCCGTCGTCTCGTACTTCCCGGAATTCCAGGCGGACATCACCGACCCGCGCAGCCGCGCGATGCTGGTCCGGCACATCGCCTCCATGGCCAGCGGGCACCTCGCCGAGACCGACACCGAGGCCTTCGGGCGTGACCGCGCCGAGCCCGTGCGCGGCTTCCTGCTGATCCCCCCGGACCGCGATCCCGGTACCGTCTTCGCGTACAACCAGCCCACGACCTACACGCTGGCCGCACTCGTACAGCGGCTGTCCGGCCAGTCGTTGACCGAGTACCTGCGCCCGAGGATCCTCGACCCGCTGGGCATCGGCGAGATCTCCTGGATCCAGCATCCGAGAGGCCGGGACCTCGGATTCAGCGGACTGCACGCCACCACGGACGCGATCGCCCGGCTGGGGCTGCTGTACCTGCGGGACGGCGTCTGGGAGGGGAGGCGGCTGCTGCCGTCCTCGTGGGTGGCGCAGGCGTCCCGGTCGCACATCTCCAACGCCGACGGGACGGCCGAGGGCGCCGCCTCGGACTGGCAGCAGGGGTACGGCTTCCAGTTCTGGATGTCACGGCACGGGTACCGGGGAGACGGGGCCTACGGTCAGTTCTGCATCGTCCTGCCCGAGCACGACACCGTCATCGCGACGACCGCGGCGACCCGGCAGACGCAGAAACTCCTCGACGCGATGTGGCGTCATCTGCTGCCCGCCCTCGGCTCCGCACCGCTCGCCGGCCGCGCCGAGGAGGACAAGGTTCTCCAGGAGCGCCTCGACCGGCTGGCACTGCCACCGGTGGCCTCCGACCCCGGGCCGCCGGCCGCCCCGGGCTCCTGGCGAGACGCCCGTTTCACGCCCTCGGGCGGCCACTCGGCGGACCAGCCGACGCTGACGGAGGTCGAGGTCACCACCGCATACGGCGCCTGGACGGTGACACTCGTGGAAGGCGAGGAGCGTCTCGCCCTGCGCCTTCCCGACTCGGGATGGGCCGTCGACGAGGGCGCGATCCCCACGGCGGTGAGCGGTGGCTGGACCGCCCCGGACACCCTGCGAGTCGACGTCGTCTTCCTGGAGACGCCGCACCGTCTGACGGTGAAATGCGCACTGGACGACCGCACCTTCACGGCCCGTTGGCACACGACCCCCCTTCGCGGCGGCCCGCTGCGCCGCTGTCGGGCGCCCGTCATCTCCCGGGAGGGCTCGGCACCACGCGGATGACGGCGGCGGTGACGTTGTCCGCGCCGCCCGCCCGAAGGGCGTGGCCGACCAGTGTGCGAGCGTCGGTACACGCGTCCGGAGCGTGCCCTGCCAGAGCCGACCGAAGCCCGGCGGCATCGGGCAGACACCGCCACAGTCCGTCCGTGCAGAGCAGCAGACGACCGGCCACGAGGGGCCGGTAGCCCCGGACCTGTGGAGTCACCGGTCCCGCGTCCGCGCCCAGCCAGGCGGTCAGCGCGTCGTTCCGGCCGATGTCGTCCTCGGTCATCGCCATGCCCGGGCCCTCGTCGGGCAGCCAGTAGGCCCGGCTGTCACCGACCCAGGCGCTCCAGACGCCCTCGGGGCCGGCCACACCCGCGACGAACGTGCAGGCGGGTGCGTCCTCCTCGGACGAGGCCAGGGCGGTCACCGCCCGGCCCGCACGAACGGCTGCCTCGTGGAGCGCCACCTCCGGCAGCGCGTCCTCCCGCAACCGTGCGGCCAGGACCGATGCGGCGGTCTCGGTCGCGACCCGCGCCGCCCGCTCCGGCCGTGGAGACATGGACACCCCGTCGCACACGACCCCGACCGTCCACACACCGGCGCCCGCGAGCGCCACGGCGTCCGCGTTGATCTCCCGTTTCAGACCCCGGTCGCTGACCCCGGCCGCATCCCTGCCCGATGTGATCTCCACATGTGCGCGGAATGCGGGCTGCGCCGCGCCGCAGTGCCAGCAGACACCGTCGGGGGCCACCGTTCCGCCGCAGCGGACACACCCCATGTTCTCGACCATCGAGGGGGCATCCTGCCATGTCCCCGATCAGCGCAGCCCGAAGCGGTCGGCCCACCCCATGATGTCCGCGACGGTCGCGTTGCGGCCGCAGACCACCAGACCCAGCCGGGCCCCGTCGCCGACACGCTCCCGCACCTGCCGGGCCGCGGGGAGCAGGCAGCCCGCGGCGGGCTCGGCCCACACCCCGGCGTGCTCGGCCAGTTCCAGACTGCCGCGGACCGCGTCCCGGTCCGACACCAGCAGGACCTCGGTGACCAGGGTCGACGCATGGTCGTACGTCAACTGGGAGACCGAGGGTGCACTCAGCGTGGTCACGACCGAGGACAGCTCGACCGGTACCGGACCGCCCGCCGCCAGTGCGCGGGACATGGCCTGCGCACCCTCCGCCTCGACCCCCCACACACGGATACCGGGCCGCAGGGCGTGCAGCGCCGTGGCCACGCCCGTGATGAGCCCGCCGCCCCCGACACTCACCAGGACGTCGGTCAGTTCGCCGGCGTCCTCGGCGAACTCGAGGCCGACGGTGCCCTGTCCGGCGATCACCTCCGGGTCGTCGAACGGGTGCACAAGAGTGAGTCCTTCGCCCCGCAACCGCGCGGTGAGCGCGAACGCCTCGTCCATCCCGTCCGTCAGATGCAGCGAGGCCCCCGCCGACTCCACGATCTCGACCGATCGTGCGGGCGCGGTCCGCGGCATCACGACCGTCGCCTTCACCTCCAGGGCGGCTGCCATGACGGCGAGCGCGATCCCGTGGTTGCCACCGCTGACCGCCACCACTCCCGCGGCCCGCTCCCGCTCGCCGAGCGTGAGCAGCCGCGCCGTCGCGCCCCGCGCCTTGAAGGAACCGGTGCGCTGCAGCAGTTCGAGCTTGGCGGTCACAGGGGCGCCGAGCAGCGCGGTGAGCCCGGGGCTCTCCACCGTCGGCGTGCGTACGACGTGCCCGGCGATGCGCTCCGCGGCCGCGTGAATGTCCGAGATCCCGATCAACGCCCCTACCTCCCATGACAGTTCCATCCGCCACGATGCGGCTGTCGTTCCGCCTCCACCCTCGCATGTGCGGGCGCGGGAAATCCGGTGACCGCGACTTCCGGGCCCGCCGGCTCTCTGGAGAAGGGGGGGAACACCCTGTCGTGGCGCGGGAACCGCCGGGGCAGGCCGTGTGCGATCCACGGGCCTGCCCCGACCGGCTCGGATCGACCGAAAGACGCAGCCTCTCTCAGCCGATCCGATCCAGTCGAAAGGCCCTAGCGCAGCGTCTCCGCCCAGTCGGCCGGTACCCGACCCTCCGGCCCGGGCACGGGCTGGTCCTCGGGGTGGCAGGCGGGGGGAGCCAGATCCGGCCCGGACTCGTACAGCTGGGACGTGGTGAAGTCCCAGAACCAGCCTTCGTCCGGCTCGAAGCTACGGATCACCGGATGCCCGGTGGCGTGGAAGTGGGCAGTGGCGTGCTTGGCCGGAGAGTCGTCGCAGCAGCCGATGTGCCCGCACTGAGCGCACCGCCGCAGATGGAACCACCAACCGCCCGCCTCGTTGCACTCCACGCAGCCACTGCCGCTCGGCGGGACGCCGGGATCGATTCCGTTCACTGTGCTCATCTTGCCTCCGGTGACGATTCGGGAGCCGGCTGGGGTTCGGCGCTCTGCTCGGCGACGTCGGACTCCGCGGCGGTCAGTGGCAGCCGCACCTGGAACCGTGTGTCGCCCGGCACCGACTGGACGTCCAGGCTGCCGTGGTGCTTGTTGGCGATGATGCGCCAGGAGATGTCCAGGCCGAGCCCGGTTCCCTGACCCACCGGCTTGGTGGTGAAGAAGGGGTCGAAGATACGGTTGCGGATCTCCGACGGCACACCGGGGCCCGTGTCGCAGAACTCGACGAGCAGCCGGTCGCGGTCGCGCGAGGTCCGCACGGTCAGCGTGCCGTCACCGCCCGATTCCTCGATGGCCGAGACCGCGTTGTCGATGATGTTCGTCCACACCTGGTTGAGCTCGCCGGGGTAGGCGGGAATGCTCGGCAGGGTGCGGTCGTACTCCTTGACCACCGTGATCCGACGGCCGATCTTTCCGGAGAGCATCAGCAGGGTGCTGTCGAGAAGTTCGTGGACATCGACGACCTGGTACGGCGCCCGGTCGAGCTGGGAGTACTGACGGGCGGCATTGACCAGAGTGGACACCCGGGTCGTGGAGTCCTCGATCTCGTTCATCAGCAGCTCGGTCTCGACCGTGTAGTTGAGCCACCGGATCGCGCTTTCCAGTGCACCCTCCTCGACGGCCGCCTCGACCTGGTCGAGCCAGTCGGTGTCGAGACCGGCCTGGACGAACGTGGGAGCCAGCTGCCAGCCGCCCTGGATGCCGTGGTCCTCGAGCCAGTCGCCGATCGCGTCCTCACGGTCGGACGCCTCCAGCGGACTGACCGGCATCGCCTTGGCGACCTGTTCCGCGGTCCGCTCCTGGATGTCGACCAGGGTCAGCAGCGCCTCCGGCTCGTACCGCCCGGCGGCGATCATGCCCAGCTTGTGCCGCATCCCGGCGACCCGCTCCCGCAGCGCCGCCGTCGCGCTCACGGCGGCCGCGGCAGGGTTGTTGAGCTCATGGGTGAGTCCCGCGGACAGGGAGCCGAGTGCCAGCAGCCGTTCCCGCTGGTTGATGATCTGCTGTGTGTTCTTGTTGCCGAAGAACAGGCCCTCCAGCAGATGCACCGCCATCGGGAACCAGTCCCGCATGACCGAGGAGAAGGTCTCGGAGGGCAGGACGAAGAACCGCGAGGGTTCGGTCACCCGCATCGATCCGTTGTACTTCGCCCCCCGGGCCCGCTCGCCCAGGTACGCCTGGAAGGCACCCGCGTACACCCCTCGCTGTGACGTCCGGGAGATCTCCACGTCGTCGGAGCCGACACGGCGGTACATCACCACCGTGCCGCTCAGCAGGACGAAGAAACACGTGGCCGGTTCGCCCTCGGTGTACACCGCGCCGGGTTCGAACAGTTCCACCCGGCCCTCGTGACAGAGCCGTGCCAACTGGTCGTCGGTGAGCTTCTCGAACAGGAAGAGTGTCTTGAGCTCCTCCTTGTCGCACGTCATCGTCCGGCCGCCCACGCACCGCTCCCCGTCCTGTGGATTCATGACTGCTCCAGATACCGGTGGACGAGCATCACCGCCATGGCCCCCTCGCCGACCGCCGATGCGACCCGCTTGGCGGACTCGGCGCGCGCGTCGCCCGCGACGAACACACCGGGGACATTGGTCTCCAGATGGTACGGGGGCCGTTCGAGCTCCCAGCTGGGCGGCGGCTGCCCGTCGCAGGTCATGTCGGGACCGGTCAGGATGAACCCGTGCTCGTCCCGCAGCACGGTCCCTTCCAGCCACTCCGTCAGCGGGGCGGCCCCGATGAACACGAACAGCCACTGCGCGTCGACGAGTTCGGTGTGACCGGTGACCACGTCGCGCAGTGTCAACTGCTCCAGGTGGTCGGTGCCGTGCGCCGCCTCCACCACGGTTCCGGTGCGCACCGAGATATTGGGGGACTCGGCGATCTGCTGGATCAGATAGTGCGACATGGACGCGGACAGCGACTCGCCCCGGACGAGCACGGTGACCGACTTGGCGCCCCGGGCGAGGTACATCGTCAGCGCCGAACCGTAGAAGACACCGCACCCCGTCAGCTTCTCGAGGCCCGGGGCGTTGAGCTGCCGGTAGGTCACGCCGGTCGCCAGGATCACGCTGTGCGCCGAGATGGCCGGCCCGTCCGAGAACCGCACGATGCGTGCCGACCCGTTGACCTCCAGAGAGCACACCTCGCGTGCGGTGAGGATCTCGGCGCCGAACTTCTTCGCCTGACGGCGGGCCCGGTCGGTCAGTTGCGCGCCGGACACTCCGTCCGGGAAGCCGAGGTAGTTCTCGATGCGGGAGCTCTGCCCGGCCTGGCCGCCGGTCGCCGACCGCTCCACGAGCAGCGTCCGCAGACCCTCCGACGCCCCGTACAGCGCGGACCCGAGGCCGGCCGGACCGCCGCCGATGACGATCAGGTCGTAGAACTCGGCGGTGGGTGTCGTGGCCAGCCCGACGTGGGACGCGAGTTCCTGTTCACCCGGTTCGAGCAGGGGTGTGCCGTCCGGGGTGACGACGAGCGGCAGGCGGTCCCCGCTGTGTCCGGCTGCCGCCAGCAGCCGTTGGCCCTCGGGGGTGTCGACCGAGTACCAGCGGTAGGGAACCTGGTTGCGGGCGAGGAACTCCCGTACCTCCGACGACCGCGCCGACCAGCGGTGCCCCACCACCTTCGTGCTCGGTACCGGCCGGTAGTCCGAGGTCCGCCACGCCTCCAGCAGATCGTCCAGGACGGGGTAGAGCTTCTCCTCCGGCGGGTCCCACGGCTTGAGCAGGTAGTGGTCGAGGTCGATGACGTTGATCGCGTCGATGGCGGCGCTGGTGTCCGCGTACGCGGTGAGCAGGACCCGGCGCGCGCCGGGGTAGACGTCCAGGGCCTGTTCCAGGAATTCGATGCCGTTCATCTCGGGCATGCGGTAGTCGGCCATGATCACGGCCACCAGGTCGCCCCGCAGCTTCAACTCCCGCAGGGCATCGAGGGCGCTCTCACCGGACTCGGCGCGCACGATGCGGTAGGACTCGCCGTACCGGCGCCGAAGGTCGCGCGCCACGGCACGCGACACTCCGGGGTCGTCGTCCACGGTCAGGATGACGGTCCGTGCAGCTGCGCTGGCAGCCTGTGCCATAAAGTCTCCCACCCCGAACTCATCGGCGTCCCGCCCATCGTATGTTCGATCGTCCGGTTTCGCTCCGGAACCAGGTGAGCGCCCGGATCGGTAGCGTGTGCACGTCGGATCATGAACAGGGAGGCAACCGTATGACCCGCCCCATCACCGTGGGAGTGGACGGATCACCGGAGAGCGTCGCCGCGGCGGCCTGGGCGGGCCGTGAGGCGGTGCGCCGGGGTCTGCCGCTGCGGATCGTGCACGCCTGGCACTGGGAGCCGTACGAGATCGTCCCGGCCGCGGACCGGGACGCCCAGGCGCGCTGGGCCCGGGAGACCGCGGAGGGGACCCGGCGGACGCTCACCGAGTGCCACCCGGAGCTGACCGTGACCGCCGAGGCCCTGGAGGGCCCGCCCGTCGAGGTCCTGGTGGAGGAGGCCGCCGCAGCGGAGCTCGTGGTGCTCGGATCGCGGGGCCACGGCGCGGTCGTGGGCTTCCTGCTCGGCTCCGTCGGGCGGCAGGTGATCGCCGAGTCCGCCCGGCCCGTGGTGCTGGTCAGGTCCGACGACCGGGCGGCGGCCGAGGCGGCGGGCCGCGAGATCGTCGTCGGCCAGCACGGGGAGCCGGACGACGGCGCCGCCGCGCTGGAGTTCGCGTTCACCACGGCGGCGGCCCGGGGGGCGGCGGTCCGTGTCGTGCGGGCCTGGACCCTGCCGCCCGTGTTCGCCTACAGCCCCGCATCGCTGAAGCTGCTCGACGAGGCCGGCGGTCTGGAGCCGTACGAGCGCAAGGCGCTGGACGAGGCGCTGCGGCCCTGGCGGGAGCGCTTTGCGGACGTGCCGGTCACCGAGCACGTGGAGATGGGCAGCGCGGGTCAGGTGCTGCTCTCCGCGGCCGCTCGTGCGCAGCTCGTGGTGGTGGGGCGGCACTCCTCCCGCGTGGTGGGCCCGCGCATCGGCTCGGTGGCGCATGCGCTGGTCCACCACGCGCCCTGCCCGGTCGCGGTCGTCCCGCCGGCCTGACCCCTCAGGACGAGGCCCTGGAGCCCGCCGGGGCGGATTCCCTGGCCGCCGTACCTCGTGGACGGGCCTGTTGGATCTGCTGCGCCGGGCGGCCGCAGGACGGCGGGCCCGATGGCGCGCCGTCCCGGCGGTGGACCTACGATGCGCCGTCGGTGCGCCGCAGGGTGCGGTCCAGGAGCGCGAGCAGCTCGCTCCAGTGGCGGTCCGCCGCCTCGGCGTCGTAGCTCGAGGTGTCGGCCTGGGTGTAGCCGTGGTGGGCGCCGGGGTACACCTCGCTGCGGTGGCGGACGCCCGCCTCCGTGAGCGCCTTGTCCAGCCGCTCGATCTGCTCGGGCGGCATCGAGGCGTCCTGGTCGGCGTGGCCGAAGTAGACCTCGGCGGTGACGCGGTCGGCCACCAGATGAGGGCTGTCCGGGGCGTCGGTCGCCAGCTGTCCGCCGTGGAACCCGGCCACGGCGGCGACCCGGTCGGGATGCGTACCGGCGGTGCGCAGTGCCAGCCGGGAGCCCATGCAGTAACCGGTGATGCCGATCGGACCGTCGGCGGCCTGGGGACAGTCGGCGAGCCAGCGCAGATAGGCGTCCGCGTCGCGTTCGACCACCTCGGGCGTGAGGGCCCGCACGAGCGGGCTGATCTGCTGCAAGATCTCCGGGCGCTCGGCCGTGTCGATGAACTCGGGCAGTTCGACGACGGGCGCCCGGCCGTGCCGGTAGAAGACGTTGGGTACGAGGACGGTGTAGCCGTTCCCGGCGAGGCGGTCGGCCATCTGCTTCAGGTTCGGGCGCAGACCGAAGGCGTCCATGTAGAGCAGAACCCCGGGGTGGGGGCTGCCGTCGTCCGGGTAGGCCAGGTAGGCGTCGGCAGTGCCGTCCTGAGTGGGGATGTCCACGGACGTCCCACGGGTGGAGGTCATGTGCTGTTCTCCTGACTTTCGTCATCCGGCCTATGGCGATCCGGCCGGGCCTTCGGGCGCCATCATCGCAACGCCGGCCGGCGGTCCCGCGCCCGGGGATCATCGGCGCGGCGGAACGGCACGCGGAACGAATCGCGTGGGGCGTTCGGGCGGAGGACGGTCCCGTCAGGCGGAGGGAGGTGTCGGCGTGTCCTCGTCCACGGCATCGGACAGCGTCCCGCGGACCCGGGGCAGGATGTTCGCGACGTAGTCCTCGACGGCGGTGTCCAGACCGATGTCGTGCTGGGCCCGCTCGGACAAGTACCAGCGGTGTTCGAGGAGTTCGTGGTACAGCTCGGCGGGATCCATCGAGCCCCGCAGTTCCGGCGGCACGGCGCGCACCGTGGGCCGGAAGACGTCCCGCACCCAGCGGTGGGCCAGTACCTCGGGCCGGGCGGCGAGGGGATCGCCGGGCGCGTAGTCGTCCTGCGTGGCCATCCAGCTCTCGAGGTCGGTGAGCAGCCGCCGGGCCTGGTTCTCCTCGGTGTCGAGTCCGGTCAGCCTGAGCAGCTGCCGCTGGTGGTGCCCCGCGTCGACGACCTTCGGGACGAACGTGACCGTGTCGCCGTTGCTGGAGTGCCCGATCTGCATCTCCGCGACGTCGAACCCGAGGTCGTTCAGCCGTCGGACCCGGCGGTCGATGTAGTGGTACTTGCCGGCCGGATACACCGATGTGCGGGTCAGCTCCTCCCACAGCCGGGTGTACCGCTCGCAGATCTCCGCGCCGAACTCGATGGCGTCCACGGACGGATGCAGCGCCCCGGACGCCTCCAGGTCCAGCAGCTCGCCGCTGATGTTGACGCGTGCGAGATCGAGGTCGTATTCGCGCTGTCCGGAGCTCAGCCTCGGATGCAGCTCCCCGGTCTCGGCATCCACCAGATACGCGGCGTACGCGCCCGCGTCCCGCCGGAACAGGGTGTTGGAGAGCGAGCAGTCGCCCCAGGCGAATCCGGCGAGATGCAGTCGCACAAGAAGCACGGCGAGCGCGTCCATCAGCCGGTGCATGGTGGCGGGCCGCAGCGTCGTCTCGAACATCGACCGGTAGGGCATCGAACCGCCCAGATGCCGGGTGATCAGCACCGGTTCGAGGGGTTCACCGTCCCCGTCGGCGCGGCCGGTGACCACGGCGAGCGGGTCCACCGCCGGGATGCCGAGCCGGTCCAGGTCCCGCAGCAGCTCGAACTCCCGCACCGCGGGCCGCTCGGCCAGTTCCTTGACCGCCACGACCTCCGAGCCGGCCCGCGCGTAGCGCACCACGTGCCGGGAGATGCCGCGCGGCAGCGGTACGAGAACCTGCTCGGGCCACTGCTCCAGAGGCAGTTGCCAGGGCAGGTCGAGCAGGAGCGCGGGGTGCTCCGGATTGGTCGCGCTGATCTGCAGAGCCATCGAAGGACTGTCCTCGCCTCATGGTCGGTCGTCGTGCCGAGGAGCATCACCGCACCCGTACGGCGCCCGCGTCAACATGCGGCCGGATCATGGACGGGAACGCCGGTGGCGCATGACGGA
>Ga0102590_1003964_pt1 | contig 13484 bp, 14 predicted proteins | sample AraplaMF_Col_mMF_FD_76859 | JGI IMG/M metagenome (GOLD analysis project Ga0102590, IMG submission 76859) | Arabidopsis root microbial communities from the University of North Carolina, USA - plate scrape MF_Col_mMF | ecosystem: Host-associated > Plants > Roots > Endosphere | place: USA...
TCGCGGCCGTGAGCGCCATGTTCGCCCGCGCCGCTCCGTGCGTGATGCTGCCCGCTTCGGCCACATGACGGAACAGGTCGAGGTCGGTCTCGTCGAACTTCATCGTCCCAGCCTTCATTTTTTCTGGAGCCTGCGTTCGCATCTTAAGCATTTACGAGCCCAGACGAAACGCTAGCTTCCATTTCTCACGGGAGCAGGCGGCACAGCATTCGATGCAACAACGGGACTCATCTGTCGTCGCACAGCTCTGGATCAGGCTCACGACGGTCGTTTGCGGTTCGGCCTTGCTCGGAGTTGTTCTGACGCAATCCGGCTTTTCGACACGCCAGGCGCTCGCGGGCGCGATCGCCGCCTTCGCGATGGGCGGCTGGGCCAGTGCCGCCCTCGCTGAATCGACCACCGCATTGACGTTCTTCGCGCTTGCGACGCTCGGTCGGATCGCCGAGCCGAAGAGCATCTTCGTCGGGTTCGCCTCGTCGTCATTCTGGCTGGTGCTCGGCGGGATGATCGTCGCACAGGCCATGACGAAGACCGGCCTGGGGCGGCGGCTGGCCGCACTGATCTGTGCTCCGCTCGCGACCAGCTATCCGCGGCTGATCGGAGGCGTGGTGCTCATCAGCTATCTTTTGGCCTTCCTGATGCCCTCCAATATCGGCCGTATCGTGCTTCTGATGCCGATCATGCTCTCGATCGCCGATCAGGCAGGTCTTACGGACGGGAGCAAGGGGCGCATCGGCGTGGTGCTCGCGACCGGTTTTGGGACCTTCGCTCTGTCGACCACGATCCTTCCATCCAACGTACCGAACCTGATCATGGCCGGCGCCGCGGAGACGATCTACGGCGTTCATCTCTCTTATCTCGGGTATCTCACGCTGCACGCTCCGGTCCTCGGACTGGCCAAAGCTGCGCTGCTGGTCGTGCTGATCTGCAGCCTGTTTCCAGACAGGGTCGCAGCGAACACGAAAGCGTCCCTGGCAGCGCCCTCGTCCGCATTGTCGGGCGAGGAAACCAGGCTCGCCGTGCTCCTGGCGGCGACGCTCCTGCTCTGGCTGACGGAGCCATGGCACGGCATTGCGCCGGCCTGGATCGGGCTTGCGGCGGGGGCGATCTGCGTCATGCCGGGACTGGGCATGCTGCATCCGGACGCCTTCAATGCCATCAATCACCGCACGACGCTCTACGTCGCAGCTCTGCTCGGGGTGGTGGCCGTGATCTCGGACGCCGGCCTCGGCGGCGCCTTCGGGCGCGTCGTGCTCGAGGCCCTGCCTCTGCGGAGCGGCGCGGATGCATGGAATTTCGTCATGCTGACGCTGCTGTCGTTCGGCATCTCCCTCATCGCCAGCGCCAATGCCGTCGGCGCGATCTACACGCCGCTCGCCGCAGATCTCGTCCGTGCCACCGGGCTGCCGCTGACGAGCATCCTGATGATCCAGGTCATCGGCTTTTCGACTGTTACCTTCGCCTATCAGGCGCCGCCGATCATGGTCGCGCTGGGCCTCGGCAACGTCTCAATCTCGCACGCCACGCGCCTCGGTCTTGCCATGACCGCCGCCGTACTGCTGGTTCTCGTCCCTCTCGATTACGGATGGTGGCGCCTGATCGGCGCGCTATGAGACCCGCGCCCGCCGCCGAGCGATCACCGACGAGGGATTCGGTCTCAATTGGCAGTTGCAAAGAGCGCGCTCGGCCGCGATGCTGGTGGCCCATGACCGCCAAATCCGACCAGCCCAAGAGCAAGCCCGAGGACACGCCGCACTATCTCGGCCATCGCGAACGGCTGCGCGAGCGCTTCTACAGCGCCGGCGCGGATGCGCTGAGCGACTACGAGCTCTTGGAGATGGCGCTGTTTCCGGCGCTACCGCGGCGCGACACCAAGCCGCTGGCAAAGACGCTGATCAAGATTTTCGGCTCGTTCGCCGAGGTCGTCCATGCGCCGGTGGCGCGCCTGCGTGAAATCGAGGGCGTCGGCGAGGCGGCCATCAACCAGCTCAAGCTGATCGCCGCCGCCGCGCACCGGGTCGCCAAGGGCGAGGTCAACAGCCGCAACGCGCTCTCGTCCTGGAACGAGGTGATCGCCTATTGCCGAACCAGCATGGCCTTCGCCGACAAGGAGCAGTTCCGCCTGCTCTTCCTCGACAAGCGCAACCAGCTCATCGCCGACGAAGTGCAGCAGACCGGCACCGTCGACCACACGCCGGTCTATCCGCGCGAGGTGATCAAGCGCGCTTTGGAGCTGTCGGCGACCGCCCTCATCCTCGTGCACAATCATCCCTCAGGCGATCCTTCGCCGTCGCAGGCCGATATCCAGATGACCAAGGCCATCATCGACATCGCCAAGCCGCTGGGGATTGCCGTGCATGACCACATCATTGTAGGCAGGAGCGGACATGCGAGCCTGCGCGGCATGCGATTGATCTGAACATCTTCCAAGCAAGCATGAGACGACATGAGCGATTGGCTGCACAATCTGCCGGTGCCCTTGATGGCGCTGGTGATCTTCGGTTTCACCTATCTTGTGGCAGCAGTGGCGTTCGTCGTCGTCGCGCTGGTGGCGACGAAGGAGCGCGCGGCATCGCTGAAGGCGATCTCGCCGGGCATGCTGCCGGTGCTCGGCATCATTTTCGGCCTGTTCGTCGCCTTCACCGCGGCCCAGGTCTGGGGTGACAGCGACCGCGCCGGCGCCGCGGTGAGCCGCGAGGCCAGCGCGCTTCGCAGCGCCATGCTGCTCGCCGCCGGCCTGCCGGCGGAGCAGGAAGCCAGGCTAAGCGGGCTGGTGCGGGACTATGTCGGGCAGGCCGTCGCGGTGGAATGGCCGATGATGGCACATCAGGAGGCCTCGCTGAAAGCGACACCGCCTTCGCTCGCCGAGGCTTTGCAGCTCGTCGTCACCATGATGCCCCAGAGCCGGGCGCAGGAAACCACGCAGCGCGAGGTCCTTGCCGCGCTCGAGCAGGCGCTGGATGCGCGTCGACAGCGCATCATCGTCAGCCTTGCCTCGGTGAATTCAGTGAAATGGTGGTGCCTGTACCTTCAGGCCTTGTGCGAATTGCTGGCGATCGGCTTCGTTCACTGCGACAACCGCCTGGGATCGGCGATCGCGATGGGCCTGTTCGCAACCGGCGTCGCCACCTCGGCGCTGCTGATCGCCGCACACGATCGCCCGTTCACCGGCCAGATCTCGATCTCGCCCGAGCCGCTGCGCCAGATCGTGCCGGGGAGCTCGACGGCACGCAATTGATCGCAGCGACCGCCGGGCCCAATAGTCGCCCCCGGGCTGGATGCCGAGCGGCGTGGTGATGGTGCCGTGGTTCAGTAGCAATAGCGCGGATTGACCCGAACGTAAGACCCGTCCGGGCGCTGCACATAGCAGCCGCGCTGATAGGCATAATAGCCGGAGCGGCGGCGCTCGCCTTCGGAGGCAATCGCAGCCCCCGTGCCGGCACCGACGACTGCGCCGATAGCCGCGCCACGGCCACCGCCAAGCGCGCCGCCCACGATCGCTCCGCCCACACCGCCGAGAATGGCGCCGCCGACGGCGTCCTGCGCCATCGCATCATGAACCGGGACAGCCATGGCGACCGCGAAACACGCTGCAATTCCAAGACGTCGAAGCATCCCGAAAGTCTCCCCATTTGATCGGGGGCAGTCATAGCGTTTGGCACGGTCCCGGGCCAGAAGTTTCGTTTGAATCCGGCGCCCCCCTTTGGCGCCAAACGGCCAGCCTGGTCACGACACCCCGCGGGGTGAAGCACCCGTCGCGATTACGGATCGACCCAGCGCTGTACGGCTTCGGCGGTGTCCGCGGGCGCCGTGTTGAAGCAGATCGCGGCTTCTGGCGCCAGGCGGTGAACGACATTGAGCACCTTCTCGAACAGCAGCAGCCGCTCCTTCGGCTCGCGCAGGCCTGCGCCGATGACGATGCAATCGAAACGCTCGTCGCGCAGCGCTGATGTCACGGCAGCCTCCGCGGCCTCATCGAGATCGACCAGGCAGCTCGTGATCTCATAGCCGAGGCCACGCAGGCGCAGAAGCTGCGCTTCGATGTAATTGCGCACGAGCTCCGGCGTGAGTTGCGGGAATGCGCTGTAGTCCGCATTGCCGGGTTCGATGCCGATCGCGAGCACGCGCTTGGCCATGACAGGATTCCTTCAGCAGACCGTCTCCGTTGCTAACAGACAGGCGGCCGGCCGGTTCCGGGACTGCGATGGGGCGATCAAGCCGACGACCTGGATATTCTAATCGCCGAGCGCTGCGGCACGACGCTGCATCAGCGCGCGTTCGCGCCCATTGGTCGCAAGATGCGCGGCGGCTTCGAAAGCCTGGCGCGCCTCCGCGAATCGCCCGAGCTTCTGCAGGAAGTCACCACGCACCGCCGGCAGATGGTGATAGGCACGCAGCGCGGGCTCGTCGGCGACCGCGTCCAGCACGTCGAGCCCGGCTTGCGGTCCCCAGGCCATCCCGACCGCAACGGCGCGATTGAGCTCGATGATCGGGGACTGCACCAGCTGCGTCAATTCGGCATAGAGCTGCGCGATGCGCTGCCAGTTGGTCGCTCCTGCGGATTCCGCCCTGGCGTGACACGCCGCAATCGCAGCCTGAAGCGCGTAGAATCCGCCGGCCCCGCCGAGCTCGCCGGCACGCTCGAGCGAGCGCAGGCCGCTGCGGATCTGCAGCCAATCCCAGAGCGCGCGATCCTGGTCCATCAGCAGGATGGGATCGCCGTTCGCATCCGTACGCGCACGAGCGCGCGCGGCATTCAGATCCATCAGGGCGACAAGGCCGTGAACCTCGGGCTCATCAGGCGCGAGGCCGGCGAGTACGCGGCCCATGCGCAGCGCCTCGTCGCAAAGCTGCGGCCGTAGCCATTCGTCACCGCGGGCGGCGAGATAGCCCTCGTTGAAGATGAGATAGACCACCTCCAGCACGGAGGCGAGACGCTCCGACAGGGCCTCGCCGCTCGGCGTCTCATAGGCGAGGCCGGAGTTCGACAGCGTCCGCTTGGCGCGGACGATGCGCTGAGAGATGGTGGCCTCAGGCACGAGATAGGCACGCGCGATCTCCGACGTGGTGAGGCCGCAGATCATGCGGAGCGCCAGCGCCGTGCGCGCCTCGCGCGACAGGATCGGGTGGCAGGCAGTGAAGATCAGCCGCAGCAATTCATCGCCGATGTCATCATCGAGCGCGGCGTCGAAATCCGGCACGATCTCCTGCTCCCGCAACATGTCCCGCGCCAGCATGTCGTGCTTGTCCACGAGCATCCTGCCGCGGCGCAGATGATCGAGCGCCCGGCGCCTCGCGGTCGTCATCAACCAGGCGCCGGGGTTATCGGGCACGCCGGTGGTCGGCCAGGCTTCCAGCGCCGCAACCAGCGCGTCCTGAGTGAGCTCTTCCGCAAGCGGCACGTCGCGCAGCATCCGTGACAGCGTCGCGATCAGCCGCGGCTGCACGACGCGCCAGGCTGCGTGAATCGCGGCACGGATGGCGTGATCGATGTCGGCGGCCGTCATCGCCGCCGACTGTTGCGCGCAGTGCTGTTCATCAGGCGTGGGCAGCTACCTTCGCGTTGACCTCGCAGGCGCCATCGACGCCCGGCGTAGCAAAGGCCCGCAGCTCGCAGGTCCCGTCCCAGCCCGGCATGTGGTCGAGGTGCAGCTGCATGAACTCCTTGGCCATGGCCAGCGCCTCCGCCTTGTCGCGCAGCTCGAAAATGGCGTAGCCGCCGACCACTTCCTTGGCTTCGATGAAAGGACCGTCGACGACGCTGAGCTCGCCGTCGACGATGCGCACGCGTGCGCCGGTCGCAAGCGGCATCAGGCCGCCATTGTCGATCATCCGGCCGGCCTTGATTTCCCGCTCGGAAATCTTCTGCATGGCCTCCATCAGCGCAGGGGTCGGACCTTTCATCGGCTGGCTGGAGGTGACGATGTACATGAAGCGCATGCAAAACTCCTGATAAGGCGAGACGCGGCCGGTTCGGCCGCGCGATCAGCTCGCTATGGGGATGACGATCCAGCCGGGGCCGGATCGACATGAGCCCGAAGAAAAATTGGACACCAGAAAATTGCTGAAAACGGAAAAGGCTATTGGCGCAGCATGATCAGGGGATCCGCCGTATCGGGAACCCGTCGCCATTGCGCGTTGTCGTCGGCCTCGAACTGCCAGACTTCGCCTGATTTCGACATCAGGATGATCTGGCCGCGCTCCAGCCGCCACTGGGTCGGGTTGAACTGGGCGATCGCCGCATCGCATTTCGGCTTGAGGAAGACCTGGAAATTGTCCTGGTCGGCTTCCGTGTTGGTCAATGTCAGCCCGCAGACCGGCTGGCCGTTGCCGCGAACCATCGCCCAGTCGCCGATCATCTGGTCCATCGACTTGGCCATCGAGCGGGCGGCCGCGAGATCCTGGAGGATATAGACGCCCTCACCCTGGCGCAGGCCTTCGAAGATGCCGGCCTCGACCTCGGTGAAGTCGATCACGGATTCGCCTGATGCATCCTGCAAACGGACGATGTCGAGGCCCTTGACGCTCCAGGCGACGATGTCCTTGGTGAAGGGCAGCGCGGCCTTGCAGGCCGGCTCCAGCTCGAGCTTGAACCCTTGCGCGGTCGCATCGCCCTTCATCGTGACGACGCAGGTCTTGCTGCGTTCGGTGGTCGAGAGCTCCCACTGCCCGACCATCTCCTTCTTCAGGGTCGTCGCATCCTGCGCATGCGCGATGCCGGTCGCGGCCAGGCAGGCCGCGACGGCGAATGCAACGATCCGAAGAGCAGTCATCAGCGCCCCTTGAAAGGCGTTTCCACAACCGGCGTCAGCGGCGCCTTGCCTGCGAACCAGGACTTGAGGTTGTCGATCACGAGCTGGTCCATCGCGTTGCGCGTGACGACCGAGGCCGAGCCGATATGCGGCAGCAGCACCACGTTCTGCATGGTCTTGAGCTCATCCGGCACGTTAGGCTCGGCCGCGAACACGTCGAGGCCGGCGGCGAGGATGGTGCCCGACTTCAGCGCCTGGATCAACGCGGGCTCGTCGACGACAGAGCCGCGCGCGACGTTGATCAGCACGCCGCGCGGGCCGAGGGCCTTCAGCACCTCGGCATTGATCATCTTGTTCGTGCTGGCGCCGCCGGGCACGATCACCATCAAGGTATCCACCGCCTTCGCCATTTCGATCAGATCAGGGTAGTGCTTGTAGGAGACGTCCTTGGACGGATTGCGCGAGTGATAGACCACCGGCACCAGCGAGGCATCGAGCCGGCGCGCGATGGCCTGGCCGATCCGGCCCATGCCGACGATGCCGACCTTGCGGTCGCGTAGCGAGCCGACGCTGAGCGGATAGTTCTGCGTCTGCCAGAGCCCCGAGCGCACGTAGCGGTCGGCCTTGATGAATTCGCGCAAGGTGGAGATCAACAGGCCCATCGCGACGTCGGCGACCTCTTCGGTCAGCACGTCAGGCGTGTTGGTGACGATGATGTTGTGCTCGGCGGCGTATTTGGCGTCGATATGGTCGTAGCCGACACCGAAGCTCGCCACCATTTCGATCTTGGGGAGCTGCGACAGCGAATCCCTGTCGGCGCGGACGGTGTGATAGGTCACCGCAACGCCGCGGATCTTTTCGCGGATCGCCGGTGTCAACCGCTCGAGGTCGCCTCGCGTCTCGGCCTTGTGCACGACGAAATGATCGGAAAACCCGTTTTCGAGGATCGGCCGCACCGGCCCATAGATCAGAAGGTCGATCTTGTCGGACGAAATCGAACCGGTAGACATCAGCTTTCCTTTCCAAGCGCGCTTTCATGCCAGCGCCGCAAAACGAGGTGGGAAACTACCGCCAGCACCCCATAGATGACAATCCCGGCCAGCGACAACAAAAGCAGCGCTGCGAACATGCGGGGTATGTTCAATCGATAGCCTGACTCCGCGATCCTGTAGGCAAGGCCCGAGCCGGCGCCCGCCGTTCCCGCGGCGATCTCGGCCACGACGGCGCCGATCAGCGACAGACCGCCTGCGATGCGCAAGCCACCCAAAATATAGGGCAATGCGGCGGGCAACTTCAGGAAGCGGAGGGTCTGCGGCGGCGATGCGCCATAGAGCTGGAACAGGCCGGCGAGGTTGCGGTCGACCGAATTCAGCCCGAGCGTGGTGTTCGACAGCACCGGGAAAAAGGCGACGATGAAGGCGCAGACGACGACCGCCGTCTGCTGCTCCAGATAGATCAGCAGCAGCGGCGCGATCGCGATGACGGGCGTCACCTGGAGCACGACGGCATAGGGAAACAGCGAATATTCCACCCATTTCGACTGGTTGAACAGCAGCGCCAGCGCGATGCCGCCAATGCTCGCCGCGACAAAACCTTCCAGCGTCGTCAGCAGCGTGGTCGCGAGCGATTGCGACAGCACCGACCAGTCCTTGATCAGCGTCAGGAAAATCACCGACGGCGCCGGCAGCACGTAAGGCGGGATCTCCCGGATGCGAACCACCATTTCCCACGCGGCAAGACCGGCTGCGAACACGATGACGGGCAGTACAAAGCGCACTGCGCTCGGCGCGCCTGACGGCTTTGCGCTTGCGGGGGTATGCGCGTTCATAGCGTCGACTGCCCTGAATAAGACGGCGCCAGTGCTGCGGAGACGCGCCGGCAATAATCGGAATAAGCGGCCGAAGTGCGAAACTCCTCACCGCGCGGCTCGACGGTCTCGATGCGGATGTCGGCCTGAATGCGGCCGGGCCGCGCCGTCATCACTACGACGCGCTGCGACAGGTACACGGATTCGAACACCGAATGGGTGACGAAGATGACGGTCTTGCCAAGGCTGCGCCACAACGCGAGCAGATCGTTGTTGAGGCGGAAGCGCGTGATCTCGTCGAGCGCAGCGAAGGGCTCGTCCATGAGCAGGATATCGGGGTCGGTGACGAGCGCGCGCGCCAGCGACACCCGCATCTTCATGCCGCCGGACAATTCGCGCGGAAAGGCGTCGGCGAAATCGGCGAGTCCGACGCTAGCGAGCGCCGCATCGGCCCGCGCGCGTCCCTCGGCCTTCGGGATGCCGCCGAGCTTCAGCGGCAGCCGCACGTTTTCGCGCACGCTGGTCCAGGGCATCAGGGTCGGCTCCTGGAACACGAAGCCGATGCCATGGCCGATTTGCACCTCACCCTCGTGGCGCGCCACCCGCACGGTGCCCGATGATGCTGCGCTAAGCCCCGCAATCAGTCTCAGCGCCGTCGACTTGCCGCAACCGGACGGGCCGAGCAGCGAGATGAACTCGCCCTTGCGCACGGCGAGGTCGAGCGGCCCCAGCGCCACGACGCCGGTGTCATAGACTTTCGTCACGCCGCGCAGACTGACGGCGAGCGCCGTCAGGCTGGCTTCGACGATGGGCGAGGTTCTGCTCTCTACCATCGACCGCCAACTGTCGCGGCGGCCTTCACCTCTCCCCATCGGGGAGAGGTGGGCGATGCCGCACCACCGTGGTCTCTTCTCAGCATGCGCTACGGCTTGTTCGGGCGCAGCTCGACGCCGACGCCCTTGTTGACGAAGCGCAGCGTGTAGGACTTGCGGAAATCGAGATCGCCCTTCACGACGCCGGCCTTCACCATCTTGTTGAAGAAGGAGGTATAGCGATCGTCGCTCATGGCGCCGATGCCGTTCTTCAGGGAGTCGCCGGAATCGACGATGCCGTATTCCTTCATCTTGGCGACGGAGTAGGCGAGCAGCTCGTCGGTCATCTCCGGATTGAGCTTCTTGATCATGGCATTGCCGGCCGAATTGTCGCCGTAGATGTAATGGTACCAGCCGATCATGGAGGCATCGACGAAACGCTGCACCAGGTCCGCCTTCTTCTCGACGAGCTCGCGGCGGGTCTCGATCAGGGTCGAATAGGTGTTGAAGCCGGCATCGGCGAGCAGGATGACATTGGGCTTGAAGCCCGCGGCCTTCTCGACCGCGAAGGGTTCGGAGGTGACGTAACCCTGCATCGCGCTCTTGGGATTGGCGATGAAGGGCTGCGGATTGAAATTATAGGGGCGGACGTTCTTCTCGCTGAAGCCATATTCGGACTTCAGCCATTGGAAGTAGCTGGTCATGCCCTCCTTGGAGACGAACAGCGTCAGCGGCTTGAGATCCTCGATCTTGGTGACCTTCGCATCCGGCTGCGTCAGCAGCACCTGCGGATCTTTCTGGAAGACCGCGGCGATGGTCACGACGGGGACGTTGTTGGCGACTGCATCGAACGACATCAGCGTGTTCGCGGCCATGAAGAAATCGATCTTGCCGGCGATCAGCAGCATCCGGTTGTTCTCGTTGGGACCGCCCGGAACAATGGTGACGTCGAGCCCGTATTTCTTGTAGGTGCCGTCGGCGACCGCCTGGAAGAAGCCGCCGTGCTCCGCCTCGGCGACCCAATTGGTGCCGAAAGTGACCTTGTCCAGCGTCTCGCTGCGCGCCGGCAGGATCGACAGGACAGTGGCGATCAAGCCCGCCGTTAACGCTCGCCGCAGATGAGAGGGGCTCATGAATGCACTCCGTCGATCGCTTCTAGCCGATGTGAAGACAACGCGATAAAACCGCAAGATATCAGGGGACGCCGGCCAGCCGGGCCCGCGTCCCCTGATAACCCCAAATTACGTGACAAATTCGGGTAAAGAAACCTCGATGACGCCTTCCCGCGACTGGACCGAGATCGGCTGGGCCGACGCCGCGCCGGCGGACGCATCGCGCTGGATCGCGGTGCTGCCGCTGGCAGCGACCGAGCAGCACGGCCCGCATCTGCCTAACGAGACCGACGTGCTGATCGCGCAGGCCTATCTAGCGCGAGTGCACCAGGTGTTGCCCGCGTCCATCCCGGCGACGTTCCTGCCCGTCGAACCCGTGGGCATCTCCACCGAGCATATCGACTATCCGGGCACGCAGACGCTGCCGACCGAGGTCGCGCTGAAGCGCTGGACAGGGATTGGCGAGGAGATCGCGCGACGCGGCGTGAGGAAGCTCGTCATCATCACCAGCCACGGCGGCAACAGCGCGGCGATGATGCTGGTGGCGCAGGATCTGCGCGCGCACCAAAAACTGTTCGTGGTGACGACGTCGTGGTCGCGCCTGTCGGCTGCGGACAAACTATTCCCGTCAGACGAAGTGCGCCACGGCATTCACGGCGGTGCCGTCGAGACCTCGATCATGCTGGCGCGCTATCCTGAGCAGGTGCGCAAGGACGCGATTGCAGATTTTCCCGCGAGCAGCATCGCGATGGAGCAACAATATCGCTGGCTCTCGACGCAGCGGCCTGCGCCCTTCGCCTGGCAGGCGCAGGATCTCAACACCAGCGGCGCCGTCGGCAACGCGACGCTCGCAGTGGCGGAGAAAGGCGAGCAGCTCCTCGATCAGGGAGCGCGCGCGTTCTGCGAGCTGCTGGCTGAGGTCGATAACTTCGACGTGAACAGGCTCGCCAGGGGCCCGCTCGGCTAGCTTTTATCTTCCTGGAATGACTTGGGAAATGCCAAGCCCCTCAGTCCACCTGAGGCGCCTTCGAACCTGGTACGGCAAGCCTCCGTCCAACTGGGCACGCGGACCACAACGGACCGCCTCAACCCGGATGGAGTTTCACATGTCGATCAAGACCAAGCTTGCCGCACTCGCTCTCGCGACCCTCGCCGTCACCGGCAGCATCGCCGCCACCACCTCGCAGGCCGAAGCTAGGCCGCTGGGCTGGGGCGTCGGCGCCGGCATCGCCACCGCCGCCGTCGTCGGCGCTGCGGTCGCCGCCAGCAATGATCCCTATTACTACGGCTATCACCGCTGCGGCTGGGTCGCCCAGTACAACGCCTTCGGCCAGTACATCGGCCGCGTTCGTAGCTGCTACTGATTTGAGGTTCTGAGGCCGATCTCACGTGGATCCTGCGTCCGACACGGGCGCCTCATCCACCCCGTGTCGTGCCCCCGGCCCGCCCGGTTGTCCCCCCGGGCGGGTCATCCTTTTTTGCGCATGCGAGTTTGTTGCAGTCGCGTCACATAAGGATGCGAACAGTCCCTGCGACATTCTGCGGTAGTTGCTATTGCGAATGATTAGCAATAAGGTTCGCAACAGATACAGGGACTTGGCAAGACCTTGGGATGCGATCGCCTCGAAGCGAGATCATTTCCCCGGTCGCCTGAACAGCCAGGACCCTGATGACAGGATCGCCGCGAATTGGCAGGGATGTCGGGGCGATTGGGGCGCGGTCGCGTCTGGGGGCGTGGTTTTGACGTTGAGAGTTCTTCGTTACAGGTATTTGCGGACCGCCGCGGCGCTCGCCTCGGGCGTGCTCGTGCTGCCCGCCTCCGGTCGCGCCGCCGATTTGCCAGCGAAGGCGCCGGTCGCAAAGACCCTGTACGACTGGACCGGCTTCTACGTCGGCGGTCATATCGGCTATGGCGATGCAGGCTTCGGCCCCGGCACCAACCCCCTGCCGGAGCAGGGCGGGCTGCTGCCTCACAGCGCGACCGGTTTCATCGGCGGTTATCAACTCGGCTACAACAGGCAGCTTTCCAACCGCGTGGTGCTCGGCATCGAGGCCGATTCAACGTTCACGAGCCCGGCCGATGGTCCGGCGCTCGCGCGCTCGCCCGCGCCCTTCAACACGACGATCGACTATGTCGGCAGCGTGCGCGGCCGCGTCGGTTATGCCTTCGATCGCTTCATGCCTTACGTCACCGGCGGCTTTGCATGGGGGCATACGCGCATCAACGTCAACGACGGGGACGGCATCACGTCGATCTTCCCGGTCGGCCACTATCAGGCCGGATGGACTGCGGGGCTGGGTTTCGAATACGCGGTCAGCGGCAACTGGACCGCGAAGGCCGAATACGACTATGTCGACCTGTCGCGCAAGACCTACGACCTCAGTGGGTTTGGCCTCGGCAGCGTCAATGTCGACCCGCGCATTCATCTGTTCAAGCTCGGCCTGAACTACCAGTTCGGCGACACGCCCTGGATGCCGGCGGTCGGTAAACCCAAATTGCCCGAGTCCGACGACTGGAACGTCCACGCGCAGACGACCGTGTTGCCGCAAGGTTATGGGCCGATCCATTCGCCGTATGCGAGCCCGCAGAGCCTGCCCGGCGGCGGCCAATTCCAGGCGACATGGACCACGACGGCGTTCCTGGGCGCACGGCTCTGGGACGGCGGCGAGTTCTATTTCAATCCCGAGCTCGCGCAGGGCTTTGGTCTCAACGGCACGCTCGGACTTGCTGGATTCCCCAATGGCGAAGCGCAGAAGGCCGGCGCGGCGTTCCCAAAGATCCGCGCGCAGCGCTACTACATCAAGCAGACCTTCGGGCTCGGCGGCGAGCAGGAGGATGTTGCCGACGGCCCCAACCAGCTCGCCGGCAAGCGCGACATCGATCGCGTCACACTGATCGTCGGCCGCTTCGCGGTCGGAGATTTCTTCGACGCCAATGCCTACGCGAAGGACCCGCGCGCCGACTTCATGAACTGGGCGATGTGGGCGTCGGCAGCCTATG
>Ga0102590_1003967_pt1 | contig 13476 bp, 12 predicted proteins | sample AraplaMF_Col_mMF_FD_76859 | JGI IMG/M metagenome (GOLD analysis project Ga0102590, IMG submission 76859) | Arabidopsis root microbial communities from the University of North Carolina, USA - plate scrape MF_Col_mMF | ecosystem: Host-associated > Plants > Roots > Endosphere | place: USA...
GAGCGATCAGCACGGCCCCTGCGCCCGCCCAGCTCGCCAGCACGCCGATCCCCGCCAGCAGTTGCGCCGGCGTCGGCGGCGAGGCCCACCAGCCCTTCACCCGCACGGCGTAGATCATCAGCAGCGCCGGGGCCGCGAACAGCACCAGCGCGATGCCGTGCTGGATCTGCCCCAAGGCGACCATCAGCGCGCCCAGCCAGGCCAGGACCGCGCCGCTTCCCAGACCGAGTTTCGTCCGCAGCGTCATGCCCGGACCTTCACCCGAACGCCCTTGCCCGCTGCTGAACCAGCATGGTTTCCGCGTCGCCCGCGCTCTGCTAGAAGCGCCGCCATGACCGGCCGGAAACTCAATCAGGTGATTTGCCAACAGCGCTGCCCAGCAGCGGTGTTTGCGCGCGCCTGTGCCGAGACCTGAGCGACCGGTCCCCACAGCCAGCCTTCGCAAACCCCGCTCCGGCGGGGTTTTTGCTGAGAAGCCGACCCTGCCTGAGCCCCTTCCTTTCCAGGAGCTCCTTCCATGCCGCCTCACCACCCCCTCACCGACGCCGACATCGCCCGCATTGGCCTGGGCGTCGCCGACCGCACGCTGCCCAAGCCCGAGTGGACGCACGCCGCCCACTTCGCCGCCGCCTTCTGGCTGATCACCCGGCCGGGCGCCGACCCCGAGGCCGAGATGCCCGGCCTGATCCGCGCCTACAACGCGGCCACCGGCGTCGAGAACACCGACACCTCCGGCTATCACGAGACCATCACGCTCGCCTCGCTCAGGGCCGCCCGCGCCTTCCTGGCCGCGCGCCCGCACGCCGGCCTCGCCACGGCGCTGGCCGAGCTGCTGGCCGGGCCGCTGGGCCGCTCGGACTGGCTCATGGCCCACTGGTCGAAGGAGGTGCTGTTCAGTCCGGCCGCCCGGCGCGCCTGGACCGAGCCCGACCTGCAGCCGCTGCCCTTCTGAATATCGGCATTTTCGCAGGGCGGGCCTGCAAGCTTGCAAATTGTGGCGTTCGGCGAGGGCCGGTAGCTACACCGCGCTAACCGCAGACCTCCCCCGAGGCGTCCGCCAAACCGCGGACCAGCAAGGAAAAACGAAATGAACTTCAAGCCGTGGCTGGCCCTGCCAGCCGCCCTGGCGGCGTTCGCCCTGACGCAACCCGCCACCGCCACCGCCGCCGTCGTGAGCTACACCTACGATGGCTTCATCGACTTCGGGAACGACGCCGCCGGCCTGTTCGGCGCGCCCGGCGGCGTGCTGACGGGCAAGACCTTCAGCGCCACGTTCTACCGGGACGACGCCCTGGCGCTGCCCGGGAACATCTACCTGGGCGACGCGAACAGCTACGTCACCGGCGAGGGCGAGTATTCGCCCGTGTGGGCCAAGCTCACCATCGACGGCGTCACCCTCTACATCGGCGGCGGGTCCGGCGAGCAGACCCAGTTCGACGATGGCTACGTCGAGGGCTTCAGCCACTCGGCCCTGGGTCTGCTGGGCGAGCTCGCCTTCTCGGGCAACACCCTGGGCACCTTCGCGCCGACCCTCGGCAACGTGCTGGCGGGCCCCGACTACCACACCCTGACGAGCCTGCCCGCGTTCGACGAGCTCAACTTCTCCGTGGCGGGCAACTTCCAGTATACCTCGCCGGAGTCCCGCGGCCTCTACACCTTCGCCAACCTGACACCGACCAGCTTCAGCGTCGGGGGCGGCGGCCCCACCGCGCCGGCCCCCGAGCCGGCCGCCTGGGCCCTGATGATCGTCGGCTTCGGCGGCGTCGGCGCCATGCTGCGGCGCCGGGCGGCGTTCGCATAAGGCCATCTCCCAACCCTCCCGTGTCATCCCGGTCTTTGGCCTGCGGCCAAAACCGGGATGACATCTGTGGATGAGGACGGGAGAGCGCACGCCTGCGGCGCTCCGCCCCTCCCGGCGAATCCTGCGCCTTGCTAAAGAGGCCGGATGACCGTCCACACCACTCCGCCCGGTTCGGGCGACGGCGACCGCATCATCGACGAGCCGCTGTCGGAAGCGCTCTCCCGCCGCTACCTCGCCTATGCCCTGTCCGTCATCACCGACCGGGCGCTGCCGGATGTTCGCGACGGCCTGAAACCGGTGCAGAGGCGCGTGCTCTACGCCATGCGCGAGATGCGCCTGAACCCCGACGCGGCGGCCCGCAAGTGCGCCAAGGTGGTCGGCGAGGTGATGGGCGGCTACCACCCGCACGGCGACCAGTCGATCTACGACACCCTGGTCCGCATGGCCCAGCAGTTCGCCCAGCGCTATCCGCAGGTCGACGGCCAGGGCAATTTCGGCAACATCGACGGCGATAACGCCGCGGCCATGCGCTACACCGAGGCCAAGCTCACGGTGGCCGCCACGCTGCTGCTCGACGGCATCGAGGAAGACGCCGTCGACTTCAAGCCCACCTACGACGGCTCCGACGACGAGCCCGTGGTGCTGCCGGCCGGCTTCCCCAACCTGCTCGCCAACGGCTCCACCGGCATCGCGGTCGGCATGGCCACCTCGATCCCGCCGCACAACGCCGGCGAGCTGATCGACGCCTGCCTGCTGTTGCTCGACCAGCCGGACGCTTCCACGGAAGCCTTGATGGCCCACGTCCAGGGGCCGGACTTCCCCACCGGCGGCGTCATCGTCGAGCCGCGCTCCAGCCTGATCCAGACCTACGAGACCGGCCGCGGCGGCGTCCGCGTCCGCGCCCGCTGGGCCAAGGAAGACCTGGGCAAGGGGATGTACCAGATCGTCATCACCGAGATCCCCTACCAGGTGAAGAAGGCCGAGCTCATCGAGGGCCTGGCCGAGCTGATTGACGGCAAGAAGGCCCCGCTGCTGGGCGACGTGCGCGACGAGTCCGCCGAGGACGTCCGCATCGTGCTGGAGCCCAAGAGCCGCAACGTCGAGGCCGACGTCCTGATGGAGAGCCTCTTCAAGCTCTCCGACCTCGAGACCCGCTTCAGCGTCAACCTCAACGTCCTCGACGCCCGCGGCACCCCCGGCGTCATGAGCCTGAAGCAGGCGCTCATGGCCTTCCTCGCCCACCGGCGCGAGGTGCTGGTCCGCAGGGCCCGCCACCGCCTGGCCAAGATCGAGGCGCGGCTGCACATCCTCGACGGCCTGATGGTCGCCTACCTCAACCTCGACGAGGTGATCCGGATCGTCCGCTACGAGGACAAGCCCAAGGAGAAGCTGATCGAGGCCTTCTCCCTCTCCGAGATCCAGGCCGACGCCATCCTCAACACCCGCCTGCGCCAGCTGGCCCGGCTGGAGGAGATGGAGATCCGCCGCGAGCACGCCGAGCTGGCCGAGGAGCGTGACGGCATCGTCGCCATGCTGGGCAGCGACAAGGCCCAGTGGAAGCTGGTCGCCACGGGCCTCAAGGACACCAAGGCCCAGCTCGCCGACCTCAACGTGCGCCGCTCCAGCTTCGCCGAGGCGCCGCAGATCGACACTGAGGCGGCGCTCGAAGCCATGATCGTGCGCGAGCCGATCACCGTCATCCTCTCTGAGCGCGGCTGGATCCGCGCCGCCAAGGGCCGCGTCGAGGACCCCTCCGAGCTCAAGTTCAAGGAGGGCGACAAGCTCCAATTCCTGGTCCCCGCCGAGACCACCGACAAGCTCCTGATCTTCGCCAGCGACGGCCGCTTCTTCACGCTCGCCTGCAACAACCTGCCGGGCGCCCGCGGCCACGGCGAGCCCTTGCGCCTGATGATCGACCTCGACGACAAGGTCGCCATCCTCGACGTCTTCCCGCACAGGCCGGGGACCAAGCGCGTCCTGGCCTCCAAGCAGGGCTACGGCTTCATCCTGCCCGAGGAGGAGGCCATCGCCTTCCGCCGCGCCGGCAAGCAGGTCCTGAACGCCGGCGACCCCAGCAAGAAGGGCGAGGGCGCCGCCGTCTGCCTGCCGCTAGGTGACGCCGACCAGCTCGCCGTCATCGGCGACAACGGCAAGCTGCTGGTCTTCCCGGCCGCCGAGCTCCCCGAGATGCCCCGAGGCAAGGGCGTCAAGCTCCAGAGCTACCGCGAAGGCGGCCTCAAGGACGCCGCCGCCTTCAAGGAGGGCGACGGCATGACCACGGTGGACGCCAGCGGCCGCACCCGCACCTGGCCCGAATGGCGCGAGTGGGCGGGCCGCCGAGCCGGCGCCGGCAAACTCGCCCCCAAGGGCTTCCCCGCGACGAAGCGCTTCCGTCCGAAGCCGTAGGGCGGGGCGCCACTAGTTCCTCCCCCGCCGGGGGAGGGGGACCCGCCTGCTGCGCTGGCGGGCGAGGCAAGAAAGCGCCGGGTCAAGAGCGACCCGGTGGGGGATGGAGGGGGCTTCCGCACCGCGGCCAGCCCCTCCACCCCCGCGCCAGGCGCCGTCCTAAAGCAACCACGGACCACACGGACCACACGGACGGGCGGCCACGCCGCCCCATCCGAACAGCCCCCGTCCGTCTGGTCCGTGGTCAAAACCATCGGCGCCGACGCGCCCCAAGCCGCCCCGCCGCTACCGCAGCTCGAACGTCTTCACCTTCCGCGGCCCCTGCCAGAGCTCCATCGCATACCCGTGATAGAGCCGCTCGACCTCGGCCTCGGCCTGCGCGTCATCCTCCGCCCGGATGATGTCCCGCGCCGCGAACCGCCCGTTCGGATGCAGGTGATAGAGGTAATAGGTTTCCACGCGCCGCCCCCGACCGGCCCCGACGCTAGCACCGGGCGTGCGTCGGAACAGTGGAGAATCCGACATTTCGGGAAGTTGGGAAGTGTGGAGGGGCAGGGCGATCGGTTGGCGGTCATCGCCGACGGCAAGTTGCTGATCTTTCGGGTGGAGGAACTTCCGGGCTTTCCGCGCGGCAGATGCTTCAAGCTCCAGAGCTACCGCAAAAGCGGGCTCAAGACGTCGCTGCTATCGAGACAGACGAAGGCGCGACCACCGTTGACGCCTGCGGCTGCGCGCGGACCTAGTATGGATGGCGCGCGGGCGAGCCGCTCGGCCCTGCTTCCTGGGCTCAGCCCCCATCGATGGGGCGCAAAAAAGGGCAGGCTGGCGTACTCGATAGTGCGGATGGCGAGGCGCTTTTTGCGCCAATGATCAACTCGACGTCGGTGATCTCGGCTGAAAAGCAATGAGTACGCCCGTAGGTCTCGTCAAACTCCTGTCCACCAGCGGGGAACCATCTATAGACGAGGGTCGCCGTGGCGTTCCTTCCGGATCACGGGTTTCGTGTTTCGTCAAATTGCGGTATTGCTAAGGTCTCATACTCATCAGATTGGGCCTTTGGCGTCCAGTGTGGGGGCATTGGCAATGGCAACGGCGAGAATGACGGCCAAGGGCGGGGTGCTGAAGCCCAGTCCCAGGAGGTACGAGCCAGCCCGGCTTGATACACTATTTCTAGTTCTCGATGCCATTGCCTGGATGGATGCTTCATCCGCCGGTGAGATCGCCCAGTTTGCCGGCATTGACCCCCGTACCGCGGGGAAGCTCGTCAAGAACGCTCTTGAGATTGGGATTATTGACCAAGTCGGCTCGGGATACGGTCTTAATTTTCCCTATCCTTACAAGGGCACACTAGATCAGAAGAAGTCGGTGGTTAGGGAGGCATTGGTTCGCCTTCCCTTGCTCATTAACGTCCGCCAGTTCCTCCTCCTCGGCGACAAGCTCGATGTCGCCATGCGAAAGGCTGCGACGCTGGCTCGCGTGAAACCCTATGACGCATCGGAATTCGCACCCTTGCTATCGTGGGCGGAGAGCCTAGGTGCGTTAAAGCCCAGCCTCATTGCTGAGGACTTGGTAGTCGCAGCGGAGAGTGAAAAGTCGGAGCGGCACCGCTCAGAAAGCAAACGTCGGGTGGCGTTTCTCTCGCATAGTTCGCGCGACAAGCCTTTTGCTCGTCAACTTGCTGCCGATCTTGCTTCGAATGGAGTCGAGGTTTGGCTCGACGAGCAACGCATTCGGGTCGGCGAGTCAATTCCGGAGAAGGTAGCCCAAGGACTTGCTGAGTCGGACTACTTTCTGATTGTCATCAGCAAAAATTCTATAGAGTCCGAATGGGTGAAGAAAGAGCTCAATAGTGCTCTGGTGGAAGAAGTGCGGAGGCGCAGGACGCACATCTTGCCAATAAAAATTGATAATGTGCAAGTGCCAACTATTATACATGACAAGAAATACGCGGACTTCTCTTCGTCTTACAAGGTCGGTTTGGCGGACCTAGTTGCGGCAATGCAAGAGGATGATTTGGATGTCTGATCAATCCACACCGAAGCGGCAGATGCCGAAGGGAGTGCGTAAGGGCGGAGCGCGGTATCCGCGGTACCCGCTCAGCGACGCGGTCGGATGGGCTACCAAACTCGTGGCGAAGACGCATACCGGGCCGCAGCCACGCGATGTTGTGTTTACGAGTGTGCTTGGGTCGAATGGCACCCCGGGGGAGATCAAGGGATCTGCTCTAAAGCAATACGGGCTTATGGAAGGGGATTCTAAGGCCTACTCAGCGACTACGCTTGCAAGAGATTTGGCGGCCGCGCCGCCAGATGAGCGACCGAAGCTGCTGGCCGCAGCAGCGCTGAGTCCAGCGATATTCAAAGGGTTGTTCGACACCTATCATGGTGATGAGACGACGCGTGCAAAGTTGCGCCAACGGGCCGCGGCGTTGAACGTCCATCCAGAGGAGACGGAAAAATGCGTCGACCTTTACGTCTCGAGCTTGGCAATGGCTGGCTTAGTTTCAGTGGATGGCGATCGAGTCTCACATGTGCAGAGCTCCGCGAAGTCGGATGTGGGTCCGTCGGCTGAGATCGAAGCTGATCCGGAGGAAGCGGATGGCCCGGCGGGCGACGGGGCTGATGTCGATGGAACTGACGACGCAAATTCTACGCCGGATCGCGAAGCGCAAGGCGAAATCCGCAGCGCAGTATTCAACGTCAATGTGACGCTCGACTCAAGCTTGGACACGGATAAGCTCGAGCGACAACTCAAGCTCTTAAAGAGATACGGAGTCATCAAGTAGGGAGACGGCTCTTGCGGAAAGACGCGCCACCCCTCACACCCCCGTAAACCTCACCGCCCTTCGCTCCACAAAACTCGCCACCCCCTCGCGGAAATCCTCACTCTTCAAACTTTCCGCCATCTCCCGGTCCGCATCGGCCATGGCCTCCTCCAGCCCCTGCACCAGCGCGTTCCACAGCTGCCGCTTGATCACCCGCGTGGACCTCGGCGAGACGTTCTCCGCCAGGTCCCTCGCGTAGGTCATGACCCCCGCCATCAGCTCGCCGCCCTCGAACACCCGGTCGGCGAGGCCGATGCGCAGGGCCTCCTCGGCGCCCACGCGCCGCGACGACAGCATGATGTCCAGCGCGCGCGAGTGGCCGGCCAGGCGGGCGAGCATCCAGCTGGTCCCGTGCTCGGCGATCAGGCCGCGGCGGGAGAAGGCGCTGGTGAAGAAGGCGTCGGCGGCCATGAAGCGCATATCGCAGAACAGGCTGATGCAGAGGCCCATGCCGGCCGCCGGCCCGTTGATCGCGGCGATCACCGGCTTGCCCACGGCGGCCAGCCAGGTCTGCGGGTGCTGGAAGTCGGCCCGCGCCGTCGGATCGAACGGGGCCAGGGCAGGGGCTTCGCTTAAGCCCCCGGCCTCGCCCACCTCCTGCAGGAGCCCCATGTCGGCCCCGGCGCAGAAGCCGCACCCGGCGCCGGTCAGCACGATCGCGCGCACGGCGGCGTCGGCTTCGGCGCGCTCCATGGCCGCCCGCAGCCCCGCCGCCATGGCGCCGGTCCAGGCGTTCAGCTTGTCGGGCCGGTTCAGGGTCACCGTCGCCACCCCGGCCTCCACCGCGTACAGCACCTCGTCCATCGCACGTCCTCCCGGTCTCTTTGCCGGGGAGGTTAGCGCCGCCGCGCCGCGGGCGCAGGCCCTTCCTGGTCTTCGTGTCCGCGACCGCCGCTTCGCGGCCATGCACGTCCGCTTCTGACGCACCACGCCCCCATCTTCCGGCCCATGTCGGACAACGCCGCCGCCATCTCCCGCGAGGAGCAGATCGCCGCCGAGCACATGGAGCTCGAGCTGGCGGCGGCGAAGCGCGTGCACGCCAGGCTGATGGCGGCCGAGGAAACCGACGACATCAACAGCCTGGGCCGCACCTGGCAGCGGGTGGGCCGGTCGCTGCGCCAGTCGGTGGCGCTGAAGGCGAAGCTGACCCGCGATCGCGAGGCCGATGCGCGGGCGGCGGCGCAGGTCGCCGCTCTGCCCCGGCTGCGCGAGGCGGGCCCTGCCGCCCCGTTCGCCCCGCTGCAGCGCGACCACATCGACCGCATCGATCGCGTCGCCGAGGCCGCGCGGCCGTATTTCGAGCGCGAGGGCGCCGACTGGGACGAGCGGCTGGTCACCGACATCCTGATCGACCTCGCCCGCGACGGCGAGCTCGACGAGCTTTCCGACGCCGAGCTGATCGACCGCCTCCTGGAGATCCTGGGCGACGACCAGACCCCCGGCGTGGCGGACGACGATGGCCCCACGCCCCCTGAGGGCGAGGCCTCCGATACGGCCGGCCGCCACGACGGCGACCCGCCCGAATGGCGCGGCTCGGGCTGACGCCACATCCAAGCTTGTCATCCCGGTTTTTGGCGAAGCCAAAGACCGGGACCCCGATGTGTTGCGCCCGACGATCGCTCGCGGCGTCGCCGCCGCCGCACGCCAACCTTCGACCTGGATGATCGGGGGCCCGGTCTTCGCCTGTGGCGAAACCGGGATGACAAACGTGGGGATAGGCCCCCGCGCTCTCGATCCCACCCCGACACGCCCCAGCGCGGCGCCGATCCCCGGCCCGCGCCGCAAGCGCTTGCCCCGCGCGGCCGACAGGGGTGTCGGGTGCGGCCGCGCGGGGGCCGAGGGCCGGGGCAGGGGGAGAGGTCCGCCGCCCCGGCCGCCCGAACGTGTCCCGGTGCTTCGCCCGGCGGACGTGGCGCCCGCCGTACGCCGAAATGCATAGCAACTCCCGCGCGTGGAGTCCCTAAGTGCGCGCAAAAATTGTGACTGACCCTAGGGCGCGCCTAAAGGTCGAACGCCGCCGTCCAGCGCGCGCCTTCCGGCGGCAGGGCGAACCGGGTCTCGGCGTTGGGCTGGGCGGCCAGGGCGCGGCCCAGCAGGCGCGAGCCGAAGCCGCCCGGTCCCGAGGCCGCGGGCTCGGGCCCGCCGCTCTCGCGCCAGTCGACCCGCAGGCGCTTGTGGCCGTCGGACACCTCGTCGACGCGCCACGACAGCTCGACCCGCCCGCCCGGTCCCGACAGCGCCCCGTGCTTGGCAGCGTTGGTGGCCAGCTCGTGCAGGCACAGCGTCAGCGCCACCGAGGCCTCGGGCGCGATGCGGACCGGGGCGCCCTCCAGCACGATCCGCTCGGCGGCGGCGGGCCGGAACGGCGCGAGCGCCTGTTCGGCCAGCGCGCCCAGCGTCACCTCGCCCCAGCCGGAGTCGACCAGCAGGTCGTGGGCCTTGGCCAGCGCGGCCAGCCGGTCGGCGAACTGGCGGCGCGCGGCCTCGGGATCGGCGGCGCCGCGGAAGGTCTGGTCGGCCAGCGACTGGACCACGGCCAGCGTGTTCTTCACCCGATGGTGCAGCTCCAGCTTCAGCAGGCGCTCGCCCTCGCGGGCCGCCACCTCGCGGGCCAGGGCCGAGCGCAGCAGCGTCACCACCCAGATGACCACGCCGCTGCTGGCCACGAAGAAGCCGACGCCCAGCACCAGCCGCCGGATCGCCACGGCCGGCGCGCCCTGCGGCTCCAGCAGGAAGACGCCGCCGACGGCCAGCGCCAGCATGCTCGTCACCCCGGCGGTCGCCCCGCCGAACGCCGTGGCCAGCAGCACCGCCAGCACGAAGGCGGCGAACGGCGCGCCCAGGCCGATCCAGGGCGCCAGCGCCAGGCGGATCCCCAGGGCAAGGACGGCCAGCCCCAGGCCCAGCGCGACCCGCGCCGCCTGGCTGCGCGGCTGCCGCGCGATCCGCCGGACCAGGAAATCGGTCAATCCAAGCTCTCCCGGCGGCAAGCTGCGCCGCGCGTCGAGGGCTTATACGCGGCGAACGCGCGGGTGTGCAGCCGGGGCGTGCGCTCGCGCAGGCTGCCGTGGGGACCCGATCAAGTTTGGTCCCGGCCGGACCGGCGCGTTATCCTTGCCGGCAGCGTTGGGCGGCGAGGGGGCTATTTCTCCAGGAAGGTCTCGCTGTGGGCGTGGCACTGCCAGCCGCCCTCGCTGCGGACCCAGGTGGAGCTGTCGGCGGCGTGCATCTCCTGGCGCTTGCCGTCCATGGTCACCGTCTGGCGCACCGTGTAGGCGATCACCGCCACGTCGGGAGCGGGGGTCGCGACCTCGATGTCGTCGAAGGCGTAGGATTCCAGGGTCCAGTTCCCCTCCTCGGTCATCTGGCCCATCTTGGCCTTCGGGATGCTGGTCACCCCGCGGGCCCCGGTGACCAGGGCGGGTTCGCCGGAGAGGGCGGCGGTCTTCGTGCCGTCCTTGGCCTTGATGGCCTCCCAGTAGGCCTTTTCGAGGTTGATGATTTCGTCGCGGGTCGGGATCGCGTGGGCCGTCATGGGCGCCTCCTGTTCCGTGTCCGCCCGAAGAAGCGGCAGGCCGGCGAAGTCGTTCCCTCCGAGGTGGATTCCCACATTTAACCGAAAACCGACATTTGCCCCCGATGCTTCGCGGCCTGATCTGGACGGGAGCCGGCGTTGAGCCTGGGGCGTGAAGAGTTTCGACGGCTGGCGGCCCTGGTCGGCGCCTATGCCGCGGCGACCGCCTACAGCCTGTTCCTGGCCGGCGCGACGCACAACCTGCCGGTGATCTGGACCGCCAACGCCGTCGTCGTCGCGGGCCTCCTGATCCTGTCGCGCGCCGGCGGCCTCTGGCTGCTGGGCCTCACCGCCGCCGCCCACCTCGCCCTGCAGGTCGGCGTCAGCGAGAAGCCGTCGTTCGTCCTGGCCGTCACCGCGATGGACACGCTGCAGACGGTGGGCACGGTGGCTGTGATCCGGGCGCTGCGGCTCAAGGTCCGGCTGCGCCGCATGCGCAGCCTGTTCGCGCTCACGCTCGCGGCCGGCGTCTTCACCGCCGTGACCTCGCCGCTGGTCAGCGCGCTCTCGCTCGCCGCCGCCGGCTGGCGCTGGTGGTCGGGCTGGGAAGGCTGGATGATGTCCAACACGCTGGGCATGGCGCTGGCCCTGCCCACCGCGCTGGTCCTGGCCGACACCCGCCTGCGCCAGGGGTTCCCGGCCCGGCGCACCGAGGCGCTCGTCAGCCTGGCGGTGATCGCCGCGACGTCCGTGGCGGTCTTCTCGTCCTCGGCGCCGCTGGAGGTGCTGCTGTTCGTACCGGCGCTGTTGGCGGTCTTCCGCGGCGGCCCGCGCGCGGCGGCCTGGCTGGTGCTGGTGTCGATGGCCGTCGCGATCCCGACCGTGCTCGCCCGCACCGGCCTGGAGCCCAAGGCCGCGATGGCTCCGCTCCGCTTCGCCCAGCTGTTCCACCTGGCGCTCTACGGCGTCTGCATGACCTCGGCGCTGGCGCTCAGCCGCCAGATGCGCCTGCAGGCGCTGCTGGTCCGCCGCACCGCCGCCGCCCGCCAGGCCCAGGCCCGCGCCCAGGCCGCCAGCCAGGCCAAGTCCGACTTCCTGGCCACCATGAGCCACGAGATCCGCACGCCGCTGAACAGCATCCTGGGCTTCGCCGCGCTCGTCGCGGACGATCCCAGCCTGTCGGACGAGAACCGCCGCCGGCTGGAGCTCGTCGGCCGCGCCGGCCGTTCGCTGGCCGACCTCGTCAACGACCTGCTGGACTTCGCGAAGGTGGAGGCGGGCCGGCTGGAGCTGGCGCTGGCGCCCATCTCGCCCGCCGCCATCTTGCGCGACGCCTGCGCCATCGTGGCCCCCACCGCCGAGGCCAAGGGCCTGAAGCTCGCCGTCGAGATCGAGGGCGACGAGGCCGCCGCCTTCGTCCTGGACGAGGCGCGCCTGCGCCAGGTGCTACTCAACCTGCTGGCCAACGCCGTGAAGTTCACGGCGCAAGGCGGTGTCACCGCGCGCCTGGAGGTCAACCGCGCCGCCGGCGTCCTGCGCTTTGAGGTGGCCGACACCGGCATCGGCATCGCGCCCGACGTGCAGGAACGCCTGTTCCAGCGCTTCTCCCAGGCCGACAGCTCGATCAGCCGTAGCTACGGCGGCACGGGCCTGGGCCTCGCCATCAGCAGGGCCCTGGTGCGCCAGATGGGCGGCGAGATCGGCGTGGAGAGCGCGCTGGGCGAAGGCGCCTGCTTCTGGATCGCCCTGGCGGCAGAATCCGCGGCCGCCCCGTCGGCCCAGCCCCAGGCCGCTGCGCAGGTCTCCACCTCGGCGGCCCGGGTCCTGCTGGTCGACGACCACCCGATGAACCGCGAACTGGGCCTGGCCCTGCTGACCCTGGCCGGCTGCCAGGTCACCACGGCCGAGGACGGCGTCCAGGCGGTGGAGGCGGCGCGCGCCGGCGGCTTCGACCTGGTGCTGATGGACGTGCACATGCCCGGCATGGACGGCCTGGCCGCCACCCGCGCGATCCGCGCCCTGGGCGGCGTGGCCGGCGCCGTGCCGATCGTGGCCCTGACCGCCGACGTCCGCCCGGACCAGGTCACCCGCTGCCGCGAGGCCGGCATGGACGACTACGTCTCCAAGCCGATCCACCGCGAACAGCTGCTGGCCGCCGTCGCCCGCGCGCTGGAGCCCGCGGTGGAAGAGGACGCCGCCAGGCGCGCCTAGTTCATCTACCTGTCGGCTGGCTGAACGGACGGCCCCGACCTCGTTCAGGCGCCGCCCGTTAGGGTCTCCCCAACATGAAGGAGACCCTCATGAAGAAGATCGTCCTCGGCCTGACCCTCGCCGCCGCCACCCTGGGCGCCGGCGCGGCTATGGCCCAGCCCTACGGCTATTACGACCGCGGCGGCTACGATGGCCGCTACGACCGCGGCGACTACCGCGACGGACACCGCTATCGCGACACCCGTTACCGCGACAGCGACCGGGACGGCATCCCGGACCGCGCCGAGTGGAACCGTGACCGCGACCGCGACGGCCGCCCCGACCAGTACGACCGCTACGACAATCGTCGCGACCGCGACTGGCGCCGCGACCATCACGACGGCGGCTGGCGCTACGACTACCGCTACTATCGCTAGGCTCTGAACGGACGCCCCCGCCTCATGGTGGGGGCGTCCGAACTTGCGGTTTCGGTCCGATGGGGATGGGATGCCTTCTCCCGCCCCCGCGCTGAGGACCGCGCCATGCCCGACTCCGCCCAACCCTCGCCGACCGCCGCCTCGACCGATCCCGTCGCGCTGGCGATGATGCAGGGTTTCCCGCCGCCGCCGGAGAAGCTGGTCCGGACCTCCGACACCACGAGCTGGCGTTTCCCCAACACCCGCTGGAGCTTCAGCCACGAGCGCGAGCTGGGGCCTTCGGCCAACATCCGCCGCGGACCGG
>Ga0102590_1003968_pt1 | contig 13476 bp, 12 predicted proteins | sample AraplaMF_Col_mMF_FD_76859 | JGI IMG/M metagenome (GOLD analysis project Ga0102590, IMG submission 76859) | Arabidopsis root microbial communities from the University of North Carolina, USA - plate scrape MF_Col_mMF | ecosystem: Host-associated > Plants > Roots > Endosphere | place: USA...
GTGCTACGGCGCTCCACTCGCCCGCCTCGAAGCCCAGGCCGCGCTGGGCGCGCTGCTCCCCCGCCTCGGCACGGCGGCCCTCGTGCAGGATCCGCCTCTCTACCGGCAGAACGCCATGCTCCGCGGCCCCCGCCATCTGCCCGTACGGTTGTAGAATGCGCCGTCGGCCTCGCGCCGCCCGCACCACACGTCCGACCTGCACGAAAGACGTTTCTCGGCGAGGGCGGGGCAGGTGTGCGGCAGCGCACCACCCGGCACACCCCCCTCGCCGAGGCACTCGCAGGCCACCGGACCGCCGTCGGTCGAGGGCGGCGGTCCGGGCACGGAATTGTTCGGCACCCCCGCGCGCTGATGAGTGCGGAGGGTATGCGAGCCGGCTGTGTGCGGGCCGAGCAGCCCGAATGACCGAGGCGACACACATTGGAGGGGCAGACATGGCAGCGCAGACGCAGAGGGCCGTGCTTGCGGGCGGATGCTTCTGGGGAATGCAGGATCTGATCCGCAAGCTCCCGGGCGTGACGGGGACCCGGGTCGGATACACGGGCGGTGACGTGCCGAACGCGACGTACCGCAACCACGGGACGCACGCGGAGGCGATCGAGATCCTCTTCGACCCCGAGAAGACCGACTTCCGCACGCTCCTGGAGTTCTTCTTCCAGATCCACGACCCCAGCACCAAGAACCGCCAGGGCAACGACATCGGTCTCAGCTACCGCTCGGCGATCTACTACGTGGACGACGAGCAGAAGCGGATCGCCGAGGACACCATCGCGGATGTGGACGCCTCCGGACTGTGGCCGGGCAAGGTCGTCACCGAGGTCGAGCCGGTCGGCCCCTTCTGGGAGGCCGAGCCGGAGCACCAGGACTACCTGGAGCGCTACCCCGACGGCTACACCTGCCACTTCCCGCGGCCGGGATGGCGGCTGCCCGCCCGCACGGAGCGCTGAGCGCGGGTAGCGGGCCGGGGCGCGGCTTCGGGTGCAGGAGCGCCGGCGGGCGCACGGCACTCGACCTGTGATGTCCGCGCTGCCCGCACAGGCGGGCGACCCGGCCCCGGGGCCGGGTCGCGATGCACACCTGGGGATCCGCGCCGGCCGCGGCCGGGCTGCGAGGTCCCCGGGCAACGCTACTGCGGCCAGGAGCTGTTCAGGATGACCTCGACGAAGTCGATGCGCCGGAATCCGGGCACGAAGTGGGCCAGCACATCGGCGTTCACCGTGCCGAAGGTCGTGTCGGGCCGGTCCTTGAAACCGTCGGTGAAGGCCTCCAGGATCCGGCGCTTGAAGTCCGGGCGCGGATGCGCGTCGGTGACGGCTCTCAGGTCCTCGGGATCCAGGTCGTCACGGCCGATCCCGAGCACATCGGTCTCCACACCCGCGGTCACCAACGCGATCTCGGGCTCCATGAACTCCGGGACACCGGGCGTGGTGTGCAGCGCGATGGCGGTCCATACCCGGCGGACGTCGTCGGGGCCCACCTCGTGGTCGGTGAGGAACCGCCGCGCCTCGTTCGCCCCGTCGATCTCGAAACGCTGATCGGTCGTCCGGTAACGCCGGGTCAGCCCGAGGTCGTGGAACATCGCCCCCACATAGAGCATTTCCGGGTCGGGCTTCAGACCGCGTCGTTGCCCCTGCAACATCCCGAACAGGTACACCCTGCGCGAGTGGTCGAAAAGCAGCGGCGGCTCGGCTTCCCGGACGAACTCCGTGGCGTCGGCGACCAACCGCGTATCGGGGATGTCCACACCGGCGATCTTCTCGCTCATCACTGATCCACTCCTCCACGCAGCCCGTGGACGCCCGTGCGTCTACGGAGCCGTGTGAGGTGCCGTTCGGACAGGCGGTAGGCGCGGCGCCCTCGTCAACAAGGTCTCAGCAGCAGCATTTCACCGTTGCCGGCGCCTGTCCTGCCGGCGCCTGTCGCCGTCCGGGAGGGCGACAGGACAGACCTGGCCGGTCGGCATAGCGTGGTTGGAGGTCCGCACGGAACCCCCGAGGCGTCCGGTAGGACGGCGGCGACACGTGTGCGTGACGGGAATTGCCGTCGAAACGGCGTGTGACTGTGTCCCCCGGAAACCGCCCCACCGTGTCCCCGGAAACTGCCGGGCCGTCTTCCGGGGGTGAGGAGACACCATGACCTATGTCGCCACTGACCGTCCCCGCATCGGCTGGATCGGTGCCGGCCGAATGGGGTACCGGCTGGCGTCCAGACTGCTCGACGCCGGCCATGATGTCGCCGTCTACAACCGGACCCGCGCCAAGGCCGAGCCGCTGACCGAAAAGGGCGCGACGGTGGTCGACCGGCCGGAGGAACTGGCCGGCCGGGACGTCGTCTTCACCATGGTGGCCACGTCTCCCGATCTTGAGTCCGTCACCACCGGCCCCGGGGGCGTACTGACCGCGAGCGACGCCTCACCCGGTGTGCTGGTCGACAGCTCCACCGTGTCCACCCAGGTCTCCGCCCTCGTACGGGCGGCCGCCGCCAAACACGGAACCGGTTTCCTGGCCGCCCCGGTCAGCGGCAACCCGAAGGTCATCGAGGCGGGCGAGCTGACCGTCGCGGTCTCCGGTCCGCGGGAGGTCTTCGACGCCGTCCAGCCGCTCCTGAGCCTGCTGGGACGTGCCGTGACCTATGTGGGTGCGGACGAGGTGGCCCGGCTGGTCAAGATCGCGCACAACGTCTTCCTGGGCGTCGTCACCCAGTCGCTGGCCGAGATCACGGTCCTCGCGGAGAAGGGCGGCGTCACGCGGTCGGCGTTTCTCGAGTTCCTCAACAACTCCGTGATGGGCTCGGTGTTCACCAGGTACAAGTCCCCCGCGCTGGTCCACCTGGACTTCACGCCGACCTTCACCAACGTCCTGCTGCGCAAGGACTTCGACCTGGGGCTGGCGGCGGCACGCGAGCTGGAGGTCCCCATGCCCGTCGCCTCGGCCACCGCGCAACTCGTCCAGGCGGCCGTCGGCGCGGGCCTGACGACGGAGGACTTCGCGTCCCTGGTCCTCGAGCAGGCGCGCAACTCCGGAATGACGCTCGAGCCCGAGAACGTGGCAGTCGACGACGGCCTCGGCGGCCGCTCGTGAGCACTCGGCCCGAGCCCGTAGCCACAGCGCTGTCCGCGCCCGATGCGACCGGCCGTCCGGGAGAAGACCGATGAGCGGACGGCTCGTCGGCCGAAAGGCCCTGGTCACCGGTGGCTCACGGGGGATCGGCGCGGCGACCGCGCGCAGACTCGCCGCCGACGGGGCCGATGTAGTGATCGGCTTCCGGAGCAGCGGCGACGCGGCCGAAGCACTCGCCGCCGAGATCTCCGCCACCGGCCGACGCGCAGCCGCGATCAAGGCGGACGTCGGCGATCCTGATCAGATCCGGCGCATGACGGATCGGGCCGCCGACGCTCTCGGCGGGCTGGACACCCTGGTCAGCAACGCGGGAATCGAGCACTTCGGCAGCCTGGACGCCGTCACCCCGGACGAGTTCGACGAGGTCTTCGCCGTCAACACCCGAGCCCAGTTCTTCGCCGTGCAGAACGCGGTGCGGCACATGGACGACGGCGGCAGGATCGTCCTCACGTCATCGGGCAGCGCCCACAAGGCGGTCTTCCACCACGCCCTTTATGCGTCGAGCAAGGCCGCCGTCGAATCCATCGCGCTCAACCTCGGCCCCGAACTCGGCAGCCGCGGCATCACCGTCAACGCCGTCGCCCCCGGCGGAACGGTCACGGACATGTCCGCCCACGCCGGTGCGCACTACGTCCACCCCGACCTCGACGCGGACTTCAACACCCTGATCCGCACGACCAGTTCACTGGGGAGGATGGCCCAGCCCGAGGAGATCGCCGCCGTCGTCGCGTTCCTGGTGTCGGACGACGCCTCGTTCATCACCGGCCGGACGATCCAGGCCGACGGCGGCTGGTTCTGACGACGTCATTCCCCCATGTCCGCCGCCTCGACGGCCGTGAGCGTCACGGTGCCGTCGTCCGCGACCGACCAGCCGGGATTGTGGCACACCTCCCAGCGGTGACCGTCCGGGTCGGCGAAGTAGCCGTGGTAACCGCCGAAGGCCGCACGCTGAGGCTCCTTGAGGACGGTCGCCCCTGCCGCACGGGCCCTGGCCATGACCGTGTCCACCGCGGCAGGCGTATCGAGGTTCTGGGCGAGGGTGAACGAGGTTCCGGCCGTCGCCGCATGCCCGGTGTCGGCACCGAGGTCCGCCAGGGGAAACACCGCCAAGGCCAGCCCCTTGCCGATCTGGTAGAAGACGATCCCGTCCAGATCGAGCAGCGGCGTCCAGCCGAGGCCCTGGCTGTAGAACCGACGGCTCACCCGAACGTCCTGAACGCCCAAGGTCACCAAGTTCACCTGCTGGTTCATCAAACGCCCCCATGCGCCGTAGGAGATCACCACCCACACGCAACGTTACCGGCGCGACGACGCGAACGGCGGCCGGGCAGGGAACAGCGCACCGCAACTCCGGCAGACCCGTGAGTGAAGAGAGGGTCGACGGCGCCAACTCGTCCTACCAGGCCATGTGGTTGACTTGCTGAGGCATCACGGCCGTGCGAACGTCCTGGAGTCGGGACACCGCCGGCGATTTCTACCCCCTTGCCGAACGGGCTTCGGGCTGGCCGTGCGGGGAGCCGGAAGCCATCCTGCAGCGCATCAGTGACGACCTGGACGCCCACACCGGTCGACGGCTGGAGGACGATCTCGCCATGATGGCCGTGCAGTGCTGCACCCGCCCGAGCGGAGAGTTCCCCCGACCCCGTTGACGACGCGAGGACACCGGGTCCCAGGGCCACCGTTCCCCCGCGCTTGCCCGGCATCGGTGCATGGGGCGCACGCCCGCCCGGGGCCGTGCCGGTGGTCCCGCGGAACGGTCGCGCGTCGGGCGGCGAAAACGCCTCGCCGGGCGTCGCTGCTCAGGCGAACTCCCGGCGCAGCACATCGCTCAGGGTGTTCGTGGCATCGACGATGCTGTCCGTGATGGGGAGGAGGCGACTGCCGTCCGGCAGCGACCGGTCGCGCAGCGAGGCCTCCAGACGCCGCAGTGGCGGAAGACCGCCCGGGGCCTTCAGGGTCACCAGGGCCTCCGCGAGCTTGTCCAAGGTGCCGCCCAGAGCGGCGGCCAGGGCGTCCAGTTGAGCGCTGGGGGCACAGCCGCGCCACTCTTCGTCCCGGTCCGCCGCTCCGGTGCCCGCCGCTCGCCGGGAAGCGGCCTGCTGGAGCACGAGCAGATGCAGGGAGAGCTCCGCGTGTGCCAGACGCATGACGACGGCGACCAGGGTCCGGGCGACGGCCGGGGTCAGCGGCGGGTGGATCGGCTCGGCGGCCAGTCGGGCCGTGGACGCGTCGGCATCGGTGCGAGCGCGGCGGGCCGCGCTCTGCAGGGCGCGCAGCCGGGCCAGGTCGGTCGTCCCGGGCCGGCCGAGCCGGCTCAGCAGATAGGTGAGGTACGCGCTCTGCGAGGTGAGCAGCCGTGCGAACTTCTGCTGGGCCGTGAGGCCCTCCCAGGTGGGCCATGCCCAGTAGGCGATGATCGCGAGCGCCGCTCCGATGGCCGTGTTGGCCAGGCGGGCGGTGGCCGTGGACTCGGCCGACAGCCCGAGGATGTCCAGGATGATCACGATGAACACGGTGAGTGAGACGCTGAAGAGCAGATAGTTCACGGAGAACAGCGCGTAGGCCGCGGCGACGGCGACGGTCGCACCGACGATCAGACCGGCGTCCTGCGGGCGGGCCAGGAGGGCGACCCCCGCGCCGAGGCCGGCCCCGGCAGCCGTGCCCAGCGCCCTGTGCACGCTTCGGGACAGCGTCGAGGCGAAGTCCGGTTTGAGCACCAGGAAGATCGTCAGCACCACCCAACGGCCCTGGAACAGGCCACTGATGTGCACCATCAGCTCGGCCAGCCCGGCGACGACGGCCAGCCGCACCGCATGACGCCCGGTCTCCCCCGCCGGGGTCAGATTGGCCTTGAGCGTCAGGGCCGTCCACTCCACCCCCGGCCCGGGGACCGGCCGCTGCGGCGCCTCGTCGGGACCGGCATGTCCGGTGCCGCTTCCGGTCGTTCGCATACGGCCCACGATGGTGTCGACGGCGCGCAGTTGCCCGAGGAGCGCCTCTGCGACCCAGTGCCAGCCGCTGGTCCGGGCCGCGGCCGCCTGCCCGGCCAGGGCCGCGTTCAACTCACGCAGCCGCGTGGCCGGAACGGCCGACCTGGCGCTCATCGCCTCGGCGGCGACGTCCAGGACCTCGGAGGTCCGTACGGCGAAGGTCCGGACGGTCCCGGAGGGATCAGCGGCCGTGTGCGCGCCCAGGGCCGCGAGTGAGGCGCGGATGCGTTCGGCCTGCTCCAGGAGGTTCAGGCAGATCGCGCGAGTTGTGTCCGAAAGGAGCGGGTTGGGATCGGCGACGACGGCCGTGGCGCTGAAGTCGGCCGGCGGTGGCGGTTCGGTGCTGCCCGCGGCAAGGCCCGACGCGTAGGCGGACAGGCTGCGGTAGGACTCGGCCAGGGCGGCCCGCTCGGCGGCGCCGCGTTGCACCGTCCACGATGCGGCGACCAGCACACCCTGGAACAGGCCCCCCGCCAGCACCAGACCGGCCCGCAGCGCCGCCTGCGACGGGCTCTGCGGGATTCCGACCGCGATCAGCAGCGCCACCGCCCACTGAAGGATCGCGACGCTCAGCCACAGGCCCAGGCAGACCGACAGCCCGGTCGCGTACCCCCACAGGGCCACCACGGGCACGAGCAGCCAGGGGGCCGAGCCGGCCAGTACACCGCCGACGAACGTGGACACCGCCATGCCTGTGCTGGCCGCCACCACCGCTGCGACCCGGGTCCGGGCCCTGCCTTCGAACGACGCGAACCCGGCGGGCAGCGCGCCCAGCGCGGCGAACGCCCCGTCGTCCAGGTGGTGGGTCACCACTCCGACGACGAGCGGGACCGCCACGCCGAGCGCCACGCGAAGCGCCCTGCCGAGGGACAACTCGTGCCATTTGAACGGCCCCAGCCGCAGCATTCCCCGCCACTGACGCCGCTCCCAACGGGCGGGGGCGGCACGAAGGTCACCGCCATGGGCTTCTCCGCGCATCTCGCCCTCAGCAGGCAAGGGCCCGGAGGGCCGTCCCCGCGGCGTGCCGCCCCGTCAGCCACCGCGCACCGCTGAGGGGATCCGTCATCGCCCGTCCTTTCGGGCCGCCGACCGGCCGTCCCCGATGCGGTGGCCGGGTCCGCCGGCACCGTGGCCCGCAGGGCGCCGGCACCGCAGTGCTCCACCGGCTCACGTTTCCTCAGCGTGCCATGCGTGCACCGCAAGTCAAACCACATCGGCCGCGGGCACCGCGTGTCCCCGGTCCGGTCCGGGTCGTGCCGTTGCGAGGACAAGACCGCCGCCCCCCGAACGGAACGCGGCCGCGCATCCGGGCCCTCCCGCGGTTCACCCGTTCACGGCGGCGACGGCTCCGGCCCTGGGCCGCCCGCCACGGGCTGCGCCTGCCCGACGGCGAGCCGGTCGAGGACGACGACCACTGGAGGGACGAGATCGGCCCGCTGCCGGCCGGTCCGGTCCCCGTGGTGTCCTTCACCTTCGGGCTTCCGGGTCGGTCGATCGTCGCCGAGCTGCGCAGGGCCGGGACCGTCGTCGTCCAGACGGTCACCTCGGCCGACGAGGCACGGTGCGCCGCCGGGATCATGGTGGACGCGGTCATCGTCCAGGCCTCGGCGGCCGGCGGGCACTCCGCCACGTTCACGCCCGCGCACCTGCCCGCGCCGTTGCGCTGCCGGAACTGATCACCCGGATCAGAGGCGCCGTCCCGTTGCCCGTCATCGCCACGGGCGGACTCGCAGGCCCGGCCGACGTGGCCGACGTCCTCGCAGCCGGAGAGGAGGCCGCGATGGCCGGCACCGCCCTGCTGCGCACCGACAAGAGCGCGGGCGTCCGCGCCGCACAAGGCCGGGCTCACCGATCCCGCCTTCGACACGACTGTGATCACCCGCGCCTTCACCGGGCGGCCCGCACGCACACTGCGCAATCACTTCGTCGAGCGCTACGACCGTGTCGCCCCCGTCGGCCGTCCGGCCCTGCACCACCTCACCGTCCCGCCGCGCAGGGCGGCCACCGCGGCCGGGGACACCCGGCTGATCCATCTGTGGGCGGGCACGGGCCACCGTCACGCGATGACCGAACCCGCCGCCCGTACCTTCGCCCGGCCGGCCGGCGGCCTCTGACCTTCGAGGGACTCGGACACCTCGGCGCGGGATCCTCGTTCAAGCTCGCGACGTGCAGCCTCTTGACAATCTATTCAGTCACCTAGAACTCTGCATGATGTTATACATGCCCGGCACACCTAGGTCCGTCGTGGAAGACGACCGAGGAGGGACAGCGGATCATGGCAGAGACTCTGGTCGAGCGGCGCTCCATCGACGTCGTACCGGACGAGGAACGACACGGCACCGCCTTCTCCCAGTTCACACTCTGGCTCGGCGCCAATCTCCAGATCACGGCCGTGGTGACCGGTGCCCTGGCCGTCGTCTTCGGCGGGGACGTCGTGTGGTCGCTCCTCGGCCTGGTGGTGGGCAATGTGCTGGGCGGCGCCGTGATGGCGCTGCACTCCGCTCAGGGCCCCAAGCTCGGCCTTCCGCAGATGATCCAGTCGCGCGCCCAGTTCGGCGTGCGCGGCGCCGTGGTCCCGCTGCTGCTGGTGATCCTGATGTACGTCGGGTTCTTCGCGAGCGGCACGGTGCTGGCGGGCCAGGCGGTCGGCGAGCTGACCCACACCGGCGACACGAGCGGCATCGTGATCTTCGCCGTGGTCACGGCGGTCGTGGCGGTTGTCGGTTACCGCGTCATCCACGCCCTGGGCCGGATCGCGAGCGTCATCTGCGCGCTCGCCTTCGTCTACCTGGGCATACGCCTGCTCGATCACGTCGACCTCTCGACGCTGATGAAGGACGCGCACTTCTCGCTGCCGATGTTCCTGCTCGCGATGTCGCTGTCGGCGTCCTGGCAACTCGCGTTCGGGCCCTACGTCGCGGACTACTCGCGCTATCTGCCGCGCACCACCTCCGGCCGGGCCACCTTCTGGTGGACCCTGTCGGGCTCGGCGATCGGCTCGCAGTGGTCGATGACGTTCGGCGTGCTAGTGGCGGCGACGGCCGGTGACAAGTTCCTCGCGAACCAGGTCGGCTACGTCGTCGGCCTCGGCGGCACGGGCCTCATCGCGTCCTTCCTCTACTTCGTGATCGCGCTCGGCAAGCTGACGATCAACGTGCTCAACACCTACGGCGGCTTCATGTCGATGGTCACGAGCGTCAGCGGGTTCCGCGGCCGGCGCCTGCTCTCCCAGCGCGGCCGGGCCGCCTACATCGCGTTGATCATGGTCGCGGGCACGGTGGTCGCGCTCCTCGGCAAGGACAGCTTCCTGGCCTCGTTCAAGGACTTCCTGCTCTTCCTGCTGACCTTCTTCACTCCGTGGTCGGCCATCAACCTGGTCGACTACTACCTGATCTCGAAGGAGCGCTACGACATCCCGGCGCTCTTCGACCCCAAGGGCCGTTACGGCGCCTGGAGGTGGGACGCGCTCGTGGTCTACGCGGTGGGTCTGCTCGCCCAACTGCCCTTCCTCTCCACGGCGTTCTACACCGGTCCGCTGGTCGATCCGCTGGGCGGCGCGGACGTCTCCTGGATCGTCGGCCTCGTGGTGCCCGCGCTGCTGTACTGGCTGCTGGCCCGGCGGAACCCAGCGCTGCCCAGCGGGAACGAGTCCGGCGCGCAGCCGGCGGCCGCCTCGAGAACCGAGGCTGTCTAGGGCCTCTCGTTCGGATCGGGTCGACTGAGAGGCACTGCGCCTTTCAGTCGGCTCGCGTCGCGGGCGGGCTCGGACGGAGCGTCTCCCGGCCCGCCTCGGGCGGCCCCTTTTCGACGTGCGCGTCCTTGCCGCACCAGGTGGAGTACTCCCCGCCGAGTTCGTGCGGCAGGGGTCTCACGCGTGGGTCGGAGACCGGGACATGCACCACCGTCGGCCCGGGGACGGGCTTCGGTGCGACGGAGGTCATTCGGCCACCGTCGCGTAGGTCCGGGGAACATGCGCCGACCGCTCGGCGTCGCGCCTCGCGACCTCCTCGCGGACGATCGGGATCACGTGCCGCCCGAAGTCGACGGCGTCGCCGAGCAGGTCGTAGCCGCGGGCGGAGAGGATGTCGACGCCGATGTCGTAGTAGTCCAGCAGGGCCTGGGCGACTGTCTCCGGAGTGCCGACCAGGGCGTTGGAGTTGCCCGCGCCACCGGTGGCGGCGGCGGTCGGGGTCCACAGGGCGCGGTCGTAGCGCTCCCCCGCCTCGGCGATGGCGATCAGCCGCCGTGAGCCGGTGTTCTCCGGGGCGTCGCCGCGGTGGTGGCGGACGAGGCCGGCTTCGCGCCGCTGGCGGATGGCACCGACCGTGCGGTGGGCCTTTTCCCAGGCCAGTTCCTCGGTCGGGGCGATGATCGGGCGGAAGGCGACCTGGATGCGCGGCACGTCGGTACGGCCCGCGGCCCTCGCGGCGGCCTTCACCGCCTCGATCTGCTCGGCGGTCCTCTCCAAGGGCTCCCCCCACAGGCAGTAGATGTCCGCCTCGGCGCCCCCGGCGGCGTACGCGGCGGGCGAGGAACCTCCGAACGACACGTTCGGGCGGGGCTGCTGGACCGGGAAGACATCACTGACGAAGTCGTGGAAGCGGTAGTGCCCGCCCTCGTGGTCGAAGGGCTCGTGGGTGGTCCAGATCTTCTTGACGACGCGGATGTATTCGCGGGTGCGGGCGTAGCGCTCGTCCTTGGTCAGGATGTCCCCCTCACGGCCCTGCTCGTGGTCGTTGCCGCCGGTGATGAAGTGCACGGTCAGCCGGCCCTCGCTGATCTGGTCGAGGGTGGCGAAGGTCTTGGCGGCGAAGGTGGGGTAGGAGACGTTCGGGCGGTGGGCGAGCAGGATCTGCAGCCTGTCCGTCCGGCTCGCGATGTAGGCGGCCGCCGGGGCCGGGTCCGGGGATCCGGAGCCATAGGCGAACAGCACCCGGTCCCAGCCGTGGTCCTCGTGCGCCCGGGCGAGCCGGAGCGTGTACTCCTTGTCGAATGCGGGGCCGGAGCGCGGGGTGGTTTCGGAGCCGTTGTTGGTCGCGGCGATGCCGAGGAACTCCACGGGCACGACAGAAGCCTTTCGAGAGGCTGTCCGTGTGCGGGCATGGCGGAACTGCCCTGCACACGAGCAGGCATGACGAGCCGTCAGACGAACGGACAGGGCGAGGCGGGCGTGACGACGCCGGGCGTCGGGAGATACGGGGGTGCGGCAGCGCGCGCAGGAGGAATCTCGGCCCGCGACGGGGTCACCGAGGGAGGGAAGGGCCGGTCAGGCGGCCCGCTGCCGAGTCAGGCGCAACACGCCGCGGACCACACACGACCGAAGTCGATGTGATCGCGCGAGACCAAGCGCAACTGGGCATTCATGCGATTCATTGAGCAGTACGCCGGGCTTTTCGTCAACAGGTGCCCGCATGCCGGACCGCAGGTGGCCGTGGGCCGCATGGTTGACACAACCGTGCGGCCCACACATACGATCGACGGCGGAGAGGCCCCGCCGTGCGCGGTGTCTGTCCGGCCGCGTTGAGGGACGCGGCGAGCGTGACGACATCCCGTCCTGGCGGCCCCGTGGCGGCGCGGCGCCTTGCGCCCGCGAGGGACCCCGGCTGGTCACCTACGCCTGCGATTCCCCTCCCCGGAGAACCTCCCCATGGACACGCCGTCCGATGTCATGCCCGCCCCCGCACACGAACCCGATGAGCGCGGCGCCCCCGAAGGACCGCCGCAGATCGTGCCGCGCCGGCACCCCGGCCGCCTGCTGACCGGCGCCGCGGCACTGGCGGTTCTCGCACTGGTCCTCCATTCCGTGGTCCGCAACGCCGCCTTCCAGTGGGACGTCGTGGGCCGCTACCTCACCACCGGCGCGGTACTCGACGGGCTGCTGCACACCTTGTGGCTCACGGGCGCGCCACTACGTCCGGGGCTCGCACACAGCCTTCCGCCCACCCCGCTCGCGCGGCTGCGCGCCCGACTCTCCGTGCTGCGGGGCCGGTTGCACGTGGCGACCGCGGCCGACTCCCGACCTGCCCTCGGCGGTGACCGGTGAGCACCGGTTCCGTTTCCACCCTCGTCGTCGTCGGCGCGGGACCGCGCGCCACCGGACTGCTGGAGCGCATCGCCGCCAACTCACCCGAACTGTGGTCCGGCAAGCGGGAGTTGCGCATCCATCTGGTCGACCCGCATCCGCCGGGGCCGGGGCGGATCTGGCGGCACACGCAGTCGCCTCTGCTGCGCATGAACTCCATGGCCGAGGACGTCACAATGTTCACCGACGAGACGTCCACCATCGACGGACCGGTCCGCCCGGGGCCCTCCCTGGCCGAGTGGGCCGCCCAGTTCCGCCCCGGCGGACCGCGGTTCGCACCGTACGCCGAACCGGCCGACCCGCGGGTACTTCCCGAACTGCGCACACTGACCGGGGCCGACTTCCCGACCCGTCGTGCCCAGAGCGCCTACCTGGACTGGGTGTTCCGCCGGGCGGTGGCCGAACTGCCGTCGACGGTCACGGTCGAATGGCACCGCACGACCGCGACTGCCGTCACCGGGCCGCCCGACGGAGCCCAGCAGGTGCACCTCGCCGGCCGCACCGCTCCGCTCACCGCCGACCTGGTGGTCCTCGCCCAGGGGCACCTCGGCTCAGCCCCCGCCGCCGAGCACCGCGCCCATGCCGCCTTCGCCCGCCGTCGCGGACGCTTCCATCTGCCGCCGGAGTTCTCCGCCGACGCCGATCTCACGGGGCTGCGCCCCGGCGAGCACGTCGTACTGCGCGGATTCGGGCTGGCCTGCGTCGACCTGGTGACGCTGCTCACCGAGGGTCGGGGCGGCACCTACCGCGACGAGCCCGACGGCACCCTCACCTACCTGCCCTCCGGCCGTGAGCCGGTGCTGCACATCGGTTCACGGCGCGGGGTGCCGTACCACGCCAAGACCGGCTACCGGCTCCAGGGACCCCGCCCTGCGCTGCCCCGCCACTTCGGCCCCGAGGCGGTCGACGCGCTGCTCGCCGAGGAACGCCCGCTGAACCTGCGCCGCGACGTATGGCCCTTGATGGCCAAGGAGGTCGGCTTCGGGCACTACCACGAGTTGTTCCACGCCCACCCGGAGCGCACCGCCGTGCCGTGGCCGGAGTTCGCCGCCGCCTACGACCGCCTCGAGTGGTACTCGGACGCGATGACGCACCTGGTCGCCGGGGCCGTGCCAGGACCGGACGACCGCCTGGACTTCGAAGCCCTCGACCGCCCTTTGCAGGACCTGGCCTTCGCCTCGCCGGACGACTTCGAGGAGCATCTGCGTGACCGCATCGCCCGGGACGTGGCCCGCCGTGAGGATCCCGCGTACAGCGCCGACCTGGGCGCGTTCCTCGCCCTGCT
>Ga0102590_1003972_pt1 | contig 13465 bp, 15 predicted proteins | sample AraplaMF_Col_mMF_FD_76859 | JGI IMG/M metagenome (GOLD analysis project Ga0102590, IMG submission 76859) | Arabidopsis root microbial communities from the University of North Carolina, USA - plate scrape MF_Col_mMF | ecosystem: Host-associated > Plants > Roots > Endosphere | place: USA...
CGGCATCAGCCGCGTCGTGTCGGCGATTGAGGATCCCAATCCCGAGGTTGCGGGGCAGGGCCACGCCAAGCTCCGTGCCGCAGGCATCCAGGTCGAGGTCGGCCTGTGCTCGGCCGACGCCAAGCGCGACCATGTCGGCCATTTCCGCCGCATCCGCGACGGCCGCCCGCATGTGATCCTGAAGCTCGCTGTCTCCGCGGACGACAAGATCGCGGCCGCCGGCAACAAGCCGGTCGCCATCACCGGCGAGGCGGCACGGACGCGCGTGCACCTGCTGCGCGCCCAGAGCGACGCCATCCTGATCGGGGTGCGCACGGCGATCGCCGACGATCCGCTGCTGACCTGCCGGCTGCCCGGCATGAACAGACGGTCGCCGGTGCGGGTGATTCTCGATCGCGCGCTGCGGCTGCCCGGGACCTCGAAGCTGGTGCATTCGGCACGGGAAACGCCGCTGTGGGTGATGACGTCGAGCCTCTCCGACGCTCCGGCCGCGATGAAGCTCGGCGCTGCCGGTGCGCAGGTGTTGCGAGTCGCCACCACGACTGCACCGCCGCCCGGGCTGGATCTGAACGCCGTGCTGCGCGCACTGGCCGGCAAGGGCATCACGCGGCTCCTGGTCGAGGGCGGATCGCGGGTGGCGGCGTCGTTTGTCGCCGCGGACCTCGTCGACGAAGCCTGGTTGCTGCGCGGTGCCGAGCCGATCGGCGAGGGTGGCGTGCCTGCACTGGACGCATTGCCGCTGACCGTTCTCACCGAGTCGCCGCGGCTGAAGGTTCGTGCTAGCGAACAACTTCAGCAAGATACTCTGACGATTTACGAGCGGGCCTGAATGTTCACCGGCATTGTCACCGACATCGGCGAGATCGAAAGCCTGAAGCCGACGGCGCAGGGCCAATTGCACCGGCTGCGCATCCTGTGCCGCTACGACCAGGCGACCATCGCCGACGGCGCTTCGATCGCGTGCAACGGCGTCTGCCTGACGGTGGTGGCCTCCGGCGTGGCCGACGGCAAGACCTGGTTCGATGTCGACGCCGCGGCCGAGACGCTGGGCATGACCACCGCAAAGCACTGGAAGGCCGGGACGCGGCTCAATCTCGAACGCGCGCTGAAGATCGGCGACGAGCTCGGCGGCCATATTGTCGCGGGGCATGCCGACGGCATCGCAAGCATCGTCGGGCGTGACGATCTGCCCGACATGGCGCGGTTCGAGCTGAAAACCACCCGGGAACTGGCGCGCTTCATCGCCGCCAAGGGCTCGGTGACGCTGGACGGCGTGTCGCTGACGGTCAATACCGTCGCCGACGTCGCATTTTCGGTGCTGATCATCCCGCATACGCTTCAGGTGACCACCCTTGGCGACTGGAGCAGCGGCAGCGAGGTCAACATCGAGGTCGACCTGATGGCGCGCTACGCCGCGCGGCTGTCGGAAATGAAGTAGCCGCGGCCCTCCACGGCCCTCCACGGCCCTTGGCTTTGGCGGCGCGTGCGCCTAAAAGTCCTGCACAATCTGCAATTATTGCCGAACGGGAATGTAATGGCCGACGCGCGGCGCGCACAGCTGAAGGACCAGACCGACATCTCCGGCGCACGCGCGCTGATTGTCGAGGCGCGGTTCTATGACGATATCCAGGATGCGCTTCTGGAGGGCGCGGTGGCGGAACTGAAGGCCGCCGGCGTCAGCCATGACGTCATTACGGTTCCCGGCGCGCTGGAAATCCCCGCCGCGATCGCGATCGCGCTCGATGCTGCGCAGGCGCAGGGCAAGCCCTATGACGCTGTGGTGGCGCTGGGTTGCGTGGTGCGCGGTGACACCATTCATTTCGAGATCGTGTCGATGGAATCCTCGCGGGCCCTGATGGATCTCGCGGTGTCGATGCGCGTGCCGCTCGGCAACGGCATCGTCACCGTCAATACCGACGAGCAGGCCTGGGCGCGGGCGCGGGCCAGCGAATTGAACAAGGGCGGTGACGCTGCGCGCGCGGCGCTCGCCATGCTGCGGATCAAGCGCCGGCTGGCGAAAAGCTGACACGATGGCAGATACCAGAAAGACGTTTGACAAGAAGACGCCGGATCGCAAGGCCAACCGCCGTGGCGCGGCCCGCCTGGCGGCGGTGCAGGCGCTGTACCAGATGGACATCGGCGGCGCCGGGATCAACGACATCTTCGCCGAGTTCGAAAGCCACTGGATCGGCAACGAGGTCGAGGGCGATCAGTACCTGCCGGCCGAACACGCGTTTTTCCGCGACGTGGTGTCCGGGGTGGTGCGCGATCAGGCGAAGCTTGATCCCTTGATCGACGATGCTTTGTCCAAAGGCTGGCCGCTGCAGCGGATCGACGCCATTTTGCGCGCCGTACTGCGCGCCGGTTCCTATGAGCTGGAGCATCGCAAGGATGTGCCGGCGCGCGTGGTGGTGTCGGAATATGTCGACGTCGCCCACGCTTTCGTCGAAGGCGACGAGACCGGCATGGTCAACGCGGTGCTCGACCAGATCGCCCGCCAGTTTCGCGGCGACGAGTTCGCGCGCGGGTAGTTGATGACAGGGACCGTCGCCTGCAATTGGTGCCGTCATCCCCGCGAAAGCGGGGACCCAGTATTCCAGAGCGCCGCGATCATTCAACAAAGCTCTGCCATACTGGGTCGCCCGGTCAAGCCGGGCGATGACAGCCGCGTGGAGTGGCGAGCGCAACATGGCTTCCGGTGAAGACTCGCTGATCGCGCGCTACTTTGGTCCGCTGGCCACTGCTGCCGGGGCCTTTGGCCTTACCGACGATGCCGCGATCCTCAGCACGTCCGGCAATGACCTCGTGGTCACCACCGACGCCATCGTCGAAGGCGTGCATTTTCTGGCCGACGATCCGCCCGACACGATCGCGCGCAAGGCGTTGCGGGTGAATCTCTCCGACCTCGCAGCCAAGGGCGCGACGCCGTCGGGCTTCGTGCTGACCCTGGCGTTGCGCGAGGCCAGCGATGCCTGGCTTGCGCCGTTTGCCACAGCACTCGGCGAAGATGCACAGCTGTTCGGCTGCGCCTTGCTCGGCGGCGACACGGTGTCGACGCCGGGACCGACGATGATTTCCATCACCGCCTTCGGCCTGGTACCGGCGGGCCGGATGGTCCGGCGTCGTGGCGCGCAGCCCGGCGACCGCGTCATGGTCACCGGCAGCATCGGCGATGCGGCGCTCGGGCTCGATGTTCTGAAGGCGGGTCCGGTGGCGGCGGCACTGGCTGGTGACGCCGCCGCCAGGGCGATGCTGATCCAGCGCTATCGGGTGCCGCAGCCGCGGGTCGCGCTGGCGTCGGCGATCCGCGATCTGGCCAGTGCGGCGATGGACGTCTCCGACGGACTGGCCGGTGATCTCGCCAAATTGTGCGCGGTGTCGCAGGTCTCGGCGGTCATCGACGTGCCGGGCATTCCGTTGTCGGCCGTGGCGGCGGGATTGCTGGGGCAGGGCGTCATCGGCATCAAAGCCGTCGTCGCCGGCGGTGACGACTATGAGGTGCTGTGCGCGATTCCGGAGGCCCGCCTCGAGGCCTTCACCGACGCGGCGGCACGTGCCGGGGTTCCTGTGAGTTCGATCGGCACCGTGATTGCGGGCGCCGCCCCGCCGCGCTTTCTCGACGCGCAGGGCGGTGAAATCAGTCTGTCGCGGCTGTCCTACAGCCACTTCTGAGCGCCGGCCGGCAGGCATTCCGGCGCAGCGGGCAAGGAGACGGTGGAATCATTACGAAATCGACCGTTTTGGCCATTCCCGGCGTTGCGCCGGGGGTGTGATTTTGGCATGGTCCCCGCCGATTTGAGGCCATCCTTTTGGGCAGGGCAGGCCTTCTTTTTGTGCGCCGGCCGCTCCCGCGGCGACGGGTGTGGGGTCATACAGGATCTGAGGCAAATTCAATGACAGCATTATGGGTGATCGTGCTCTGCGGAGCGCTTTCCATCGTCTACGCCATCTGGGCAACGTCTTCGGTGCTGAGCGCCGACGCGGGCAATCCGCGCATGCAGGAAATCGCCGCGGCGGTGCGCGAGGGCGCGCAGGCCTATCTCAAGCGGCAGTACATGACGATCGGCATGGTCGGCATCGTGATCTTCGCGTTGCTGGCGTACTTCCTCGGCATGCTGGTCGCCGTCGGTTTCGCGATCGGCGCGATCCTGTCGGGCGCTGCCGGCTTCATCGGCATGAACGTCTCGGTTCGCGCCAACGTGCGCACCGCGCAGGCCGCGACCACCTCGCTGGCCGGCGGACTTGAGCTCGCCTTCAAGGCCGGCGCCATCACCGGCATGCTGGTGGCGGGTCTGGCGCTGCTCGGTGTCACCATCTACTTCGCCTACCTGACCCATGGCATGGGCCTCGCCGCCAACAGCCGCACCGTGGTCGACGCGCTGGTCGCCCTCGGCTTCGGCGCATCGCTGATCTCGATCTTCGCCCGTCTTGGCGGCGGCATCTTCACCAAGGGTGCGGACGTCGGCGGCGATCTGGTCGGCAAGGTCGAAGCCGGCATTCCGGAAGACGATCCGCGCAACCCGGCCACCATCGCCGACAACGTCGGCGACAACGTCGGCGACTGCGCCGGCATGGCCGCCGACCTGTTCGAGACCTACGCGGTGACTGCGGTCGCCACCATGGTTCTGGCCGCGATCTTCTTCGCGACCTCGCCGCTGCTGGTCAACATGATGACGCTGCCGCTCGCCATTGGCGGCGCTTGCATCATCACCTCGATCATCGGCACTTTCTTCGTCAAGCTCGGCGCCAGCCAGTCCATCATGGGCGCGCTGTACAAGGGTCTGATCGCCACCGGCGTGCTGTCGCTGCTGGCGGTTGCCGGCGTCATCAACTGGCTGATCGGTTTCGGCCCGCTGGCAGGCGTGAAATACACCGGCCTGGCGCTGTTCGAATGCGGCGTCGTCGGCCTCGTCGTCACCGGCCTGATCATCTGGATCACCGAATACTACACCGGCACCGACTATCGTCCGGTGAAGTCGATCGCGGCGTCGTCGGTCACCGGTCACGGCACCAACGTGATCCAGGGTCTGGCGATCTCGATGGAATCGACGGCGATGCCCGCGATTGTCATCATCGCCGGCATCCTCGTCACCTTCAGCCTGGCCGGCCTGTTCGGCATCGCGATTGCGACCACCACCATGCTGGCGCTGGCCGGCATGATCGTGGCGCTCGACGCCTTCGGCCCGGTCACCGACAATGCCGGCGGCATTGCCGAAATGGCCGGATTGCCCAAGGAAGTCCGCAAGGCCACCGACGCGCTCGACGCGGTCGGCAACACCACCAAGGCCGTCACCAAGGGCTACGCGATCGGCTCCGCCGGTCTCGGCGCGCTGGTGCTGTTCGCGGCCTACAATGAAGACCTGAAGTTCTTCATCGCCAATGCCGCGAAGTATCCGTACTTCCAGGGCGTGCTGCCAGACTTCTCGCTGAACAATCCCTACGTCGTGGTCGGCCTGCTGTTCGGCGGCCTGCTGCCGTACCTGTTCGGCGCGATGGGCATGACCGCGGTGGGCCGCGCCGCCTCGGCGATCGTCGAGGAAGTGCGTCGCCAGTTCCGCGAAAAGCCGGGCATCATGCAGGGCACCGACAAGCCGGATTACGGCCGCGCGGTCGACCTGCTGACCAAGGCCGCGATCAAGGAGATGATCATCCCGTCGCTGCTGCCGGTGCTGTCGCCGATCTTCGTCTACTTTGTGATCTTCGGCATCGCGGGTGGCGGTGCGGCCGGCAAGTCGGCGGCGTTCTCGGCGGTCGGCGCCATGCTGCTCGGCGTGATCGTGACCGGCCTGTTCGTCGCGATTTCGATGACTTCGGGCGGCGGTGCCTGGGACAACGCCAAGAAGTACATCGAGGACGGCCACTACGGCGGCAAGGGCTCCGACGCCCACAAGGCCGCGGTGACCGGCGACACCGTCGGTGATCCCTACAAGGACACCGCGGGTCCCGCGGTGAACCCGATGATCAAGATCACCAACATCGTGGCCTTGCTGCTGCTGGCGATCCTCGCGCACTGAGTTCGCGATAACTGATCGAAACAAGACCCCGCGGTGAAAGCCGCGGGGTTTTTCCTTGAATGAAGCTCATGGAAGGAGCGTTGAATCGATGTCGCTGTCATCCGCCAAAAACTACGCGCTGCGCGCTGCCAAATCGCAGGACCAGAAGGAAGCTACCGAGTTGCTCTCGAAAGCGATCCTGGAGTTGACGCTGGCGATCGAGGCGACCGACGCCAGGATCAAGAAGATCAACAAGTCGTCGTAGCTGGAAACCGTTTTCGCTTCCCGCGTTGATGTTTGCGCCAACGATCACCGGGAAGCGACGATGGGCCTGTCGAGCTGCGATGCCTGCGAGCGCGCGATACCGACCAACAGCGCATCCTGTCCCTATTGCGGCAGGGTCCAGAAGCCGCCGGGTGAGACCCGCCGCGAGCAGCGGCGGATGCTTCTGGCCATCCTGCTGTCGATGGCCATTTTTGTCCTCTGGCTGTGGCTGCGCGGCCCGCCGGGTTGAGCAGGACGACTTGATCGGCGCCCTTACTTCACCTCCATCTGAAGGCCTTCCTTCTCGATGATGGCTTTGAACTTATCGGTTTCCGCCTCGACGAAACTGGAGAACTGCGCCGGCGTGCCGTAATCGGCGGTGGCGCCCATCGCCGCGATGTTCTTCTTGATGTCCTCGCGCTCCAGGATGGCTTTGACCTCCTTGTTGAGCGCGTCGACCACGGCGGGCGGCGCGCTCTTCGGCAGGAACACGCCGAACCACGATGAGACGTCGAACTTCGCTAGTTCGGGCGCGCTCTCGCGCATGGTCGGAATCTGCATGGCCGAGGGGCTGCGCTCCGGCGTGGTGACGGCGAGCGCGTTGAGCTTGCCGTCCAGCACCTGCGGCAGCGTCGGATAGAGATTGTCGAACAGGATCTGGATATCGCCGCCGAGCGCCGCCTGCAGCGCCGGCCCGGCGCCGCGGAACGGGACGTGCACCATCTTCAATCCGGTGAGCTGTAGGAACCAGGCGCCGGTGAGGTGAGGGCTCTGGCCGGTGCCGGATGAGCCGTAGCTGAGCTTGTCGGGATTGGCCTTGATGTAGGCGATCAGCTCGGCGATCGACTTGATCGGCACCGAGGGATGAGCCGAGACGATGTTGGGAATCCGGATCATGTTGCTGACCGGCTGCAGCTGCTCCGGCTTGTAGCTCATGTTCTTGAAGATGCTGTAGGCGATGGCGTTCGGTCCGGGATTGCCGATCAGGATGACATGACCGTCGCCCTTCTGCCGCGCCACTTCGGCGGCGCCGATGGTGCCGCCGCCGCCCGAACGGTTTTCCACCACCGCGGACTGACCCCACGCGTTTTGCAGATGCGCCGCCAGCAGTCGCCCCATCACATCGGTCGAGCCGCCGGCGGCGGCCGGCACGATGACGCGGACGGTTTCAGTGGGCCGCCAGTCGGCGGCGGCTTGGCGCGGCAACGCGGCGGCAGCCGACAATGTGACGGCAGCGGACAGCACGCTCCGGCGAGACAGCGGACGGGTCACAGTGTTTCTCCCTGCTGGATGGTTTCTTATTTTGCAGGAAGGGTAGTGGGGCGCAGGGCGGTCGGCAAGCAGATGCGTCGACGCAGAACCGTTGCGCGATTTCAGCTGGATTATGGCGTTTTCGAGCGAAGCACGCCCGCGGGCTTGATCCGGGGGTGGATCCCGGTTCGCGTAAAGAAACGCGTCAAAACAAGTTTCTGGCGTGGAGTTTATCATCGGGCCGGCCAAAGGCCCGACCCGATGGTCAATCCGCCCTGCGGAAAATCAGTGGAAGCTGATCAGCTTGAACAACGGCGTCAGGTAGCTCAGCTCCTGGCCGGAGGTCGGCGTGGTTCGGCTGATGAAGTCGAAGATCTTGCCGTCCTGCAGGCCATAATTGGCGAGCCGGGTGACTTGGCGGTTCTTGTCGAAATAGATCGCGATCACCCGCTGGTCGGTGACCTTCTGCGGCATGAACGCCACCGCGCGCTCGGCGCGCTGCGAAATGTAGTAAAATACCTCGCCGCTCAGGGTCGCCACCGTGGAGGGTGTACCCATCACGATCAGCACCTGGTCCTGGCTGGCGCCGATCGGAATCTGCTCGAGCGCACCCTCGGGCAGGACATAACCCTTCTGGAACTGTTCGCCGGTAATGCAGCCGGCCAGCGTCGCGCACAGCAAGGCAATGGCCAACACCGCCGGCATGCCGCGCCGACGGCGCCGGATTGCGCCTGATTGCCTCAAAACTGTCATTCGGGAGCTAGCCCCATCCTCTTGCGTCACGCGAGGCGTTGACGTACCGGGCAGAACCTCTGATAGCAACATGTGCGAGCCCCAAAGGATTTCCTTACAAGAGCTTGCCTGAGGATCTGACGATGCTTTGGCCGTTCAACCACTTCCTGAAACCCCGGACGCCGTCGCGCGGCACCATTGAGGTCATCTATGGCATGATCGTGGCGCAAGCGCGAGAACCCGTGTTTTATCAAGCCTTGGGCGTACCGGACACGGTTAACGGGCGTTTCGACATGGTGCTGCTGCACCTGTGGATGGTGCTGCGGCAAATGCAGCAGGCCGGGGACGTTGCCGGCCTGGCCCAGCCACTGTTCGACCGGTTCTGCAGCGACATGGACCATAACCTGCGCGAACTCGGCACCGGCGACCTCGCGGTGCCCCGTCGGATGCGGGAGTTCGGCGAGGCCTTTTACGGCCGGTCGGCCGCCTACGACCAGGCCCTGGCGGCGGGGGATGAACCTCTGGCGGAGGCTCTTTGCAAGAATATCTTCAATGGGCAACGGCTGGAGCAAGCCCGACGGCTGGCAACCTATGTCCAGCAGGCGGTTGCGGGCCTGGCCGGGCTCGACGAGGCGACATTATCCAGCGGTGGCTGGCGGTTTCCGTCGCCCGGCGCCCTGGGCAAGGCGGGGATGAACTGAGTGGATCCGATGACCGACAAGCAGGAGCATTCTAAACAGGACCCCTGGAGCGTTCCGTTGGCAGTCGCCCAAATCCCCGAACAGGGCCTGCACCGCGATATCGAAGCGAATCCGGCCGAACGCGAAGCCATGGCGGCGCTGGCCGGCCTGCGCAGCGTTTCGTCCGCGCGCGCCACGCTCGACATCACGCCGATCCGCGACGGTCGGGTCCATGTCGTTGGTCGGGTTTCTGCAATCGTGGGGCAGACTTGCGTCGTGACGCTCGACCCGATTGATAACCCGGTCGACGAGCCGGTCGACCTGATATTCGCACCCGACTCGCAAATCCGCGAACTGGCCGAATCGGTCAACGATGGTGACGACGACGCCGAGGTTCCGGACCCTCCCGAGCCGATCGTCGGGGGGGTTATCGATCTCGGCAGGTTGGCGACTGACGCCGTGTTTTTGGGAATAGATCCCCATCCGCGCAAGGAAGGCGCGGTCTTTGACGTCCCCCTCACGCCGCCCGATCCGGAAGACCATCCGTTTGCCGCCCTGAAGGCGCTCAAGGGCGCTACGCCTGCCCGCAAGCCGAAAAAACCCAAAGGCGGATAATCCGGCTAGTCGAACCGTGTTTTGCCCGACATGGGCCGGGAACAGGCAGGCGTGCGCGGGTTCCTCGGCATCGCCGGTTTATCGGGCGCTGTGGCTTGCCCGGGGCGACGTCCCGGTCAAGATGTTGTATCAGGGCGCGGAAACGCTATTGTCCCGCCGGGATCGGGGGAGTGCTGGTGCTTCGCCGCTTGCCGCCGGCCGCGGCGAGCTTTTCGTCCGCAGTTGCACGCTTCTGAATCGCAGTGAAGAGATTTCCGGGACGTTCATGCCGCAAAAGGTTCGAATCGCGCTTGACGCCATGGGTGGCGACATCGGCGCATCGGTGGTCATTCCCGGCGCCGCGATCTCGTTGAGCCGACATCCCGACAGCGAATTCCTGCTGTTCGGCGACAGCGCCCAGATCGACAAGCAGCTGGCCGCGCATCCGGCGCTCAAGGCGGTGTCGCGGGTGATCCATACCGACGTCGCCGTCAGCATGCATGACAAGCCCAGCCAGGCATTGCGGCGTACCCGCAAGGGCTCGTCGATGTGGCTGGCCATCGAAGCGGTCAAGAAGGGCGAGGCCGACGTCGTGGTGTCGGCCGGCAACACCGGCGCGCTGATGGCGATGGCGAAGATCTGCCTGCGCATGCTGCCCGGCATCGACCGGCCGGCGATCGCCGCGGTGTGGCCGACCATGCGCGGCGACAGCGTAGTGCTCGATCTTGGCGCCACCATCGGCGGCGACGCGCATCATCTGATGGCGCTCGCGGTGATGGGCAGCGCGATGGCGCGGGTGCTGTTCGATCTGGAGCGGCCGACCGTGGGCCTGCTCAATATCGGCGTCGAGGAGGTCAAGGGCGGCGAGGAGATCCGGGAAGCGGCGGAGCTGTTGCGCTCGATGAACCTGCCGCAGCTGGAGTTCGTCGGTTTTGTCGAGGGCGACGGCATCGGCAAGGGCGCCGCCGACGTGATCGTCACCGAAGGTTTCAGCGGCAACATCGCGCTCAAGGCGGCCGAGGGAACCGCGCGGCAGCTCTCGGAATATCTGCGCAACGCGATGGCGCGAACCTGGCGGTCCCGGATCGGCTATCTGTTCGCCAAGAACGCCTTCAAGGCGCTGCGCGACAAGATGGATCCCTCCAAGTCGAATGGCGGCGTGTTCCTGGGCTTGAACGGCATCGTCGTCAAAAGCCATGGCGGGACCGACGCCGAGGGCTTTGCCTATGCCGTCGATGTTGGCTATGAGATGGTCCGCTACGATCTCCTGACCAAGATCAATCAAACGCTCAACAGCGACGGCAGCGCTCTTAGCTCAGCGCCGACTGCGCAGGAGGCTGTCTCGTGACTGCGATACGTTCGGTCGTGCTCGGCTGCGGCTCATATCTGCCGGAGCGGGTTTTGACCAATGCCGAGCTGGCGGCGAAGGTCGACACGTCGGACGAGTGGATCGTCCAGCGGACTGGTATCCGGCAGCGCCACATCGCCGCCGACGGCGAATTTACCTCCCACCTGGCAATCAAGGCCGCGCGCGCCGCGCTGGCCAGTGCCGAGGTCGACGTGCAGTCGATCGATCTGATCGTGCTGGCGACCTCGACGCCTGACCGTACGTTTCCGGCCACGGCTGTCGCGGTGCAGAACGCTCTCGGCATCAACCATGGCGCGGCGTTCGACTTGCAGGCGGTCTGCTCCGGCTTCGTTTTCGCACTGGCGACGGCGGATAATTTTCTGCGCAGCGGCGCCTTCAAGCGGGCGCTGGTCATCGGTGCCGAGACGTTCTCCCGCATCCTCGACTGGAGCGACCGCGGCACCTGCGTGCTGTTCGGTGATGGTGCCGGAGCGGTGGTGCTGGACGCCCAGCCACAGCCCGGCAAATCCTCCGACCGCGGCATCCTGACCACGCATCTGCGATCGGACGGCCGTCACCAGTCGAAACTGTACGTCGATGGCGGACCGTCGTCGACCCAGACCGTCGGCCATCTGCGGATGGAAGGCCGTGAGGTGTTCAAGCACGCGGTCGGCATGATCACCGATGTCATCGTCGATGCCTTCAAGGCCACCGGCACGTCGGCGGACGACATCGACTGGTTCGTGCCGCATCAGGCCAACAAGCGAATCATCGATGCGTCGGCCCACAAGCTGCATATTGCGCCGCAGAAGGTGGTGTTGACGGTGGATCGCCACGGCAACACCTCCGCCGCGTCGATTCCGCTCGCATTGGCGGTCGCGGTGGCCGACGGGCGCGTCAAGAAGGGCGATCTGGTCTTGCTCGAGGCGATGGGCGGCGGCTTCACCTGGGGATCGGCGCTGCTGCGCTGGTAATCGCAAACGCTAAAATGTTCCGCGAATTGTTTTGATTCTTCATGCTCCTGCATTGATGAGCACTGTTGACCGTGGGTCGTTAACCTCATAATTTCAGGCACGAATTGTTCGCCGTGAGTGGGGCAGGCGATGACTGGGACCGGAAAAACCGTTACACGCGTGGATCTGTGCGAAGCCGTCTACCAAAAGGTGGGCCTGTCGCGGACGGAGTCGTCTGCCTTCGTCGAACTGGTCCTGAAGGAGATCACCGATTGCCTTGAGAAGGGCGAAACGGTGAAACTGTCGTCGTTCGGGTCTTTCATGGTGCGCAAGAAGGGTCAGCGTATCGGACGCAATCCGAAGACCGGCACCGAAGTGCCGATTTCGCCGCGTCGGGTGATGGTGTTCAAGCCGTCGGCCATTCTGAAGCAGCGGATCAACGGCCACGCCAACGGCGATGCCACCAACGGCAGGGCCGAATAGCCGACGAGACTTCTAGTTCGACGAGATCTGCCGTTCGAAGAGGAGCGTGTGTTTGGACAAAGCGCCGGATGCGTTCCGCACCATCAGCGAGGTTGCCGAGGACCTCGACATCCCGCAGCATGTCCTGCGCTTCTGGGAAACCCGCTTCACGCAAATCAAGCCGATGAAGCGCAGCGGCGGCCGGCGCTATTACCGGCCTGACGACGTCGATCTGCTCCGTGGCATCCGCCGGCTGCTGTACGGCGAGGGCTACACCATCCGCGGCGTGCAGCGGATCCTCAAGGAACACGGCATCAAGTCGGTCCAGAGCCTGGTCGACGACGCTCCCGCGCCGGTTTTCGCCCAGATCAACGAGGCCACGCTCTCTTCGGTGCTTGCGGAAGACGATTATGACGACGTCGGTCCTGACGAGGATGATGAGGAAGATTTCGAACCCGCGCCGGCCCGCCGCACCGCGGAGATCGCTCCTCCCGCGCGCGAGGATCGAGGACCTCAGCTCGGCCAGATCACGACGGCAGCGCCCCGCCTCGAAAGCATGCCTGCGGCCCCGGATAAGCCTGCGGCCCCACCGCTCGATATCGCAAAGCTGGAGAGCGTACTGCAGGACCTGATTGCCTGCCGGCAAGTGCTGGAGACCGCGCTGAACGGCGGCTGAGCGCCTTCGGGGCGCGAGTGGCTGTTCCCGGCCGTCTCTGGGGCGGCTTGCAGCCTTCTTGCGCCGGGGCCGGATCGAAGCTACAGGAACGGGGCCGCAATGGCATCGGAGCGTGGCGCAGCCCGGTTAGCGCACTAGTCTGGGAGACTAGGGGTCGGAGGTTCAAATCCTCTCGCTCCGACCATTTAAATTCTTGCCATTTAAGTCCTTGATTCCGCTCACAGCGATTCAAACCACGGACTTTACCCCATGCAGGACTTCGCCGGCAGGATTGCCGTGATCACCGGGGGTGGCACCGGCATGGGCCGCGAGCTCGTGCGTCAGCTGGTCGCCGAGGGCTGCAATGTCGCGATGTGCGACGTCTCCGCGGCGGCGATGGCGGAAACCAGGCGGCTCTGTGAGGTCGAGCGGTTGCCGCAGGGCCTGCGCATCACCGCCCATGTCGCCGACGTCTCGGATGAGGCTCAGTTGCAGCGATTCCGCGACGAGGTCGCCGAGCGGCACCAGACCGA
>Ga0102590_1003975_pt1 | contig 13459 bp, 9 predicted proteins | sample AraplaMF_Col_mMF_FD_76859 | JGI IMG/M metagenome (GOLD analysis project Ga0102590, IMG submission 76859) | Arabidopsis root microbial communities from the University of North Carolina, USA - plate scrape MF_Col_mMF | ecosystem: Host-associated > Plants > Roots > Endosphere | place: USA...
AAGGTGAAAGGCAAACAATCTCATGGTTCACAGCCCTGGAGCGGTATAGATCCGGTAGTAGTGGCCACGCAGATCATCCAGGGATTCCAGACCATTGTGAGCAGACAAATGGAACTGACCAAAGCGCCGGTGGTGATCACAGTAGGTAAGATCAATGCCGGTGTACGTCCTAATATCATACCCGAAGAGCTGATCATGGAAGGCACCATCCGTACGCTTGACGGCAAGATGCAGCAGCAGGTGCACGAGCGCATGAAGATCACCGCCGCGAAAATTGCCGAAGCCTCCGGTGCTACTGCCGAAGTAAGCATTGATACCAAAACAAAAGTAACCTATAACGATCCCGCCCTGGTGAAGCTGATGACGCCTTCTATCGAGGCAGCTGCAGGAAAAGAAAATGTGTCAGAGACCGAATGGACGACTGGTGCGGAAGATTTCTCCTTCTTTGGGGACAAGGCGCCTGCCTTTTTCTTTTTCCTGGGAGGTATGCCTGCCGGACAGGATCCTGCAAAAGCAGCAGCGCATCATACGCCGGATTTCATTATTGATGATTCCAAGCTGGATGTAGGTGTGAAAGTATTCTGCCAGCTGGTGTTTGATTATGCGAAGTTGAAGAAGGGTTGATTATAATACCAGGGTATCCCTTCCCGTCATTGCGAAAAGCACAGAAGCACCCGGGTATTCATCCCCGTCATTGCCGGAACACGGAAACACCCGGGTCTCCATCCCCGTCATTGCGAGGAACAGTAAAGCTTTTTGTGCGTGGGGCGACGAAGCAATCTCCAAACGGCAAACGGTGATGAATACGTTTAGTACTTACCATTTGTCGTTTGGAGATTGCTTCGGCCCGGCTCCCCGCGAAGGCCCTGTGGGGCCTCGCAATGACGGGACGGAGGGCCTTTTTATTTTGCGCAATGATGGGACAGAAGCGCTCTTTATTTTGCAGTTGCCGGAGCAGGTTCTTTCACCGCCTGTCTCGCAAGCAGTTTCCACTCACCGCCTTCTTTCAGCCATACCAGCAGCACTTTCAAATGTACGGTGCCGGTTTTACCATTATCATTCGTATCAGCATCCAGGGTATGGCGCACTATGGCGGTATTACCGGCTACGGTTATCGTCTGTTCAGAAAGATTCAGTGTAGCAAAGTCAGATTTTCCACTGGCCAGCGCTTCTACAAAAGCGGCTTTGTCTTCCAGCTTGCCGCCGGAATGCCCGTAGCTAAGCCTGCTGTCTGCTATTTTTTCAAGGGCTGCTTTATCTCCATCTACCATAGCTTTACGCAGGGTTTCTACTGCCTGGCCAACAGCTTTTTCATCTTTGGATTGTGCGGAGGCGATGTGCATCATGGCACAGCAAACGAGGAATAATAAAGGGCGTTTCATTATTAGATATTTGATTGGCTTAAAAATAATCAATAATAACAGGTTATGTAAGTTATTTTTCAGCTTCAGTTGGCCGGGTAAAGCCAATTAAGCTACGTGGTAACGGTGGCTGGTTAACCAGATGTTCAAGCACGCGGTTAATATCCTCAAACTGGCTATCATACTGTTCCCGCATTTCCTCTAATGCCCGCATTACTTCCCGGTAGTTAAGAGATAACTTCCGCAATGATATAAAAGTTCTCATAATGGCAATATTCATCTCTATTGCCTTATCGCTTTTTAATACACTGGATAACATGGCCACCCCTGTTTCTGTGAACGCGAATGGCTTGGCCCCGCCCAGGTACTTTTTGTGTGGTATCACATTTTGTGATACCACCGCAGCTATTTCATCTTCTGTCAGTTCGAACATGAAATCAGCGGGAAACCGCTCTATATTACGGCGAACTGCTTGTTTCAACATTCTTGTTTCTACACCGTACAGCTCCGCCAAATGGACATCCAATATCACCTTTTCCTCTCTCAACAGTACAATCCGCTGAATAATCCTTTCTTCGGGAACAATTTGTGGTTGGTTTGATCTCTCCATATTTTGTGATGGTGTGTTTTACCTAAATAATCAAAGAACATTATAAGAAAACAGAAACCATCTTCAAAGAACTGGATTTCAGTAAATTGACCAACTATTTTACCCCATTTATTTTTCCACATCCATAGAAATATCAAAATCCCCTATCAACCTCCCTTTCGTTGCTCCCTCGCTTTTACATACCCATTAAAAATAATTGCCTGCCGGTTATTACTCAGCACCTGCAAAGACCCATACCCATCCTCCGAGATCATCAGCGACATCTGCCGCACATCTCCCGCATCTTTGGGCTTGATCACAATGTCCCAGCCACCTTTACGTTTATTACTGATGGTATACTCAAAATCTTTTGACTTAAACTGTATACCACCCTGAGAAGGATCCAAAGGTGCGGTATAAGCCCTTCCAAAATATGGCAGGTAGCTGATGATCGAATCTTTCGCTACCTTCACGTCGTAGTCGGAAGTGAGTTGCCGGGTACGGCCGCCCATAGGTAACATTGTTTGCGCTTTGAATACATATGAGCGGGCGTCTATCAGTTCTTTTATTTCCGTTTTTTTATCCTGTGAAAGGACAGTTGTGGTGCTGGCGAGGCCTATCGCCAGGCATAGCATTCCGTTCAATAACTGCTTCATGACACTGTTCATTTTTAATAAATTTACGCCAAGTTTCCTATATTATGCGTTTAGCCATCTACTGTATCGTCGCCCTGCTGTTATGCAATACTGCCAGATCACAGCAAACAGACTCCATTAAATATGCCAACGGTTATCTCTACTATCATATATACGGCAAGGGCACGCCCCTTATTGTTCTGACCGGCGGGCCGGGTAATTCCTACCGGCAGCAGGAAGAAGTGGCCGTCGAGTTAGGCAAGACCTATAAAGCCATCCTGTTTGAGCAGCGGGGCACCGGCCGTTCCATCCCCACGCCCTTCGATTCCACTACCATTAACCTGCAGGCAGCTATTGAAGATGTAGGCCGATTGCAGGACCACCTGCAGATCAAACAGGCGCTTATTTACGGTCATTCCTGGGGCGCCATGCTGGCCATGTGCTATGCCGCCACGCACCCGGAAAAAGTGAAAGCCCTGGTGCTGGTAGCGCCGGGCTATTACAAAATATCGCAGGAGCTTTTTGCCGTACATATGGCCAACCTGCGCACAAAATTAGGCGTGGCAGAACTGCGGCAAATGGATTCCCTGACAGGAAAAGCAAAGCCAACTGCGGAGGAGACGGCTGCCTACGACCGCCTCAATCGATATGGCTATATTTACAATAAATACAAGATAGACAGCCTCTTACCAAAGATCAATGCAGCGCCCCCCAATGCCACCATGCGGGACCTGATGATCAAAGACCTTTTCCGTACCGGTTATGACCTTACCTCACGGCCGGCGCTAAGCCGTTATAAAGGCCCCATCGAGGTGATCTCCGGCCGCCAGGATGCGCTTGCATTTTACACTTACGAGCTGAAGATCATACATCCTTCCATGCAATTACACTGGATCCAGGAATCCGGTCATTTCCCGATGTTTGAACAGCCGAAAGCTTTTTATGATACTTTGTCTCAGGTATTAAAAAAAATACAAACGTTTTAAGGTTTGAAAGTTTGAAAGTTTGAGGGTTTGAATGTACCAGGAATAGCCAGACGCCCTTCAAACCCTCAAACTTTCAAACCTCAAACTTTTTTGGCTTTTATTTAACACTGCCCCCTCAACTATTCACCATCCGGCTGTTCATTATCCGTTTGCCTGCCGTAAATTTGTACAGTGAATATTAACCCTGCGCTCAAATCGTAAATACTTGCATTATGGACAAGCAACAGCTACGCAACGCGTATAAATTATACTGGCTGGAAAATGGCAAAGCACCCGTTTCCGTATATGCCTTCTGTAAGATTGCCGACGTACCGGAACAGTCTTTTTATGACAGCTACAGTTCTCTCGAATCCCTGGAAAAAGATATCTGGCTCGGCATCTTTGAGGATACCATCAACCAGCTGAAAGCGGATGAAACCTATCAGCAATATTCTGCACAGGAGAAACTGCTGGCCTTTTACTTCCTGTGGGTACAGCAACTGAAAACAGACCGCAGCTATATCCTCCTCCAGAAAGAAAAATTCGGTTTTCCGGTATTACACCAGGGACAACTGGACAGCTTCCGCAAAGCTTTCTATAAGTATGCGGAAGAACTGAACAAGGAAGGCTATCAGACAAAAGAGATCAAGGAAAGAAAATATATATCCGACCAGTACGTGCACGGCTTCTGGCTGCAGGCGCTCTTCGTGCTCAAATACTGGATCAGTGATACCAGTGATAAATTTGAAATGACCGATGCCGCTATAGAAAAAGCAGTGCATCTCAGCTTCCAGCTGATCGGCGCCAACACGATAGACGGACTGCTGGATTTCGGCAAATTCATGTTCACCGGGAAATAATAATCAGCGTGGTTATGAAGGAACAATCGAACATCCCTACCGGCAAGGTGGAAAGGGCCGGACGTTTTATTACAACAGGGCTCAAAGTAGGCACCAATTATCTCAAACACTATACCCGCAAGCTGATGGATCCTACCGTCAGCAAAGATGAACTGCATGCAGACAATGCGGAAGATATCTACGACACCCTGAGCCAGCTGAAAGGCAGCGCCCTGAAAGTAGCGCAGATGTTAAGCATGGATAAAGGCATGCTGCCCAAAGCATATACCGATATGTTCTCCATGTCGCAATACAGCGCTCCTCCCCTTTCTGGTCCGCTGGTAGTGAACACTTTCCTGAAAACATTAGGCAAATCACCCACACAGCTATACGACCAGTTTGATATGAAGGCTGCTAACGCCGCCTCCATCGGACAGGTACACAAAGCCACTAAATGGGGCAAGCAGCTGGCTATTAAAATACAATATCCGGGCGTGGCCAACAGCGTGAAATCAGACCTGCGGATCGTCAAACCTTTTGCCGTTCGCATTGTAGGAATGAACGAGGTGGATATGGATAAATACTTCCAGGAGATAGAGACCAAGCTGCTCGAAGAAACAGATTACAAACTGGAGCTGAGCCGTTCCATGGAGCTCTCTGCCCTTTGCGCACATATTCCCAACCTGGTGTTTCCGGGCTATTACCCTGAGCTTTCTTCCGAAAGAGTGATCACCATGGACTGGCTGGAAGGTTTTCACCTGAAAGAATTCCTGCAACGCAATCCCTCACAGGAAGCGCGCAACACCATCGGCCAGGCCCTGTGGGACTTCTACGATTTCCAGATGCACCAATTGAAAAAAGTGCATGCAGACCCGCACCCTGGTAATTTCCTGATGCGCGATGACGGTACGGTAGGCATCTTCGATTTCGGTTGCATCAAAGAGATCCCCGAAGACTTTTACCAGAACTACTTCATGCTGGTAGATAAAGAGATCCTGAAAGATGATGCTAAACGCATAGAGATCTATATGAACCTGGAGATGATCCATCCTACGGATACGGAAAAAGAGCTCACTTTCTACTCAGGGCTGTTCCAGCAAATGATAGATCTGCTGACCCTTCCCTTTACTCAGGAGCGCTTTGATTTTGGGAACGAAGCTTATTTCCAGGAAATATACGCGTATATGGATTACCTGTATAACCTGAAAGAGATACGGGATTCCAAAGTAGCAAGAGGATCACGCCACTCATTGTATGTAAACCGCACTTATTTTGGGCTGTATTCTATCCTCAGTGAATTGAAAGCAGATATCTTTACCGGGATGGGACGTTCAACAGCGCTGATGCATCAGCAGGCTTCGTAAGCGGGCACAGGAACTGCATATACACACGTTTTCGTAAATTAAAGTATGAAAACTACCGGGCTCCTCAGCTTGTGTCTTTGTTTATTCAGTTCCTTGTATGCACAGCCATCACTCGTACTGCGCAACGTTACCGTCATTGATATGACAGGCGCGCCTGCCAAACCTGGCAGCACCGTAGTGATCAGCGGCAAGCGGATCATATCCGTTGGTCCCGCGTCCGCTGCCAATATTCCTCCACAGGCAAACATCATTAACGCAAAAGGAAAATACCTGATACCCGGTCTTTGGGATGCGCATGTGCATTTATCAAAAGCCGGCGAACAGTCTTTGGCGCTCTTCATTGCCAATGGCGTTACCAGTGTAAGGGATATGGGGGGAGACATTGTACCGGTATTACAATGGCGTAAAGAAATAGCGGCAGGAAAGCGCATAGGGCCCAGGATCAAAACAGCAGGGCCCATGATGGAAACAGCCAAAAATGTGGAAAGAATGAAAAAGGAAGGCACAGTGGAGCCCGTGGCCCGCACACGCGCTGCTGTTGCCGGTGCCGCAGCTGCTGCTCATGTTGTTGATTCTATCGCCGCACTCGGCGCTGATTTCCTGAAAATACGCACAGTAAAAGATGATAGTACTTACCTCGCCATTGCAGCCGCCGCACAGCGAAAAGGCCTTATATTGACCGGGCACGCGGTGGTCAGTCCGCAGCTGATCCTCCAGGCCGGTCAACGTAGTATAGAACATTTTTTTTACCCTCCTCCGGAAAGACGGGATTCCCAACGTATCCGGCTATTCCGGAGAATGGCGGCTAAGGAGATTTTTATCGTGCCCACCTTAGCAAGCGTAGAAAGTCAGTTTGTTCCGCTGCAACGGGCAGTCGCTATTATTAATGACAGTACGGGAAAAGTTGAGCAACGCAGAAAGTATCTGTCAGGCTACATTATTGAAGACTGGAAAGAACAAATAGCAGAACGCAAATTATACCCCTTTGACTGGAATGAGCTGGTACCGGCCGTTCTGCAAGACCTGCGCGACATGCACGCAGCAGGCATGCCTTTCATGGCGGGCACAGACCTGGCTATCGCTTTTGTATATCCTGGTTTCAGTCTTCACGATGAATTACAGCTCATGGTGAAAAAGCTTGGCCTGACCCCTATGGAGGCCCTGGCTGCCGCTACTATCCAACCTGCGCGTTTCTTCCATATGGAGGATAGCCTCGGTACTGTTGAACCTGGCAAAATAGCGGATCTGGTATTGCTGGATGCCAATCCGCTTACAGACATTGGCAGTACGCGTAAGATCAATGCCGTTATTTTGGACGGAAAATATTTCTCTCAGGAACGGTTGCAGGAACTGCTCAAAGTAAACCGGTAAACAATAGTCCTTACTCTCCCTTCAAACTATCCACCGGGTTGGCAACCGCCGCCCTGATAGACTGAAAACTGATCGTCGCCAATGCGATGATCACCACCAACACGCCCGCCACTGCAAAGATCCACCAGCTGATCGTAGTTTGGTACGCAAAATCCTGCAGCCATTTGTTCATGCCCCACCAGGCTACCGGACAAGCCAGTAACAAAGCGATCAGCACCAGTTTCACAAAATCTTTTGATACCAGGGCGGTTACCTGTGCAACAGAAGCACCCAGTACTTTACGGATACTGATCTCTTTACTGCGTTGTTCCGCCATATAAGCGGAGAGCGCGAACAATCCGAGGCAGGCCACGATAATAGCCAGTATGGCAAAGCTGGAAAAGATCCTGCCGGTACGCTGTACATCATCGTACATCGATGCAAAACGCTCATCCAGGAAAGTATAGCGGAAAGGCTGATGCGGGCTGATATTCTTCCATACCCCGGTAATAGCGGCGATAGTTTTCCGCATATCGGTGGTCTTCAATTTAACGGAAACAATAGTGGGGCTGTTACCCAATACCATACAAAGCGGAACAATACGGCTCCGCATACTCTCGAAGTTAAAATCCTTTACCACACCAAGGATCTCACGTGGAGCCCCTCCATTGGTAAGGCGCTTCCCTATCACATTTTTCTCCCCGGGAAACAATTTAGCCGCCATGGTCTGGTTGATGATCGCTGCCTGCGAATCTGTACGCATATCCTTTGAGAAATTCCGGCCGGCTACTATCTGCATACCCATGGTCTCGATATAGTCCAAATCTATTTTCCAGAACTGGCCATCCACTGAGTTCTCCTCTGTTGTTTTCCCCTCTTTCCAGAAAGGATTCCCATTTCGTTTTGTTCCGGACACCGGCAGATAATCACTGACAGCTACATGTTCCACCTGCGGCAACTGCAAGAGCTCCTGTTTCAAAACGCCTACCTGGTTATCCAGTGTATTGGCGCCCTGGATGATCAGCACCTGGTCTTTTTCAAATCCCAGTTCCCGGTTCATGATAAACTGCATCTGGCGGTAAATTACAAATGTGCCGATGATGAGGATAATAGAAGCGGTGAACTGGAACACCACGAGGGTGCTCCTCAGATTGGAATTTTTAGTGCCCCTGCTTACCTTACCCTTTAATACCGCAATCGGCTGAAAGGCAGAGAGATAAAATGCAGGATAAAGGCCCGCCACGATACCAATGACAAATGCTGATATAATAAACAAAGGCCCCAACCACCAGGCGGTCCATGGAATAGACAGGGATTTGCCGGATAAGGTATTGAAATACGGCAACAACAGCCAGGCCAGTACAATGGCGATCCCGAAAGAAAGGAAACTATACAACAGTGATTCTGTCAGGAACTGCTTCACCAGGTCGCTTCTGTAGGAGCCGATGGCTTTTTTCAAGCCCACCTCTTTTGCACGGTTGGCCGATCTGGCGGTAGCAAGATTGATAAAATTAATACAGGCGATCACGAGGATAAACAAGGCAATGGCGCCAAACAGCCACACGAAAATGATCCCATTTTTTCCACCATCTATTCCACCAGACCGCAGGTGAATGTCCTCCACAGGTTGTGAAATCATCCTTAACTGCAACGATTTCCCCACCTTTTCTACTATCTTATTGCCTGTCCGCTTTAACGCAGGTACATAATATTTGTAAACAGCAACATCCACCAGCTTTGCGTTAAAACGCTCCATATCAGTTCCGGGCCGTGGCATTACATAAGTGTCGTAGTTGCTGGATAACCATTCCGTTTGCTCTCCGGGCCAGAACTCCACTCCTTTCAGCGTCAGCAGGAAATCAAAATGCAAATGGCTGTTATTTGGAAAATTCTCCATCACGCCGCCGATGCGGTATGGCTTTTTAAGATCGTCATTCAGGATCAGCACCTTCCCCACAGGATCCTCGCCGGGAAAATATTTATCTGCTTTTCTTTTGGAGATCACAATAGTATTAGGCTCGTTCAATGCATGTTCGCGGTCTCCATATACCATTGGTATGCTGAACATTTGCAGCAGTTCGGGATCTGCATAGGTAAACCCCTCCTCAAAAGTGTTCTCTGCTTTATCCGCCCGCCGCAGCTGATTACTACCTGCACCGTTGAACAGGGAGTTGGGCATAATGCGTGCCACCAGCTCCATTTCGGGAAATTCGTCTTTTATCATCTTACCAAATGGCGCAGGCCAGGATGTGCCTTTCTCGGTTACGCCTTCGTCCGTCATCTCTCCTATCATCCTGTAGATGCGGTCTGCATTTGGATAATAGCTGTCATAACTCAGTTCATGCCTGATATATAAACCAATCAGCAAACAGGCGGCAATACTTAATGCAAAGCCACCTATTTTGATAGCTGCATACATTTTCTGCTTGGACAGTTGCCGGATGGCAATCTTGAAATAGTTCTTCAGCATGATATAGATTTGGGTAAACGTGTAATTTTTATTCTCCTCTTAAACTATCCACGGGATTGGCCACTGCCGCCCGGATAGATTGAAAACTGATCGTTATCAGGGCAATGACCACTACCAGCAAGCCTGCCGCTGCAAAGATCCACCAGCTGATGGTGGTTTGATAGGCAAAATCCTGCAGCCATTTATTCATACCCCACCAGGCAATGGGTGAGGCCAGCACTACGGCGATCACTACCAGCTTCACAAAATCTTTTGATATCAGGGCAGTAACCTGCGCCACAGAAGCGCCCAGCACCTTACGGATGCTGATCTCTTTACTACGTTGTTCCGCCATGTAGGCAGACAATGCGAAGAGGCCCAGGCAAGCCACTATGACCGCCAATACAGCAAAGCTGGTAAAGATGATACTGGTGCGGCGCACATCATCATACATCGCAGCAAAGCGTTGATCGAGGAAAGTATAACGGAAAGGCTGATGCGGGGCAATGCTCTTCCACACACTGGTAACAGCGGCAATTGATTTTTGCATATCCGCTGATTTCAGCTTGACAGAAACAATGGTAGGACTGTTGCCCAGCACCATAGACACCGGTTTGATGGTATTGCGCATGGTTTCAAAATTGAAATCCTGCACCACGCCTATTACTTCGTATGTAGTGTTGCCATTGGAAATACGCTGTCCTACCACCTCTTTTTCGCCGGGGAAAACTTTGGCCGCCATTGCCTGGTTAATGATGGCAGCCTGTGAATCGGTAGACATGCTCTTTGAAAAATTCCGGCCCGCCACCAGGTGCATTCCCATCGTTTCAATATAGTCATGATCAATAGTCCAGACCTGGCCTGGCACCTCTAGCTCGACCTTCTCCTTCCCCGCTTTCGAGAAGCCGTTACCATTGCGCTTGGTGCCGTCTACGGGCAAAAAGTCGCTCACCGATACCTGCTGTACCTGCGGCAATTGCTGCAGCTCCTGCTTGAAGATCTTCACCTGCTGGCCCAGAGTATTGGCCCCCTCGATCATCAGCACCTGGTCTTTTTCAAAACCCAGTTCCCTGTGCAGGATAAACTGCATCTGACGGTTAATTACGAATGTGCCGATGATCAGGATAACAGAAGCAGTGAACTGGAACACTACCAGGGTACTTCTTAGATTGGAATTTTTAGACCCCATGCTTAGCTGGCCTTTCAATACCGCTATGGGCTGAAAAGAAGACAGATAGAATGCCGGGTATAAGCCCGCCACAATGCCTATCACAAATGCGCTGCCGATGAACAAGGGCCCCAGCCACCAGGCGGTCCATGGAATAGACAAGGGCTTCGCTGATAAGATACTAAAATAAGGCAGCAGCAACCAGGCCATCACGATGCCGATAGCAAAGGAAAGGAAACTATATAACAGCGATTCTGCCAGGAACTGCTGTACAAGATCGCTGCGGAAAGAGCCGATCGCTTTCTTCAGGCCCACTTCTTTTGCCCGGTTAGCCGATCTTGCAGTGGACAGATTAATAAAATTGATGCAGGCAATGATCAGGATGAAAATGGCGATGGAACCGAAGAGCCAGATAAAACGAATATCACCATGCGGCCTTTCTTCATCCACATCATAAGAGTGGAGATGGATCGCTTTTAATGGCTGGGCAAAAAGATCCACTTTGATGGACTTACCTATCTCATCCACTTCCTTTGCACCTGCCTGCTTTAACACGGGGATCCAGTACTTATGAAGAATAACATCGAGCACCTTTTTATTGAATTTATCAATATCCACCCCGGGCCGCAGGCGCACATAAGTTTCATAGTTACTGGCCAGCCAGGCAGACTGCTCGCCCGGCCACAGCTCCGTACCTTTCTGCGAGATCAGGAAATCATACTGTAAATGCGTGTTGGCCGGGAAGTCTTTCATTACGCCACCTATCCGGTAAGGTTTGCTGAGATCGTCGTTCAGGATCAGCACCTTGCCCACCGGGTTCTCATGCGGGAAATATTTATCTGCTTTTCTTTTGGAGATCACGATGGTATTGGGGCCATCCAGCGCATGTGCATGATCTCCATATACCATCGGTATATCAAATATTTCCAACAGCTCGGGATCTGCAAAAGTGAATCCTTCTTCGTAGGTGTTCTCCACTTTATCCGCACGCCTCATCTGGTTGGCGCCTGCACCTGTATGCAGGCGGCTGGGATTTATGCGCGCCGTCATTTCCACTTCCGGGAACTCGTCTCTTAAAGCCTTTGCAAAAGGTGCAGGCCAGGAAAGGTTCTTGGGCTGCGTAACACCATTGTCACTCCGCTCCCCCACCATCCGGTAAATGCGGTCAGCATTCGGGTAAGACCTGTCGTAACTCAACTCGTACCTGATATATAAAGCGATCAGCAAACAGGCGGCAATGCTTAATGCAAAGCCTCCTATTTTGATGGCAGCATACATTTTCTGTTTTGACAGTTGCCTGATGGCAATTTTAAAATAGTTCTTCAGCATGACCTCAGATTTCAGTGGATGCTGTCATACAAAGGTGATGCCTGAGAACTCTGTATTGAAAATCAGCTATTTAAACAGGAGGCATTGTCCGCTTTTAACAAGATGATCGTCCGCTTCCGAACACTCCTACACTCGCCCCATGAGCGGATCTGTAAAGCTGGTTTTGCCCGTTTCCACGCGGCCTGCAAAGCGTTGCTCAAACTGCGGGTTATCTCTCAGCTTCACGCTATGATCATACCAGCCAAAGCTTTTGCCAAGGTCCAGCAGCACTTCTTTGGATGCACCGGCCTCCAGCAGCAGCGTTCGTGTGCGGGTTTTATAGGAGTTATCTGTGAGCTCAACGTTGACAGCAGCTTTGCTGTTATTAACAAGCTTCAGCAGCAATTGCCCGGTAGGTTTCTGACCTGCACCATACGGATACCCGCAGCTGACAGCTACCTGCGGATCTTTGCTGCTGCCTTTGAATTCGCGGAAGAAGCCGTTAGGGCCGTGTACCTGTAAATGATACTGACCGCCGTCAAAATTGCTCAGCTTCCAGGAATCTTCCAGTTTGTCACCGGCAGTGAGTGCATAGGACCATACGCTCATATCTTCGCCTTTGTACTTGCCTGGTGCATATACGGTGAAGGGCGCGCCGGCGGCTTTTTTACCAAAAGCTTTATTGGCGGCGGCAAAGGATATGCCGAATGTACCATCGCTGTTCAGTTGCCCGTCCACATACAGCTCATAAGGCAGCGCATTGGAAGGACGGATGCCTTTCTCCTGGCTGGGCATCAAAGCTGTAGCGGCAGGATTGCGGTTGATCAATGCTATTTCTGCGGGCGTCAGTTTCTTATAGTCATTGGGGACTCCCTTGAACTTGGCCTTGTGCACACTTTCAATAAAAGCATCTTTCTCTACGAAAGCGGGTTGTTTGATCTTTTCGCCATTGTAGGGCCTGAAAACAGAGCTAAGGTCACCGCATACGGCACGGCGCCAGGCGCTGATATTAGGCTCCTGCACCGGCTTACCTGTTTTATGCTGCAGGAAATCCTCCAGGAACTGCAGTGACGAAGTATGATCAAACACCTGTGAATTCACCCATCCACCGCGGCTCCAGGGCGAAGCGATCACCATGGGCACACGATAGCCCAGGCCGATAGCGCTTTCACGCTTGTGCTCTTCAGACATCCAGGTACGTTGCTGTTCCTGTTGTCTGCTTACAAACTCCACGCTGGCGTCAATACCAGCGGATACCTTACCGCTTTCTTGATCACGCGGATCAGGCGCTACAAAAGGAGGTACGTGGTCAAAATAACCGTCGTTCTCGTCATAGGTCAGCACAAAGATGGTTTTCTTCCATACTTCAGGGTTCCGGGTAAGGATGTCCATTACTTCAGATACATACCAGGCGCCGTACCAGGCAGAACT
>Ga0102590_1003976_pt1 | contig 13457 bp, 14 predicted proteins | sample AraplaMF_Col_mMF_FD_76859 | JGI IMG/M metagenome (GOLD analysis project Ga0102590, IMG submission 76859) | Arabidopsis root microbial communities from the University of North Carolina, USA - plate scrape MF_Col_mMF | ecosystem: Host-associated > Plants > Roots > Endosphere | place: USA...
GAGTTCTACATCACTCCCAAGAAGAACCAGCTCTCCTGGGATAAAGCAGCCGAATACCTCCAGAAATATATGGAAGTAGGCGACCCTGCAGACAAGCTGAAAAATGAATACTACCTGGCTGCTATCTCTTTCTACAAGAAAGACTATGATGCAGCTATCAATAAAGCTAAATCAGTACTGCCCCAGGCAACTGACGAAGCTAACAAAGGCAAGTTCACCCGCCTGTTGGCAGATGCTTACCTGCAGAAAGGCGACTCACTCAACGCTAAAACAACCATGGATGAATATGTGAAAGGCGTTGGTGATACTAAACTGCAGCCGAATGACTTCAAGCTGCTGAGCGAGATCTACGGCCGTCTGAAGATCAAAGATTCCGCTCAGGCTGCCCTGAACGATTCACTGGCTTCTCTCTACCTGGAGAAATATGCATCCCTGGATACTACCAAAGACGTAGACCACTACCGCGAAGTAGCTGATAAATTCAAATCTCTGCGCGATTATGACCGTGCTGCTGAATGGTACGGCAAACTCACCACTGATTTTTCTGATGAGCAGAACACCGGTAAGATCCAGGATTACTTCTGGAAAGGCACCATGGAGATCTATGCTAACAAACCTAAAGATGCAGACTCCACCTTCGGTACTTTCGTACAGAAATATCCTAACCAGGAAGCCCTTGGCTTATACTGGAGAGGCCGCGCCAACATGCTGAATGATAAAGAAGCAAAAGAAGGCGCTGCAGTTCCTTACTTCCAGAAATTCTTTGAAGTGGGCGGTGAAACTAAAGTGAAACCCAACCTGCTGATGTATCCTTATCAATACATGATGATATATTACTATAACAAAGAAGATAAGGACAACCTGAAAACCTGGATGGAAAAAGTACTGTCCTTGAATCCTAACGATCCTGCCGCCAAGCAGATCCAGGAGAACCTGGCCAGCACAGCTAAAACTGCTCCTAAAGCAGGTGCTAAGTCCGGCGGACAGAACCAGAACAAGAAATAAGTTATTCTCGGATAACCTGAAAAAGGGGAGTGCCTGCAAGGCGCTTCCCTTTTTTTATTTAACTATTTAATAGTTCCGGGTCCAGCGAATTTTCGGTATATTTAGTATAAGTGCAAAAAGAAAAGGGACAAACTGGTTATTCTAAAAAATCAGAAAGCGCATGAGACAGTTAATCATGATTGCAGCCTTGCTTGGCATTTCAAATGGCTTATTAGCCCAATCCATTGAAGATGGTTTGAAAGACCTCTACTACGATAAATATCAGTCCGCCAAGCAGACTTTCGAAAAGATCGTTGCCTCCAAACCCGACGAAAGAGCGTATTACTACCTCGGTATGGCAGAACTGGGACTGGAGAACACCGCCGGTGCAGCCGCCACCTTCCAGAAAGGAATGCAGGCACTACCCACTTCTCCTTTATTACAGGTTGGCATGGGCCGTATAGACCTGATCAACGGTAATGCAGCAGCAGCCAAACAGAAATTTGAATCCGCCAACCTGGCCACACAGGGGGCTAACGCAGAAGTGGCCCGCGCCATAGCCGACGCTAATACCGAAGTAAAAGGCGGCGATCGCGGATACGCGCTAAGCGTTATGCAGAAACTGGTGAATGGCGAAGCCAAGGGAAAAAAGAAATACACGCCCGTCGCGGCAGACTATATTGAACTGGGCGACGCCTATCGCCTGCTGGGCGGTGAAAATGGCGGTAAAGCCATTTCCACCTACGAAAAGGCGCTGGAGCTGGAACCCAACCGGGCTGAGGCCGTAATGAAACAGGGACTGGTGAATTACAATGCCAGACTACTGCAGGAAGCAGTGAACGACTGGACAAAAGCCACCACCATGGACCCTAACTACGGCCCCGCTTACTATGAACTGTACCAGTTCTATATTACCCCCACCAAGAACACCTTCTCCCTGGAAAACGCTGCCAAATTCCTGCAGCGCTACATGGAAGTGGTGGGTAAAGGCGCTGGTCAGCAGGAAAATGAATACAACCTGGCCGCCATCTCTTTCTATAAAAAGGATTATGATGCCGCCATCAATAAGGCTAAAAGCGTAATACCGCAGGCGAATGACGCCTATAAAGGCAAGTTTACCCGCCTGATAGCAGATGCTTACCTGCAAAAGGGCGATTCCCTGAATGCCCGGACTACCATGGACGAGTACGTAAAAACAGTACCACCGGAAAAGCTGGAGCTGAACGACTATAAGATGTTAAGTAACATCTACACCCGTTTAAAATCCTCCGACTCAGCCCAGCAGGCCGCCATCAATAAACAGGGGCTGGTGTATCTGGAGAAATATGCAGAAGCGGATACCACCCGGGATGTTGCCCGCTACGAAGACGTGGCCAAGGCCTATGCTAATGCAGATGCCTTCGATAAGGCAGCGGAATGGTATAAGCGCGTGATCGCCATTAAGACAGAGACGAAAGAAACGCCTACTGCGGTAGACTACTATAATGTTGGTCAGAACTATTTCCGGGCTGCCGGTACCCAGCCGCCCCTGGATACCGCGATGCTGAATAAGGCCGATTCCGCCTTCGGCGTGCTGGCGGAGAAGTTTCCTGACATTACGACTGGTCACTACTGGAGGGGCTATGTGAACGCCGCCAAGGACGAATTGGCCAAAACCGGGGCTGCCGTCCCTTATTTTGAGAAATACCTGGCCATGGCGGAAGGAGACCCCGGCAAGAACAAAGTAGGCCTGGTAAGGGCTTATACCTACATTATGGTGTATTACTATAACAAAGACGATAAAGCCAACCTGCAGACTTACATGAATAAGCTGCTGGCAGTCGATCCCAATAACCAGACGGTCAAACAGATCAAGGAAAACCTGTCAAATAGTAGTAAACCGCAGTCCAGGCCTGGCTCCGGCGCCCGTTCAAACCAGAATAACCGCCAATAGTAGCTATATTTTAACGATATTATAACAGATTGAACCCCGGTACACTGCCGGGGTTTTTTCGTCCCCGTCTGGTAAAAAAAGATAATATTTTAGCGCTTCATAGATTTGTATTTTGCGGTTTGTTGCAGTATTTTTGCACATTCGCGAGAACGTTTTATTGGGAAGCTTATGTTTTTAGACACTGAACTTTTGTCAGCAACCACCACTCCTTTTAGTTATTTCCCTATTGTATTGCAGTTGATCGCTGCCGTAGGATTTGTTGGCGTTACCATGGTGGCCACCCACTATCTTGGCCCGAAACGCAAAACCAGCGACAAACTTATTAACTTTGAAAGCGGGATTGAGCAGGTCGGGAATGCAAGACAGCCTGTGGCCATCAAATATTTCCTGACTGCCATTTTGTTTGTGCTGTTCGATGTGGAGGTGATCTTCTTCTATCCTTATGCGGTTAATTTTAAAGAACTGGGATGGGACGGATTTCTGGCCATGCTGATGTTTGTGGCGTTCTTTATGGGCGGTTTCTTCTATATTATCAAGAAAGGCGCCCTGAAGTGGGAAGACTAGGGAGCAGCATGTTGCTATTGATAAACGTATAAAATACTTTGGAGGCTTAATATATGGCACGTCCGGTTCAATTTAATGAGAAGGTGAAGATGGTGGAAGTACCGAAAGGTTATTCCGGTGAGGGGTTCTTTGCCACTACTTTTGACAAGGCGATAGGCGCCGCCAGGAAAAACTCTATCTGGCCTTTGCCTTTCGCTACCTCTTGCTGTGGTATCGAGTTCATGGCTACAGCCGCATCCCACTATGACCTGGCCAGGTTTGGCGCTGAACGTATGGCGTTCACGCCCCGCCAGTGCGACCTGCTGATGGTAATGGGAACGATCGCTAAGAAAATGGGGCCCGTCCTGCGCCAGGTATACCTGCAGATGGCTGAGCCCCGCTGGGTAATTGCCGTTGGCGCCTGTGCGTGCAGTGGTGGTGTATTTGATACTTATTCCGTATTACAGGGTATAGACCAGGTAATCCCGGTAGATGTATATGTTCCAGGTTGCCCTCCCCGGCCGGAAGCGATCCTGGACGGTTTTATGAGGATCCAGGAGCTGGTAGGTCAGGAAAGCCTGCGCCGCCGTCACTCTGACAGGTATAAGGACCTGATGAACAGCTACGGTATCCAGTAATCGCCCACAACATAAAATTTAAACTAAAATCGTGATGTCTTTGACAAACGACTATATAAAGCAAAGATTGGTTGAAAAGTTTGGAGAGGAATTGACCAGTTTCGAAGAACCGTTTGGTTTATTGTCCTTTACAGCACCGGCCGCCCTCAACCTGAAAGTGATGCAGTTCCTGTACGATGAGGAGGAACTGCAATTCCGTTTTCTGACAGACCTTACTGCCGTGCACTACCCCAACCAGGTGGGTGCTGAGCTGGCAGTAGTTTACCACCTTTATAACTTCCGCGAAAAAGTAAGGCTGCGTTTGAAGATCTTCGTCCCTGTTGCAGCCCCTAAGGTATTTACAGCAACTAAACTATTTGAATCTGCCAACTGGATGGAAAGAGAGTCCTATGACTTCTACGGTGTAGAATTCGTAGGCCACCCTAACCTGAAACGTATCCTGAACGTAGATGAAATGACATATTTCCCGATGCGCAAGGAATTCCCGCTGGAAGACCAGACCCGCGTTGATAAGGATGACGAGATGTTTGGACGCTAATTATTCACAACTAATAATGCCTGATGAATAATTACACCAATTATTCATTATTGTTTTGAACTTATGTTAGAGCAGCCACATATAAGCTTGCCGCAAGGCTCTATAGAGAAGCAGACCACCACGCTGAACCTGGGTCCTACCCACCCTGCTACCCACGGCGTGTTCCAGAACATCCTGGAGATGGACGGAGAACGTCTGGTGAATGCTGAATCTACCGTAGGGTACATTCACCGCGCATTTGAAAAAATAGCGGAACGCCGTCCCTACTACCAGATCACTCCTTTAACAGACCGTCTTAACTACTGTTCTGCCCCTATTAACAATATGGGCTGGCATCTTACAGTAGAAAAGCTGTTGGGCGTCCAAACGCCCAAGCGCGTTGACTATCTTCGTGTCATTATCATGGAGCTGGCCCGTATCACAGATCACCTGATCTGTAATGGTGTGGTAGGGGTGGATACCGGCGCTTTTACAGGCTTCCTTTACCTGATGCAGTTCCGCGAGCTGGCATATGAGATCTACGAAGAAGTGTGCGGTTCCCGCTTAACTACTAACATTGGCCGTATCGGAGGTTTTGAAAGGAACTTCACGCCTGCTGCCTTCCAGAAAATAGAGAAATTCCTCGCAGGATTTCCCAAAGCGCTGAAAGAGTTTGAAACACTGATGACGCGTAACCGCATCTTCGTGGAAAGAACCACCGGCGTTGGTCCTATCAGTGCTGAAAGGGCCATGAACTACGGCTTCACAGGTCCTAACCTGCGTGCAGCCGGAGTAGATTACGATGTACGCGTGGCGCATCCTTACAGCTCTTATGAGGATTTCGAATTCTCCATCCCGGTAGGCTCTACCGGCGATTGTTACGACCGTTACCTGGTGCGCAATGCCGAAATGTGGCAGAGCCTCAGCATCATCCGTCAGGCAATGGACAAGCTGAAAAGCCTGCCTGATGATGTATACCACGCAGATGTACCTGCTTATTACCTGCCCGAAAAGCAGGATGTATATACGAAAATGGAAGCGCTCATCTATCACTTCAAGATCATCATGGGCGAATCTGATATACTGCCGGGTGAGCTGTACAACGCTGTAGAAGGCGCTAACGGCGAGCTGGGTTTTTACCTGATCAGCGATGGCGGGCGCAGCCCGTACCGCCTGCATTTCAGGCGCCCCTGCTTCATCTACTATCAGGCTTATCCTGAACTGGTGAAAGGCGCGATGCTGAGCGATGCCATCATATGTCTGAGCAGCCTGAATTTGATAGCCGGAGAGCTGGACGCATAAAGAAGAATAAAGAACTGTTATGATTCAATTTTCAGAAGAAAAACTGAATAAAGTAAAAGAGATCATCGCACGCTACCCGGACGGGAAACAGAAAAGCGCGCTGATACCGCTGCTGCACCTGGCGCAGGAGGAGTTTGGAGGCTGGCTCAGCCCGGAGACCATGGACTACGTGGCCTCCCTGCTGCAGATCACGCCGATAGAAGTGTATGAGGTAGCAACCTTTTACAGCATGTTCAACATGAAACCGGTAGGCAAATACCTGTTCGAGGTTTGCCAGACAGGTCCCTGTATGCTGAACGGCTCCGATCAGATCATTGACTATATAAAGCGCAAACTGGGTATTGGAGTGGGAGAGACCACCGCCGACGGCCTCTTTACCCTTAAAACGGTAGAATGCCTTGGCGCTTGCGGATACGCCCCCATGATGCAGTTAGGCAAACATTTCCGCGAACATCTTACCCCTGAAAAGGTAGACGCGATCATTGCCGAATGCAGGGCGAAAGCTAACTAACCAACCGACTAATTATGGGACGCAAATTACTCTTAGACAAAGCACATATTGAGAATATCCGGTATTACAGTACATACCGGGCTAACGGAGGTTATGCCGCAGCAGAGAAAGTGTTCAAAAGCATGAGCCCTGACCAGGTGGTGGAAGAGGTGAAGAAGAGCGGTCTTCGCGGCCGTGGAGGCGCAGGCTTCCCTACCGGTTTGAAATGGAGCTTCCTGGCTAAACCTGAAGGAGTGCCCCGCTACCTGGTGTGCAATGCAGATGAATCAGAGCCTGGTACTTTCAAAGACCGTTACCTCATGGAGTTCCTGCCGCACCTGCTGATAGAAGGGCTGCTGATCTCCAGCTTTGCATTAGGATCTAACCGTACTTACATCTACATCCGCGGCGAATACGCCTGGATCCCCGATATACTGGAAGAAGCGATCGCAGAAGCCAAACAGAACGGCTGGCTGGGTAAGAACATCCAGGGCACCGGCTACGACCTGGAAATATATGTACAACGCGGCGCAGGCGCTTATATCTGTGGTGAAGAAACTGCATTGATAGAATCGCTGGAAGGTAAACGCGGTAATCCCCGTATCAAACCTCCTTTCCCTGCGGTGAAAGGTTTGTGGCAGAGCCCTACCGTGGTGAACAACGTGGAAACACTGGCGGCTGTAGTGCCGATCATCAACATCGGAGGCGAAGAATACGCCAAATACGGTATCGGTAAATCAACCGGTACCAAGCTCATTTCCGCCTGTGGCAACATCAACAAGCCAGGCGTATATGAGATCGAAATGAATATCTCTGTAGAAGAATTCCTTTATTCTGACGAATATTGCGGCGGCATTGCTAATGGCAAACGCCTGAAAGCCTGCATCCCGGGCGGATCTTCCGTACCCATCCTGCCGGCTAACCTGCTGCTGAAAACAGCGAAAGGCGAAGCCCGTATGATGACCTACGAAGGCCTGAACGACGGCGGTTTTGCTACGGGCTCTATGATGGGCTCCGGCGGCTTTATCGTGCTGGATGAAGATCAGTGTGTGGTACGTCATACCTTGTCACTGGCCCGCTTCTATCATCATGAAAGCTGCGGACAGTGCAGCCCCTGCCGCGAAGGCACTGGCTGGATGAAACGCGTGCTGAACAACATTGAGAACGGCAAAGGAAAAATGAGTGATATAGACCTGCTGTGGGATATACAACGTAAAATAGAAGGCAACACCATCTGCCCCCTGGGCGATGCTGCAGCCTGGCCCGTGGCAGCCGCCATCCGTCACTTCCGTGACGAGTTTGAATGGCATGTGCTGAACCCGGACGAGTGCCTGAAACGTAATTATGGCCTGGCGCATTACGCAGATCCGCTGCCGCTTGCCGCCGCTGCAGTATAATGCCACAGCTCAAAAAAAATAAACATGGCTGAAGAGAAGAAACTATTCAAGGTCAAGATCGATAATATCTCTGTGGAAGTGGAGCCCGGCACCACCATCCTCAATGCTGCCCGTCAGATAGGAGGAGATATTGTGCCGCCGGCGATGTGCTACTATTCCAAATTACAGGGCAGCGGTGGTAAATGCCGCACCTGCCTGGTAAAAGTTACCAAAGGCTCTGAGGCCGATCCCCGTCCTATGCCCAAACTGGTGGCCAGCTGCCGTACTACCGTAATGGATGGTATGGAAGTAGCCAACATCACTTCTCCCGAAGTACAGGATGCTCGCAAAGGTGTGGTGGAATTCCTGCTGCTGAACCATCCGCTGGACTGCCCCGTTTGCGATCAGGCTGGCGAATGCTCCCTGCAGGACCTGGGCTATGAGCACGGTGCAGATGGTACCCGCTACGAATTCAAACGCCGTACTTTCGACCAGATAGATATCGGTGATAATATCAAGCTGCACATGACGCGTTGCATTCTCTGCTACCGTTGTGTGTTCACCGCAGACCAGCTTACACAAAGGCGCGAGCACGGTATCTTAGGCCGTGGCGAACATGCGGAAATAGGCACTTATATTCAGAAAGCGCTGGACAATGACTTCATCGGTAACGTGATCGATGTATGTCCTGTAGGCGCCCTCACTGATAAAACATTCCGCTTCAAGAACCGCGTATGGTTCCTGAAACCAGTGGACGCTCATCGTCATTGCGACAAATGCTGCGGTAAAACCGTGCTGTGGATGCGTGGCGACGAAGTTTTCCGCGTAACCGCCCGCAAGGATAAATACGGTGAAGTAGAAGAGTTCATCTGCGATACCTGCCGCTTTGATACCAAAGATGCAAAAGACTGGACCATCGAAGGCCCCCGCAAGATCGACCGCCACAGCGTGATCTCACAGGGTCACTACGTGGGCACCGTGAAGCCGAAAGAAACTATCACAGATGTGCTGGACGGCCGTCAGCCGAAGCTGCTGATGGACATACACAGCATCAGTGAAGTGAACCGGCCGGGCATAGACCTGTCTAAAATAGACGGCCCTGCGCATTCAGATGATTTTAGAAAGAACGCTTAAAGCACAACGCTTAACGCTTAATGCAGGAAGCGTTCCGCTTTAAGCCTTCAGCGTTCAGCGTAATCAATAATTCGTAATTCGCAATAGAGAATATGGCTATAGACTGGTATTTTATTCTGGAAAAGCTGGTGCTGATCTCAGGCGTGCTGGCACTGTCACTGATAGTGGCAATGTACTCCACCTGGGGAGAAAGAAAGGTAGCAGCCATCATACAGGACAGGCGCGGTCCTAACCGGGCTGGTTTTATGGGGCTTTTACAACCCCTCGCAGATGGCGGCAAGCTCTTTTTCAAAGAAGAGATCATCCCCGGTACCGCTAACCGTTTCCTGTTTATACTGGGTCCCTCGCTGGCAATGCTGGTGGCCTGTATGACCAGCGCCGTAATACCCTGGGGCGATACCCTTACCATCGCTGGTAAAGAGATCTCCCTGCAGGTGGCAGATATCAATATAGGCATCCTGTATATTTTCGGTGTAGTGAGCCTGGGCGTTTATGGCATCATGCTGGGCGGATGGGCTTCCAACAATAAATATTCATTGCTGGCTTCTGTACGCGCCGCTTCCCAGATCATCTCCTACGAACTGGCGATGGGCCTTTCACTGATTGCCCTGCTGATGCTCACTGGCTCTCTCAGCCTGAAAGACATCGTAGAGCAGCAGCGCCACGGCCTCTGGAATATTGTTTACCAGCCCCTGGGCTTCCTCATCTTCATGGTGTGCGCGTTTGCAGAATGTAACCGTACTCCTTTTGACCTTCCCGAAGCAGAAAATGAGCTGAACGGTGGTTATCACCTGGAATATTCTTCCATGAAGCTGGGCTTCTACCTGTTTGCAGAATACATTAACATGTTTATCAGCTCTGCGCTGATGGCCAGTCTGTACTTCGGCGGTTACAGCTTCCCCGGTATGGACAGCCTGGGACTGAGCACCAACCTGGTGACCATACTCGGCTTCCTGGCCTTGTTTATAAAAATCATTTGTTTCCTGTTCTTCTTTATGTGGGTACGCTGGACCATACCAAGGTTCCGGTATGACCAGCTGATGCGCCTGGGTTGGAATATCATGATCCCCCTCGCGCTGCTGAATATGTTGATTACCGGCGCTATAGTATTATATCGTCAAGGATAGGAACCATCAAAATTATTATCATGCAAGCATTAACAAACAGAGTTCAACCGGTAGACCGTAAACCCCTGACATTGTGGGAGAGAATGTACCTGCCTGCTATTTTTAAAGGGATGATCATCACGTTCAAGCATATCTTCCAGAAGAAAGCTACCGTGAGCTATCCCGAAGAAAAACGTCCCTTCAGCCCCGTATTCCGAGGGCTTCATATATTGAACCGTGATGAGGAAGGCCGCGAAAGATGCACCGCCTGCGGATTATGCGCAGTTGCCTGCCCTGCAGAGGCCATCACCATGGAAGCCGCCGAAAGAAAACCCGGCGAAGAAAACCTGTACCGCGAAGAAAAATACGCGGCCCGGTATGAGATCAATATGCTGCGTTGCATATTCTGCGGATTTTGTGAAGAAGCATGCCCGAAAGACGCCATCTACCTGACAGAAACATTTGCGCCGGCTAACTTCCAGCGCACTGGCTTTATATATGGCAAGGATGACCTGCTGATCCCTGATCCCAAAGCAAAACAAACTGTTTAAAACGCTTATGAGTACGCAACAAATCATTTTCCTGGTCCTCTCGGTAATATCCCTCGTATGCGCCATGGGCGTAATACTGAGCAAGAACCCGGTGTCCAGCGTGTTATGCCTGATACTTACCTTCTTTACAATAGCAGGGCATTATGTAATGCTGAATGCGCAGTTCCTGGCAGTAGTGCATATCATCGTATATGCAGGCGCTATCATGGTACTGTTCCTCTTCGTGATCATGTTAATGAACCTGAATGCTGATCTTGAACCGCAGAAACGCAACTGGCTGAAATATGCCGGGGCTATCAGCGGCGGTACCCTGCTGGTGATACTGGTAGCGGCCCTGCGCGATGCCAGCATGCCTTCCCTGCAGAGCGGCTCTACTGATATAGGGCTGATCGGCAATCTGGGTAAAGCACTGTTTAAAGAATACGTGGTGCCTTTCGAAGTAAGCAGCGTATTATTCCTGAGCGCGATGGTAGGCGCTGTAGTAATAGGGAAGAAAGAAAACTAAGCATCAGCTATTATTCGTAACTATTAATTATTCATTGATACATGCCTGTTCAATACTACATATTCCTTAGCATTGCTTTATTCTGTATAGGTGTAATGGGAGTGCTTATGCGCAGGAACGCCATTATTATCTTCATGTGCATTGAGCTGATGTTGAATGCCGTGAACCTGCTGCTGGTAGCATTTTCCAAAATGTGGGCAGATGCAGGCCGTATAGATGCCGCCGCCGCTCAGATCTTTGTGTTCTTTATCATGGTGGTGGCCGCGGCAGAAGTAGCGGTAGGACTGGCCATTATCGTGATGGTATACAGGAATACGCATTCTGTGGATATCAATATCCTGAACAGACTGAAAAACTGATGCGTTATCTAGCAAATCCTAATTTGTAATTCGTAATTCGTAGTTCATAAATGATCAATCTCGTTTGGCTGGTACCATTTTTACCATTATTAGGATTCCTGATTAATGGATTAGGAAGGCGATATTTATCGAAATCCCAGGTGGGTATTGTAGGCAGCGGCGTTATACTGGCGGCGTTTGTAGTGAGCCTGCTCATATTCCTGGAGGTAAGACAGCCCGGATTCAGCGGACAGACCATAGAGCTGTTCGACTTCATCTCCGCCGGTAGTCTGCGTATACCATTTGCTTTCCAGGTAGACCAGCTAAGCGCGCTGTTCCTCCTGATCATCACCGGCGTTGGTTCACTGATCCATATCTACTCCACCGCCTATATGCACGATGAGAGCAATGAAGGCTTTGCCCGTTACTTTGCTTATCTCAACCTCTTCGTATTCTCCATGCTGTTACTGGTGCTGGGCGCCAACTATGTGCTGATGTTCATCGGATGGGAAGGCGTAGGGCTCTGCTCTTACCTGCTGATCGGTTTCTGGTTTAAGAATACTGCTTATAATAATGCCGCCAAGAAAGCCTTCATCATGAACCGTATCGGTGACCTGGGCTTCCTGTTGGGCATTTTCTTCATGATAGTAAACTTCAACAGCGTTACTTTCTCTCATGTATTTGGCGGAGCCAAAGCCATGGGTCTTAATAATGTTACAGTAGCCGCTATCGCGATCTTACTGTTCGTAGGTGCAATGGGTAAATCTGCCCAGATCCCTTTATACACCTGGCTGCCTGATGCGATGGCGGGTCCTACCCCGGTGTCTGCCCTGATCCACGCTGCTACGATGGTAACAGCGGGTATCTATATGGTGGCCCGCAGCAACGTGTTGTATTCACTGGTGCCGCACATCCAGACCGTAGTTGCGATCATTGGCCTGGTAACCGCCCTGCTGGCGGCTTCCATCGCCCTCAAACAGAATGATATTAAAAAAGTGCTGGCTTATTCTACTGTAAGTCAGCTGGGTTATATGTTCCTGGCCCTGGGCGTAGGCGCTTATACGGCTGCCGTGTTCCACGTAATGACGCACGCTTTCTTCAAAGCCCTGTTGTTCCTTGGTTCCGGTTCCGTGATCCACGCGATGGGCGGAGAGCAGGACATCCGTAAGATGGGTGGCCTGAAGAAATACATGCCTACCACTCACTGGACATTCCTGGTGGGCTGTTTGGCCATCGCAGGTATTCCCGGCCTGTCTGGATTCTTCTCTAAAGATGAGATCCTGGCCCACACCTTTGCAGCAAACAAAGTCATGTATGTATTGGCCCTGGCTGGTGCATTGATGACCGCTTTCTATATGTTCCGTTTATATTACATCACTTTCAGCGGCAGCTTCAGAGGTACGCATGAGCAGGAGCATCATCTGCATGAAAGTCCTGCTGCTATGACCATACCCCTGGTGGTACTGGCCCTGCTGTCTATCGCAGGCGGTTATATCGGCCTGCCCGAAGTGTTTGGTGTAAAGCACCTGTTGGCAGAATACCTGTCGCCAGTGTTTGCCCCTTCTGCGTCTTTTGCTGAAGTGCATCACCTGGAGCACAGCATGGAGTGGATCCTGATGGGCCTCAGTACGGTGCTGGTGATCGTCTTTATATTCATTGCCCGCGGCCGGTATGCGAAATATACAGATACCGGTAAAGAGAATACCGGTTTTGCCAAAGTGCTGGAGAACAAGTGGTATGTGGATGAGCTGTATGATGCGGTGATCGTAAAACCACTGGGCATGTTGTCCCGCTTTTTCCAGGATGCACTGGAGAGAAGTGGTATAGACAGGCTGGTGAACGGGGCAGGCCGCGCCGTAACCTGGGGCAGCCAGCAGGCCCGCCGCCTGCAGAATGGCCAGGTAGGCTTCTACGTATTTGCCATGGTAATAGGTATTATCGTATTATTTGTGATAGGATTGTTGTTATAATAGACAAGCGAACGAAAAATTATGTTGACAGTTTTACTAATATTGATCCCTTTGGTAACAGGCCTGCTTA
>Ga0102590_1003978_pt1 | contig 13435 bp, 10 predicted proteins | sample AraplaMF_Col_mMF_FD_76859 | JGI IMG/M metagenome (GOLD analysis project Ga0102590, IMG submission 76859) | Arabidopsis root microbial communities from the University of North Carolina, USA - plate scrape MF_Col_mMF | ecosystem: Host-associated > Plants > Roots > Endosphere | place: USA...
GAGCTGTCCCGGGAGAGAACCGTGCGGGCCCTGGTGCTGGCGGGCGAGGGGCGCGGCTTCTGCTCGGGCGGCGATGTCGACGAGATCATCGGCGCCACCCTGTCCATGGACACCGCCCAGCTGCTCGACTTCAACCGCATGACGGGACAGGTGGTCCGGGCCATCCGGGAATGCCCGTTCCCGGTGATCGCGGCGGTGCACGGGGTGGCCGCGGGCGCCGGTGCGGTCCTCGCGCTGGCCGCGGACTTCCGGGTGGCGGACCCGTCCGCCCGTTTCGCGTTCCTCTTCACCCGCGTCGGGCTGTCCGGCGGTGACATGGGCGCCGCCTATCTCCTGCCGAGGGTCGTCGGGCTCGGCCGTGCGACCCGCCTGCTGATGCTGGGCGAGTCGGTGCGGGCCCCCGAGGCGGAGCGGATCGGACTGATCAGCGAGCTGACCGACGAGGGCCGCGCCGACGAGGCCGCGCAGACGCTGGCCCGCAGACTCGCCGACGGTCCGGCGCTCGCCCACGCCCAGACCAAGGCGCTGCTGACGGCCGAGCTGGACATGCCGCTCGCCGCGTCCGTCGAACTGGACGCCTCGACGCAGGCGCTGCTGATGAACGGCGAGGACTACGCCGAGTTCCACGCGGCCTTCACGGAGAAGCGGCCGCCGAAATGGCGGGGGAGGTAGCCATGGCGGCGGGACACGCGGCCGGGCCGACGACGGATCCCGGCTTCGACGGCAGGTCCGGCGTCACGCGGAGAACGGAGCCGGGCGGTGAGGCGCGCTCGGCCGGCCGGCAGGCGCTGCGCGTCGCCGTCATCGGCGGGGGCCCCGGCGGGTTGTACGCGGCTGCCCTCCTCAAGCGTCTTGACCCGGCCCGGGAGGTCACCGTCTGGGAGCGCAACGCCCCCGACGACACCTTCGGCTTCGGTGTCGTCCTGTCCGACGAGACCCTCGGCGGCATCGAGCACGCCGATCCCGTCGTCTACGCGGCGCTGAAGGACGAGTTCGTACGCTGGGACGACATCGACATCGTCCACCGGGGAGTCCGCCACACCTCCGGAGGTCATGGGTTCGCCGCCCTGGGCAGGCGGCGGCTCCTGCAGATCCTGCACGAGCGGTGCCGCTCCCTCGGCGTCGCCCTGCGTTTCGGCACCGAGGCCCCGCATCCCGAGCGGCTCTCGGAGTCGTACGACCTGGTGATCGCCGCCGACGGGGTGCGCAGCGGCACACGCGAGGCGTACGCCGAGGTGTTCCGGCCCTCCGTCGAGGAGCACCGCTGCCGCTACATCTGGCTCGCCGCGGACTTCGCCTTCGACGCCTTCCGCTTCGAGATCGCCGAGACCGAGCACGGCGTGATGCAGTTGCACGGCTACCCCTTCTCGGCCGACGCCTCCACGGTGATCGTGGAGATGCGCGAGGAGGTGTGGCGGGCGGCGGGGTTCGGGGAGCTGGACACGGCCGAGACCGTCGAGCGCTGCGCCAAGATCTTCGCGGACGCGCTCCAGGGCATGCCCCTGCGCTCCAACCGCTCCACATGGACCACCTTCCGCACGTTCGTCAACGAACGCTGGTCGCACGGCAACCTGGTCCTCATCGGCGACGCTGCGCACACGGCCCACTTCTCGATCGGCTCCGGCACGAAGCTGGCCGTCGAGGACGCACTCGCCCTGGTCGCATGCCTGGAGGAGCACACCTCGCTGCGGGACGCCCTGGTCGCCTACGAGCAGGAGCGGCGCCCCGTCGTCGCCTCCACCCAGCGCGCGGCACGGGCCAGCCTGGAGTGGTTCGAGAACCTCGGGCTCTACCTCGGCCAGCCCGGCCGGCAGTTCGCCTTCAACCTGCTCACCCGCAGCCGCCGGGTCACCCACGACAATCTCCGGCTGCGCGACGCGGACTTCACCGAGGCGGTGGAGCGGGACTTCGGCTGCCCGCCGGGCACGCCCCCGATGTTCACCCCCTTGCGGCTGCGCGGGCTGACCCTGCGCAACCGGGTCGTGGTCTCGCCGATGGACATGTACTCGGCCGAGGACGGTGTGCCGGGCGACTTCCATCTGGTCCATCTGGGCGCACGGGCTCTGGGCGGAGCAGGCCTGGTCATGACCGAGATGGTGTGCGTGAGCGCCGAGGGCCGGATCACTCCCGGCTGCGCCGGGCTCTACACCGGGCGCCAGGGCGAGGCGTGGCGGCGGATCACCGACTTCGTGCACGGTCGGTCGCCGGGAACCGCGATCGGTGTGCAGCTCGGCCACAGCGGCCGCAAGGGCTCCACCAAGCTGATGTGGGAGGGCATGGACGAGCCCCTGGAGGCGGGCAACTGGCCGCTCGTGGCGGCCTCCCCGATCCGCTACAAGCCCGGGAGCCAGACGCCCCGCGAGCTGTCCCGCGCCCAGCTGACCGACGTCCGCGAGCAGTTCGTGGCCGCCGCCTGGCGGGCCGCCCGCAGCTCGTTCGACCTGCTCGAGCTCCACTGCGCCCACGGCTACCTGCTGTCCGGCTTCCTGTCTCCGCTCACCAACCACCGGACCGACGCCTACGGAGGCACGCTCGCCAAGCGGCTCCGCTTCCCGCTGGAGGTGTTCGACGCCGTGCGGTCGGTGTGGCCCGAGGAGCGGCCGATGACCGTACGGATCTCCGCCACGGACTGGGCCGAGGGAGGCACCACGGCCGAGGAGTCCGTCGAGATCGCCCGCGCCTTCGCCGCGCACGGCGCCGACGCGATCGACGTGTCGACGGGACAGGTGGTGGACGAGGAACGGCCGGCGTTCGGGCGTTCGTACCAGACGCCGTACGCCGACCGGATCCGCCAGGAGATCGGCATCCCCGTGATCGCGGTGGGCGCGATCTCGTCCTGGGACGACGTCAACTCGCTGATCCTGGCCGGACGCGCGGATCTGTGCGCCCTGGCCCGGCCGCATCTGTACGACCCGCACTGGACGCTGCACGCGGCGGCCGAGCAGGAGTACAGCGGGCCCGGCGTGAGCTGGCCGGCGCCCTACAGGGCGGGCAGCCGGCGCCCCCAGACGGGACGCACGGACGCGCCCAGGCCACGGCTCACCCTGGACGGTTGACCACCGCCGTGGCCGCGGCGGAGCGAGCGCGAGTGAACTGGTGGGTCGTGCCCGGCGAACGCGGTCACACCCCCGCGAAGACCGCCCCGGCGTCCCGGAGCCGCTCGTGCAGTGCCCGGAACACCGCGGCCGAGCGCACGCCCGGCCAGTCCGCCGGCAGCAGTTCGGCGGGCAGTCCAGGGTCGGCGTAGGGCAGATGGCGCCAGGAGTCCAGGGCGAGCAGATAGTCGCGGTAGGCCTCCTGGTGCGGGGTGTCCGCGCGGGCCTCCCAGCCGTGCAGCACGGGTGCGTGGTGGTCCAGGAACGTCTCGTGCTGCTTGGCGATCGAGGCCAGGTCCCACCAGCGCGCCACCGACTCCGCGGTCGCGGCGAAGCCCAGGTGCTCGCCGCGGAAGAAGTCCACGTAGGGGTCGAGACGGAGCCGTTCCAGCGTGTGCCGGGTCTCCTCGTACAGGCGTGCAGGGGCGATCCACACCCCGGGAGCGGCGGTGCCGAAGCCGAGGCCGGCCAGGCGCGAGCGCAGCAGATGCCGCTTCTGCCGTTCCGACTCGGGGACCGAGAACACCGCGAGCACCCAGCCCTCGTCCTTCGGCGGGGTGCTCGCGTACACGCGCCGGTCGCCGTCGTCGAGCAGTTGCCGAGCCTCCGGAGACAGGGCGTACCCGGCCGCGCCCGCCGCCGTGCGGGCCGGCACGAGCAGACCGCGCCGCTTGAGCCGCGAGACCGACGAGCGTACGGAAGGGGCGTCCACGTCGACCGCGGCGAGCAGTCTGATCAGCTCCGCCACCGGCACCGGGCCGGGGGAGAAGCGGCCGTAGGCGCCGTAGAACGTGACGATGAGGGACCGGGGAGCGTGCTGATCGGACACGTTGATCACTCTAGGGCGTTCGCGTCACTCATGATCACCTTCCAGGGGCAGGGAGACGGCACCGGCGACGACGTCGGCGCCGGTGCCCGCCTCCGCGGCGAGGTGCGTGCGCAGCCGGAAGCGCTGGAGCTTGCCCGTCGCGGTGCGCGGCAGCGCGTCCAGGAAGACGAACTCGCGGGGGCACTTATACGGCGCCAGTTCCGACTTGAGGAACGTGCGGAGCTCCTCCGGGTCGCGGGGCGCCCCCGCTCTGAGCACCGTGTACGCGACCACGACCTGTCCGCGGTCCTCGTCGGGCCGGCCCACCACCGCCGTCTCGACCACGTCGGGATGGCGCAGCAGGGCGTCCTCGACCTCGGGCCCGGCGATGTTGTACCCGGCGGAAATGATCATGTCGTCGGCCCGGGCCACATACCGGAAGTAGCCGTCGGGGTCGCGGACGTAGGTGTCCCCGGTGATGTTCCAGCCGTCCCGCACGTAACTGCGCTGCCGCGGATCGGCGAGATAGCGGCAGCCCACGGGGCCGCGGACGGCGAGCAGCCCCGGTTCGCCGTCGGGCACGGGAACGCCGTTCGTGTCCTGTATCCGTGCCTGCCAGCCCGGTACCGGCACCCCGGTGGTTCCCGGGCGGATCCGGTCGTCCGCGGCGGAGATGAAGATGTGCAGCAGTTCCGTGGCGCCGATGCCGTTGATGACGCGCAGTCCGGTGCGCTCGAACCAGGCGTGCCAGGTGGCCGCGGGCAGGTTCTCGCCCGCCGACACGCACCGCCGCAGCGAGGTGACGTCGTACCCGTCCAGCTCGTCGAGCATCGCGCGGTAGGCGGTCGGGGCGGTGAACAGCACGGAGACGCGGTGTTCGGCGATCGCGGGCAGCAACTGCCTGGGGCCCGCCTGCTCGAGCAGCAGGGCGCTCGCCCCGGCCCGCAGCGGGAAGACGACGAGCCCGCCGAGCCCGAAGGTGAAGCCGAGCGGGGGACTGCCCGCGAAGACGTCGTCGGGGTGCGGCCGCAGTACGTGCCGCGAGAAGGTGTCCGCGACGGCGAGCACATCGCGGTGGAAGTGCATGCAGCCCTTCGGACGGCCCGTGGTGCCCGAGGTGAAGGCGATCAGCGCCACGTCGTCGGCCGCCGTGTCCACGGGTGCGAACGGCTCCTCGGAGGTGGTAAGGCGCAGCAGGTCGTCGGGGGAGCCGCCGCCGTAGGCGGTGATGTTCAGCCCGGGGATGCCCGCGTTCACCAGGTCGTCGAGCGAGCGCGCGTCGCACAGGGCGTGCCCGACCCGGGCGATCTCGCACATCGTGCGCAGCTCGTGCGGACGCTGCTGGGCGAGCACGGTGACGGCGACAGCACCCGCCTTGAGCACCGCCAGCCAGCAGGCGGCCAGCCACGGGGAGGTGGGGCCGCGCAGCAGGACGCGGTTGCCGGGGACAACGCCGAGCCGGGAGGTGAGCACATGCGCGATCCGGTCCACGCGGGTGCGGAGCTCGCCGTACGTCCACACCCCGCCGTCCGCCGTGTGGAAGGCGGGGCGCTCGGGTGCGGGGCCGGCGAGCAGTTCCGCGGCGGCGTTGAGTCGTTCGGGGTAGTGCAGCTCCGGCAGGTCGAAGCGGAGTTCGGGCCACTCGTCCCGTGGCGGCAGGTGGTCGCGGGCGAAGGTGTCGCGGTGGGCGGTGCGGGTGGGGCTCGTACGGGTCAAGGCGCCCTCCCGGTCGGTACCGGTCCCGGTGGCCGTGGCGCTCGTGGCGTCCCTGTGGTCCAAGGCGGTTCGCCCCCTAGTCGTGGTGGGCTCGCGCATCGAGCGTATCGTGTTGGTGACGACAGTCAACGGTCCGCGATACGGTCGGGTTGGGCAGCCCGCCCGACCCGGTACGCCGTCAGGGAGAGGGGACCGGCAATGACCGCATTCTCGCTCGATCCGGCACAGACCGCCTGGCGCGCGGAACTGCGCGGCTGGGCGGAGCAGCGGCTTCGCCCACTGGCGGAGAAGGGCGAGCCCGGCCACGTCAACCGCGCGCTCGTCGTCGAACTCGGCCGACTCGGGCTGCTGGACCGCCTGTTCAGCTCCGGCGCGCTCGACCTGTGCCTGATGCGGGAGTCCCTCGCCTACGCCTGCACGGAGGCCGAGACGGCGCTCGCTCTCCAGGGACTCGGCGCCCATCCGGTGTACGCCCACGGCACGGGGGCCCAGCACGACCGCTGGCTTCCCGGCGTCCGGTCCGGCACCACGGTCGCCGCCTTCGCCCTGACCGAGCCCGACGCCGGCTCGGACGCGGCCGCACTGACCCTGACCGCCGAGCCCGACCCCGCGGACGGCTGGCGGCTCACCGGCGAGAAGTGCTGGATCTCCAACGCCCCCGAGGCCGACTTCTACACCGTCTTCGCGCGCACCACGCCCGGTTCCGGCGCCCGTGGAGTGACCGCCTTCCTCGTGCCCGCCGACCGTCCCGGACTGACTGGCAGCCCGCTCGACATGCTCTCGCCGCACCCCATCGGCACTCTCGGCTTCGACTCCGTGCCCGTGACCGCGGACGACGTCATCGGCGAACCCGACCGCGGCTTCCGGGTCGCCATGAGCACCCTCAACCTGTTCCGGCCCAGCGTCGGCGCCTTCGCGGTCGGCATGGCCCAGGCGGCCCTGGACGCCACGCTCGCCCACACGGCCGGACGGGACGCCTTCGGCGGCAAGCTGAAGGACCTCCAGGCCGTCTCCCATCAGGTCGCCGAGATGGCCCTGCGCACCGAGGCGGCACGGCTCATGGTCTACGCGGCGGCGTCGGCGTACGACGAGGGCGCCCCCGACGTCCCGCGCCGGGCCGCCATGGCCAAACTGCTCGCCACCGAAACCGCTCAGTACGTCGTCGACGCGGCCGTCCAGTTGCACGGGGCGCGCGCCCTGCGCCGCGGCCACCTTCTCGAACACCTCTACCGGGAGGTGCGCGCGCCGAGGATCTACGAAGGCGCCAGCGAGGTGCAGCGCGGCATCATCGCCAAGGAGTTGTACGCCACCGTGGAGGCCCCGTGACCACCGAGCGCAGCGTCCCGCCCGATCTGTCGCGCCTCAATCCGCCCGCTCTGTCCCCGCCCTCGGGCTTCTCCCACGCCGTCGTCGCCACCGGGTCCCGGGTGGTGTTCCTGGCGGGTCAGACCGCTCTCGACACGGACGGGAAGGTGGTCGGCGCCTCGCTCCCCGAGCAGTTCGAGCGGGCGCTCGCGAATCTGCTCACCGCGCTGCGGGCCGCCGGCGGCACACCCGCCGACCTGGCCCGCGTCACCGTCTACGCCACCGACGTGGCGGACTACCGGGCCCGCGCCCACGAGCTGGGCGGCATCTGGCGGAGGCTCGCGGGCCGCGACTACCCGGCGATGGCCGTCGTGGGGACCACCCGTCTGTGGGACGAGGAGGCCCTGGTGGAACTGGACGGCTTCGCCGTGCTCCCCTAGCCGCGGCGACCGTGGGAGTCCGTCGCCGCGAGGAGCGGGACCGCGTCAGGCCGCCATGGCCAGCGGTCCCATCGGCACGCGACGCGGGGCGACCACGCTGCCGTCCGGGAGCAGTTCCCCGCTGTCGTCGAAGACGATCACGCCGTTGCAGAGCAGGGTCCAGCCCTGTTCAGGACGGGCGGCGACGACGTGTGGTGCGATGGTGTCGGACGCCGGGCACGAAGGCTGGTGGGAACACATGGCGCACCTCCGGGTGAGGTTCGGGCGGCCGGTTGTCGCCCCCTCGTCCTAGACCATGCTCCGCCTGTGAAGCCACCGGAAGCATCGGCCGACAAGCGTGACACCATGCGGACAACTCTCGGACACATCGCGGACGGTCGGGGCGGACTCGCCACGAAGGGGTGAAGATCACGCACCCGGGCTAGGCCTCCCGGTACCTGTGGAACCCCCCATTCCAGGAGGTGTTCCATGTTCGTGCGCCAGGTCGTCGGGGTGGTCTTCGGCGCTGCCCTGCTCCTGTCCGCCGCCCCCGCCGCCGGTGCCCAGACCGGACGGCACGAGGAGCTGACGATCCACCGTATCGGCCACCTCAGGGCCGACGGCACGCTCACCCTGTCCGGCACCTACCGCTGTCACGGTGGGGGTGGCCCGGTCTTCATCTCCTCCTCCGTCTCCCAGGGCGACTCCCGCGTCAGCCACGGAGTCGGGGGCACCCTCGCGCTGTGCGACGGGGCCGAGCACCGCTGGACCAACTCCGAGAGGCGCCGGGGCGCCTACCACCCGGGCCGGGCGCACGTGGGGGCCGCCCTGCTGGAGCTGCGCGCGACCGGCCTCCCGCTGCCCACGTTCCACGCGGTACGGCAGCGGGAGGTCAGGCTGGTCGCGGACTAGCGCCCGTCGTCCGCATCATGTCGGCGTCACGGGGCGACCGAATGGCGCGGTCCCTCCCGGCCGACCCGATCCAGACGACAGACCCTGGGGCTCAGATGTTCCGGAACGTCTCGATCTGCGCGCCGACCGAGTTGAGCCGTTCGGCCAGCTCCTCGTAGCCGCGGTTGATCACGTACACGTTGCGCAGCACGGACGTGCCCTCGGCCGCCATCATCGCCAGCAGCACGACCACGGCGGGCCGCAGCGCCGGCGGGCACATCATCTCGGCGGCCCGCCAGCGGGTCGGGCCCTCGACCAGCACCCGGTGGGGGTCCAGGAGCTGGAGGCGGCCGCCGAGGCGGTTGAGGTCCGTCAGATAGATCGCCCGGTTGTCGTACACCCAGTCGTGGATCAGCGTCTTGCCCTGGGCGGCGGCGGCGATGGCGGCGAAGAACGGGACGTTGTCGATGTTGAGGCCGGGGAAGGGCATGGGGTGGATCTTGTCGATCGGCGCCTCCAGCTTGGAGGGCCGCACGGTCAGGTCCACCAGCCGGGTACGGCCGTTGTCGGCGACGTACTCGGGCGTGCGGTCGTGGTCGAGGCCCATCTCCTCGAGCACCGCGAGCTCGATCTCGAGGAACTCGATCGGGACCCGGCGCACCGTCAGCTCGGACTCGGTCACGACCGCGGCCGCCAGCAGGCTCATCGCCTCGACCGGGTCCTCGGAGGGGGAGTAGTCGACGTCGACGTCGATGTTCGGCACACCGTGCACCGTGAGCGTGGTGGTGCCGATGCCCTCGACCTCGACGCCGAGCGCCTCGAGGAAGAAGCAGAGGTCCTGGACCATGTAGTTCGAGGACGCGTTGCGGATGACCGTGACCCCGTTGTGGCGGGCGGCGGCGAGCAGGGCGTTCTCGGTCACGGTGTCACCGCGCTCGGTCAGCACGATCGCCCGGTCGGGCGAGACGGACCGGTCCACCACCGCGTGGTAGTGCCCTTCGGTGGCGGTGACGTCGAGGCCGAACCGGCGCAGAGCGATCATGTGCGGCTCGACGGTTCGTGTGCCCAGGTCGCAGCCGCCCGCGTACGGCAGCCTGAAGCGGTCCATGCGGTGCAGCAGCGGACCGAGGAACATGATGATGGAGCGCGTACGGCGGGCGGCCGCGGCGTCGATGGAGTCCATCTCGAGGTCGGCCGGGGGCACGATCTCCAGGTCGACGCCGTCGTTGATCCAGCGGGTGCGCACCCCGATCGACCCGAGGACCTCGAGGAGGCGGTACACCTCCTCGATCCGGGCGACCCGGCGCAGCACCGTGCGCCCCTTGTTGAGCAGTGAGGCGCACAGCAGCGCCACGCAGGCGTTCTTGCTCGTCTTCACGTCGATGGCGCCCGAGAGCCGGCGACCGCCGACCACTCGCAGATGCATGGGGCCCGCGTAGCCGAGGGACACGATCTCGCTGTCCAGGGCTTCACCGATTCGGGCGATCATCTCAAGACTGAGGTTCTGATTGCCCCGCTCGATGCGGTTGACAGCACTCTGGCTGGTGCCTAGCGCCTCGGCGAGCTGTGTCTGAGTCCAGCCACGGTGCTGCCGGGCGTCACGGATGAGCTTGCCGATGCGTACGAGGTAGTCGTCTGACATGAGGCCGAGGTTATCTCAGATATGAGATTGCGCCTCTTGGGGGGTCTGTTCGGGTGAGTGACCGTCAGTGACCCTTGGTGGAGCGGGTGCGACGCCATCCGAAAGGACCGGGCAGATCCATGGATGTCGTACGACGTCCCGAACTGCTGCGTGTATGGCGCGGGCCGTGCTTGCCGCCCGTGGTGATGGACCACGAGCGCTTGTTGATGTTCAGACGCACCCCGGGCAGGATCCGGAAACTCTTGCGGAACGTGAGGGGCATGCGACGTCTCCCTTCGATTGCCGGTGAACGTCGCATACCCCGGCTCCGCGCATTGATGACACCGCGGCGGCACGCTCGCCGGGCACGCCCGGAGGCTGCCCTCGGTCGGTACCGTGCGGGCGCGCCGCGGGGCGCGGTGGCGGGATCGGGCCGGGCCGGGCATGACCATCCCGGCCCCATGTACTAGAGTTATCTCGACATCGAGATATCTGCCGAGGCGCACCGCAGCCCCGGGCTTGGTAAGGGTTACCTAACTTAGCCTTACCTTAGCGGATCGGCCAGGCCGTCGTGGCGGCAGGATGCGGTGGTACGCGCACATCAATGAAGGAGACTGTCGTGTCGGCGAACAGCTTCGACGCCCGCAGCACGCTGCAGGTGGGCGACGAGTCGTACGAGATCTTCCGGCTGGACAAGGTGGAGGGCGCGGCCCGCCTGCCGTACAGCCTCAAGGTCCTGCTGGAGAACCTGCTCCGCACCGAGGACGGCGCGAACATCACCGCCGACCACATTCGCGCCCTCGGCAACTGGGACTCCCAGGCCCAGCCGTCGCAGGAGATCCAGTTCACGCCGGCCCGCGTGATCATGCAGGACTTCACCGGTGTTCCGTGTGTCGTCGACCTCGCCACCATGCGTGAGGCCGTCAAGGAGCTCGGCGGCGACCCGGCGAAGATCAACCCGCTGGCCCCGGCCGAGCTGGTCATCGACCACTCCGTCATCGCCGACAAGTTCGGCACGAACGACGCCTTCCAGCAGAACGTCGAGCTGGAGTACGGCCGCAACAAGGAGCGCTACCAGTTCCTGCGCTGGGGCCAGACCGCCTTCGACGAGTTCAAGGTCGTCCCGCCGGGCACCGGCATCGTCCACCAGGTGAACATCGAGCACCTGGCCCGCACGGTCATGGTCCGCGGTGGCCAGGCGTACCCCGACACCCTCGTCGGCACCGACTCGCACACCACCATGGTCAACGGCCTCGGTGTCCTCGGCTGGGGCGTCGGCGGTATCGAGGCCGAGGCCGCGATGCTCGGCCAGCCGGTCTCCATGCTCATCCCGCGCGTCGTGGGCTTCAAGCTCACCGGTGAGCTGCAGCCCGGCACCACCGCCACCGACCTGGTGCTCACGATCACCGAGATGCTGCGCAAGCACGGTGTCGTCGGCAAGTTCGTCGAGTTCTACGGTGAGGGTGTGGCCGCCACCTCCCTCGCCAACCGCGCCACCATCGGCAACATGTCGCCGGAGTTCGGCTCCACCGCCGCGATCTTCCCGATCGACGACGAGACGCTGAACTACCTGCGCCTGACCGGCCGTTCCGACCAGCAGGTCGCGCTCGTCGAGGCCTACGCCAAGGAGCAGGGCCTCTGGCTGGACCCGAAGGCCGAGCCGGACTTCTCCGAGAAGCTCGAGCTGGACCTGTCCACCGTCGTTCCCTCCATCGCCGGCCCGAAGCGCCCGCAGGACCGTATCGTCCTGGCGGGGGCCGCCGAGCAGTTCAAGGTCGACGTCCGCAACTACGTCGACACCGCCGACGAGGCGGGCAAGGAGTCCTTCCCGGCCTCCGACGCCCCGGCCTCCTCCAACGGCGTCCCGACGAACCCGGTCCAGGTCACCGCCCCCGACGGCACGACCTACACCCTCGACCACGGTGCGGTGACGGTCGCGGCCATCACCTCCTGCACCAACACCTCGAACCCGTACGTCATGGTCGCCGCCGCCCTGGTGGCGAAGAAGGCGGTCGAGAAGGGCCTGACCCGCAAGCCGTGGGTCAAGACCACCCTCGCCCCGGGCTCGAAGGTCGTCACCGACTACTTCGACAAGGCGGGTCTGACCCCGTACCTCGACAAGGTCGGCTTCAACCTGGTCGGCTACGGCTGCACCACCTGCATCGGCAACTCCGGCCCGCTGCCGGAGGAGGTCTCCAAGGCCGTCAACGACCACGACCTCGCGGTCACCTCGGTGCTGTCCGGCAACCGCAACTTCGAGGGCCGGATCAACCCCGACGTCAAGATGAACTACCTGGCGTCCCCGCCGCTGGTCGTCGCGTACGCCCTCGCGGGCTCCATGAAGGTGGACATCACCAAGGACGCCCTCGGCACCGACCAGGACGGCAACCCGGTCCACCTCGCGGACATCTGGCCGTCCGAGGCCGAGGTCAACGACGTCGTGGCCAACGCCATCGGCGAGGACATGTTCAACAAGTCCTACCGGGACGTCTTCGCCGGTGACGCCCAGTGGCAGGCGCTGCCGATCCCCACCGGCAACACCTTCGAGTGGGACGCGGAGTCGACCTACGTCCGCAAGCCCCCGTACTTCGAGGGCATGCAGATGGAGCCGGCCCCGGTCACCGACATCGCCGGTGCCCGTGTCCTCGCGAAGCTGGGCGACTCGGTCACCACCGACCACATCTCCCCGGCCGGTGCGATCAAGGCCGACACCCCGGCGGGCAAGTACCTCACCGGGCACGGTGTGGAGCGCCGTGACTTCAACAGCTACGGCTCGCGCCGCGGCAACCACGAGGTCATGATCCGCGGCACGTTCGCCAACATCCGCCTGCGCAACCAGATCGCGCCGGGCACCGAGGGCGGCTACACCCGCGACTTCACCCAGGCCGACGCGCCGGTGTCGTTCATCTACGACGCCTCGCGCAACTACATCGAGCAGGGCATCCCGCTGGTCGTCCTGGCCGGCAAGGAGTACGGCTCCGGCTCGTCCCGCGACTGGGCCGCCAAGGGCACCGCGCTGCTCGGCGTGAAGGCCGTCGTCGCCGAGTCCTACGAGCGCATCCACCGTTCGAACCTCATCGGCATGGGCGTCCTGCCGCTCCAGTTCCCGGAGGGCCAGAGCGCCGAGTCCCTCGGTCTGACCGGCGAGGAGACCTTCTCCATCGCGGGTGTCACCGAGCTGAACGACGGCACCACGCCGCGCACCGTCAAGGTCACCACCGACACCGGTGTCGAGTTCGACGCGGTCGTCCGCATCGACACCCCCGGTGAGGCCGACTACTACCGCAACGGCGGCATCATGCAGTATGTGCTGCGCAACCTGATCCGCAAGTAGGCGGACCGGCAAGGTCATCGGGCCGCAACTCCGGCAACGGGGTTGCGGCCCTGCGCCGTTCCGGCGGGGGTACGCGGAGCCCCGCGCGGGCGCCGCGCGCTCGGCGCGGTCCGATCCCCTGCTCTAGATCCATCCCGCGGCCTGGGCGATCGCGAACGGCGCGGGGACCAGGGCCGACATGCCGAGCCACAGGTTGAGCGGCCTGCCCTCCTGCCACGGCATCAGGACGTCCACCACCAGGATCAT
>Ga0102590_1003979_pt1 | contig 13435 bp, 13 predicted proteins | sample AraplaMF_Col_mMF_FD_76859 | JGI IMG/M metagenome (GOLD analysis project Ga0102590, IMG submission 76859) | Arabidopsis root microbial communities from the University of North Carolina, USA - plate scrape MF_Col_mMF | ecosystem: Host-associated > Plants > Roots > Endosphere | place: USA...
GGCATGTCGAGCTCAACAGCGACACCTTGCCGCGCGTGCTGGTCAACCAGACCTACTATTCCGAGCTGTCGAAGAAGATCGGCAAGGACGGCGACAAATCCTATTTCACCGACGCGCTGCAGAACGCAACCTGGCTGGTGCGCGCGCTCGACCAGCGCGCCCGCACCATCCTGAAAGTTGCAACCGAGATCGTGCGCCAGCAGGACGGCTTCTTCACGCACGGCGTGGCGCACCTGCGGCCACTGAATCTGAAGGCCGTTGCCGACGCCATCCAGATGCACGAATCCACGGTGTCGCGCGTCACCGCCAACAAATACATGGCGACAAATCGCGGCACATTCGAGTTGAAATATTTCTTCACGGCGTCGATCGCCTCGGCCGACGGCGGCGAGGCGCATTCGGCCGAAGCCGTGCGTCACCACATCAAGCAACTGATCGATTCGGAAGCGCCGGCCGCGATCCTGTCGGATGACACCATCGTGGAACGGTTGCGGGCCTCGGGCATTGATATTGCCCGCCGCACGGTCGCGAAGTACCGCGAAGCCATGCGCATTCCGTCCTCGGTGCAACGCCGCCGCGACAAGCAGAGCGCTCTTGGTAACGTCATCTCCACCGCAATGTCCGATCGCTCCCGCAACACCGAGCCGGCCTGATTGCGCTGGCGCGAAATCGCGCTACTCTCATCCCCCCTATCGCGACCGATCCAAGCTAGGCGATCAAACCAAGCGAGGCATCACATGACTCTTCGGGTTTCGGGCAAGAGCGTCAGCGTCGGCGAGGCCCTGCGCGGCCGCGTCTCCGACCGGACTGAAGAGGTCCTGCGCAAATATTTCGACGGCAATTATTCCGGCCACATCACGCTCAGCAAGGACGGCTTCGGCTTCCGCACCGACTGTGCCCTGCATCTCGATTCGGGGATCACGCTGGAGGCCGATTCGAACGCGGCGGACGCCTATGCCAGCGCCGACCAGGCCCTGGTGATGATCGAGAAGCGGCTCAAGCGCTACAAGAGCCGGCTCAAGGACCGCTCGGCCCGAAAGGCCCATGTCGCCTCCGCCGCGCTCGCTGCCATGGACGCGACGAGCTACGTGCTGGAAGCCCCAGGCGAGGGTGAAGACGAGGAGGAGGTCACCGGCTACAGCCCCGTGATCATCGCCGAGGCCACCACCTCCCTGAAGCAGCTGTCGGTCAGCGAGGCCGTCATGGAACTCGACCTCAGCGGGGCACCCTGCCTGGTATTCCAGCATGGTTCCAGCGGCCGGGTGAACATCATCTACCGCCGGGCCGACGGCAATGTGGGCTGGATCGATCCGCCCGGAGCCAAAACAGACCAGGCGGATGGCAAGTCGGGCGGTTAAGGCCGGAACGCCACCCCGTACGATCCGCAGCCCTTAATAATGGCCGTGGCAAAGCCGCACGCGGGAGTTGGCACCGGGATTGCGTTGGAGTAGAAGCGCCCCACATCAGGACCTAACGGGACTTGGGCTAAGTCCTCCTCCTGCTTCACCTTCTTGACGCCGGCCCGGCTCAGTTCGACTGAGCAGGCCAATTCGGAACCTGACGGTTTAATTCACCTCGGAAACCATCCATGCCGATTACCGATCTGGTCGCGCCCGAGGCGATTCTCCCTGCATTAAAGGTCAACAGCAAGAAGCAGGCGCTCCAGGAGCTGGCGGCCAGGGCTGCCGAGCTGACCGGACAGAACGAGCGCTCGGTGTTCGAGGTGCTGCTGCAGCGTGAGAAGCTCGGCACCACCGCGGTCGGCTACGGCGTCGCCATTCCTCACGGCAAGCTGCCGAAGCTGGAAAAGATCTTCGGCCTGTTCGCGCGTCTCGATCGCCCGATCGATTTCGAGGCGATGGACGGCCAGCCGGTCGATCTCGTCTTCCTGCTGCTCGCCCCCGAAGGCGCCGGCGCCGACCACCTCAAGGCCCTCGCCCGCATCGCCCGCCTCTTGCGCGACCAGGACATCGCCAAGAAGCTCCGCGCCTCGCGCGACGCCCAGGCGATCTATTCGGTGCTGGCATTGCCTCCGGCGACCGCGGCGTAATCTCGCGCTGACTGCGAAAGCGCGTGCTGCATCTCGCTTTCGTGCCCCGGACGCAGCGCAGCGCTTCTCAAGCGATGCGCTGCAGAGCCGGGGCCCATGTCACCGCGTCTTCCCGTATCACTTCTAGGTCCCTGCTCTGCGCAGCAACGCATGCGCGTTGCGCCGCGTCCCGACCCGAGAGTAGTGGCGCGCTGCAGCCTTACACTCCGTCATTGCGAGGAGCGAAGCGACGAAGCAATCCAGAGTCTCGCCGCGGAAAGATTCTGGATTGCTTCGCTGCGCTCGCAATTGTGCAAGTTCATTAATTCGCTGATCGAGAGATTTCGATTTTGGCGGCGGCAAAATCTTTTGGAGTTTTGCCGCCGAGGGCCTGATGAGGCCTGAAGTTGTTGTAGTAGACCATGTACTCGAAGAGTTCGTTGGCGAAGTGATCGAGGTTGTCGAATGTTGCGCCTTCAATGACGTCGTCGTCGAGGGTCCGCCAGAAGCGCTCGACCTTGCCGTTGGTCTGCGGCCGGTAGGGCTTGGTATAGCGATGCTTGATGCCTAGCTCGAGCAACATGGCCTCGAAGGGGTGCTCTTCGGGAGTATTGCGGGAGGCAAACTCCGCCCCGTTGTCAGACAGGATCTCGGCGAACTGAACCCCGTAGGTAATGTTGAGGGTGTTGATCATCTTCAAGGTCTTGAACATAACCGGCAGCGCCTTTTTCGAGGTCAGCACCTCGGCCCAGGCCAGGCGCGAGCAGCTGTCGACCAGGCTGACGATGAAGGCGGTGTTTTGTGGTGGCGCCAGGAACATGTCGCGGGACAGCTGGTGCAGGTCGACATGGCCGAGTTCGCCGATCTTGTCCTTGATAATACGACGTTTCTCCTCGCGCATGGCCGGACTGCGGCGATTCAACTGATAGCGTCTGAAGGTCCGGTAGATGGTCGAAGGCGACGGTACCGAATCTCGTCGTTCGCGCAAGGCGGCATGCACTTCGTACCGGTTCATGCCGCGTTTGCGGCACGCGACGATCTCCGCATCGATGCCTTCCGGCACGCGGCGCTCCCGCCACTTCGGTCCACGGCGCTGGGGCAACAGGTCTGCCTCCTCGCCGCTCCGCAGATAGCGGTTATAGTACTTCCGGAAGGTCTGCGAGCAGGTGCCGTGATGCTTGTAGAAGTCCCCCACCCGGCGGAAGGCCGGCGAGCGGCCGGCCTTTACCTCTTCATACTCTGCGATCAGGAACCGCCACTTCGTAACGTAGTTCCGCTCGATCGTCCGATCGAAGGTGTTGTCGCGCATCGGAATCCTCCCTGAACAGGATGAATTCGATCAGCGAATTAGTGAACATGCACAGCAATGACGGAGGATCTGGCACCGTCATCACTCTTGTGGCATAGACCATCGCGCAACGCGGGTGGGGCGCTCTCTCTGCTCGCATCACATTCATCGCCGGAGATATTCATGCGCCGTTCGTTCATCCTCGCCGGGCTCGTCGCAGCCAGCCTCGTTGCCTCTGTCGCCGGCAGCGGCGCACAGCAGCAGCGAATGGTGCGGGTCGGTGTGCTCGAATGCCGCGGCGGCGCCAGCGTCGGCTTCATCGTGGGCTCCGTGACCCATCTCGGTTGCGTGCTGCGCGCTGACGGCCTGCCCGAGGACCGCTACGTCGCAACCATTCGCAAGGTCGGTCTCGACATCGGCATCACCCAGGAGACGGCGCTGGCGTGGGGCGTGTTTGCGCCGGTCGACCGGCTGGGCCCCGGCGACCTCGCCGGCAACTACGCCGGCGCGCAGGGCAGCGCCTCGGTCGGCGTGGGCGGCGGCGGCAATGTGCTGGTCGGCGGCTCCAACAATTCGATCTCGCTCCAGCCGCTCAGCCTGCAGGGCCAGGTCGGCCTCAACGTCGCTGCCGGCCTCGAAAGCCTGGAACTCCGTCCGGGCCGTTAAGCGCGCGCCAGCGGAGGTGTTGCTTCACCTCTCCCCGTCGGGGAGAGGTGAGACACGTGTGATAGCGGTAACAAACAACTGACGACGCACCGCAGCGATTTTTGACGCTTGCCAAATCTTGGGGACGGGCAGAGCATCTGCGTTTGCCGACCCAATCATGGGCCGAGCTCCACACCAAGGAGGCGGCGAAATGGGACAGGACGTCAGAAGTCCCCGAGGTCCACGGTGCATCGCGCTGGTGGGCCCTTTCCAAAGCGGTAAAACCACACTTCTCGAAGCGATCCTGGCGCGAACGGGCGCAATCCCCCGCGCCGGCAGCGTCGACGCCGGAACCTCCGTCGGCGACGCAACGCCCGAGGCCCGTCATCACAAGATGACCGTCGGCCTCACTGCCGCCACCACGAGTTTCATGGGCGACAGCTACACCTTCCTCGATTGTCCCGGTTCCGTCGAATTCGCCCACGACATGCGCGCCGCGCTGCCCGCGGTCGACGCCGCCATCGTGGTCTGCGAGGCGGACGAGAAGAAGCTGCCGCAGCTTCAGATCATCCTGCGCGAACTGGAGGAGCTGAAGATCCCGCGTTTCCTGTTTCTCAACAAGATCGACCGAGCCAACAAGCGCATCCGCGAGACGCTCGCGACGCTCCAACCCGCCTCGCGCGTGCCGCTGGTGCTGCGCCAGATCCCGATCTGGAAGGACGAGCTGATCGAGGGCTTCGTCGATCTCGCGCTGGAGCGCGCCTTCATCTATCGCGAGCACAAGGCCTCCGAAGTGGTCGCGCTCGAAGGCGGCGATCTCGATCGCGAGAAGGAGGCCCGCTTCTCGATGCTGGAGAAGCTCGCCGATCACGACGACGCGCTGATGGAGCAGCTGCTCGAGGATATCCAGCCGCCGCGCGATGCCGTGTTCGACGACCTCGCCCGCGAATTGCGTGAGGGGCAGATCTGTCCCGTGCTGCTGGGCGCCGCCGCACGCGAAAACGGCGTGTTGCGCCTGATGAAGGCGCTGCGCCACGAGGCGCCTGGCGTCGAGGAGACCGCGAAGCGTCTCGGTGTGCCCGCCAGCAAGGACGCGCTCGGCTTCGTCTTCAAGACGCTGCATTCGCAGCATGGCGGCAAGCTGTCGCTGACGCGGCTGCTCGCCGGCCATCTCGACGACGGCGCCACCCTTCAATCGTCCTCGGGCGGGCTCAGCCGCATCTCCGGCATCCTCGCGGTCAACGGCGCCTACGACACCAAGCGTGCCGCGGCCGAAGCCGGCGATACGGTGGCGCTCGCAAAGCTCGATCCCGTCAAGACCGGCGACACGGTCTCGACCGGCAAGACCCCGCCGGACGCGCTGGCCGCCGCGGAGCCGACGCCGCCGGTGCTGGCGATCTCGATCGCCGCCACCGACCGCAAGGACGACGTCAAGCTCGGCCAGGCGCTTGCCCGGCTGCACGAGGAGGATCCCTCGCTCGTCGTCGTGCAGAACGCCCAGACCCACGACACCGTGCTGTGGGGGCAGGGAGAAATGCACCTGCGCGTTGCGAGCGAACGGCTCCGCGACCGCTTCGGTATCAAGCTCACCTCGCATCCGCCGGCGATCGGCTATCAGGAGACCATCCGTAAGCCGATCACTCAGCGCGGCCGCCACAAGAAGCAGTCCGGCGGCCACGGCCAGTTCGGCGACGTCGTGCTCGACATCAGGCCGATGCCGCGCGGCGACGGCTTCAAGTTCACCGAGAAGGTGGTCGGCGGCGCGGTGCCGCGCAATTACATCGGCGCGGTGGAGGAAGGCGTCGTCGACGGATTGATGCGCGGTCCGCTCGGCTTCCCCGTCACCGATGTGCAGGTGACGCTGACCGACGGCTCCTATCACAGCGTCGATTCCTCCGACCTCGCCTTCCGCACGGCGGCGCGGATCGGATTGAACGAGGGCCTGCCGCTGTGCCAGCCGGTGTTGCTGGAGCCGATCCACGTCGTCGAGATCGTCTGCCCGACCGACGCCACCGCCAGGATCAACGCGATCCTGTCGGCGCGGCGCGGACAGATCCTCGGCTTCGACACCCGCGATGGCTGGAGCGGCTGGGACTGCGTGCGCGCCATGATGCCGGAGGCGGAGATCGGCGAGCTGATCGTCGAGCTGCGCTCGGCCACCGCCGGCGCCGGCAGCTTCACCCGCCAGTTCGACCACATGGCCGAGGTCACGGGCCGCGCCGCCGACCAGATCATCGCCGCGCATCAGCACGCGGCGTGAGCTGGTAGGGACGCAAGGCTCTCTCACTCCCTCGCCCCGCTCTCGCGGGGCGAGGGGCTGTCGCCGCGAGCACGATGGAAGTTGAACTCACGCAGTCTCCTCCCCACCGTCATTGCGAGGAGCGAAGCGACGAAGCAATCCAGACTGTTTCCGCGGAGGGATTCTGGATTGCTTCGCTGCGCTCGCAATGACGGGGAGACACTTGCGCTTGGCTCGAAATGACGTATTTTACATCATTGTACATGTGTAAGATATCAATTATAAGCTTTGATACGTGAGGCCAAGGTGATCACGTCATTCCAGATGCGGGCAGCCCGCGCGCTGCTCGGCATCGACCAGAAGACCTTGGCGGAACTCGCAGGCGTGTCGCTGCCGACCATCCAGAGGATGGAGGCGAGCACCGGCAACGTTCGTGGCGTGGTCGAGACCCTGATGAGGGTGGTCGATGCGTTCGAGCGGGCGGGTGTCGAGCTGATCGGCGAACAGGCCCGCAGCGAAGGCGGCGGACGCGGCGTTCGGCTGAAAGAGCCGGGGCCGCCACGCCGGGTGGGGGCGTGATCCCGCGATGATCATGCTCGGGAGCCAATTGGACTAACGCACCGGGCGCGCCGAAGCACGCGGCCGCACGATGCATCGGAGCATTGTGGGCAGCGGAGCAATTTGCTGAAATGAGCATCACGGGCGAACACGCAGGCAAGCTGGACCAGCTTCGTCGGCCAACCTTTACCGAACTCTATCTGCCAAAGCTCGTGACCGTATGGCGCGAGGGCTATGGCCTTGCCGATCTCCGCGCCGATGTGTTCGCGGGCCTCACGGTCGCGATCGTCGCGCTGCCGCTGTCGATGGCGATCGCGATCGCCTCGGGCGTGACGCCGGACCGCGGCCTCTACACCGCCGTCGTCGGCGGCTTCATCGCATCGCTGCTCGGCGGCAGCCGGTTTCAGATCGGCGGCCCCGCCGGCGCCTTCATCGTGCTGGTCGCTGCGACCGCCGACCGTCACGGCGTCGATGGCGTGATCCTCGCCACCCTGATGGCGGGAATTTTCCTGGTTGCTGCCGGCTTCCTGCGGATCGGCACCTACATCAAGTTCATTCCCTATCCGGTAACGGTTGGCTTCACCGCCGGCATCGCCGTGATCATCTTCGCCAGCCAGCTTCGCGATCTCGGAGGAATCACGCTCGCGGGGAAAGAGCCGAGCGAGTTTGTTCCGAAACTCGTCGCGCTCGCAGCGGGCCTGCCCACCATCAATCCGTCCGCCGTGGCCGTCGCGATCGTCAGCATCGCCGTCATTGCCGGCCTGCGGCGCTGGCGGCCGTCCTGGCCCGGCATCCTGATCGCGGTCGTGCTCGCGGCGGTCGCGAGTGCCGTGCTGTCGCTGCCGGTCGAGACCATCGGCTCGCGGTTCGGCGGCATTCCGCGCGAATTGCCGTCGCCGGCCTTGCCGGCATTCTCGCTTGCGAAGGCGACGGCGGTGCTGCCGGATGCGATTTCGTTCGCGCTGCTGGCCGCGATTGAATCGCTGCTGTCCGCCGTGGTGGCGGACGGCATGACCGGGCGCCGTCACCGCTCCAATTGCGAATTGGTGGCGCAAGGCGCCGCCAATATCGGTTCGGCGCTGTTCGGCGGCATTTGTGTCACCGGTCTGATCGCGCGAACCGCCACCAACATCCGCGCCGGCGCGCGCGGCCCGCTTGCGGGCATGCTGCATTCGGTCTTCCTGCTGCTGTTCATGCTGATCGCGGCGCCGCTGGCGAGCTACATTCCGCTGGCCGCGCTTGCCTCCGTGCTGGTCGTGGTGGCCTGGACCATGGCGGAGAAGCACGAATTCGCCACGCTGCTGCGATCCTCCTGGGGCGATGCCGTCGTGCTGCTGGCGACCTTCCTGCTCACCGTTTTCCGTGATCTGACCGAAGGCATTCTGGTCGGCTTCGCGCTCGGCGCGGTGCTGTTCATTCACCGCATGTCGGAAATGACCGGGATCGAGGAGCGCACCCCGCTGGTGGCCGACGATCGTCCCGATGACGGCAACGGGACGCGCGTTCCTTACGATCCCGCGCTCGCGGTCGATCGCGATGTGCTGGTCTACCGCATCACTGGCGCGTTCTTCTTCGGTGCCGCATCGGCCATCGGTAGCGTGCTCGACGGCGTCGCCGACGGGCGCAAGGCCTTCGTGGTCGATTTCGCCGCGGTCCCCTTCCTGGATTCGACGGCGGCCAACGTGCTCGGCCGCGTCGCCGCCAAGGCGCACCGCCAAGGGATAAAGCTGTTCATCACCGGGGCATCACCCGCGGTTCGACGCGCGTTGCTGACTCATGGCGTGACGCCGCGGCGCGCGCGCTATCGCACCACGATCGAGCGCGCCGTCGCCGACATCAAGCAGGCCGCGGGCACGACTGCCCCCGCCGCCGAGGATGCTGCCGCGAATTAGCGGCGCTCCCTTCTCAAGCCGGCCGAATTGACCGACACTGCCGCGTCACGGCGGTGGTGGATCGGAATGCTCAATTCGACTCGCAACGTTGCGCTGGCCTGCGTGCTCAGCCTGCTCGCGGGCTTTGTCGACGGCATCGGCTTCCTGCAGCTTGGCGGCCTGTTCGTCTCCTTCATGAGCGGAAACTCGACGCGACTCGGCGTCAGCCTCGCGGAGGCCCAGTGGTGGCAGGCTGCTGGCGCCCTGGGCCTCATCGCGCTGTTCGTCGCCGGAGCGGCGGCCGGAAGCCTCGTCGTGCTCGGCGGCGGCACTGAGCGGCAGCCATGGCTGCTTATCATCGAAGCAGTGCTGCTGGCGGGGGCTGGACTCTGCCATGCTTACGGACTGCCGAATCTCGCGATCGCGGGAATCGTGCTCGCGATGGGGTTGGAGAACGCCGTGTTCCAGATCGACGGCGGCGCGGGCCTCGGCCTCACCTATGTCACCGGCGCGCTGGTCAAGGTCGGCCAGCTCCTCGCGGTGAGCCTCACCGGGGGGCCGCGCTGGAGCTGGGCCCCGAATTTGTTCCTGTGGGTGGCGCTGGTTGCCGGCGCAGCAGCCGGCGCGCTTGCCTATGCCTGGATCAACCTCGCCGCGATCTGGTTCGCTGCAGGCGCGGCGCTGGCGCTGGGCGCAATCGTGGCCGTGCCGATGCGGCGCCACCGCGCTTGACAGAGTCTGCGGGACGCGAAATGGATCGCCCTCGACCAACGCCCCGAGGGAAGATGACCGCGCCCAAAGCTCCCGCAGCCTGCTTGATCGGATGGCCGGCCGCGCATTCGCGCTCGCCGCTGATCCATCATTACTGGCTGCGCACGCTCGGAATCGAGGGCGGCTATGTCATCGAGGCGGTGCCGCCTGAGGATCTCCGCGACTTCGTGCTGCGGCTGCCGCTGCGCGGCTTCGTCGGCGCCAACGTCACCATCCCCCACAAGGAAGCTGTGCTGGCGCTGTCGACGCCCGATGCGCGCGCCAAGGCGGTCGGCGCGGCCAACACATTGTGGTTTGCCGACGGCGAGCTGCGTTCGACCAACACGGACGTCGAGGGCTTTATCGGCAATCTCGACGCCAGCGCACCCGGCTGGGACAAGGCGGACGAGGCGCTGGTGCTCGGCGCCGGTGGTTCTTCGCGTGCCGTCGTATTCGGCCTGCGCGAGCGCGGGATCAAGCACATCCATCTCGCCAATCGCACCATCGCGCGGGCCGAGACACTTGCAAACCAGTTCGGGCCGAACGTGCGTCCGGTGACGTGGGACGGCCTGAGCGATGTCCTGCCGCGTGCAAAACTTCTCGTGAACACGACCTCACTCGGCATGCACGGCCAGCCTTCACTCGATGTTGATGTGGCCCGTTTGCCGCAGGATTCCGTCGTCGCCGATCTCGTTTACGTTCCCCTGGTCACGCCGCTGCTGGGGGCCGCACAGGCGCGCGGCCTGAAAACCGCCGACGGGCTCGGCATGCTGCTGCACCAGGCGGTGCGCGGGTTCGAACTGTGGTTCGGCCGGAGGCCGGAGGTCACGGCCGAGTTGCGCGCGCTGGTCGAGGCCGATCTCACGAAGACTTGAGCGAATAGTAAGCGGTCCGCGGCGTTCACCATTCGTGGGGACAATCGGAGACCGTCATGACCATCCACCGTGCAAGTTTCACACGTCCGCTGATCGCCGTCGCGATGGTGGCCGCTTCTACCCTCTGTGCCGTCGCGCAAAGGGCACCGGTGCCGACGCGTGTGCGCGGCACGATCGAGAGCGTCAACGGCGATATCATGCAGGTCAAGTCGCGCAGCGGCGAGGACGTCAAGCTGCATATTGCACCCGACGCGCGCGTGGCCGGCGTCACCAGGATTTCGCTCGCGGACATCAAGGTCGGCTCCTTCGTCGGGGCCACCACCGTGCCGGGACCTGATGGCGGCGACAACGCCGTCGAGGTTCACGTGTTTCCGGAGAGCATGCGCGGCACCGGAGAAGGCTCGCGTCCCTACGACCTCAAGCCGAATTCCAGCATGACCAATGCCACGGTGTCGGAGAGCGTGGTCGGCAATGACGGCCATACGCTGCTGGTGAAATACAAGGACGGCGAGAAGAAAGTGTTCGTCGCCGACAACACGCCGGTCGTGACCTTCGTGCCCGGCGACAAGACCGAGCTGAAGGCCGGCGCCAAGGTCATTGCCTTCATGAAGCAGCTCCCGGACGGCTCGTTCGAAACCAACCGCGTCAATGTCGGCCGCGACGGCCTGACGCCGCCGATGTGAGGGAGGGAAAGAGCATGTCGAAAACAACCTGGATGCCACGCCTGCTCGTGGCCGCGTTCGCTTCCGTTTTGATCGTCTCTGCCTCGGCGCAACAGGCGCCGACGGTCCGCATCCGCGGTACCATCGAGAGCGTCGACGGCAACACGCTCGCCATCAAGACCCGTGAGGGCACCGACGTGAAGGTGAGGATGACCGACAACGTCGCCGTCTTCGCCGTCGTGAAGACCTCGCTGTCGGAGATCAAGGATGGCTCGTATATCGGCGTCACCGGCATGCCCGAGCCCGACGGCACGCAGAAGGCGATCGCAGTGCACATCTTCCCCGAAAACCAGCGCGGCGCGGCCGAAGGTTTCCGCCCCTGGGATGCGCGTGCCAACTCGACCATGACCAACGCCACGGTGGCTCAGACGGTGAAGGGCACCGACGGCCAGAACATCACGGTGAAATACAAGGATGGTGAGAAGAAAGTCGTGGTGCCGCCGGATACACCCATCGTCACCTTCATCGCCAGCGACAAATCCGAGATCAAGCCGGGCGCCAAGCTGATCATCTTCGGCGCCGCGAAGAAGGACGACGGCTCGCTGGAAGCGAACCGGGTCAATGTCGGGCGGGATGGGATCACGCCGCCGATGTGAGGCAGATACTGCCCTCACATCCTCGCTGTCGTTCCGGATCAGCGCTCCGCTTCGCTATGCTTGTCCGGGACGACACCTATGATTGAGGCGCGCTTTTCGCGCCTCAATGCCTCACACCGCAATGATGTGCTCGTCGATCTCATCGATCCGGTTGACGCCGCACAGGCCCATGGTCGTGAGCAATTCCTTCTGGATGATCTCGATCGCCTTGGCGACGCCGGCCTGGCCGCCGGCACCGAGGCCATAGGCGTAGGCGCGGCCGATCATGCAGGACTTCGCGCCGAGCGCGAGCGCGCGCGTCACGTCCTGGCCGGAGCGGATGCCGCCGTCGAACATGATCTCCATCTTGTCACCGACGGCGTCGACGATCTCCGGAAGCACCTCGATCGAGGACGGCGCGCCGTCGAGTTGCCGGCCGCCATGGTTGGAGACCACGATCGCCTGGGCACCGGTCTTCGCGGCGAGCTCGGCATCCTCGACGTCAAGAATGCCCTTCAGGACCAGCTTGCCCGGCCAGATCGAGCGGATCCAGTCGATGTCCTTCCAGTTCAGCGAGGTGTCGAACTGCGAGTTGATCCAGGTCGACAGCGAAGTGATGTCGTCGCTGACCTTCAAATGACCGGCGAGATTGCCGAAGGTGCGGCGCTTGCCCTGCAGCACGCCCGATACCCAGGCCGGCTTGGTGGCGAAATCGATCAGCTTCGACAGCGACCATTCCGGCGGCACCGTCATGCCGTTCTTGATGTCCTGGTGGCGCTGTCCGATCACCTGCAGGTCGACGGTCAGTACCAGCGCCGAGCATTTCGCCGCGATCGCGCGCTCGATCAGCGCCTTGATGAAGCCGCGGTCCTTCATCACGTAGAGCTGGAACCAGAACGGCTTCTCGACATTTGCGGCGATGTCCTCGATCGAGCAGATCGACATCGTCGACTGCGTGAACGGGATGCCGGCGGCCTGCGCGGCGCGGCAGGCGTGGATCTCGCCGTCGCCATGCTGCATGCCGAGCAGGCCCACGGGCGCCAGCATCAGCGGCATGGTCGAGGGCTCGCCGAGGATCGTGGTCGAGGTGTCGCGCTTGGAGACGTCGACCAGGATGCGCTGGCGGAACTTGATGTGCTGCATGTCGTCGCGATTGGCGCGCAGCGTTTCCTCGGCGTAGGAGCCGCGGTCGCAATAGTCGAAGAACGCCTTCGGCACGCGACGCTGATGCAGGGTGCGAAGGTCGTCGATACAGGTGATGTGCTTCATGGATGTTTTCCCCGGCCCGTCTTGCATCTTGCATCGGAAGATCGAGGGGTCATCTAGCATGGTTGGATGCACAGCCAAATCGTTTGAGAAGAGGGCGCCATGAGCAAACCGCACAGCCAGCCCACGCCGGAAGAGATCAAGGAGAAGCAGGATCTCGAGGATGCGCTTGAAGAAGGCCTCGAGGAGACCTTCCCGGGCTCCGATCCCGTCAACGTCACCCAGCCCGCACCGAGCCGTCAGGACGGCCATGTGAAGCGCTCCAGCTAGGGGCAGGGTTCCGCGCGCAGTGGGCGCATGGGCCGGAAATATAACGTTAACAATACGTTACCGGGGTGCCTTTTCCCCCGGTTCCGTAATGATTCATCATATTTTTTGAAGCCAATTTAGCCCCGCAGGCATTATAAGACCCCAGCAAATCAGGGATGCGGGGCCCATTATGGCACCCGGAGGTTGTCGCGGGGATTCCTGGTTGTTGCGTGGGGGACGATATGAGCCGCAAATATTTCGGGACGGACGGGATTCGGGGCCGCGCCAACGGACTGATCACGCCGGAGCTCGCGCTCAAGGTCGGCCAGGCCGCAGGCCTTGCGTTTCAGCGCGGTGACCACCGCCAC
>Ga0102590_1003982_pt1 | contig 13414 bp, 9 predicted proteins | sample AraplaMF_Col_mMF_FD_76859 | JGI IMG/M metagenome (GOLD analysis project Ga0102590, IMG submission 76859) | Arabidopsis root microbial communities from the University of North Carolina, USA - plate scrape MF_Col_mMF | ecosystem: Host-associated > Plants > Roots > Endosphere | place: USA...
GAGCTGGACGGTCAGGTGGCCGGCGGGCAGGCCCTTCATGCCGAACTTGCGCACGATGTGGCTGGAGGTGCGCGAGCCGATCGACCGGGCGGTGCTGCGGACCGTGTAGGTCAGCTGCATCTTCTCGCCGCGCTCCAGCAGGGGCGCCGCGTCGCGGACGATCTGGGCGTCCAGGGTGTCGGGCACGGCGTTGCGGCCGCCCTCGACGGTGCAGTACGGCTTGTTCTGGCCGGGATCGGCGCGGACCAGCAGCGGGTTCAGGTCCAGGTCATCCAGGTGCTCGCCGCCGCGGCTGACCTGGGCCAGCAGGTCGGTGCGGCCGACGATTTCCTGCAAGGATCGGAAGCCCAGGCCCGCCAGGATCTCGCGGACTTCCTCGGCCACGAAGCTGAACAGGTTGATGACCTTCTCCGGCGTGCCGGTGAACTTGGCGCGCAGGGCCTCGTCCTGGGTGCAGACCCCCACCGGGCAGGTGTTGGAATGGCACTGGCGGACCATGATGCAGCCCATGGCCACCAGCGAGGCCGTGCCGATGCCGAACTCCTCGGCCCCGAGCATGGCGGCGATCACCACGTCGCGGCCGGTGCGGATGCCGCCGTCCGTGCGCAGCACCACCGAGTGGCGCAGGTTGTTCAGGGTCAGCACCTGGTTGGCTTCCGACAGGCCCATCTCCCACGGGCCGCCGGCGTACTTGACCGAGGTCTGCGAGGACGCGCCGGTGCCGCCGACGTTGCCGGCCACCAGGATGACGTCGGCCTTGGCCTTGGCGACGCCAGCCGCGATGGCGCCGATGCCGGTGGCGGCCACCAGCTTCACCGTGACCCGGGCGATCGGGTTGATCTGCTTCAGGTCATAGATGAGCTGGGCCAGGTCCTCGATCGAATAGATGTCGTGGTGCGGCGGCGGGCTGATCAGCATCACGCCGGGCGTGGCGTGGCGCAGGCGCGCGATCATCTCGGTGACCTTGAAGCCGGGCAGCTGGCCGCCCTCGCCGGGCTTGGCGCCCTGGGCGACCTTGATCTCGATCTCGCGGCACTGGTTAAGGTATTCGGCGGTGACGCCGAACCGCCCCGAGGCCACCTGCTTGATGGCGCTGTTGGGGTTGTCGCCGTTCGGCAGGGGCTTGTAGCGCGCCGCGTCCTCGCCGCCCTCGCCCGACACCGACTTGGCGCCGATCCGGTTCATGGCGATGTTCAGCACGCCGTGCGCTTCTGGGCCGAGAGCCCCAAGACTCATGCCAGGCGTCACGAAGCGCTTGCGGATCTCGTTGACGCTCTCGACGTCGTCGGTCGAGATCGGGTTGCGGTCCGAGCGCCAGTCCAGCAGGTCGCGCAGCTGGATCGGCTTCTGGGTGCGCAGGCCGTTGGACCAGCGGCGATAGAGCTCGAAGTCGCCGGTGTCGCAGGCGCTCTGCAGGGTGTGGATCAGCCGCGCCTCGAAGGCGTGGGCCTCGCCCGAGCGGCGCAGCTTGTAGAGCCCGCCGACCGGCAGGGTCACGGCCGGCTCGCCCCAGGCCTTGCGGTGCAGCTCGACCGCCTTGCTCTCCAGGCCGGCCAGGCCGATGCCCGAGATGCGCGAGGGCATGCCGGGGAAGAACTCGGCGGCCAGGGCGCGCGACAGGCCGACGGCTTCGAAGTTGTAGCCGCCGCGGTAGGAGGAGATGACGCTGATGCCCATCTTGGAGATGATCTTCAGCAGGCCGCCCTCGATGGCCGTCTTGAAGTTGATGCAGACGTCGCGCAGCGACTTGTCGCCGACCAGGCCGCGCTCCAGGCGGTCCTGGAAGCTTTCCTGCGCCAGGTAGGCGTTGACCGCCGTGGCGCCCACGCCGACCAGCACCGCGAAATAGTGGGTGTCCAGGCACTCGGCCGAGCGGACGACGATCGAGACGTACGACCGCAGGCCCTTGTTGACCAGGTGGGCGTGGACGCCGCCGGTGGCCAGGATCATCGGCAGGGCCACGCGGTCGGCCTGCGATCCCTCGTCGGTCAGGACGATGGCGCCGCAGCCGCGCAGCACCGCGTCCTCGGCCTCGGCCCGGATGCGGTCCAGATTGGCGCGCAGGGCGTCGCCCGGACGGGCTTCCGGGGCGGGCAGCGGCATGGTGCAGTCGATGACGGCGACGTTCTTCTGGCCCAGCAGGCCATGGATGCGCTCGTACATGCCGGTGGTCAGGACCGGGCTTTCCAGCACGTAGACGTCGGCTTGCGCGGCGTCCTGCGCCAGGATGTTGCCCAGGTTCTTGAACCGGGTCTTCAGGCTCATGACGCCGGTCTCCCGCAGGGGGTCGATCGGCGGGTTGGTCACCTGGCTGAAGTTCTGGCGGAAGAAGTGGCTGAGCGGCCGGTACTTTTCCGACAGCACGGCCAGGGGCGCGTCGTCGCCCATCGAGCCGACGGCTTCCTTGCCCTCCTCGACCATGGGGGCCAGGACCATTTCCAGGTCCTCCAGCGAGAAGCCGGCGGCGGCCTGGCGGCGGGTCAGCTCCTCGCGGCCGTACTTGCGCGGCTCAGGGCCGGGGCCGATCTCCTTCTCGAGATCGACCATGTTGCCCAGCCAGTCGGTATAGGGGTGGCGGCCGGCCAGTTCGTCGATGATCTCGTCTTCGCCGTAGAGCTTGCCGCCCGCCAGGTCGATGGCGATCATCCGGCCCGGCGAGATCGCCAGCTTGCGGGTGATGCGGCTTTCCTCGACGCCGCACATGCCCGCTTCCGAGCCCATGATCACCAGGCCGTCGTCGGTATAGGCCACGCGCAGCGGGCGCAGGCCCGAGCGGTCCTTGCCGGCCACGACCCAGCGGCCGTCGGTGGCGCACAGGGCGGCCGGGCCGTCCCACGGCTCCATCACCGCGTTGCAGTAGCTGTAGAGGGCCTTGTGCTCGGCCTTCTGGTTGGGGTTGGAGGCTTCCGGCACCAACAGGGTCTTGGCCATGGGCGCGTCGCGGCCGGCCCGGACCAGCACCTCGAAGGTGTTGTCCAGGTTGGCCGAGTCCGAACCGCCCGGCTGGATCACCGGCTTCACGTCGTCCCCGAACTCGCCGAAGGCGTCGGCCGCCATCTTGATCTCGTGGGACTTCATCCAGTTGATGTTGCCCTTGATGGTGTTGATCTCACCATTGTGGGCCAGCATCCGGAACGGCTGGGCCAGGCGCCATTGCGGGAAGGTGTTGGTCGAATAGCGCTGGTGGAAGATCGCCACCGCCGCGGCGAAGCGCTCGTCCTTGAGGTCCGGATAGAACTCGTCGATGTGCTCGGCCAGGAACATGCCCTTGTAGATCAGGGACTTGGCCGAGAAGGAGCAGATGTAGAAGTCGCTGATGTTCTGGGCGTGGACGCGCTTTTCGATGCGCTTGCGGCACAGGAACAGGGCGCGCTCCAGCGCCTCGCCCTCCAGGCCGGCCGGGGCGGCCAGCATGATCTGCTCGATCTCGGGACGCGTGGCGTTGGCCTTCTCGCCGATCACCGAGGTGTCGACCGGCACCTGGCGCCAGCCATAGATGTAGAAGCCGAAGCGCAGGGCTTCGGCTTCCACGATCGTCCGGCAGGCCTCCTGGGCGCCCAGGTCGGTGCGCGGCAGGAAGATCTGGCCGACGGCGACCGGACCCTGGCGCAGGGCGTGGCCGGTGCGGCGCACCTGGTCGACGAAGAAGTCCTGCGGGACGCTGACCAGCACGCCGGCCCCGTCGCCGGTCTTGCCGTCGGCGTCGACCGCGCCCCGATGCCACAGGGCCTTGAGGGCCTTGATCGCCAGTTCGACGACTTCGCGGCGCGGCTGGCCGTCGATGGCGCAGACCAGGCCCACGCCGCACGCGTCGCGCTCGGTCGAGGGGTCGTAGGCGTGGCCGTCGATCAGGGCCTGGCGGTTCTTCAGATAGAGGTCGGTCTGGGTCATGGCTTGATCGGTCATTCTTAGGCCCTCAACCGGCTCGGCCAGCCGACGCGGACCAGGGTCTGGTCAGGGTCGGACAGGGAAAATTCGTACATGCCCCAGGGCTTGGCCTCGGGACCGTTCTTCTCGAGCGTCTCGCCGACGAAGGCTTTCGCCACGCCGTCGACGTCCTCGATGTACAGATACAGGCCGAACGGGTTGCGGCCGGGGACCAGCCAGTCCTCGACCGCGTCGGTCAGGTGCAGGAAGCCGCCCTGGCCGTTGCTCAGCATGCGGTAGGTGTCGCCCGGCGCCTTGTCGGCCTCGGGACGGGTGAAGCCCAGGCGCGCGTAGAAGGCCTCGGACGCATCGAGGTCGTTGCACGGCAGGATCGCCGTCAGGACGCCGGAGGGCGAGGCGGTCATCGCCCCCTACTCCGCCGCGATCAAGGTCGACGAGACCTTGGCCTGCAGGTAGCGGTGCATGGCGTCGGCGGCGTCGCGGCCGTCCTTGATCGCCCAGACCACCAGGGAGGCGCCGCGCACGATGTCGCCGGCCGCGAACACGCCGTCCAGATTGGTCATCTGGTGGCGGACGTCGGCCTTGACCGTGCCCCAGCGGGTGGTCTTCAGGTCGGGCGCCGACCAGGCCTCCGGCAGGTTCTCGGGCTCGAATCCCAGGGCCTTGACCACCAGCTGGGCGGGGCGGTCGAAGTCGCCGCCGTCGATCTCTTCCGGGGTCTGGCGGCCCGAGGCGTCCGGGGCGCCCAGGCGCATGCGGACAGCCCGCACGCCGGTGACGCCCGTAGCCTCACCCATCACCGCGCGCGGGGCGGCCAGCCATTCGAAGGTGACGCCCTCCTCCTCGGCGTTGGCCACTTCGCGCAGCGAACCGGGCATGTTGGCCTTGTCGCGGCGATAGAGGCAGGTGACCGAGGTGGCGCCCTGGCGGATGGCGGTGCGCACGCAGTCCATGGCGGTGTCGCCGCCGCCGACCACGACCACGTCCTTGCCCTCGGCGTTCAGCACGCCGCTGTCATAGTCGGGGACATCGTCGCCCAGCGTCTTCTTGTTGGAGGCGATCAGGTAGTCCAGCGCGGGCACCACGCCCTGCGAGCCCGCGCCCGGCGCCACCAGGTCGCGCGCGGCATAGACGCCGACGGCGATCAGCACCGCGTCATGCTGGTCGCGCAGCTGTTGCAGGGTGGCGTCGCGCCCGACCTCGAAGCCCAGCTTGAAGACGACGCCGCCATCGGCCAGGCGCCCGGTGCGGCGCTCGACCACCTCCTTTTCCAGCTTGAAGCCGGGAATGCCGTAGATCAGCAGGCCGCCGGCCCGATCGTGGCGGTCGTAGACGGTGACCGCATAGCCTTCCTCGCGCAGCTTCTCGGCGGCGGCCAGGCCGGCCGGGCCGGCGCCGATGATCCCCACCGACTGGCCGCGGTCGGCCTTGGCGACCAGCGGCTTGACCCAGCCCATCTCCCAGGCCCTGTCGGTCAGGTAGCGCTCGACCGAGCCGATGGTCACGGTGCCGTGGCCCGACTGCTCGATGACGCAATTGCCTTCGCACAACCGGTCCTGGGGGCAGATTCTACCGCAGACCTCCGGCATGGAGTTGGTCGCCTGCGACAGCTGGTAGGCTTCTTCCAGCCGGCCCTCGGCGGTCATCCGCAGCCAGTCCGGGATGTTGTTGTGCAAGGGGCAATGGGTCTGGCAGAACGGCACGCCGCATTGCGAACAACGCGAGGCCTGCTCGGAGGCTTTCGCATCGATGAAGTCGGCGTAGATCTCGTGGAAGTCGCCATTGCGCTCGCCCGCCGCCCGCTTTTCGGGCGTCGTGCGGGCGACAGTCGTGAATTTCAGCATGCGCTCGGCCATGCGACTTCCCTCGTCCCCGCTTCCGGGGAAAAATTTGCGTGCGCGGGCCTCATACGGACTCTTGGCGGCAAGAAGAATGCGTTAGTCAAAAGTGTAGACAAATATATCCGTGAACCCGGTGGGGTTATTGCGAGCAGCTCGCAGAAAGCCCTCTTATTGGTCTACTTTATAGACAATGTCCGGGGCGGCCCTGAATTCGCGGGCCAGGCCAGGCCCTTGCCGCCTTCGGCCCGCGTGGCCGCATTGCCTTGGGCGGGCGGCCGCTCTAACAACAACGCCTTCGCGCCGCACCGGCCGAGCCCCGCGCTCGCGCCCACCCCGGGAGACCTGGCAAATCGTCACGAGCTCCGGATAGTCATACCGGACTTAGTCCAAGCCTCGCTCTTGGCGAAACCGCGCGAGTCCCGCGGACCGCGCCCGCCGCGACGCCACCGCCCCGCCCTCTCAGCAACTGAAATGTGATTGATGTTCTCCAAGCCTCGCGCCGATCTCGTTCCCAACACCGCCGCCTATGAGAACGAACCCCTGGTCAAGGCCACGGGCTTCCGGGAGTACGACGCGCGATGGCTGTTCGGGCCGGAGATCAACCTGCTGGGCGTGCAGGCCCTGGGCCTGGGCCTGGGGACCTATATCCACGAGCTGGGCCAGTCGCGGATCGTGGTCGGCCACGACTTCCGCGGCTATTCGCTGTCGATCAAGCAGGCCCTGACCCTGGGCCTGCTGTCCGCCGGCTGCGAGGTGCACGACATCGGCCTGGCCCTGTCGCCCACCGCCTATTTCGCCCAGTTCGACCTGGACATCCCCTGCGTGGCCATGGTCACCGCCAGCCATAACGAGAACGGCTGGACCGGGGTGAAGATGGGCGCCCAGAAGCCCCTGACCTTCGGCCCCGACGAGATGGGCCGGCTGAAGGAGATCGTGCTCTCCGGCGCCTTCGTCGAGCGCGACGGCGGCAAGCTGATCCGCGTCGCGGGCGAGGCCGAGCGCTACATCGCCGACGTCGCCAAGCGCGCCCAGATCACCCGCCCGCTGAAGGTGATCGCGGCCTGCGGCAACGGCACGGCCGGCGCCTTCGCCGTCGAGGGCCTGCAGCGGATGGGCGTCTCGGACGTCATCGGCATGGACACGGACCTCGACTACACCTTCCCCAAGTACAATCCGAACCCGGAGGACGCCGAGATGCTGCACGCGATGGCCAAGGCCGTCCGCGAGCACGGCGCCGACCTGGCCTTCGGCTTCGACGGCGACGGCGACCGCTGCGGCGTGGTCGACGACGAGGGCGAGGAGATCTTCGCCGACAAGATCGGCCTGATGCTGGCCCGCGACCTGGCGCCGCTGAACCCGGGCGCGACCTTCGTGGTCGACGTCAAGTCGACCGGCCTCTACGCCACCGACCCGATCCTGGCCGCCCACGGCTGCAAGGTGGTCTACTGGAAGACCGGCCACAGCTACATCAAGCGCAAGAGCGCCGAGCTGGGCGCCCTGGCCGGCTTCGAGAAGAGCGGCCACTTCTTCATGAACGGCGACCTGGGCTACGGCTACGACTGCGGCCTGACCGCGGCGGCCGCCGTCCTGGCCATGCTGGACCGCAATCCGGGCGTGAAGCTGTCGGACATGCGCAAGGCCCTGCCCGTGGCCTTCACCTCCCTGACCATGAGCCCGCACTGCGGCGACGAGGTGAAGTACGGCGTCGTCGCCGACGTGGTGAAGGAATACGAGGACCTGTTCGCCGCCGGCGGCTCGATCCTGGGCCGCAGGATCACCGAGGTGATCACCGTCAACGGCGTGCGCGTGCACCTGGAGGACGGCTCGTGGGTGCTGGTCCGCGCCTCGTCCAACAAGCCCGAGATCGTGGTCGTGGTCGAAAGCACGCGGTCGGAGGACGACATGCGCGCCCTGTTCCGCCAGGAGGTCAAGCCGCGCCTGGGCGACCGGGTCGGCAAGTACAACCAGGAAATCTGACGCCGCCCGCGTCCCGGGCCCGCCGTCGCCCGCTTTTCAGGCGGGTCCGGGCGGGCGGACGAACGATCGACACGAAATCGGGGCAGGACGGCCTTGGGGCGTCGTCGGGGCCGCCTCCGCGTTTCCGCGGCGCGGCCACGCGGATAAACCCGCTGTTTACCCTGCCAGGCGCACGCCCCGGCCAGGGCTTTTGTACGGCCGCGCGCCCCGGAGGCCCGGCCCTTGAGAGGACTGACGATGCCGGATTGGCTGATCGCGATCGTGCTGGGCCTGGTCGAGGGCCTGACCGAGTTCATTCCCGTATCCTCGACCGGGCATCTGCTGCTGACCAAGATCGCCCTGGGCCTGACCGACCCGACCTGGGACACGTTCATCGTCCTGATCCAGCTGGGCGCGGTGCTGGCCGTGGTCGCGGTCTACTTCCAGCGCCTGTGGCAGGTGGTGGTCGGCCTGCCCACCAAGCCGGAAGCCCGCCGCTTCGCGCTGAGCGTGATCATCGGCTGCATCCCCGCCTTCGCCGCCGGCCTCCTGCTGCACGGCGTGATCAAGCACTTCTTCGAGAATCCCTGGCTGCCGCAGGTGATCTGCGTGTCGCTGATCGTCGGCGGGTTCCTGCTGCTCTGGGTCGACCGCTCCAAGCTGCCGGTGCGCGAGGAGGACGGCATGGCGCTGAGCCTGAAGACGGCCTTCCTGATCGGCCTGTTCCAGTGCCTGTCGCTGGTGCCCGGGGTGTCGCGCTCGGGCTCGACCATCGTCGGCTCGATGCTGCTGGGGGTCGAGCGCAAGGCCGCGGCCGAGTTCAGCTTCTTCATGGCCATCCCGATCATGGTCGGGGCCTTCGCCCTGGACCTGCTCAAGAGCTACAAGGACATCGACCCCAGCCACGCCGGCACGATCGCCGTCGGCTTCGTGGTGTCGTTCCTGTCGGGCCTGGTGGTGGTCAAGACCATGATCGCCTTCATCGGCAAGCGCGGCTTCACCCCGTTCGCCTGGTGGCGGATCGTGGTGGGGGTGATCGGCCTGGGGCTGATCTACATGCCGAAGTGAACAACCTGAAGCCTCCCCCTGTGGGGGAGGCGATCGCGCAGCGATCGGTGGGGGGAGTCTAGGATCTCGGATCCGGGTTGTGGCCGCTTGCCGGCTACTCCCCCTCAGTCGGCTACGCCGACACCTCCCCCACAGGGGGAGGATCTCGCCGTTCCTAGAACGCTCCCGCCGGGACCTCGGCGTACTGGCCGCCCTTGCGGTAGCGGTAGAGGTAGGACGGGACCACGGCCTCGACGGCGGTTGGGACGACGCCGGCCTCGGCCAGGCCCGGCAGGCCGTTGTCGGCGACATTGTCGGTCTTCAGCGTCTCGACCTGGTCGGAGGTCAGCGGCGGGTTGATCGGCGAGAGGTCGCCGACCTTGCCGATCAGGCCGGCCGCGAAGAACGGGATCGGGGCCAGCACGCGGTGGCGGCCGGTCTCCCGCAGGATCAGCTCCATCAGCGCCTTGAAGCTGTAGACGGCCGGGCCGCCCAGCTCGTAGGTCAGGCCCTCGGCGGCCGGGCTGGCGACGGCTTTCGCCACCACCTGGGCCACGTCGCCGACATAGACCGGCTGGAATTTCGTCTCGCCGCCGCCGATCAGCGGCAGGGCGGGGAACAGGGCGGCCATCTGGCCGAACTTGTTGAAGAACTTGTCCTCAGCGCCGAACATGATCGACGGGCGGATCACCACCGCGCCCGGGAAGGCGGCGCGGACGGCCGCTTCGCCCTGGGCCTTGGTGCGCTGGTACTTCGAGGACGACTCGAGGTCGGCGCCGAGGGCCGAGACCTGCACCAGGCGCTTGGCGCCGGCGGCCCTGGCCTGCTCGGCGACCGTCCTGGCGCCCATCACGTGCAGGGTCTGGAAGGTCTGGCGGCCGCTTTCCCACAGGACCCCGACCAGGTTGACCACCGCCTCGGCGCCGTCGACCGCGCGCGCCACCGACGGGACGTTGCGGACATTGGCCTGCACCACCTCGATCTGGCCCACGTCGCCCAGCATCCGCATGCGATAGGCCAGGTTGGGATTGCGCACCGCGACCCGCACGCGATGGCCCGCCTTGGCGAGCGCCCGTACGACCTGGCCGCCGACGAAGCCGGAGCCGCCGAACACCGTGACCAGACCTTGCATAATCAACCTCGTCCTAAACCCGTGAGCCGGGGGATAGACGACCGCGAGCCCAATCGCAACGAAATGCGCAACTAAGCGATTGACGCGGTCAAAACCTTTGCATAAACGTCCCGGCCTCGCGGCGATCCACGGATTGCTTCGCAGGCCCAGGTGGCGGAATTGGTAGACGCGCTGGCTTCAGGTGCCAGTGACTGAAAGGTCGTGGAGGTTCGAGTCCTCTCCTGGGCACCACCCCCTACCAACCTTCGAAAGAAGGTCGGGGTGGCGCCGAAAGTCCCCAGGCTTCGGCCCGGCTTGTGAAATTTCCGGACATTGAAAGCTCGGCAAGCTCAACCAAGGGCTGGCGATGGGCGTGACCAGCGGATAGATATCCTGTTCATCCGGCCTATAGTGTCGGCGCCCCATATTCAGGCGTGTCGGAATTCGCAACGTCCCGTGCGACGAGACCGAGGCGCGGAGACGAAGAGACTTGGCCAACTTTCTGCATGAAGGCGACCTTCCGGACGGCGCTTTCGCCGGCGCGACAGCGGTCGCCATCGATTCCGAGACCATGGGCCTGCGCCTGGGCCGCGACCCGCTGTGCGTGGTCCAGCTGTCGTCGGGCGACGGCGACGCCCACGTGGTGCGCCTGGACCGCTCGACCTACGACGCGCCCAACCTCAAGCGCCTGCTGACCGATCCGGCCGTGGTGAAGCTTTTTCACTTCGGCCGCTTCGATATCGCCATGTTCCTGTTGCACCTAGGTGTCATGACGGCGCCCGTGTACTGCACCAAGATCGCCAGCAAGCTGGCCCGCACCTATACCGACCGCCACGGCCTGAAGGACGTGACGCGCGAGCTGGTCGGGGTCGAGCTGTCCAAGGTCCAGCAGAGCTCGGACTGGGGCGCCGACACGCTGTCGGCCGACCAGGTCGCCTACGCAGCCTCGGACGTGCTGCATCTCCACGCCCTGCGCGAGCGCCTCAACGCCATGCTGGTCCGCGAAGGCCGCATGGCCCTGGCCCAGGCGGCCTTCGACTATCTTCCCCACCGCGCGGCCCTGGACCTGGCCGGCTGGGAAGACGTCGACATCTTCGCGCACAGCTGAGGCGGGCGGGATGACCACCCTCGAGGCCGACCGGGCGGGATACAGGCGGGACTTGCGCCGCTGGCGCCGTCGTTCGCGCCGCGTCCACCTGGCGCGGGTGGTGCTGCCGGCCGCCATGGTCGCCCTCCTGGCCACCGTGGGCGGCCAGGTGGCCTGGCGCTCGTTCACCGCCGGCGACCGCCGGCCGGCCGAGAGCAAGGCCCAGATCCGGATGGTCACGCCGCGCTTCTACGGCCAGTCCAGCGACGGACGGCCGTTCATCATCACCGCCCGCTCGGCGGTGCGCGACGAGAACGACCTCAAGCGGGTGTTCCTGGACGCCCCGACTCTGACCCTGGGCGTGGGCAGCCCCGCCCCCACCCGCTCGACCGCCGACCGCGGCGTCTATCGCGAAGACACCCTGAAACTCCAGCTGTACGGCAATGTCCGCATGGACGACGGGGCCGGCTATCGCTTCGCCTCGGACGAGGCCCTGGTCGACACCCGCAACGGCAACACCACCGGCGAAACCGAGCTGCAAGGCGAAGGTCCCACTGGACAGGTGCAATCCAACGCCTACTCCGTATATGACAAGGGCGACCGCATCATCTTCCGGGGCGGCGTCAGGACACGAATCGACCGGAAGACGGGCCAACCGATCCCGGAACAAGGGACGGCTTCCGAATAGACATGAGGACCTGGTTGATGAATCGATGGATGGCGCCGACGGCGATCGCCTTCAGCCTGTTGAGCGGCCCGGCCCTCCTGGTGGGCTTCGGGGGCGCGGCGATGGCGCAGACGCCCGCCGCCAGCGGCGGCAATTCCAGCGCGCCGGTGGACATCTCCGCCGACGAGCAGGAGGTCATCAACAGCCAGTGCAAGACCATCTTCCGCGGCGCGGTCGAGGTGCTGCAGGACAAGGCCCGCATGCGGGCGGCGACCATGACCGTCTACAATCGCCGCAAGACGCCGGGCAAGACCTCCTCGCCGACCGGCAACAACGACTGCGGCGACGTCGACCGCGTCGAGGCCGACGGCAACGTCTTCTACGTGACGCCCGAGCAGACGGTGCGCGGCGACCACGCCGTCTACACCTATGACAACGACACCATCGTGGTGACGGGCGACGTCGTGGCCGTCCAGGGCCAGGACGTGGCCCGCGGCGACCGCATGACGATCAAGACCAAGACCAACGACGTGAAGATGGAATCCAACGCCACGGGTCGCGGCAAGACGCGTGTGCGGGCGGTGCTCTATCCCTCCGACAAAGACAAAAAGCCCGCCGGCAAGCCGTAGGAACCCATGGCGTTTTCGATGCAATCCCTGGGCGTCAACCGCGACGCGGCCTCCGAAGGCCTGTTCGTAGACGCCGTCGGCAAGTCGTTCGGCGACCGCCCCGTCGTCAAGAGCGTCTCCCTGCGCCTCAAGCGCGGCGAGGTCGCGGGCCTGCTGGGCCCCAACGGCGCCGGCAAGACCACCTGCTTCTACATGATCACCGGCCTGGTCGCCGCCGACTACGGCTCGATCTATCTGGACGGCGAGGACATCACCAGCCAGCCGATGTTCCAGCGCGCCCGCATGGGCGTGGGCTACCTGCCGCAGGAAGCCTCGATCTTCCGCGGCATGACGGTCGAACAGAACGTCATGGCGGTGGTCGAGATGCGCCAGAAAGACCAGCGCAAGGCGCGCGAGCACGTGACGCAGATCCTCGAAGAGCTGCGCATCACCCACATCCGCAAGTCGCCGGCCGTAGCCCTGTCGGGCGGCGAGCGGCGACGGGTGGAAATCGCCCGCGCCCTGGCCAGCGAGCCGTCGTTCATGCTGCTGGACGAACCGTTCGCCGGCATCGATCCCCTGGCCATTTCCGACATCCGCGAGGTGGTCAGCTACCTGAAGAACCGCGGCATCGGCATCCTGATCACCGACCATAATGTCCGCGAGACCCTGCAGATGGTCGATCGGGCCTCGATCATCCACGCCGGCGAGGTGCTGTTCGAAGGCTCGCCCCAGGAGATCGTCGACAACCCCGAGGTGCGCCGCGTCTATCTGGGCGACAGCTTCGACGAACGCTGAGGCGTTCGGCGGCGAATTTTTAATCGCCCGGCGCCGCATGCCCGGCAGATTCTAACGGCCCGCGCGCCCCTCGGTCCGGCTCGCGGGCCGTTTCGCACCTGCTCCGGCACAACTTAAGTCTAGTCTTTTCAAGGCTTTATCCGGCACCGGAGAGAAAAACACCCGTCTCTCCGGACGGATGGTCGCACTGGCCCGCTTTTTGCTGGCGTTCGCGCCCCGTTAACCAGACTGCCCTTCAATGGCGATCAACAGGTTCGTTGATTTGCCCAGGAGGGCGCATTGGCTCTCGGCCACAGATTGGAGCTTCGGCAAGGCCAGGGCCTTGTCATCACGCCGCAGCTTCAGCAGGCGATCAAGCTTCTGCAGTTGTCGAATCTCGAGCTCGACGCCTTCGTCGAGGCGGAACTCGAG